>Ga0080013_1001132_pt1 | contig 36240 bp, 40 predicted proteins | sample ETNvirenome_6_85_FD_69236 | JGI IMG/M metagenome (GOLD analysis project Ga0080013, IMG submission 69236) | Marine viral communities from the Pacific Ocean - ETNP_6_85 (SPADES assembly) (version 2) | ecosystem: Environmental > Aquatic > Marine > Oceanic | place: Pacific Ocean | collected 2013-06-19
TTAAAATAAAATAAAATGGGAGCATTATTAGAATCTGGTATGGTCGGTAACATAGGGTTAAAACACCTGAAAGTTATTCGCGAAGATACCATAGGAAAATGGGACAAGCTTGGATTCCTCGCAGGACTTAAAGGTCATGCACGGGAAAACATTGCCCAACTATATGAAAACCAAGCAACACACCTGATTAACGAGGCTACAACAGCTGACGCTTCAGGTTCATTTGAAACGGTTGTTTTTCCAATCATTAGGAGAGTATTCTCCAAATTATTGGCAAACGATATCGTTTCTGTACAAGCTATGAACTTACCAATTGGTAAATTGTTCTACTTTGTACCTAAAATTTCAGAAAGACGTAACGTTGGTGGTCTAGAAGAACATTCCAACCCAGTGGGTGGGAATTTTCCAAATGACCAAACCGCTTTCTCACCAATTGACCTCTATGACCAATATTATGGAGACCAACCAGGTGGAGGATTGTTTGACAGGTCAAAAGGTGCTTATTCTGCGGTCACTAGTCCAGGTACACCACAAGCGTGGAGTACAGGTAACACATTAGTTGACTCTAACATTGGTGCTATTGCGGTAGCTGCAAATGTTGAAGCTTGTACTAATGGTGGTTTAAGAGGAGTTATTCTCGCTATGGATGGATTTAACAACGCTGGAGCTGGTAAATTAATTGGACCAAACGGTAATGAAATGGATACTGAGGAGTTTTTAGCTTCTTTAGCCTTCACGTCAGATGCCGATATCGCATGTTGTTCTGATTCAGGAACCACATATATTGCGGCTGGTCATACTATTCCTTTTAGGTTAGTAACCCAGAAGTACGGTTCAGGTATCGTAGAATATGGTACAACACAATCAACTGTATTCCCAGGTGGGTCTTATCATGATGTATGTGATTCCAATGGAATTATATATGTGGAACTTGATTTAACATGTCCAGCATGTATTTCTTGTGATTCACCAGATGGATATATGGGTGCATATGTTCTGTCAGGTACAACCACAAATTCCTTCGCTGGAAGTTGGAGGATTTACCAAGACCTTGAATTCGAAACTGAATTGGCTGAAGTTTCTTTCGACCTTGAAGCGGTTACCGTTTCAGTTACTGAAAGAAAGTTAAGAGCACAATGGTCACCAGAATTAGCACAAGATGTTAGTGCATTCCACAACATTGATGCTGAAGCTGAATTGACGGCACTATTATCTGAAGAAATCGCTGCAGAAATTGACAGGGAAATCCTAAGAGACCTTAGAGCAGGAGCTTCATGGACATTAAGATGGGATTATCAAGGATGGAAAAGGTTTACAGCTGGTCAGGCTCCATATACTCAAAAGGATTGGAACCAAACATTGATTACGGCTATTAATCAAATTTCCGCTCAAATCCATAAGTCTACGTTAAGAGGAGGAGCTAACTGGATAGTTTGTTCTTCTGAGGTGTCAGCAATTTTTGATGACTTGGAATATTTCCACGTTTCAAATGCGTCACCAGAACAAGACCAATATAACATGGGTATCGAGAAAGTAGGTTCACTTTCTGGTCGTTACACAGTATATAGAGACCCTTATTTCCCGGCTAATAAGATATTAATCGGACACAAAGGAACATCTCTACTTGATACTGGATATGTATACGCACCATATGTACCACTTCAACTGACACCAACCATGTATAACCCTTTCAACTTTGCACCTATCAAAGGTATTATGACCAGATACGCGAAGAAAATGGTTAACAACAGGTTCTACGGAGCAATTACTGTAGACGGTGTAAGAACTTTCGATATCAGAGAGTTGAGATAAGAAGTAATTAGTTACTTTACTTATAAGAAAAAACCCCTCCTAGGAGGGGTTTTTTATTGCTCTAATTTTAATATTTAGTTCGGTATATAGACATTAAGTGTGGCGTAGGTCCACCAATGGTCATTATGAGACCATTTATAGTCCCTTCCTTTTAAACAACTTACACCTGCAAATTCCGCTCTATCCGAAAGTAAAAGGGCATTATGTTTGGGGGAATTTTTCCATAAAAACAGGATTTTATTAGCAATGGCTATATCATCTTTACCATCAGAATTAGTAACTGCACAATTCTCTCCCACATATATCCATTTAATACCGTAATAAGTAAAACGTTCTCCAGCTAATCTTTTAGTTGAGGAACCACCATAATGCCCCATAGTTCCAGTTTGAGTTTGGTACGTGGTGTGACTCTTGGCCACTTTCCACACATTATCACTCCATACCCAACAATCTAGACCATTATCTTTTCGATATTCACAAATTTTATAATAAAGAATAACATCTAAATTAGTTTGTGCGTAAGAATAAAGAGCGAAAAAGAATGTAAGTGATAAGATAATAATTTTTTTCATTATAGTGTATTTTTAAGGTTATACTACAAAGATAAGAAAAAAAAATTAAAATACAAAATTATTGTCTATAATCTGCGGGGGGATTACCAAAATAATTAGCTTGGTTAACTACTTGAAATTTTAAGGTCTGTGCATAAGTGTTTACTTCTAAGTTAGACATTGCTTGAATATCTAAATAGTATTCATTAGGTATCATATCTCCTGTATCTACAGTAAAATAATTTTGGTTATATGCACGATTAATCTTGGTCCAAGGGGTAGTTTCTACTTCTGTAGTACCTTGTTTAACATAAATTCTATATTTAATATCAGTTAAAGCCACTGGTACCGATGAAGTATATTCTTGTCGGGCTGATACGAGAACTTTCCTAATATCTCCATTAACTATCTTTTCATCTCTTTTAATGCCGGTTACCGAATACCCATATTTTTTTGGGAGTCCTGAATTGGTCCCTATATTAAAGTAATCTTCATTAGCTTTTAATGTAAATTTATTACATACAGAGGTTTGACAATTTCCATCAATAATTAAATTGGTCCAACAGTCTTTAAATAAACATGGAGTAGAGTAAGTGTCACACGGAATGGAAAAACATACACAATATACTCCTCGTGTCACTAAGGAACCTGTAAGAGTATATAACAAGGTACCACTATTATCATAAATTTTTACAATAGGAAGAGCATCCAAATTAACGGGAAGCCCTCCTGCATTTACATACAAATAAAGACAGTTAGTTTTACCTTCATAGAAAAAAGCACGAGAATCATCGATATAGTCATCATAATTAGTTTCTAAGTATGGTTCGAAAAATGTTTGTGTATATTTGGTAAAAAATCCTACGGAGTAACTTTCACTTAATCCAGTTAAATTTTCTAGTCCCTGAACAAACCCAATCGCATATCCACAATTGGTGTAACCTGTATCGGTGACTATTCTATTGACTTCATCTGTCATATCGAACTCAATATTTTCATTTCCATTATCGAATGCTTGAGTGGCAAGAATAGTTGGGGGACAACTACCCCACGTATAACCACCATCACAATTCCATTTTTGTAATGTAGTTCCATAATACCAATTACTCGGTCTTTCGGAGTATGCTTTATCATTAAGCCCCTCAAAATCACTGGTTTGGTCAGTGTAGTCGTACCCAACCCCTTCAGACCAACATGTGGTACCGCTAGTTACACCACTTAATTTTATTAATACTAAGTCAAAGGAAGTGGCTCTCCGATTATTTTTAGCGGTTATAGTGTTTAATAATTCTTTATCGAAGAATGAGGTATTCACCATTTTTAATGTATGGGTTGTGGCCGAATTCCCACATCCACCACTGATTAAGATGGTTTTATTATTCATTTTTTCTTTTAAATCTCTAAGGTCTAGGTCCAATATAAAACGACTAAAAGAATTATTGATTCTAACACGAGTATGGCCAGTAATCACCACCCCATCTTCATTGATACACGTATCTGTACTCACTCCTGTGGACCTACAAATGAATCTTGATGTCCTACCTCCATAGAAAATTTCAGTCACAGGATTCTTTGCTGTATTAGTATTACTGAAACAAATAAGGGTGTTATTTTTTTTAAAATATGATTTGTGAGTGCTCATGCCTTTTTCTTTAATTATAAATATCTAGTTGATTCTTATATTCTGATTAAGAAAATTCTGTGCATTTAATTCCTCCTCAACTTCTGTTTTTGTAGGACCTTCTTTACTCTCCTCCAGAGGTGCGTCTCCCGGTGATTTATGTTCATGTTCAAATAGATATTCTGCCATAAGTTGTAAAACTTTAACTAGTTGGTCCCCTCTTACTAGAGGTTCCATTTCTTTATCATTTAATGTTATTTGAGTTTTTTGGTCTAGCCCCATATTGTCACCACTTTCACCAACATTAGTATTCTCTACTAATGGATTACTTTTTTCCTTATCGGTGATACTACTATCGTGGGAATATAATAAAATTTTATTACTAATAGCATTAATAATTCCTTCTCTTGTCATTTCATCTAATTTAGCTTCATCTATTTTAGTGGTTTCGGTTTTTGTTTCGGGTTCAGCTTGGTCCCTAGAAATTTTTAATCCATAATGTTTATCACCATTGACCCCCACTAATCTAATATGGTTAGTAAAATATTGAGCATTTCGTTTTTTTGTTTCATCTATTAAGGCACTATCATTAGGATTTACTAATGAAATAGTGTCCTGAAAAGATATAGAGGGTCTAAAATAAAAAGGATATAAATTAAGGGCTTCATCATTAGAGGCTAGTGTTCCTACATTAATAATATCATCACCAACCCCAGCAGCTTTAACCCATAAAGGTGGGGTGTTTGGGTCTTGGAAAGGTCCCGTTTTTAGGGATGTGTCGTCTCTTTCATCTACCTGACTTAAAAATTCATTGATTAAATCAGTCGCTCCACTTAGAGGTTGTCTACTAAACGATAATGATACTCTTTTTTTGGTGTTATCTATAGGAGTCCCTAATCCCATTCCCGTACTGGTAGGAAATTTAGTGGTATTCCCATCGGCTACTATTTCATATAAAACTATTTTTCCATCAAAGCCTATTCCAGAGGGTACTGGATTTAAATCATAAATTTCATATTCAACTAGATATTTTACATCCGCTTCTTCAGTTTTATTATCAGTAATTTCTTTTTCTTCCAGTGTCATTTTACTGGGATAGTTGGTAATTTGAATGGTCGACATTTGGGGATTATAGACTGGAAAGTCTGGGTCTTTATCATTCTCTACGAATTTACCCGCTCGCATTAAAATTTCAGAATTTCCAAAAATTATATCTGAATTATCTCTACCATCTATAGATATTTTATCGGGATAAGCAAAGGTGTCTTTAGAAATAGCTGAATCCGTTATATTTTTACCTGCTTTTACTCTTGCACCTTTAGATGTATGTAATCTACCTTTGGCATATTGGTCATACTTGTAATTGGTAGGGTCCGAAATATAGGGACCAACATACTCTTTATTTTGTGTTTTATTATCTGGGTCGTATACTAGTATTTTAACACCTTCATTGGGTTGTGGTATTACATTTATAAATAGAGGTAAAAAAGGTGCACAAATATGGGGGTCATCCTGTGACCATTTGAGCTTTTTTAACCCTTGTTCCCCTTCCCCATATTTTGCAATTCTCTTTGAATTTTTTGGTCGACTGGGATTTAAAAGTCCCTGAAGGACCTTGTTATCATAATCCATGGGGACCTCACCATCACTCTTTTCATCAAAAACGGCACGAATTCTACCCGATAATGATGGGTCTAGATTATCGACACATACACCAAAAAATATACCTTTATTAGCCATTTAGTCTTTTTTTATATTCACTATATAATTTATTATAATCCTTTTCAATTGCATCTATTTGATAGGATATATCTACGACTCTTTTTTTGTCGCTTTCAAATCGTTCTTTTAAAAAAGTTAAAGCCGTATATAAATCATTATTAGAGGCTTTTTGATAATTTTCTACAGTTTCTTTTAAATCCATATCTAAACAATTACTCCCGTACCTGTTCCAGTTTCAGTGACACCGGGCCCTCCTGATGTTTGTACATTTTGGGCATAAGTAGCAACTTTAACAACTGAATTTTCAGTTCTTTCTTTTTCTATTCCTTTTATGCTATTAAATAACGTTACTAATGTTGTATTAGTAGAACCATCTGCGTGTGGTTGGGTATTCACTCCTGCAGTTTGTAAATTTTCTAATACATTCTGAAAGGCTCGTACATCACTAAATCCTGGTCGTGAAGCAGAAGCAAATAATAAGTTTTTCGGTACATCAATACTTGGAACAGGAGGAATCTTTAAGTATTTTAATAGGGTATCTAAAATACTTCTACAATCACTAAGATTATCAATAATGTCAACAGCCGCTAATAAGGTTTGAATAAGAGAGTTAATGATAGCCAATTGCTTCTTTTGTTTTTCATTCAATATTTCTTGGAGAATCGTTTTAACTAATTTTATTATCATTTTTTTTATTTCTTCCCAGATAAGTTCAATTATTACTTTAAAAATCCTTTTAACTATTTTTACTATTAATTTAGATAATTTTTTAAGTAATTCCATAATATCATTAGTCTCAAAAAATTGGCCTACCGCTTTTAAGGCGATTGCGATACCTAATAAAATTTTAGGTGTTAAAATTAAGCTCACTAATATTTGTGGGAGTTTTTTTAAGATATTTAAATCGAATTCTACCTGAAGCTGGGGTAATTTAAACCCTAAACCACTGTCGGCGGTACTCATTCCATTGATAGTATTTTGAATCGCACTATCTATTTTGACCCCTTCTACTATTGGATTGTTTTCATTTATTATAGATAAAATTTGATTGTTTAATTCATCTACATTTATTTTTCCTTCTATATCTTCACATGTAATAAATTTAATTAACCCATTCATTTTTAAATTGGTCTCCGTTTCTAAATGTCTCAATTCTTGAGGACCAAAATCCCAGAATGGACTATTGGGTTCTAATGAAATTCCCCCATCCTCTGAAATATGTCCTATACCTGAAGTGGTAATGGGGGCTTCTGTTGCACCATCACCATCATCTCCACATAACCCCAATATTTTTTGTATCATTTCTCCGAACTTACCTTTTAGTTCAACTTCCTCTCCACTTAAGTTAAGTTGTACATCTAAAAACCCAGATAAAGCATCTAATAAATTTCCTAAGAAATTTTGACCTTCGAAAATTTTAATAGAATCAAAATAGTCACGTAAAAAAGTAGTGATTTTTCTATCGTTTCCAGTAAGAAGGTAATTATCTTGAAAAGTATTATCTAGACCTACTGGTCTTACATTATAAGTTTCATTTCCATCAAATTCTATAGTAAACAATCGTTGGCCTGATGCTCCAAAATAATCAATAGGCAGAAATGCATTTTGTAATCTCTCATATAATTGGTGATTCGTGGAATATGGAAGTTGACCCAGTGCTGGTGGTAATTTTTCATACATAGCTTTACCAACCTTACTTGAGGGGTTGGTTTTTAACATTTTAAATGGGTCTAAACTTTTAACTTTAAAAGTCATCATATTTGAATCGGTGGTGGGGTTACCATTAACTAATCCATCTGCGGATGGGATAACAAAATCCAAATTACAATTAAGAAATTGGATTAACTCTTCAAATATAATTTCTCTACATTCATCGGCTAATGGTTCGGTAAGTTTAGCGGTTTTACTTCTTAATTTTTTTATAACATCAGGACCTCCTGTTATTTGCAGAAGGTCTAAGAAATAATCCAGCATGTTAGAATCGTCCGAGTCTGTTGAATCTACTGAATTCATTAAGGTTCCTAAACCCGTAGAATCATTAAGAGACTCAATAGCATCAGTTGTGCTTTTTAAATTTTGAAGTTTTTTAAGTCCCTCTTTCTTACTATTTCCAATATCTGCTGGCATTAAATTTTATATTCGTTAGATTTATCGTCCTTGTCTTTGGTTAGAAGGGTATTTAGTGTTTCTCTATCTGAGCTACTTAATTTACCTATATTGATGTCTTCACCACTAAATTGTTTTTGAATAAGGGAACTTTGGATTTTTGTGAGCTGAATTTTTTTTTCTATAACAGAATCTATAATTTTTTGTTGTTCTTTAATTACTGGACCTAATAATTGTAAATCTTCAGCTTCATGCATAAAACCCAACATTTTATTCTGAATTCTAATAGCCGTATTACGTTGTTCAATACATTCGTTATAAATTTCTTGCATTAAGGCAAGAACACTTTCTTTTTCTAACTTAATTTGTTTTTTTTTCGGTCTCGGCATTTTTTCTATATATTATTGCCATAAATACTCGTAATTACCAATTACTAATCTTGAAGTTCGTCAGATAAAACTTTATAAATCATTTTATATTTTTTAAGAGAATTTCTAATTTCTTTAGTAGATAAATTAGTCATTTCTCTTAAACTTAAGAGAACTAAATTTTTATTGAATTTATTACCCGCTCCATGGATAAATATTTCATCATAATTGGTAAAAACTTCGATTAAAGCACCACCCACCTTTATTTCATTTTCGTTTAAATGGTTTTCGGCCATAAAACTTTCAATCCTATCTATTAATGAAACAAAAATTTTATTATGGTCTGTTGGTTCCTTATTCATATAATAGATAAGGTCTTCTCTAGTTTCTAGATAGGTAGATATTCCTTCATAAGAAGTATGTCTATTTTGTAATTTTTGGTCTTTTATTATTTGCCCCATTAAATAATTTTTACAAATAGTCCCAAAATAAGAGTATGCTTTTTTATTTTTTTCAGGTTTGAACTTTTCGGCTTTAGTCATTAAAAAAGAAAGGACATCTGCGTGGATGTCCCTAAACTCTTCATTTTTTCTATATAGTTTGTATCTACGAATGATACTATCTATCATTTTATTTAGTGGGGCTCTTAAATATTCTGTATATATTTTGTTTCGTTCAGTAAATGTATGAGCGGTCAAGAACATACGAACCGCTCTCTCTTGTGGCTCCCCAAAATAAATTTTATTCTTTTTAGGTCGTGGCACACTATACTACTTCAGGATTGTATGTTATACCTCTATCAGTAGTGAAAAAATATTCTTTTTTAGCAGTGTCAATCCAAAAAGTAGCTTCTGCAGGTTCTATTTTATTTTCATCTTCTGCATGTCTATAATTCCAAAATAAAGAGTTTTCTCTCATGTTGGTGTGTTTATAACCCACTTTGGGTACAGTAAACACTTTTAAATCGTTATAAGTAGCACGTAAGAGAAATTCATATACAAAAGTTAATTTAACCGATGGTTTAAATCCCCCCACCTCTTCAAATTTTTCTTTATTTATAACCATTCCACTAGTTTGGAAATTGGGGTATCTTAATAAACATGAATTATCTAGATAACCCATTTTATCACTGAAATTCATGGCCCATACCGCTTCATTTGTAAAACTAACAAATTTCCCCTCTTCTGTTACATCTACGACTAACGGTAAAAATATATCAACATCAGTATAGTAGTTATAGTGTTTTTCTACATTTGAAAACCATATGTTAGAGTATTCATCATCATATTCTAAAATAGAAAACCATTTTGTAGTCACATGTGTAATTCCGAAATTAATTTGTCCAGTAAATGTAGTATCGTCACTATTTTCTACTATTTTTACATTTAAATCACCAAAATCAAAAGAATCTAAATATGTTTTGAGTTTATTATCCGTAGACCGTACTATCAAAATATCCGATGGCACACTTACTTGTGTTTTAAGACTTGTTATTGCATTAGCAAAATATTTACTAAATTGGTCGTCGGTAGAATGTACCGGTATTAAAATTGTAATATCTTTCATTTTAATTTTCTTCTTTTATTGTAAATTTATTTAGGGCTCCTTCTAGTTCTAGTGTTAATTTTTCAAAAAGTTCACCAAAAACATTAGTAAGGGCTTCGTGTTGAGCTGTCACCGTATAAGTAGAAACAGTTTCTTTCATTTCATCAAATAATTTTTCTGGTACACCATCCTCTAACCAAGTTTTTACAAAGGCATTAATTATATCTACCATTTGATTCTGTTCAAATGTCCAAAAACCATTTTCTTCTTTTAACCAGTTAGGTTTTAAATTAGGTATTTTTCCAATAACAGGAACTCCCGCTTTCATACATTCTAATGGGAAGGTACCGAATCCTGAAATATCGTCAATCCATACTGCTCCACAAGCATCTTCTAATGCTTGAGCAAATTGTTCTAAAGTCATTCCTCGCATATCTCTGAATGTAACCCATTTGAATTGAGGGAATCTAACATAAAAAGCTTTCACAATCTTCATAGTATCACGAGGTTCCCTAGTATGAATAGCTATGAGTGGTTGCTTAGGTTTTTCATTTATATAAAAATTATCTGATATGGTAACGGGAATAATACTTACTTCTATATTAGGAAATACACTATTAATATATTCTTTAGAGGCTTCCGAAGTAGTAATGGCTTTATGATATCCGTAATGTGCCCAATTCATCCCCGGTTGTAACATTTCAAAGATGTAATCATAAGCTTGGCATAAAACTATTTTAGTACAAGTCATTTCTTTTGTTTGTTCCATAACATGTGCAAATAATTCGGGTACAATTAGGAAATCAGAAGGACCTACAGATAAACCCCCACTTTCTACCGAAGCGTGAGGTAATTGTGCATATTCTGAACCTAACCATTCTTCAATACCCATTCCTTCTTCATTACTTTTTAATTTATAGTCATCTTTTTCATGAAGAATGATGGCATTATAACCTTGTTCTCGTAACAATTTTACTAATTCGTAAATGTATACTAGAGAAGCTGCTGGACGCCCTTGAGTGTCCTGTGTAAGAAAATAAATTTTAGAATCTTTATTTCTTACTAAATTAAGAGATTCCTCTATTTTTTTTGCATTTTCAGTTTGTGTTGTCATTTTTTAATTAATTTCTTTTAAAATTTTATGTTCGATTAATGTATTAAAAGCTAATTTAAACGGAAATCCTGAATTGTCCAGACTTTTATATCCCATTTTATTATCCATTTCTTCTTGAGTAGTTAGAATAACTTCTAAAAGCAATCTAAAAATCTCATATTTTGGAGCATTAATAGCAAAATCGTCTATAAGTTTACCATCAATTTCTTTTTTATCAAGTATAACCTGTTTTATTAATTCATCGGTATCTATGGCCATTTTAATGCCCATAATTTCTAGTTGGTATTCTTTAAGCAAATTCAGTTGTTGTAAAGTATTCATTTTCTAATAATTGTTTAAGTGAAGTTATATTAAAATCAGCCTTAATATCTTCGTTATAAGGATTTTCATATTTAATAGAAATTTTATTTTTAGGTTTACCATCAAGGATGGTGGGGAGAGCACTAATAACTATATCACTATTTTTCCATATGGAGTCATAATCCTCTAAGGGAAAAAATTGGACATTATCTATAAGACATCCAGTACGGGCAAGAAACATTAAAGTTGCAGGTTTAGATTTTTCTACTTCATTAGAAAATATAATAATTTTATATTCGTCTCGAAATTTCTTATATATTTCATTGATAATAAAAATACTGCTTTCTTCTATCTCTTTAGAATACCCAAAGACTCTCATAGGGGATTCAATATAAATAAAATCAATAAGTTCTTCTTTTGTGGAAAAATCTAATTCTTTCTGTAAATCTAAAGAAGAGAGTGGACGGTCCACGGTGATTTCTTTTTCACTTTCATAAATTTCTATTATCTTATCAATAATGTTACGAATCACACCATTGAGTTCTATAGCAATTACTTTACGTTTCATATATATAAAAGGATAATTTAATTTTTTAGGTTGTCAATGATTTTCAAAACTGTATACGTTTTGCTGTTTCATATAGTTTAGAAATTTTTTTTGGGTACTTGTTTAAAGGGAAATTTTTTTATGTCTGGGGAATCTATGGATTTATGTATGTAAAAAGTATCATAAGGTACTTTCTTTTTCATGGTGTTAGAATTTCTAACAAAAAGATACCCGTTTTCAAATAAGAGTTTATTTAGTTGGGGTGTAGGCCTTTCAATAGTCATAGATAAAAATTTATATTGGGTAAAGGGGAAGTTTTCCATTATTCTAGTTTCGGCACCCTCTACATCCAAACTTAAATAGTCTATAATTTTAGGGGCATTATTTTCATCTAATATTTCTTCTAAAGTTTTTGTTTTCATTTTAATAACAGCATTTTTATTAAATGCTTGTTTTATTAGACCCCCTCTAATTTTATAATTATTATCCATATCTGTATCTAAGATACCATTTGCAAGTCCCCGCACCCCTTTATTGGATATAAATTCAACGGTATGTGTGGTGGAGTCCACACATTCGTTCACTAAAATACATTTTCTATTTTTTTTCAATTCATTATAATGACGAGGTAAGGGTTCAATACATATCCCGCTCCAATCCAAATACTTTTCTAGTAAAAAAGTATTGTTGATACTCACACCATCCGATGCTGCTAAATCAACAAAAAACCCATTTTTTTTAAAATTAAAAATTTCTTTTATAATCCAGTCATCTTGATTTTTTTGTGATATAAATTTGAAATTTTTCATCTTATCATTTTACACTACTTAGCTTACATGCATTATGGTACAAAATAAAGTCTTCTCCGTAAATGTTTTTTATATTATTTTTAATAGTTTCATCGTTATCTATTAACTCCTTTAAAGTAGACTTTAAGTTATGATTGGTTGTTTTATTGGACCAATTTATTCTATAAGGTAATTTCATTTCTTCACACATTTTTTTAAAATCCTTATTTAAATTTTCAAATAGTAACACATAATCTATATCCTTTAAAGATATTTTTTTCCCCACTAAATAAGAAGTCTGGGTATGTAAATGGGAATCATATAATCTATTTTCAATATAATCTAAAAATAAATTAAATGATTTTTTAATATTTTTTTTAGGATTTTGTTTATAAATCTTAAACCATTCTGATTGGGAGGTTTCCCAATGAGGCCCATCACCCCGTAGTTTAAGTAATTCACTAAAAGTAGATATAATTCTTGTATTTGGGTCTCTTATTACTACACATGTTTTTTTATGAGTATTAGAAGAACACTTAAAAAAATCTACACCCTTTTTAATTTTTAAGGCATCTTTCATACTACTAGATGCATTTTTAGGAATATTAATAAGGATAAATTTATTACTAATAAAACACCTATTAAAACGAGGAAAATTTTCTGGTAGCCATTCGTTATATTTAAGGCTCATAACTTATGATTTAAGCATTTTTTAAAAAACTTAAGAAATACATTTCCACTATATAAATCTTCATTTTTTATTTTTTTATAAGACATCATTTTCAATAATTTATCTTCACTATTTAATAGTGTTGAAATTTGGTCATATATTTCTTCTTTAGATTGTGTATGGTAATTTAGAAAGGCATTTTCATTAAAATCGTTAGTTATATTGGAGTCACCGTAATAAATAGGTATGGAATTCACTTTAAATGGGTCAATAATTTTTTCTGATGTATATCCGGGAACACAGGAGTTTTCAATAGCGATGACAATATTATAATTCTTTATAAATCCTAATTTATCTTTACCCACAGTTACATTTTTATTACGTAAACACTTTCCTACACAATCTACTTTAAATTTTTTCATTAAATCTTTTACCATATTATCTCTAAAAGAGACACAGTTACGTTGAAGATAAACAATGTCCTTAGGTTTAATATATTTTTCGATAGAATTATCAATTTCCTCTTTAACTTTAAACCCATATTTTCTGATATAATGAGGCATTCGGAAATTAGTTGTGGAATCAATTGTAAACGGAGTTATACTATAATGTGAATATTTTTCCACTTTATCCCACCCTTTTTTCATGTCTAACGCGGGATAGGAATGGTATAGAAAATTTTCTGCGGCATAAAATATTTTAATTACATTTTTTTTATCAAATTTCTTATGTGAAGAACCAAATACACTGAAGATAACTATATCAGGATTATTAGTTAATTCTACATCAAAATGGTCACTTAAAAAATCCCCAAATAAAGGGTCTTTGGCAGCAGTAAATCCTGGCCAAAAATCTACAAATTTAATTTTAAGTTTATCCATAATCCTATTTTAAAATTTATATTTAAAAAATTTTATATCGGCCTCAAACCTATTAAAAATAATTTGAGTAGATTCATCATCATAATATTTTCTATAATCATCATGATTACTTTTTCTTCTATGAACGGTTTCTGTTGTAAGACCTATTTTTTTACATACCTTTTCCCAGTCGGCACTAAAATTTTCAAATTTTCCTATATAATCTACAATTACTTTAAAGTTGGTAGGGTTGGATATGTAGGTCTTTTTACCTGGGTGCCATACCCATTTTTTATCACATAACCAGTTTAATTGGTTACCGGTCCCCATAATTACATGAAAATCATCTATATTTTTAACCCAGGACTTAAAGTCCATTTGTTGGATTCTTTTATCTTTTTCATTTTGTTTTCGATGATGAAACTGGGACACCATCTTATCCCACGGATTTCTTACAAAGGCAAATGTAAAATACTTTTGAATATCTTCTCCAAGTACGTCTTTATACTCATGAATTGTTCTATGGTCTGCACCACTATCATTATACTCTAACATAGTTTCAATGCTACTTCCCGCGGTCTTATTTATATGAACATGTATACACTTATATTTTTTACTTATCATAATTATTAATTTTATTCACCGAAACCGTAACTAAAATATTCAATATCCTCTTTATAGTGTTGGGCTATTATTTTTTTAGTTTTATCATTATAATGTTCTATATAAGGTTTATGATTACTTTTATTTTTATGTGGTAATTTAGTGTTGGTCAAATTAAGAGTAGTACATAAGGTATTAAAATCTTCTTTAAAGTTTTCAAAACGAACAATAAAATCTACCTTAAGAGCTCCTTCATTATCTACTAAATGATGAAAAAAGGGTGCTGTATGCCATTTTTCTCCCCCCGTATTAAAGGTATTTTTTTGTAATTTAGTACAAAATTCACCAAAAGACATATGTTTAAAGTAATCTAGTTTCCACATTGAGACCGCTCGGTCCCACGGATTTCTAATACTAGAAAATGTAAAAGTGTTATTATATTTGTCGTCCCCCATATGTGATTTAACACAATCCGGGAAAGATTTATTTGGGTTTCTATAATAAAGGCCCATTTCTTTATCTCTACCACTAAAATATAAAATATTATTATTTCTACATACTTGGGTTAGAGACCCAGAACCAGTACGTGGTAGACGTAAGTATATAATTTTTTTGCCGTTTATATTCATGTGTATAATGTAGAGTTTTTAATGTAGTCATCAGTTAAATGGCCAAATTTATTTAAAACTTTTAAAGTTTTATAATCTTTTTTATAGTAATTAATTATATTTTCTATACTGATTTTTGTCAAGGACTTATCCATTTTTTTACTATTACGCCTCATATGTGTATATTCTTTTTTTATATCTAAAAGTTCACATAATTTATTAAAGTCCTCTTTCATATTTTCTACTGTACCTACAAACAATATTTTCTCATTATTCTCTTCAATAAACTTTCCTCCATTAAGATACCACCCAATTCCAAAATGGATATGCTCCATTGGAAAAGACATTAGCTTATAAGCTTTATTTTTTAATTCTTCATTATTAGAGGTTAATGATTCTGCAAGGTGATTAGCGGTTTTAAATGTTTTAATTAAATTATCATAGTGGGGATGGAAAACCATATTATATAGCATTTTACGTTTTACCCAATATGGTGCCAAACAATTATTTAAATTTAGGTTATTAGGGTTAAGATTAGTGGTGTCTGTATCTATTATACCTTTAGAAAAATTAAATGCCGATACAAATCTTTTTATAGGATTTCGTACCCAAATAATATATTTGGTATTAGGTTGTGGATTTGCTTTGGTTAAATGTATCTCTTTTAATCCTAATGTTTCTACTAGTGTAGTTCCACCACATTTCCCTATGTGTATTAATTTTACTTTTTCCATTATTGGTGCCTAAATAAACCATTATTTAAACCTACTTTAAAATCCATTTTATGATACCAGTGTTTTTGAACATTTACCTCACTTCCACGCCCCTCCACATTATTTTGGTTTTTTAGATGGTTTAACCACCATACTCTATTACATATGTAGGGATTGTTGGTGTAAGAACAATATTTATTGGTGGATGTATACCAACCGGGATACTCTTTAATAGGTTTAACTATAGCATTAAGGCCGTTATTGAAATTAACTGAATTTCTAAACCAATGACAACGACATACCTTTCTCACAATCTCCCAGTTAGATTTTATTTCTTCAGTTATAACACCGTTACTTTTAATAAACGTATTAATAACATGCTTTATATAAAATGGTTTACCAGGATTTTTGTTATGTCTATATAATATATAATGAACTTTATTTTCATCTAGAAGTGTTATAGAGGTTTCTATGACATTCTTCGTTATATTAGTATCCTCGATGAGTTCCCAATCATTTTCTAAAAAAATAATATATTTAGATGTGGACGCCTCAAATAACTTAATTAAAGCCTTACCAACACCAATATTTTTAGTATCACCTAATACTTTAAATCCGTATTTTTTAGCTATTTCTTTATCTTTATTTGTAATTTTATTAAAGTATATTATTTTCTCATCTGCCATATCCAATAACCCATTTTCTTTATATGATTTTAAACTTTTATTTAGTTTCTTTAATCTGCTCATACTTAAAATTGCTATACATAAACTCATATCAGTTAATTGAATTAAAAAGGTATTTTATTTTATCATATTTTTCTAAAGGCCAATGATGACCTAATTTAAATACTGGTGAAATTTTATTGTCTATCATTTTTTTAAATTTATCCGTCACCCCAGTTAACTGCTTGGTTGTGTATGGTGCAAAATGGTGAGGGCCATCACTACTATTTATTGGGCATTCTATGGGTGTTGTACTCTCCCATTTTTCTCTAAACTGTTTATCATTTTGGAAGAGTTCATTAAATAAATAATGAAACCAGAAATAATTATGTGGTACTGTTCTCTCTCTCCAATACATAGTAACTTTTTCATGCCAGTTAGTGATAATATAGTTATTGGGGGAAGAGGCCAAAAACCAACTTGCGATTAATCTATCGGGGGCGGGCTTACTAAATGCAAAAAAATCAGTGTAATGCGTTATCCATTCATTTAAAGGTTTATTACACCATACCGTAGCATCACACCAAATACCCCCATATTTTTTTAATAAATTTATTCTAATAATATCAGATAGTGCTGCAAAAGTAGATATTTTAATATTACCAATATCAATATATTTTTTTAAAGTTTCTTCATTTAAAAAATTAATTTCCCAGTCTGGATTATAGTGTACCCACGAATCTGCACATTTTTTAACTACATGCGGAACATTTTCCCATCCTTGACCCCAGTATAACCATATTTTTTTAGGAATCGACATAATTTTGTTGACTTATTTTCACCCCACTTATTATTTTTTTATTTTTAAATCCACAAAAATTTAAAATATCCTTAATTTTATTGGCATCATTCAAATCTTCCATCTCTATTAATAAAAATTGATTTGGGTATGAATTTTTTAATTTTTCTATTGTAGAATAATATTCTTCCCAATATAAATTTAAAGCTTCCTCTTTTTTTTCTACATTATATTTAGGGTAACATTTATCCCAGATACAGTTTCGCCAGTCCCCATTTCCATTATGTACCATCCAATGATTTCTATTTTTAGTCCATTTTAAATAACTTTTGATAGTGCCTTCTTTTGGTCTTTTTATGGAGATAAATTTTATATTAGAATATCGCTCTAGTAAACTGGGGACATACGGTAAATAAAAAAAGGATACATCCCCAACGAATTCAGAGTGTCGACCATCCATAACCCCACATATTCTATTAAAGTCAGTATGGGTGTGGGACCATTTAATAAATGGAACATCATTCATTTCGTGAGTAATGTCAGTATTTTCTTGACTTCCTAATAATTTAGCAAGTGAATGTGTTCCACATCTACCAGTTCCTAAACCTATAATTATAGTTTTCATAATTTAACTTTGATATGTGTATAACTTTTATTCTCAGTAGAGATTAACTCATATTGTAGGGTGTTTAACCCTTCCTTATTAAAATCGTATTTCGAATATAAGAGATTAACATTATTTTGGTAATTTTTATGGGTGGGGCCATTTATTGGATGATGGAGAGATTTATAAACACCCTTTCGTCTATATATGTCATACCCATGTTTTTTTATTCTTTTTAATATATCGTCATCTTCTCCTCCCCATCCCCAGAAATTATTATTATAACCATTAATTTTTTTAAAATCTTTTTCATTAAATAGATTAACCCCACCATAATAATTTTTATAAGCCACTCCACCCCCAAATTGACCTACATTGGTTGCCATATGATAAGGTTTATCAGGATAGGAATAATCCGCTTCTAGTGGAAGCATATCTATATCATGAAATGCAAAATAATCTGATTCTTTTTTACCATAATCAAATCCCACATTTAATAATTTAGCTCTATTAAATAATTTTTCGTCAGCTTGTTCTACTATTAATAGAGTGTGAGGAAGGTCTCCTAAAAATTGAGTCATATGAGGTATAAATTTTTTTAAATGATTTTCTCTATTACGGTATGGTACTACAACACTTAAATGATGTTTCATTATTTTAATATTTTATATACGGGTCTTAATTGGTCATGCCCTAAATGGGTTATGGTGTTAAAATTAAAGGGCTTAAAAACACTGTTATAAAATTGAGGTGTATCAATATTCGGGTCTGCATTCCCTTCAAAAAATAACCCAGTATTAGTTTTTTTAACAATATAAGAAAAACTTTTTTTAACGTCTTTAATTTCTTTAGTACGATAAATAGCCTGATATATGGTCCAATCCCATTCAGAAACTATTGATTCAGTCTTATTAATAAAATCATTATTATTGAAATCTACAGTATTATTTATAATGCCCAATCCCAGAGTTGATGATATTTTTTTGGCCACCTCTATTGCTTCAGTTTGGTATTCAAAGTTATAGATTTTTTTAGCTCCATTAAAAAAGGCTTCTATTGAAGCTTGACCAATATTAGCTCCAAAATCAACCACAGTTTTATTTTTTAAAATAGAGAAATCATAAATTTTATTATAGCGAGGAATTTGTTTGCGTTGTCCTGTCAACCCTACTTCTTTTATTTCTTGGTATCTAGGAAACCACGTACATTTATCAGCTAAATCACTTATTTCTTGCAGGTCCTCTTTTAAAAGAAAAGTAGAAATATCTTCTCGATTTATTATAACATACACATCTAGTTCATATACATTAGCTTCTAATGCAGACATCACTCTATGCATTCCATCTATTTGATATAGATATTCTCCAGCACTTTTTTTAGTATATTTAGTTAAAACATTTGGGTGTGTAAGGATTATTGGTTTCGGTTTATTTCCCCGCAAAAATTTAGTTTTATATTTTCTATATTCTGTAAATAATTCATTTTTTTTCCACCCCTTCTCATCTCTAAAATTAATTTTACATGTGGTTTTAATAAGTGCTAATTCATTTAACTTAATGTCGTCTATAACTTTAGTGTTTAATTGTCGCTCACTTACAATTTTAAATAATTGATATATAGTAATAGGTTCCTCTTTAAAATATACATCTACAGTATTAACGGCGGGCAATAAATTACCGTTAATTGTTAAATCACAACTAAGGTTTACAAATTGTTCTAAATTATTTTTATATTGTTGAGTTAAAATATTTTTCATTTTACATTTAAAGTTTTATAAGATTTAGATAACCTTTCTAAATATCCAGCTTTACGATTTTCATGTAGTCCATAAGCTTTGGTTTTGGGATGGGAGCATACCCACATTTCTGCCGTCCATCTATCACGATTTATGGTATTTTTTAAATTTTTTAGGTGGGAGGATTTAGACCACCAAAAATTACCTGAAAAGTGAGGAGAGGGCGAATAGGTTAAATTTACCCCACAACAATCAAAATCTTCTATAATTTTTAGAGACTCTACATGGTTATCTATAATGAAATATTCCATATATTCTCTCCAGTCTTTAACACAGTTTTTTAAATGTATAAAATCGGTGCTTCTATGATACCATTCCATATTTTTTTCAGTAATACTTACTCCCTTAGCGTGGATATAATAACAATAAAAATCTTCTTGTTTGGATTTTTGGTGTACCATATTAATGGTAGGTAACTCATACTCTTCTACATTAGGTGAGGTATACTCCACAATGAATTTGGGGTATTCTTGGGTTATATCTTTTAGGTTTTTCACCTCTTCAGAAGACCCTAAAGCACCAATATAAATTGCATCACTTTTCTCATAAAGTCCCGAGTCAATAAGTTTATTAATTTGCTCATTAACGACTTCTGACCAATCATTAATTAAACAGATATGATAGAATCCATATATTACCATTTGACATTAAAAATATTTTCAGTTTTTATTACATTAAATGGCCTTAGTGGTATGCCGCATACCGCTTTCTTCCCTAATTCCCAAGAGTCGTAATGCTCTTTCATTAAATTAAAAGAATCTGTATAGCCATCACTAACCGCTGAAGAATTCTGAAATTTTATACTGATATCTTTTCTTACATAACTCATATGATGCATTTCAATCTCTTTACGAGTAAAAATTTTACATTTAGCAGATTTCATTCTTCTGGTTGGGTCGACAAGAACAGGAAAATCGTGATTCATAATATATTGACAACCAGATTTAATTTTATATAAAAGGGAGACATAATAAGATTCTTTTGGGTCTAAAATGTAGGTGGGCTCTTTATAATAAGTTACCATTTGACATGCACAAGCGTCATAATCTTCTTTATCCATTACTTCTTTCAAATATTTAAATTGGGAATCGGTATAGAATTCATCGGAATCTATCGCCATATGATGAGTACACCCCCTTCCTTGGGATAAGGATAAACCAATATTTCTTTTAGTTATTTCATTATAATGACCTCTTTGGTTGGTTTTTGGTTTATACCTATAGAGTTCATCTATTAATTTTTTATTTTTTAATTCTTCTAATAAAGGAATTAAGTCCGGAGAACAAGGATTACCGAAGTTAGATTCGGTTTGATATACGATTGAAATGTAATCTACATTATCTCTAACAGACTTAATAGAAGCTTCTAATAATTCTTCCCCATCGAATAAATTATAACTTATACCTACTTTCATATTACTTTCTCTTCTTTTTTTATTTTTTTAATTAATCTATCCAAATGTTCAGCTGAAATATTTTCAAAATAATCATAACTTCTTTTATTATTAATAATAAAAGGAATTATTCTATTAAAATGGTCTTCACCTTGACGTTTATTTTTTTCTTTATCATTATTTCTAGTTTGACTTTCATAATGATAGCACACCGCTTCTGAAACGAAATAATTTTTTAATCTTTTAGATAGGCAAGTAACATTCAATTCAACATCTTCAAAACATTCAATATAATCTTCGTTGAATTGTCCTAATTTGTTAAAAATTTCCTTTTTTATCATCATAAAAGCAGCAGTGTTACCTAATACTTCTGTAGTATGGGGATGGTAGTTATAGTAGGTAAATAAGCCTTTATGGGATAACCTTATATTTTGACCTTCATCTAGAAAAGTTATTATTCCAGAATGCTGGATTTTTCCATCCCCAAAATATAATCTAGCACCAACAGTTCCTACATTTCTTTTTTTATCAAAAACATTTACCATTTTGCTAATAGCATTATTAATTAACTTAATATCATTATTACAAAATAAAAGGATTTCTACACCATCATCTACATGATTTTTAACCACATCATTATTAATTTGTGCAAAATTATAGTAATAATATTCTATTAATTTTATCTTTCTGGGTCTATCTGAATAGGTAGAGTGTTGGTCTATTAATTCATTAATTTTTTCTTTTTCTTTTGGTGTTGAACCAGTATCCGCAATATAGATTGTTATTGTTGGGTAATCATCTTTTTCCCAGATAGAATTAACACATTGTGTTAAAAGTTCTATATTCCCCTTTGTTGGTATAATGATGCCCACATGGGGAGGACTTTTGATGTATGGATAGGTGTTATCATAAAAAATTTGCCCTTTTATATTTTGTGGCAGAGACATCTCATATTTTTTTACAAATTGTTTTCTATTGTTTTCCCATTCCTCATTAGTTTTCCCTATTGATTTATGAGCAATTCGTATGTTAGACATCACCCCAACTTTAGTATCTAATAAATGATTAGCTAAACAAAAATCTATTTCATAAAAATGAAATCCTTTAAAATCATTATCAAAACTCTCTTTAATTCTTTTTTTATTAACTACAAAGAATAATCCATCTACAATAACTGATGGTAAAATTTTTTCTCCGAAATTAGGACAGTAAATAGAATTCCAATGTTTTCCTTCATGGATATGTTTTACTTGTCCTAACATTTTGCCCGTGTCGTCCCACCACCTTCCAGTAGATGGTAAATCAGTAGTGCCCGCTACACCTAAAATTCCAAAATCAGTTTCATTAAAATGTTTTATAATTTTTTTACCCCACTTGGTCGTATTAATGGAAATATCATCATGACAGAAAACTACAATATCGTTAGTAGTTTCCTCTAAAGCTTTATTATAAAACTTAGTAAGACCCTCCCCTTTATTAATATATTCAATTATTTCCACATCCTTTATACCAACACTTCTTTTTAAATGTTGGGTATGTTGAGGATTGGGATTTATAGTACAATATACAATACTAATCATTTTTACAAATAAGATTTAATAGTTTCATTTAAAGCTAAAATAAAATTTATTTCTGGTTTCCATCTAAGTTTTGTAGATATTTTGTCGTAGTTAATTGAATATCGTAAATCATGACCTAAACGGTCTTCTACAAAAGTTATTAATCTATGAGAAGCACCTGCTTTATTACCTTTTAATGAATCATAAACATTACATATTTTTTTCACCAGTTCTAAATTAGTTAATTCATTAGAAGACCCTATGTTATAACGTTCTCCCTTTTTTCCTGAATGAAAAACTTTATCCAATGCAGTAATGTGGTCATCAACATGAACCCAACTTCTAATATTATCTCCATTACCATAAAGTGGTATTTGTTCATTATTTTTTAAACAACTAATTGTTTTGGGAATTAGTTTTTCGTAGTATTGATGTGGTCCAAAAGTGTTGGTACCATGAGTAATGACAGCGTTTAAATCATAAGTGTTAAAAAAAGAAATAATCATTAAATCTGCCGCAGCTTTTGATGAAGCATAAGGAGAACGAGGAGCGAATGGTGTAAATTCATAAAATGTTCTTCCATCATTAAATTCAAGACTTCCGTATACTTCATCTGTGGAAACTTGTAAAAAACGACAAGAGTGTTTAAGGGAGGCCTCAACTAAATTTAATGTCCCCATTACATTAGTAGAAAAAAATATTTCAGGAGAATCTATAGAATTATCTACATGAGTTTCAGCGGCACAATTAATTACCCCGTCAAAGTTATTTAATTCAAAGAATGTGTCAACAAATCTTTTATCAGAAATGTCGATTTCATGGAAATGAATTTTTTCAATATAATCATCTAAATTTTTTTTATTGGTGGCATATGTTAAATTATCTATTACATGGATGTCGTAGTCTGGATATTTGTCCACCATATATTTTACTAAATGGGAACCGATAAACCCCGCACCCCCAGTAATTAAAATTGTTTTTTGCATATTTGTTATTTTTTACCCGTACTTCCAAACCCACCAACATTTCTAGTGCTTGGACTTAATTTATTTACTTTTAGCATGTTAGACCATTCGGGAGTAAGTACAGGCACAATAACACCTTGAGCTATCCTATCACCATTCTCAATTTGAAAATCCGTTTCTCCTAGATTAATTAATATTATTTTAACTTCTCCTCGGTAATTACTATCTACAGTGCCTGGGGTGTTTAAGACAGTAATACTAAATTTTGCTGCTAACCCACTACGTGGTCTTACCTGTAATTCATAACCACTAGGAATCTCAAAGTAAAGGCCTGTTGGTACAATAGATGATTTACCTGACTCTATGATTATATTTTTGGATTCAAGCGGGTCATAATTAGGAATGTATGCACGTAAATCAAACCCACTGTCCCCTTCGTGAAAATAGTTAGGGTCGTCGTTATCACTTTTATTTATAAATTTAATATCTATTTTAGGTTTGTTAGTGGGGACTTTAATGTTATTAAGGTCTATCCCTAACATTTCTTTTAGTGTTTCTTCTTTATCTACATTGAGATTTGTGGTTAGCTCTTCCAGTTTTTTTAAGTTAGCAACCGCATCTTTTATTTTATTATATTTTTTAATCATTTAATGAATTAATTTTAACAGTTACATCCATTAATGAAGAGACATAATCCTCACTAATTTCTTTTATTTTGGAATTGTCTTTTTCTTCCCAATATAAGGAAAAAATGTTTCCTTTGGTTTCTACTATATTTTTAGGTTCTAACCCTAATGAAAACATTATCAAATCTAAAGTGGTGTAGGATTTATAATATCCTACATTCCACAATTCCTTAAGGTCTATTACTCTAGTTTCCCATGGTTTATCGTCATAGGTGGGTAATATTTTAGGTGGTGTTATATCATTAATAATCATGCGTTTATTAATGAAAGGAAGGTGAAATTTTTTTATATTATGACCACAAATATTGAACCCTAGTTTTTCTACTTTTTCTAAAGTTTCTTTAAATTCTAATAATAATTTTTTTTCATCATGATAGTTAAATGTCTTTATATGCCTCTTACCATCAGGAGTTAAGAAACCTATACTAATACTTATTATTTTACTAAATTCTGGTAACCATGAAGTGTCCTCATCAAAATTTTGTTGATTAGACTGGTCTTTAGTGTGTGACATTTTGTTAATGCTATCCACCCATAATTTATAATGATTGGGGTAATCGTCCCTAAAGTCTTCATAACATTTAGATAATGGAACAGTTTCCATATTTAAAAAAAGTAGTTTATTGATGTTTTTAAACATTACTATAATATTTGGGGGTTAACGTTGGATGTAAAATATCTTCATAGGGGGCTTTAACTAAAGAAACAATTTCCGAATCTCTGGTATCTTCACTTAAATAATGACTTAATCTTTCAGTGGCTTCATATACTGATTCTGATTCTACAATATATTTAAATTTTTTAATTTTGGGGTTTCCTTGATTGTCTATCACTCCCGTTTCAAATGCTACAATTGCTATATAATACATAATTTATTTTTAAGTTTAATGTTTATTTATTATTTCTCTATAAATTTGAGCTCTTTCTTTGGTTACATTTTCTATATGATATTTTTGTACTGTTTCATATAGTCTTTCACCTAAATCAGTTACAAGATTAGGGTTATTAACTAATCTTTTAATATGTTGAAACCATTGTTTATGATTACGAATTTCATCTATTAATAAGGCATTGCCCTTTGGATTAATAGTTCCACCCCTTTCATATGCGTTAACACAATCCAGTTGGTACGGTCCAAAATTTTGGGCAATTAATGCTTTTTTATGAAATCCGGCTTCAATTACTTTAAGTTGGGATTTCACCTCATTAAATTTATGGTGTTTAAGGGGAGCTAAACTTACATCAAACTTATTATAATTTTCCGCATAAGTTGTAATAGGTTTAGTCCACACTCTTCGATATGGGGTGTGAGCATCACCATATTCTTCCCCAAATTTAAACTGCATTAATTGGGCGTGTTGGTCGCTATCTACAATTTTATAATTATTGGTGAATATTTGTTCATAGTTATACCACACACTTTCTTTTGGTTTAATGGGTCTCGCTTTTTCTTGTTTAGTCTCTGGATTAAATTCAGTAATGGTTCCACGAGTATCAAAGCCACATAACACAAATTGCATTTTATCTTTAAGTGAATGTAGTTGTTGTACTACACCCCCCAATATTTCTAAATCCGCTAAATGTGAGGAGCCACCTAACCATCCTATACGAACTCTTTCACTTTCTTCGGGGTTACATTTAAATTGTTTTTCTTTAGGGTCTATGGCATTAGGTAAGACATATACATTAGGACAAAATCTTTTAATTTCATTAGCGAATATGGGGGTGGTACAAACCACATATTGTGCAATCTTTAAATTATCTACTATAAGCTGGTCCATTCCTTTTCCTTTTACCAACATGTATGCGGGATGTTCTTTATTTGGGAGCCAATAATCATCCACATCCATTATATGGGGTATACCTAATTTATTGAGTATAGGAATAGTTTTTTTGGATAAATTATAATCTGGATGTAAAGACCTATGATAATGTATTAAATCATATTGTTTTAGGTAATTTTCGTTATGAAGTTTAGGTTCATAATCAATGTCGACCCAAAATTCATCTGGGTATAGTTTTTGTAAACAGAGGTGAGGGTCTAAAGACCTAAATTTGGAAACTCCAGTTCTATCACTGGGAAGTACTAAAATTTTATATTTTGACATATTTTAAGATTACTTATTAACCTAAAACATAATCATAATACTAGAGATTGTCAAACAAAAAAGGGGGTTAATAGACCCCCATAATAATGTTAAAAGATAATTAATTATTTATTTTTTAATAGTTTTTACACTTTTAAGGGTACCAGTAAAAATCTTGTTACCTACACGTAATTGTAAATGTTCTTTTATTGTTTTCTGTTCTACTAAAAGATTTTCTTCTTGTAGAATTTCGGTAAGGCATTCTTTTATTACTTCTTTTAAGGAAGAAGCTTCTGGCGTATAGGACAATGGTGGAATTGGGTCCGTATAATTTGAAGCTGGGGGGTCTTCAATTATGGTGGTTCCTGTGTCAGTTAAAACATTAGAGTTAGAAGTAGCTCTCATTTCATCTATACTGTATTCTTTAGAATTCATTTTTTTACTAACTTCGTTTATAAATTGTGGGGATAAAGTATTTGCGGGTATTGGGTCAGGAATTGGATTTTCTATCATTGCTTTTTTAATAGCATCTGGTAGTCTAGAACTTAGAATTGCGTCTTTACTCATCTGTGATTTGGGTGTCATTGACATTTGTTGTGTAACTGGTGGTGTAATTGCCGTATCCTTTATATTGAAATTTGGGGGCATTTGCATCATTCTATCTTCAGATATTGTTGAGGGTTCTCTAGGAGTATTTTTAGTTGGTCCGTTTAATGCATTATGATTCATAAATCTTTTTGCGTTTAATAGAGATTGTTGTAATTTATCCATTTCTTTTATTTTTCAAATTTTGCATTAAACCATACTTGATTCATACTTTTATCACCATATGGGTTATATCCCGGCCTCATTTCCGTGAATTCTTCCATAGTAGGTTGCCAATTTCTAACTCTATCCAACCTAAAAAATTTCCATCCCGGTACCTCTGTATCCGTTGCTCCCTCTGTTTGCCATGCTCTCAACACGGGGTTATTTCTTTTAGTTGTTCCTGCACACACAGGTTCAATTGTTCTCCAACCGGGATTGTTAATAGTATCACCTTCATAATAAATCAAAGTAGTTAACTTATTTTCTATTGCTTTTTTAGTGCCCTCTCTGCTGGCTACTTCCAATATAATAGAATGTAAGGTGTTGTAAAGTTTCATTTTTTTAAAACTTTTATTACGCTGGTGTTAATCCTACTGTGCCTGCTGTTGTTTCATCACTAGGGACGGAATATCCATTTTTGGAACTATAAGCGTTTGTTTTTATTATTTCTTTTCTAGTTAACACATCGACTTTAGTGCCGGTTTTTGCGTCATGAACTCCGAGAAATACAGTAGTACCACGACCTTTATCATCACCATCTGTTAAAGCGTTAGGGTGTTGGGGGCTATAAAATTCTGATTTAGGACTATATTCATTTTTGGGGAAAAGTTTATCCCTTTCTCCTTTTGCTACTTCAGTCATTTTTTCACCTGCTGGTATTTGTTGTTCTTCTGCCATAATGTTTTATTTTATAAATAGTTTATAAGTTTATTTATTTGTTTGATTTGTTCAGTTAATGTGTCTACATTGTCTACTTCTGGGACATTCACACCCATAGGGTTTACATTTCCATCTTTTTCATGTTCGTCATAATGTGTATTCATCATGCCTCCCCTTTCCTTTGTTTTTCTAGAAGACTTTTCACTTCGTCTTGTTTGGTCTTCCATATTATGGAAAATTTTTTTACCATAATCTCCACCAGTTAAATTATAGGACGGACTTCCTTCTTCTTCATTTCTAAAAAAATTATTTATTTTTTTTAATAAAGCTAAACTTATTTCAGGATTTTTTACAATATTTTGTGCACGTTCATATCCTTCGGTAGTTTTGGACCCATGGAATTGTGAAAGAGCATTCTTTATATGTTCCACACATTTATCTGGAACTTTAAAAGTAGCATTATATAAATTTTTATCTGGCATTTATAACCCATTTAATATATCCTCAGGACTTATGCCTTGTGCATCACATGCTCGTTTAAATTTATCACCCATTCTATTTAAAATAGGGTGGGACTTCTCTTCATCATCTAATAGTTCGATTTCTTTTCCTGTATCTACCAGTCCACGTTCACTTGCTCTATCATCTTTAGATAAAATAATCTCCAACATATCTCTCATTTTTTGTTCAGACATTTCTACTAATCTTTTTTTGGGGTCACTCTCAAACTCTTCTTGGGATGATTCCATTTCATACCCATGTAACTCACATTTATTTTCTGCTTTTGCCTGAGATAAATCATATTCATTCATAAAATATTTTACACAATCTTCCGAAGTCTCAACCCCATCAAATTCTGGGTCCCCCAACTGGGCTCTATTATAAGACTCACCCCAATATCTTTTAAAATAATAGCCCAAGCCGTTTCCTTTTTGGTGGGAAACTTTTACCACATCATCTGTAGTGCTTCTACTTACTTTATTTGTTTTATTAATCCCCAAAGGAATTTTAGAACTACCTAATGAACCATCATAATCTACTAATTCATCTAATTCCTGTTCTCCATTAGTTTCTTCGGGGTGCCGTTGCCTATCTTCCCATATCTCATGAGAATCTTGAGGGTGAACTTTGTCACATGGCCCTTTATGCATAAATTCTTCCATGTATTTGTTTTTACTATAAATATTAAATAGATAGCAAATATTTATCTTTAATGGGACCACAAAATTTAAATAACTATTATTTCAATAAATTAGATGTAAGATTAGATTATAGTAGCTACTATGATTTCTTTTTAGCTGCGGATGAACGCGACTATAATGAAGAGGTGATTTATTCACCTTATATAATGTGTGTATGGAACCATTTGGATGATTATCTGAATGGAATTCCTTTTTCTTCTGACTGTTTAGGTTTTTGGATTGATTTAAATGTAACTGGAAGTACGTGGCAACCTTCATTGGTGTGTAACCAATATTATGAAAATAATACTCTTTTAAGTTTATGTTATTGGGATAAAGCCTCACCTAAAATTCCCGATGCCAGATGTTCATGTCCTAAATGTGAGAATAGGGCATATACCGCCAATACTAATTTTGTAGAATCAATATGTGATGTAGGATTAACAGGAATAGATAATTCTTTAGTTAAATATATGAGTGGAAATACGACCGAATTTGATTGGTGTGATAAAAAATTTATTTCATTAAGTTCTTTTACTGGAACCGTTACAGGAATAACGACACCAATATCCGGAGAATGTTATTTTAGTGCAGCAACTTGGTCTACAGGTACACCTCTAGAAATAATAAATGAAACTAATATAAGTTTTAAATACCCATGTCTTAGTGGTTCTTCTTTAAATTCTGGGGGTACATCTACAACTACAAATTTTGAATTGGTTAAAAATAATTTGGTAAAAGCGGGATGTTGTTTGTTTACTGGGGATAGTGCATATAAAGTTACACTAAGTAAAAGTAAAATATTAGTGGCTGGATTAACCCCAACCCTAGGCCTTTTTACCGCTCAAACTCAAATAAAAATAGGATATATTAAAGCACCATGTCAGGTAGAAAGTCTTAAACTATGGGTCAATATGCCCAACAAATATAAGTACGACCATTTACATTATGACCGAAGATTTAAGATGAAACAAATTACGGGCTATACCCAACATAGAACTGATTACAATATAGTCAGTGTAAGTGGTGGAACTGAAGGGTATTATCAACAACTTTATGGTGGATTTTATCAAGGATTTTATGAGATAGATGGACATCCATACAAAGTTTTACCTAATAGACCAGAATGTGGTTGGACAGTCGAGACTTTATTAAAAATAAGAACAGGCACTACTCTTTGTGCGGGATACACCAATACCCTTAATTCCCATTTTCCTAATAATGCAGGATTCTTTTATTATTTAGGAACTAGAGCTGAGAATAAATTCCATAATTATTATTCCGCAGAAACTTATTTACGTACATGTGACCAGTATGATTATAGTTGTGAAGGAAAACCTATATTATTGTTATCTTCTGGAACCACGTCCCACGGCTGTCCCCCCAAAATAAAAACTAAGGTTGATGTCTACGATTCTAAAATAGATGTATTAAGTAATTCATTTGGGTTACGCCTAACACCTTGGGACGATATTCATCAGACAGGGTATACGGTATGTTATCGTGCCATATATTATACTGGAGCATGTATTACTACCTATAGTTCAAAAACAATAACTGACTGTAATAGGAGGACAAAAACTACAAAAGAATGTGTAACAGGACTTACCTATATGTCTGGATGGACTATAGTAGAAAAGTGTAGTACAACAGTTTGTGGATTAAGTGGGGCAACTTATAGGTCCCAAGAACCTTGGCTTTTGGTTAGTGCACGGTTCCAAAGAAATTTTTGTTATGAAGGTTGTGACGTTCTTAATATGGGTGGTTTTAATGATTTAGTTTATATTCCAGTTACCAATACACCCGGTTATATAGAGTCAGGATTAGGAAATGCGACAGTAGGATTAGTAAGGGAAGCTCCTTTAATGCCGGGATTTAACGATAAAGGAAATAAAGTGGCAGTAACTGGAAACTATGTAGGGCCTGGGACACCCACCGGTTTATGCACCACACCTAATTGCCCACCACCTAGTGGGTGTACGTCAAATTACACTAAACTAACAGAAAAAATAAGATTTAGTAAGTTGTGGTCAGATGAAAAAGAATTTAGAATGGGGACCTTAACTATTTTTATTAATGGAAGGCCAGTTCTAATAGATGATAAGTTTGAGGAAATTATCCCCAGAAGATTGAATACCGACCCTCAAAAACAAGTGGGTGTTCCATTTAATATATCGTGGGGTGGTGGTTCACAAGGACTTTATGAGAATTTAACTTTTTCTTCTCATGGTACTGGTACCACAGTAAGCATGTGTCCACCCTATCAACAAGACCCCAAAGATTTAAATCTTTTAATAGAGAGATATTTTGCAGGAACTTATGATGGTGGAATATCACAAATTAGACAATATATTAGACCTTTAGGAAATGATGAAATATTCCACAACTTTTTAGTTAATAGAGACCGATATGATTTACTGGACTGTGTTAAAGATTGTACTGTCTGTGACCCGTGTCCCGTTTTATATCTTTTAGAATGTGAATCGTTAGATATAGTTTTAAGTTTTTTACCACCCAACAATAATACTTCGGTAGACAAATTATCTAGCTATATAGTCCCCCCCGCCTATACTGGGGTTAAATTCGTTTCAATAGTAACTGATAATGTATTAAGTTATACTATAACTAAAATTGCCGATATGGGAACTGGGGTGAGTACAGTAGTCACTACTCCATTTTCAGCTCTTGGGACAGATGTCATCAAAGTAGTTATCATAAAAGTAGATGGTGGCCTTTCTTCGAAAGTAACTTTGATTGGTAATTTAACTAAATAAATTAGTATTTATATATAAATAAAAAGCGATGTCTTGTAAATGTAAAAATATAATAGAAAATTGGCAAGGAGGGACCGTACCTTTAAGTACAACATTTTTAAGTCCAGTCCAATTTAATTCGCTTGTAACTCTGTTAATGAGTTGCCAAAAACCGAACGGCACCTCTCTTTTGACAGATATGTTAACTATGGGAGCTCACCCCTCACCAATAACAGATACAAGTACTTATTGTATATTAGAAAACACACAAGTCATTCACGCTGATGGTTATACTATTGATGGAACATTAAATTTAGATGGTGAATTAGTATTCATTACAACATAAAAGAAAAAAAATAAAAAAAGATGCCCGCACATATAAAATTTAAACAAGAATTATTTTCAGGACTTACCACACCAAGTTCTGCATATACCAGTATCTTCGTCGGAAAAACAGCTGGAGCTCCTTCTTATAATCAAGGAAATGTATCTGCACGTCTTGCAGACGGAAAACTGTATAGGGTCCCTTATTTGGAAGAAGATTTAACTTACGCTACAGGTAAAGAATTTAAAGGAAATGTAGACATAGCCAAAGATTTAACTGTTTATGGTACATTGAATTGGTCTGGAAGTAGTTCAGACACATTTGTCACAGGAGGCACCTTGTCCGACTCAACCTTAACTTTAACTAGAAATGATGGACAGAATATAAATATTCCTGGCTTTCTTACTCTTTCAGGAAATACCTCCGGAAATTGTATAAATGAATTATGGGTATCTACTATATCGGGTTGTTCACCAGTGGTTATTGGGCCAGAATTAATAGTGAATGGTGACACTTACATGAATGGGAATTTGGATTTATGTTCTTCCGCAAGCACCTTATTTGTACACGCATTATCAGGATGTTCCAACATCCAAGTGGGACCAGCTATAGAATTAGCTACATCTGCAGGAAAGTCTTTTATTTCAGGTTATGGTTTTAACGCAGTAGAAACAATTTCAGGTGGTGGTCATTTCCCTTGTCCAGGACAAACGGAGGCTAATCCGCCTTGTGAACATTCAGGAGATGTGTGGTTTCAACCTGGGTGTTGTTGTATACCACAGGCGACACCAGCTAATGCTTCTTCATTTAATTCTGAAGGTTTTCAAGCGGTGTCAATAAGTGGTGGAACAACGGCTACTACCGTAATGGGTACGCATACAATTTCTCAAAGTCGTTTTAGCCCAACCGGCGGATTTTCTTCTTTAAGACTAGGAACTAACGGCGGTTTTGCACCGCTTTACATACCTAACTGGCCGGCACACAGCGATTCTAATACTATAGATATTAATTCCAATTCAGGAATTTTCTTACAATCGACAAGTGGAACCACAACGGCTACTACCGTAATGGGTACGCATACAATTTCTCAAAGTCGTTTTAGCCCAACCGGCGGATTTTCTTCTTTAAGACTAGGAACTGACGGTTATGAAAGTCCTTACATTATGTTTGGAATATATGAAAATTCTAATACTATAGATATTAATTCCAATTCAGGAATTTTCTTACAATCGATAAGTGGAACCACAACGGCTACTACCCTCACCTCTGCACGCGGAGGGGTAAATATGTTAGGTTATATTATAAGTGGGGACACCACTGCAACCACAATAACTTCTATAAACGCAATAAGAACTACCTCAACTAAAAACATTTATAAACCTACTGAATCTTTTCACTTCAGTAAATACGAAGGATTAGTGGACCGAGGAAATGTTATAATTGACCCGTATGATGTTGATGATATAAATATACACTCACAAGAATATAAATTCAACTCAATCATTAGAGTCACAACACCTACCTATGAGAGTGGTGTGGAATATACTCAGAACTGCACACCTTTTGCAAAATATGAAACCACTCACCATATCTTTAATGATACTGATGTTGGTACCCTTTATACCGATATAAATAGTACTGTTACTCCTGGAAAAGTCAACCATACTCTCGCAGCCTCGAACTATACAACGGATGGAGGGTATACTACTTTTTTCTGGACCACTCTGGATGCCTTTGGGCCTACGCAAACCATGCAGTTAGATTATATTACTACGGGAATTACAGGAACCTCTATAACTATACTCGACACTTCTACACTTAGTTTTACTAAAAATATTCCATCTGAGGGTATTTTACATAAAATAAACATGGAATCACCTTGTAAGGGACCCGAGTCTAGTTGTGGTGATAGCAGTACACTCACACTACAAAGAATTAGTGGAACAACAACTGGAACAACTGTAATTGGTTCAGAGATTTGGGTACAAGAAACATTAACACCAAATACTAGTAGTACAATGACACTAGGTAGCCCTAGCCGGAATGGATTTAGCACTCCCTTTCTGCCTATTCTGCATTCAGCAGCTGTTAGTGGAACAACAACTGGAACAACTATAATGGGTTCTGATAGTTTATTAATGAATAAAAGTTTAGCAACTAATGTAAAAACAACAACTAACATTTATCCATCTTACAGCCAATATTCCTTTAGCACAACTGGAATGACGGGTACATCAATAACCTCAGCATCAAAAATTTATTCAAGCTTTAAAAATAATAGGTTTACCAACTTTATCGGTGCCTATACTGTTACGAGTGGTGGTGGAGAAGCAGAGGGGTGTCCTTGCACTGACCAGTGGTGTGATGAACCAACAGGTAATTTATGTACGGGAAATAGTACAAAGTGTGGTTGTCTGGGCCCTATTGATGATGGTGGAGGTGGAGGAATGTACGCGATAGGTTCTATCGATACGGTTTCAGGAACAACTGGTACTACTATAATAACCCCTACACGTATATTGATGACCAATGTGGATGCAGAGGGGACCAATACCGTCACTATAACATCTGATGGTATAACTATGAGTAATGATGGGGGAATGGTAAAATCCCAATTATCTAAAAGGATTACTGCGAGCCTTAATCAAGCAGCTGTTCAAGATTTAGGATACCCTCACACTTTAATTCCAGCGCCGGGTGAAGGACAGTACCTTAACATTATGGGTATAACAGTAGGAATGGTTGGTGAGGGTGAGATTACACCCTACGCTACGAGCACCACCATAGAGTTCATCCTCGAGGGTGCACATCTCGCAGTGTATGAATCTGGTGCAATACTCCTATCGGAAGTAACTAGAACCATAACACTTCCACCAAATGCAGAACCGGGTAGTGCTACTGACCTTCAAGTTATAGAAAATAGTGCATTGACAGTGGTAACCTCTGATTCCGTTGACCCAACAGGTGGGGGGGGTACCCTAAGGATGAGTATATCATACGAAGTATTAGATTATTGGGACTAAAAATTTATAAGTATGGAATTTTTTATAAGAAAAAACTCATTAGAACCTCTTTTAAAGATGCAACTTATAAAAGATGGGAGGAATGAATTTAGAGAATTTTATGATAAATTAGGAAACTCTATTATTAATTTCTCCATGAGAAAAGTAGATACTGGAGAATTTATAATTCTTAATAATGCAGGTGGGATAGTACAAAAATTAGAGGTGGATAACCAACACCCCACGGAATATTACATCTATTATAGATGGCAATCTACTGATGTAATGGAAACGGGTAGATATCAAGGACAATTTACCATAGAATTTTTAGATGGGTTTACTGAATTAGTAGTGCCCATCAGAGAAGATTTATACATCAATATTCAAGAGAGTTTTGGGGTTCATTAATTGACACCTAGCTATTTCCTTCATATATTTAAATGAATGTTAAGTAAAATTCGTGTATGCACGAAGCAAATGTTACAAACGTAAAATTTTAAATATGAATATTACACCAGAGGATATTAAAAAATTCTTAGAAGGAAATGACCCAGAAAAATATATCGTAGCAGTCGAATACGATTATCGCAGCAACTCAATTTATAAAATCAAAGAACACCCAATTAATGGAAAACAAATCTATAAAGATAAATTTGTGCCTTTTGCTTGGGTTGGAGATTTAAGACCATTAAATTTTTATGGTAATAATAAGATAAATCAAAAAGAAGCCATGTTTAAACATGGTATTATTATTGAACGATTAGAAAATCAGGGTGAACCTAGACTAGTTGAAGGATTTAATTTTCTAATAAAAACCACTAAAACTTATCAGAATCTAGTTTCATTCTTTAGAGAAGGTGGAATCAATCCATGGGCTCAAGAATGTAGAGACTACTTAACTATTTTAACTCCGGTTGAACAATATTTGGTGCAAAAAGAAAAAAGATTATTTAAAGGTTTTGATGATTATAATCAAATTCATAGGTTAGTTTTTGATATTGAGACCACCGCTTTAAGACCACAAGACGGGA
>Ga0080013_1001133_pt1 | contig 36238 bp, 46 predicted proteins | sample ETNvirenome_6_85_FD_69236 | JGI IMG/M metagenome (GOLD analysis project Ga0080013, IMG submission 69236) | Marine viral communities from the Pacific Ocean - ETNP_6_85 (SPADES assembly) (version 2) | ecosystem: Environmental > Aquatic > Marine > Oceanic | place: Pacific Ocean | collected 2013-06-19
ATTTCCTGCTCCAATAAATGAGACATCAGAATCGGTTTTTATTTTATTAGCTGTTCCCGCGCCAATAGTACTTCTGAAAGCTCCGGGGTAGATTTCGTTGCTATCTCCTGCTCCAATAAATGACTTGCTCCCTTGTAACGTGTTATTTGCTCCACCGCCAATAAAGTTATAGTTTGAATCAGCGTGATTTCCATCGTATGCGTGCCCTGATATTAAATTATTTTCTCCTGCTCCTATTGAAGAGAAATCACCGGATACTCTGTTGTGTTTTCCACCTAGAATACTGTAATTGCTTCCCGCTCCCGTGTTTATGCATCCGGCTATCAGATTACCGCTTACGAAAATGTCTCCGTCACAGCTGCTACCAAGGAACCACCTGTCAAGATCGTACAGAGTAGTTTTTTGAGTAAACCCATTGTTTACTACTGCTACCAGATCGTCTGACGTATGAGTCGTTACTCGATCTAACTGAGATATTTTTTTGTTAGCCATTTACCTTTTCCTTTATAGTTACACTTAATATAGTGGATTTAAATTCGTTACTAATAGAGATTTATCTTGAGCATTTCCCCCTTCTCTCTGTAAAAATCCTCCATTTTGATCTCCTCCCGAGCTATTTCCTTCCATTAGGAAAAAGTCTTCTATTTTCTCTACATTCAATAATCCGCTTATAAATAATCCTTTAGATAAGTCGTCTGGATCGATTTCTACTGCAAAATTAAAATCTCCTCGCTTAAATCCTCCTATAGAAGAAGTGAAGTTCGCTCCCAAGAATTTAGCTTTTTTAAATTCGTATACAATATTATCTAAGCCTTGATGGAGAGGCAATGTTCCTGCTTGGTGTGGATTAGCCATCCCTGTTACGGAGGAGTCCTGAGCGGAGAAGTTGACATCACATGAATTTTTTACCTTAATTTGAAAATCATATTTATCATCTCTTTTCATCGTGTCGCATAGGCTGCCTGTAGTAGAGTCTTTTACAATAGTTATAAAATTCAAATTAGCAAATACTGGAAAATTAGTCCCTCTATAAACAGGATGCTTATAAGACAGTGAATCCATCATGTCCCTATTTAAATCTAAGTCTATCGTGAAGGATTGAATATGAGCGTCGTCGAAGTCGACTCCCATTCCGCTTATGTCATTAGGAACTTTCATAGTTAAGTCCCCTTGCCTAAACGCTATCGGCCCTTCATCTGGAAATTCCAATGGTGTCACCATTCTTGTGCATATATCATCTGGCGCAGTAAGCTTGTATGCGAGTATGCCATCCCCTAAAGTATACGGGCCAGTTGCGCTAGCTCCTTGGAATCCAGTTGGGACAGGAGTCGATCCTCTGTTTAAATCTTTAACTCTTACTCCTATCTTACCTCCTCCATGAACAATAGTTGCGTCTGAGGGGAGATTACCAGAGTTGTAACCACTCAATGCGTGACCCATTCCTGAAATAATCGTTTTAGAGTGACCGTCGGATTGAGAAACATCTTTATATACCCCATCTACGAATCCAAATTCGCTTGCGTTAGTAAACCTAACGTCTATTCCGACGTTGTCTCCGCTTCCTCCGAAGTAATTAAAGCGTGAGTCTCCTGAGTCGTAAGCAAAATAAGATCCCGAATGATGAGATAACGTATAGTTTCCCGGAGGAAAATATAAAGGATTACCGTTTTGAGTATTTTTAAAATATGTATACGCGGAGCTTGTGGCTTCTGGTCTGGCTACGAAACCATCAGCTGCAACGTCTACGAATGTAGAACCTGTCTTTAAGTTTAGAGCCGGAATACATTTACCGCTTGCGCCGCTATGGTACTCGACGTTTTCAGCCGAGTAAGCTACATTGGCTCTCATTACATCGCCAACTTGAGCGGTTACGCTATATCTGGATAAGTAGCAGTCTCCAAAAGATATTAAGTTATGGCTTGCGCTGTTAGGATCAATTTGCTGTACAGTGTCGTCGACGTTAAAATCTTCTCTCAAAGGTTTTTGATGAACGTCTTTGTCTCCATCAGTTCCATCTGTTATTATAGCATATATGTTTCTTCTATCTCTATATATATACGGTGGCCAAAACCTATCTGCTCCAGCCAATGCTCCACTTCCGCCAGCGGACGTGCCTACTTCGGGCCATACATTTCCAACCCCAGTATAATCAACATAAGCTAAACTATTTGTGTCAAAACCAGACAATAAACATACTTGATCATTTTTTTTATAAAAGGCTTTTCCGGTATGCGGGTATTCGAATTGGCCATAGTTAACATGAAAACCTAACCTAGCTTCGTTTCTTAACCCGTTTGGCAAATAACTAAAATTTAGTTCTACTTGCGGGTAATTTATATTAGGTCTAGCTAGTAATCCCTTACTACCCAAATGGGTTACGTCAGTCCTATTAAAAGAAATAGAATATCCGAAGTCTTGGACTCTAGTTATCTCTTTGAGTAGATTATGATTTTTTATTAACTCTGTAGAGTCGTTATTGAGTTCTCCAGTATAGCTAATAAAGTGATAACCTGTCTCTGGCGATGGACCTAAAAACAGAGATTGGCAATTGTACCTGACAACATTTCTGACACTACTGTTGCTCATTTTGACTTAAGTAGAGTATGCTAGCTAAAAAGTAATCTACGCTATGTTCAAAAGCTATAGACTCAATTGCTTTGATTCTTTCCGGGTTTGTATCCTTCGGATTTTTTATATAACTACCTAATTTAGAGCTCCAGTTTTGCGGGTTTTCGTTCGCTACAATTATATTAGAAATTTCTTGAGCGACTTCTTTTTGCTTTCTGGACATTTTTCTCAACCCGTGCTTCTTCCTAAGAGCTCCCTCGACTTCTTTGAGAAGTTTTTCAGAGCTTGCCAAGTTTTCCTGAATTTTAGTTAAGCTAAAGGTAGCGCCTATCGGGCTAACCTTTTTGCTTTGCTGCGGGATTCCTGTTGTCCCGGGAGGTCTTCCGACCATTCCGGAATTGTTAGGTTTTTTCTTCTTAGGAGCTTCTCTCGTGTTTTCTTTCTCTTCTTCGACCCCCTCTTCGTTTGTAGAGTTTGAATGAGGTCCTCCCATTATAGGCTCGTAGAAACCTTTGTCTCTCAATTCCCTGTAATCCTCTTGAGACTCAACAGACTCGTCTTTAGTCGGCAACCTTCCAGTACTTAAAGCTTCTAGCCCTTCTTCGGGAGTTAAGATTCCAAGTTCTATTAACCTGTTATATATTCTAGCGTAAGTTGAATCGTCTTTTAAGTCGATGTCATGGAAGCTTGGGTTAGGGTAGGTTTTGAATCCTAAAGCCTGAGAAACCCTTCTTATTTCCGGAATCAGAAAATCATTTAAGAAGGCTTGCCTTGCTCCTTTAAGCCTCTCTATGAAAACCTGAACCTTAATACTTGTGTTAGCAAATTTTTCCGAACCGACTAACACATTGTTTAGGCCCATCCGAATGTCATCTTCTACTACAGCATATTTTTTAGGATCTAATATTCCTGCTATATCAGGAATTACAAATTTAGCTTCTGTAGTATAATCCGATATTAAAACTCTACCTATAGATTCATTATCAAATAAAGTTTGCATAGCTTCTAAGTTTCTTTGGCTTATTCCACCTTTGTCTGGTGGAGCACCCATAGTAACCAATAATATAGCTTGCTGGATTGTCCTTGTCAGAGCCATGTCCATTTTCTTCAACTCTGCTTTGAAGTTTATATCCTCTAAAACTGGATAGCCCATTGGAACAGAGAATGGTTCATAATCTTGCTTTTTATAAAAAACTGGAAATATTCTGTCTGAATCCAGATTTAAATAAACAATATGATTACCTTTTTTCTTAATAGCTTCTTTAGCTTCTGGAGAAAGAGAGTCGTATACTTGTTGATCTTCTTCTGTTCTTGGATTCTTTAACCTTTCTAACTCATAATCAGTTAAAACTTTGTAGAACTTTCCAGCAACAAAAGAGATGTTTCCTCCGATTTGAATGTCTGCTGGGTTTAAGATAACATATCTTGCGGGTACTTTTATACTGGCTTTTGATTGCAAACCATATACTTGAGTAATTTTAGATATATCTTCAGATTCTAAATCAGCATCATATCTATATACAAATACATTACCTGATCTATAATACTCTCTAAAGAATTGATCTATCAAATTGTCTATATTTATTTTTTTAAATAAAGCAGAAAAGAAAGACCTAGACTTCTTGCTACCTCCACTGAAATACAAAGAGCTAGTAGAAAACTCTGTCATTAAATCTACAGTATTTCTAAATACAGAAAAATTATAATAAGCTTTCTGGCATAGAATGACCGCATCTCTAACATCAATATTAGATAGGTTCTTTACTCCCTTAGAGTACTGGTAAGGAACCAAACCTTCTTCGATGTTTATAAAACGATCAGACCTATCTATTACAGAGGACTTATTTCTTCTCGTTTGGGTTTGCCTCGCTGTTGAAACTTTCAGAGGTTTAGCTTTGCCTCCGTCGGTATAGGAAGCCATTAGAGGCTCCCCTAAGTCTTGCTCGTTTTTCTTTTTTGCCGCCATTTTATGTTACCCCTTAGTCTGTGAAACCTTTTGGAGCATTCAATCCACCTATAGCAGTATAGATTATCATGCCCGGTTTGTTACCGCTATATACACCTCTATGGACAGTAGAGCCTTCACCTAAAATTCTAGTCAGCTGCTCAAATCCATATTCTAGGTTTTCTTGAGGCAATTCATCTAGAACATCTTGGTTACCTATTACAACGCAAGCCGCAATGTCTCCTGAAGAAGGCTCTAGATCAGCCAAGATAGTTCTCTTTAGGTTATCTCTAATCGCTTGACTTACATCTGTTGGCTGAGCCCATTTTCTAAGAGGCGTAGCCCCAAAGGTGATGATTCCAGAAGCGAATATAGTCTCTAGATCAGCTTTATCGAATGAAGTATATACTGATTCCTGCGCTGATATCCTATTAAACAAATGGAATAAAGCGCAAACGCTATTATTGGATGTTCCCCAGAATCTCCTAACAGGAAGTTTTGGATATATCTGCTTGATCCTCTCGTTATCTAACAACACTAACGGCGTTAAAGCTCCAAGCTCCTTTAGTTCTAGGACTTTTTGCATGGTTCTCTTTGTGTTAGAAGCTACTCTATTTCCCTCAGCTTTACTTGGTAATGCTACGATAGCTCCTACTTTAGCGATGCTACCTTCTCCTCTAGTCTCAACCCCTAAGCTTTCGCATAGGTCATGAGCAATTTCTATAACAACGCTGCATCCGCCTGCTCCTGTCCCGCCTCCTGCTCCAGCGCAAACTAGGACTCTATCAAATTCGTCTCCAAACGTTCTCTTTAGGAAGTCTAGAATATCCTCCCTATGAGCGTTAAATATCTCCTCTGCGATTTCTGGTTTCTTCCCAGCTCCATCTCCTCCAACTAGAAGCTTATTCTCTGTTGGCATATCAATAGGATCTAGATCCTGTTTTGCAGTGTTAATGATAGCTACTCTTCTATAGCCAAGGCTCCAAAACGTTTGAGCTAGCCTAGAGCCGCCTTGACCTACCCCAACTACAGCGAACTTATAAGCTCCTTCGAACTCGTCTTCTATAGTATTAGAATCCTCTTCCTCATCTGGAATTGGTATATCTGGGACATCTACAGCGTATTCATCTACAAAACTGTCTTGAGCGGCCTCTACTGGCTCAATAACTGGTTCTGCTACTGTTTCTGCTGCTGGCTCAGGAGCTGATGGCTCTGGAGTTGGCGTTGCAGGGGCTGGTGCTGGAGGGGCAGCAGGAGTTTCTCCGGGAGTAGGAACGTCCCCGACATCTACGGGCTGTGCATTTTCGTCTGACATTTTTTTAAGTTCTTTAAGTTTTACTTTTTTAAGGTCTTTTTGTGTTTGCTGAAATGTCCTCAAAGAGAAGTTGCCTGCCTCTTTTATTAGCTTATTTCTGGAAACATATTGATTATAGTCTGTATTTGGCACTATATCTAAAAATTATTCTAGAATACATACACTTTATTGTAGCATTATTGGGGAAAAAGTTTGAGTTATCTTTTCTTCTTTCGTGTTCATCATATCGAAGTAGCATTTTGTAGCCCATACCCCTAGCATTAAAGTAGTATAATTATCCTTTCTGGCCTTATTGGCTGAGGTGGACCTTTTTAAATGTTGAGGCAGGTCAAAGCTTTGGTTGCCCATGGCTGTACTCTTAACCTCTACTAGAGCGCATTGTTTCTTTGTCCCATATACTAAAGAATCTTGAAACTCTATTAGATCTAAGAGAGAGTCATGCTTAGTTAGCTTTGTATCAACTTTAGCAGAGATCGCTTTATTGAAAGCCGTTTCGTTAGCAGTAGTCCTCGAGGCAAACCATACCTTTTTATGATCTATACAAGACTGTAGGTATTCATTTGCATTTCTTAAAAACGGACTAGTAAAGAGTTGTCTATAAAATATTTTACCGTCAGACACGTTAACTTCGTTCTTTATTCTTCTCAACTGCATCAAATAGTCGACGCCTTCTTTTTCTGAATTGAATTCGAAAAAACTGAGAGGCTTGTCTTGAAAATGTTTAGACTCATTTGCGCTATCAATGAATTGAGATCCAGCATTATCTATAGTAGCAAAAACAATATTAAAAGATTTTATTAAATAACTTAAATATTCTATATGATCCTTCAGGTCTCCTCCAGCGACAGCATACCCATGAACTAATATAGACTGCTCTTTCTCTTCGTTTAATTCCATTACAGACATTGCAAAGTAATCAGAGCTAGGGCTATTACTGAAACTAGGGTCAATAGCTAAAATATACTTTTTATCTGGGCTTCCCGCTATTAAAGTAGTAGGAGATTCTCCGTCAGGCACGGTACATTCGTGCATTTTTTTTGCGCTAAAGTAACTGTCACTTCCATCTGTAAACTGAGCGCAATACTCCCTTTGAAAAGAAGAATGAGAAGATCCTCCATTCGCAGCTTCTTCAATGACTGTTCTATCAATCATATCTTCTGGCAAAGCTTCGTAGCTTAGTTGAGATACAAAGTATTGAATATCTGTTTCTGAGGTTTTGCTTTGAATATTAGCCAGCCATTCTTGATAAGTTTTATATAAGTTTTCGAACGTAAAACTAGCGGAAGAAAGGGCTAGCATTTTTGTGGTGTTTTCAAACTCCATTCTGTCTTCTTCCTTCATTACCCCCTGCTCGATTAACTTATCTTCCGTCTCTCTTACCTTAAGTCTTTCTGCCATATTTTGTGGCGCTACCAAGAACGGCATCAAAACTGTTTTTATAGTTTCTTCTGGCAGGAGCAAGAACTCGTCCAGCACCAAAATGTTTGCCCGGAAGCCTCGAATCTTTTCCCCGCTTAAAGGTATCGCAGTTATGCTTCCGCCATTTATCCTCCATTCAAACTGATCGTTTCTCTTCGACTTATTTTTTATTTCAAAAGCCTGAGCGAGAAGTTGACCATCTTTACTCTCAACTATCTTTTCTATATTATTAAATATAAACCTAGCTGTTCTGAACGTGGGTCCTGCTATGATAATTTTTGTATTAGGTTCAAATATGCATTGCACGATACAAAAGATTGCCCCTATAAAAGACTTTCCACAACCACGCCCCCAGACGCACATGGAGAAATTTCTATTTAACATTCCCCTCAAAGTTACCTCTTGGAATGGAGCTAGCTTTATTCCGCATAAAAGCTCCACAGTAAAAGACAAGTTGTTCCTGAGAAATTTCGCTAAAGTAATCTTAGCTTGCTTATCTTCTAGCTCGCCTTGAATTTCCAACAAGTTTTGATTTACTTTGTCGACATCTTTTTTATACTTGTCTGGGCAATACCACATATTAATCTAAATAAGCTATAAGCAGAACAAAAAGAATTATGGTCGCAACTTCAAATTTCGATAAGCAAATATAATCGTCATCTCTCATAAAATTTTCAAATCGTATGCCAACTGGAGGTCATATTTTTTATACTCTGATCCGCTGAAAAATATTTTCTCAATTACTCTTACCGACTCTTCCCTTCCGTTCACAAATAAAAACTGAACATTAGGATATTTTTGAATTAAAGTTCTGACATTCGAGAATATAAATTCCGGAGTTGCTTTAACTTTCTTGCTAACGTACGGAAGCTTTCTAAAAGCTATGCACTCGTTTAAGCTTCTTTCAACTAAAACTACTAAGCTGCTATGCTTCTCTTCAGCTCGTTTTATTTCTTTTTCAAACCTCTCGAAGCCCCCACTTAAGGTTCCTATAAAATCTTTTATAGACTTCCTCTCTATATAGCAGTTTTCCGTGTGAGCATCGTCAAAAAAACAATAGTCTCCAAAGGGTAGGGTCTTTACTCTAATAGAACACTTTTTAAACTTTAGAGGAAGCTGTTCTCTAGTGTCTAGATATACAATTGGTTCTTCAAATTCTTTAATCTCTTTAAAAGCTGCTTCGGATATCTTTTCGTATTTTATTTTTAAATTTAACTTATCTTTACAATGCTTGTAATAGTCTCCATACAGGATTTCGCAATACTGAACTGGGGGACTCATGATTGTTCTTAGCTCTACTTGACTAGGAGCGTATTCTATCTTCTTTTTTTCTTTTCTGTTTAAAAATATTTTATCACAATATTCTTTAGCTTTAATTGTAGGTTGGTTTTTAAGCCAGTGCTTAAGATGTATTCTAGAATTGAAATCAGAAGAGAAGTATTGGTTTTTATTCTTGAATTTAATTATGTCGCCCGTATGTAAATCGTATCTAGGAAAATGGGTTTGGTAATACTCAACCATCCTCATAGAATGAGCTCTTAAATGCCTATGAAGACCAGAATCGTCTTCAAATTCTTTTTCACAAATTTTACACTTAGCCATCTATAGCTTCTTCCTCACTTAAGCCCATAATCCTAGCTTTGATCTCATCCATGTCCGTTAGCCTATCAACTTCTTGTTTGATAGCTTTCTTTCTTAGCTCCGCTAGGTGGATCATCTTCTTCCTACTCTCCTCGTCTTTCCACATTTCTACTAAATTTAGAATAGAAGCATGCTCTTTTATCTGCTTGCTTAACCTAGCGCTTCTCTTTTCCTTTAAGTCGTTAAGAAGCTTCTGTTGTCGATTAACGCATTGATTATATTCTGATGTACATGTACCAATAGATTCAACAAGGCTCATGGAAATCCTCCTGCCTTCCGAGTCGTTAGCTGACTCATCCAAATGCTCTGTTAAAGTATTTATTCTGTTTTGAATATTCGATGCTATTACAACTTCTATAGATAAGACTATGTACTGATCAACTTCCTCTTGAGTCAAGTCTGCTTTGTCCCATGTATACCTAACAAAACTACTCTCAAAAAGTTCTCTTTCCGTTACTGTCTCGTAGTTGTTTATTTGATGAATGAATCTAAAGGTATGCATGTATTCTATTAAGCTTGTTATAGATTTTTTTTGAGCAATAGATATCTTCTCTTTATCTATCCCATTCATGACATACTTATTGATTCTCGCTATAGCTGTGTCGAATCTTTTAGGTGGTTTAAAATCTCTCGGAGCGATCTCTTCCTCGGAATATACTTCTGAAGATTCCAACGTATTAGCGTATTCCTGAATCTTCCTAGACTCTAAACTTAAGTGAGTTAATCCCGGTTTATTGAATAGCACTTTCGCCATGTCCGCTGGCTTCATCATTTGAGCATTATTTTTGATGAACTCTTTCTGCTCTTCTGAAATAGTCAGCTCTCTTTCTGGATCTCTAGATGTTCTAGCTTTAAGCTCCCTAGTATGAAGGAAAGCTCTTACAGCTCTACCCTCTTTAGTCCTCCCGTCTGCGTTTTTAATATCCGGAAAAGCTGATTTGATTAATTCGGATATTGAGGGAGGAGGCTTATTTTCTTTTGCTGCGTTATTCCAACTTCTTAATACGCCTTGCTGCTGAGTTTGACTGAGTACTAATTCTTCCATACTTTTTATAGATCAACACCTTCGTTTAACATCTTCTTAGACTTCTCAACAATTTTTTTGACTATGTTGTTTATCTGTTTGTAACCCGGAGTTCTGTTTTTCTCGTTAGTCTTAAAATTCATTTTCTTAGCTAAATCTTCTTCGGACCCCAAGTCTATATAAAGATGTTTGTAGACTCTCCATTCCATAGGTTTTAAAACTTTCTTAAGGGCTTCATTAAAATTTTCTATAGAATGAGTTATCTCTTGCTCGTAGAATTGACTATGTACTTCGGACTGGTGATTCTCTATTGAAACTGGCAATTTTGTATCATGTGCATTTTTTTTGCCTTTGACCCAATTTATGTATATAGGACAAGGAGACCCTTGCTTTTCGTATATCGCACATAAATCATAAGACTGAGCTGCTGCGCATTTCAAACATGGTCTACAATAATTCCCATAGTTATTCCGTATTAAATTCTTGATTTGGTTGGAAATTATTCTATTAAGCCAAGGGCCAAGAGGCTTTTGGGTATCGTACATTTCCCATTTCTTGTAGATATGTAGCCTCAATATTTGAGCTACATCATCATAGTCCATCCAAGATAGTACAGAGAGTTTCCACTTACTTTTCCTTTTCTGGATTTCTCTGTCAATTTCTTCTATCTTGTCTTCGAACTTTGGCTGTTCTTTTGCCTCAGGCATTTAGATAGAATCAGACGATTGCTCTCGGCCTGTCGTACCGGCTTCTTTTTTAAAGTCCGCTAGAATTTGCTTCTTCGAAACTCTTTTTCGAGAATAAGCTTTAGGTCTGTCAATTATCGGGAGGTTTTGATCTGATGTCCCCGCTATCTGCTCTAAGGTTAGTTTTCTTGTTCTGGTTCGTTCCACTTCAAAGGCTAGTCCGTCCATATCTTCGAAACCATTTTCTGATCCTTCCGTGGATAACTCGAACTCTAACTTGGGCTTGGGCTTGTCAACCGTGGCTCTAGCTGAAGCAATGCTACTGTTAGTCTTTGCTGGTTCACCAGAAAACGAGTCTCCGCAAAAGGAGCAGAACTTCGGCTTCTGGGACGTAAAGTTTGTGCCGTGGCCACATTTTTGACAATAAGCTTTCATCTTTCGTAATTATATTTTATCCGGTTACACTTACTATCTCTAATAAATGTTACGTAACTCGCTTATTGAATTACACTTAAAATTCGTTTTATGATATGGAAGCCATCTCAGAAAATCTTTGACTCAGGTATTTCACTAGTTCTGACCTTACCACATCTTTATGATCGAATTTAAAAGTATGAATTCCCATATCTTGAGATTGATCGTCGTTTAACAGGTCGTATATCTTCTTGAACCCTCCTCTATTTCCGTTTTTTAAATCAGTTTGAGTAGGGTCAGCTAGGAGAAATATTTTCGAAAATTGGCCCATTCTGGTTAAAACAGTGATTATTTCCTTTAATGAAGAGTTTTGGCATTCGTCGAATATTATACATTTAGCATTCCAACTCATACCTCTAGCGAAGTTGACAGGATGGCATGAGATTCTCTTATCTTTTTGTAAGTTTTTTAAGGATGTAGGAGAAATCAGCTCGTCTAATTTATCCATAAATGGCAAATTATAATATTGCAACTTTTCTTCTGCGTCTCCCGGTAAGAACCCTAATCTAGCTTCAGAACTCTCAACAGCAGAACGCATATATATTATATCTGAAACTTTTTGTTGATTAAGCAGGTGAAGAGCGCAATAAGTCGCCAGAAGAGTTTTAGATGTTCCGGCTGGACCATCCGTTAAGAGAACTTGTGTTTCTTTATTTAAAGCTAGCTCTATAAACTGTTTTTGCTTATTCGTCCACTTTAAATTATCTATCTGGAACTTATCTTTAGGTTTAATACTCTCTCTCTGGTGGATTTTAACCTTAGACGCTTTACCGTCGAATTCCAGATCCTCAAAGCAAATATTTACTTTAGGCATTAAATACATATACACTATTTTATGTATCAGTGTAATTCTAAGAAGAAAAATGGAAGAACAATTAATAAATCCCGAAACAAAGAAAGTCATAGAGCATATAATCGGGTCGTACGGATGGTTCATAATTTTTGCGTTCATCGCCATCCTTGGCAAAGACGCTCTACATAAAGCTGCTGAAGGTTTTTTCGTATGCGTGGGAAAAGACTTTTGCAATGATGACATTCTGTATATTTCAGGTAGGCAAGCTCGCATAGTCCGTGTTGGATTTTTTAAGACGATTTTTTATATGACAGATCGCAAGACCAAGATGGTCGTGCCAAATGACAGACTAAAAATGCTTGTCGTAGAAAAGACTCTTCCCAAAAATGGAGGCTTCCCTTACTTATTCAAAGGGGGAGAAGCTGGATACGAAGAACAAGAGAAGATACTAAAACAATCCGCAATATGTACGAATACGAAGCAAAAGTCACCAAAGTCGTAGATGGAGATACAGTTGATGCCTTAATAGACTGTGGCTTCTCCATTTTCTCTCACCAAAGGATAAGGCTACTAGGCATTAACGCCCCAGAAAGCCGCACTAGAGACAAAGAAGAGAAGAAAAGGGGTCTAGCGGCCAAAGCAAGACTAAAAGAGCTTATACGCGAAGGTAAAGGCGAAATCATGGTAAAGACTTTTATGGACAGAAAAGGTAAATACGGAAGACTATTAGGCGTCTTGTACAACCTGTCCGTGAATGAAGCTACATATAACGATGTTTTAGTCGCGGAAGGACATGCTGAAGATTATTATGCTAAAGCTAGGTAGACTCGGCAGGAACATCTTTCCCTTTACATTTATCGCAAATAAGTTTTATTATTCTATCTACTGTGATCCAAGTTAGTTCTGTCTCAGGAAAGCTCTCTTTACATTTAAAGCACTTGCACATGAACACTATGCACCGATTAGTCATCTACCGGTCTTTTGTAAATCTTCTCTAACTTTGCGTCTAGTTTATCGAATCTATCATGAATAATATCTATAGCATGAGTTAAATCGTTTTTAGTCACATAATTTTTTGGTAAGTCGATAGCTATATTGGTAAGCTTCGAGGTCATCTCATCGTGCTTTTTCCATAGTTCATCTATACTCTGATATGCTCTCTTTATAATTAACGCGACCATAAATCCCCCGCAGGCTAAAACGCCTTCAATAATATAATGAACTTGATTTTCCATAGCTTGGAATTGAAATTACACTCTAATTATAGAAAAAAAGATTTTTATCTTTGTGTAATAAATAGAGAGGGATTATAAAATTGAAATTTAGAATAGAATGAAAAAGCATAGATTTATGACGAAAGTCAATACCGGAGAAAAGATTCATAAACCTAAAAAAGGTAAAGGATCTTACGACAGGAATAATATAGAAGCAAGAAATAATTTACAGTGGCCCTTGAACAGTGAATGCGTGGGTAGAACAGAATCAAATTTTGAAGATTAATTAAGAACATCATGCCAGAAGAGACAACAAAAAATAAAATAACTTTTGCAGACTTAGATATAGTTCTTAAAATCGCTCCAATTGTAGGGCTAGCTCTTTTAACTTATCTCCAAACACTCTTTCCTAGTAAAGCGGAATTTGATAAATTAAATCAGCACTTGATTCAAATGGATAAAAAAATGACTGAAATGAACGTTCTTCATAATAAACAAGTTATTACGGACGACATAAAACAGCTAAATGAAAGGGTTAGGTCATTAGAGCTTCAAGTAGCAAAACATAATGCTGAATCAGGAGCCCCTTCGTTTAACTGGTCTCCTATGGTGGGGCCTAGAAATAGCTCTACTGAAAGAAATACCAATTCCAATAGGCAGACCCCCAAGAAGACCGAAAAGCCTTCTAGAACTAATAATAACGTAAATAAGAACGCGGGAAATAAAAACGCCGCCAACAGAAATAAGAATAATCAAAATAAAAAATTGAAACCTCAAGAGCTAAGAGCTATGACTAAAGAGGTTATGGATAAGAAAAGGGCTAATGACAGAGCCACCACAAGAAAGAAGTCAGGCAATTCCAATAATTCAGAGCAATGAAAAGCAGAAAAACTTTATTCTATGTATTATGTTTTGTTATAGGTTGGCTTATGACCGTGGCTGCTCACGGAAACATATTTGACCCTGACGTGGAAGTTAAAGTATATGGTTTAGTTTGCCCTAGTTGTGCTATTGGGATAAAAAATGGCTTGAAGAAAACTAAATTAATTAGAGATATTAAATTTGATACAAAAAAACAAATATGTTTAATAGAATATATCAGTATAGAAGTTCATCCTAGCCAACTTGTAAAAATTGTTAAAAATGCAGGTTACGAAGTTAAGTCTATACGATGGCTAAAAGATAAAGAACCAAATAGATATAATAAACCTTAATAATAAAACATTATGGCAGAAATAGAAGATAAACTAACGGAAAATGTAGACGGTAAGTATTTTGTAGACTCTGAATGTATAGATTGTGATGCGTGTCGCGAGACCGCTCCTCACAATTTTACTAGGGAGCAAGATGAGGGCTACTCTTATGTTTTTAAGCAGCCAGAAAATCAAGAGGAAGAAGAGTCGTGCTATGAAGCTATGGAAGCCTGCCCTGTGGACGCCATCGGAATTAATCCATATGGGTTCGAGGACTGCTGCGGCAAATCTTGCGGCTGCCATTGATGAAAATAACTGTATGGGCATGGAAAGACGAAAGATGGAGCGCCGATAAAGAAACCTTAGATAAAATAAACGAAATGATTAAAAAAGAAAAACCAGTCATAAGCGGTATAGGGGAAAAAGTCTTTTTGGTGATCGGATGGATAGCCGTATCCCCTTTTGTCATTTTCGAGTTGATTACGCTTGGTTTTAAGCGATTAATGAAGCTAATCCGTAAATAGTGTAATTATCTCAATGACGAAATCTCCAAAAATAGATAACGATACCAGCTTAGGTATTAATTTAAGGTGGCTTATACAGATTATAGTACTAGCAGGCGCTGCAGTATGGGGTTATTTCGGTCTGACATCTAAAATCTCTCAATTAGAAATAGACGTATTGAGAATGAAAGACAGCGTGGAAATGAACTCGGATTTTCGAGTAAAATGGCCCTTAGGTCAACTTGGAGCTCTACCAGATGACGCTGAGCAGAATATGCGTTTAAGATTTATAGAAAAAGACATGGAAGTAATGGAAGCTCATGTTGATACTCTTAGAATAAAGTCCGTACAACAAGAAGAGTTGCACAACCCTCCTCATCCTTTCATGCCTCAAGTCTCACCATTAAAGCATAAAGAATCAGGCGCAGTAAGGTGAACGAGTTTCACATTTATGTAGTTTATTTAAGAAAAAAGCATTTTAAAAACACTGATAAATTCTGTAAGGTATTAGGCGTAGATAGAAATATGTGGCGAAAGATAGAGAGAGGTATAAACCCTCCTCCAAGAAGGTCTTTATTAAAAAAATTTTGTAATTTAGTTTTTGCTCTAACCTATGAGGAAACTCAATTATATGAATTAGCTAGAAGATGGAAGCCTCATAAAGATACAAATACATTTAATCATTTATTATCTCATAAAGGTATGTCTTCAGATTGGTCTCAAGCTATCATGGATCAAAATAGACCTGACTACGAGCATAAGCATTGGGGAAAAAAATAAACCCCTCATCAATTAAGACAAGGGGTTCACTAAAAAAGGGTTATACCTTATTTGGTTTCTATAACGAGCCCTTTAGTTGATTTTAATACAATGTTTGCGATCCAAGCGTAAACTGCGCCTGTAATCCACCCGCCGATACCGTATGCAACAACAGTAGGCAGATCTGCTGCAATGGCGTCAGCTACCCCTTTGATTGTTCCATCTACATCAGCTAAGCTGCCAGAAGCTACTAGAGCAAATACTGGCAATACTATAGCTTTAATCGCACCTGTTACGACTCCTAAGATAGCCATAAAGTTAGCGAATCCAACTACGCCGATTTTATTAATAATGATTTTTTTCATAATTTTTAACTTTCCGATAACACTAAACAAAAAGTGATATAAAGAAGTAGAATCTATATACACTTAATTTTCAGCGATCTTAGGCAGAAAAAACCCCGCTCCTTTCGGAACGGGGCGCTATCTCCTTGACGTATAGTTAAATAAGGATTAGAAGCTATATTTCAATCCGACGGTAACGTTAACGTCTCCGTCTAGATGGTCGGAGGCGAAGTTAAAGTTCTCGGTTTCAATGTCACTGTCAACATATGATACTGAGGCAAATGGTTGAAAGTGAGAGAAAAAGCCATTTTCTACGGTCAGGTTCAAGTCAACTGCTGCTACAAATGAGCTGTAGTCAGTATATTCAAACCACTCCACAACGGGAGACGCATTTAGAGAAAAGCTATCTGCACCCAAAAGGTCGAAACTCTTGGTCACACCAACGGAAAAACCGTCTTGTTCCAAGTCTAAGTCGCTTAACACCTTAACAAAAGGAGTCGCCCAAGGATTCAGAAGAGAAGCAGTTGCAGAAAGCTCTGTAGAGTCAGGAATTCCTGCTGCATGTTGGCGATAAGCCACATCTGCGTCTAAACCGATCCCCCAGTCACCTACAGCGAGGTCTTTGCCAACACCGAGGCTCCAGTGAGACTGGGACGAATCTCCATTAGGTTCTGGTACGAGTAGAGCGGAGCCATGGACATTTAGTAGGGGTAGAGCTTTATTAAAGCCAAAACCTGCAAATGCAGACCTATCCCCATGCCTTGCCACACCGTTTACAACGATTTGAGAAGTATAGCCAGCCTCCAATGAGATATTGTAGGTTGACAAGTCGCTCTCGTTTCCATCATTTGCGCTCAAAGAACACAAACTTGCCGATAATATGAATGTACTAAGTAGTTTCTTCATAAGTCTATGAATTACACAATATAGCAACGGAGGGAACTAAAGTCAAGAATTATTCTCCGGGCTTGTTACCGTCGATAACCTTGTCCCGTTTATTCTTAAACTCCTTCTTGATTTCCTCGATGCGTTTACGGACTTCTACGCGGTGTTTTTTGGCTCTTTCTGCCCATTCCTTCTGGCTACTCTTCATTTTTTCCCTCAGGGCAGCTTTTTGCTCATCGGTAGCATCTTTCCACTTGCTTTTGTCAACGCCGCCTTTCAATTTCTTGGATGCTGCCTCGAATTCTTTTCTGAGTTCCTTAATCTTCGCGTCATTACGAACTAGTTTACCAAAAGCTTTACCTTTATGGTGAATCTTCTGTCCTTTCTTCTTCGCGTCTCCTCGGCGCTTGTTACGCTTCTCAAAAGCCGCCTTCAAACGCTCTTTAACTTTCTCTCGATCTACTTTTTCAGGACGAGGCTTGTTAGTTTTACCCTTTTTTCCTTTAGGCTGGGCTTGAGCCTCTGATATGGATAACACTGTCGCAATTGATGCGATCAGTCCGAGCTTGAAAATGTTTTTGATAAACATACGTATATAGTTACATGCAGAAATCGTGCCAAATTAAAAAAGCGCAAAATAAAGGCCATTTTTTGAAAATAAGAAAAAAAATAAAAAAAAAGAGAAATAATCCCCAACCAGTTGAGGAATAGTACCCAAAATAAGAAAAAGTGGAGAGGCGGTCAATGAAACGTGAACGGAACGCGCGAGCGACGTGATATCCAATTACTTGTATTTACAATAGTGATGTTATAGCACACGTTGCACCATCTTAATAGGTATTCTATACCTCTTCCACTATACAATTATATCTTGAACATATTTAATTATCTAATTAATTTTTTATTGTTCGAGTCTATGTAATTTAAAATTACCTTTTTGATTTTCTGTTACTAAAGTAAAGTTTTTACAAGAATCTCCGGTATTTATATATATTTTACCTTTTTTCATGGTAACTATGTCTGGCATATGGAAATGACCACAAATAACGCCATCAAAATCTTTTTTATAGCATTGTTTCATGATCCTATCCCTAAAAATCTCGTTCGATTGCTCTCTGGTCCTCCTGCCAAGCTTCTCTGCTATCGTATGAGTCCATTCGACCATCTTGTAGGTAAACCAAGAGATGAATTTCGGGGAGGAATAGGTCATCATCCTAAAAAGGCGGGAAAATTTGTTCAGATAATCGTATTTTTGACCATGACTTACTAAAAACTTCTTATCTTGGGCTGTAATATGAAAAATTTCTTCATGAAACTCAATTCCACCTGCATTCAAGCCATTAATTTTTTCAAAAAAGTCGTCATGATTGCCAATCATATAAAAAACCTTAGAACCCTTGCGGTGCATTGATAATATTTGCTCAATAAACAAATTAAAACTATTATCCCACTTACAATTTAATATTAATTCCCATATATCAAAAATATCACCCAATAAATATATATATTCAAATTCTTTATTCTGCAAAAACTTCAAAAGAGGAAGCACACTAGGCTTGGAGCCATGTCTGCTACTGGTTTTACCCATATGCAAATCACTAACAAATAAACTTCTATATTTTATTATTTCTTCTTCTTTTTTCAATTTGACCTCTAGTTTTACACAAACATATTTCTTACATCCATATGATCAACTGTTTCGCAGGCCCACACACTTTTTGATCTATGTTTTATATTCTCAGCCCCCGTTGAAGCAAATTTAGTATAAAAATCTTTATTATATATTTCCTCAGCTTTATCTAAATCTTCTTCTATTATATTCCATTTAGACTTAGCAAAGAAACAATAATATTTTATTTTTTGTGATAGGTCCCATATTTCTTTTTTTTGTAGATATGGTTTAGGCATATCTAATGCTGAACCTCCTAGAAGGTAGCCATCTGCAGATACCCAGTCTTTACTAAGCATACCATGTTCTACTGCATAATCTCTTAGCACGGTTCCATGATAAGGTATAAATATTGCTATTCCTATTCCATCGTACCCCGAAAACCTCCTAACAACGTCAATAGTCTCGAAAACCATCTCTCTCGTCTCATGGGGAAGCCCAATAATAACATTTAGACCATAAGGAATACCAGAATCGTTGATAATTGGTATTTTTTCGTCGTATGTTTTATTAGATACATTTCTTTTTAATACTTTTCTTCTATATTCATCATTACCGCACTCTATTCCGAACTGTATGCGATCACAATGGCCAGCTTTCATCGCAGCCATGACATCTTCGTGCATATTTTCTATCCTAGTATTGCACCACCAAGGAATTTTATACTTCTCTAGCAATTCACAAAGTTCAAAAATCTCTCTTTTCGGTCTTGCAGCCCACGAATCATCAATAAAAAACCAATAATCAGGATCATATAGCTCAACATACCGATCTAACTCCATTTTAATCTGATCCATCGTCTTTCTACGAAGATAATCCTTGTCCATAGTCCTAGTCATTGGACTATTACAAAAAGTACAAGAATAAGGACACCCTCTATATGTTTCTACGTTAATAGCCCTAACAATTCTTCCTCCAATAGCGCGATTAAACCTATTCGGGTGATACAAACTGTAGTCTGGCGTTACCTCATTTATATTACAAAGCGGTTGAGGCGCGTTTTTCCTCTCTTTAGTCCATAACCCATTGACATCGTCCCATGGCTTACCTTCTAACATGCGATTAATAACATCCCTAACTACATATTCCCCCTCATATCGACACATGGCCTTTATACTTGGGTGACTGATGCAAATTTCGGGGGCATTGATTGGGAAGACTCCTCCCACAATATGAGGAACGTTAAGATGCTCGATTGCTTCAAGCATAATAACAGTATCTTTAAAGGTGTCTTCGACGGTCGAGAATAAAACTAGGTCAGGCTTGTACTGTTCCACCTTCTTCAAGAAGTCGTCCATCATAGCATTAGTTGGTTTCAACTCCATGCCTAGGTCTTTTGGGGTATATGCCCTGCCTCCCCCGATCTTGGTTTTATAAAGCATCCCCTTATTCGGGTCATCGCTATAAGCTGTCGTCTCGAACAACTCTACATCAACATTCAGGGACTTACATATGCCAGTAAATAACCCAACAGAAACTGCTGGGATTATCATCATTGGGAGATTAGGATATGCGATCAGGACCTTCACTAAGGTTTCTTATACTTCTTATCAATGTAGTCACGCCTATTTATAGTATACCTCTTGATTATGTTGGATTCTCGGCATTCGTTAATTACACTCGCACTAATTGAGCGTTTCTTATCTCTATTCATACCTTTATTCAAGGCTTCCGAGGATAAATAACAATAACCCAAATCTAAATGAGACAAATCTCCTTCTTCACTATAGAACCCAAGTACAGCATGCTGTCCAACTTGTCTTGGACCCACAAATCCTGTTGTGAACTTGCCAGATTTTACAGTTCTGTTTCCTTGCGCCGCTAATTTAGGATCTTTATGTTTTTCAGTTTGTTCAGGTATTACCTTAAACTCAACTTCTACTTCACCTATAAAAAAGTCACAGATCTCTCCCGCTGGGATATCGCAATGCTTCTCAAGCGTCTTTTGCAATCTAACCCCAATTATTCGCCTCTCTTCTGCATCTAAATGATACAGCGATGTATAGTCCGTCATCTCATTAAAGAAAACGTTAACCAATGAGAACCCGAATGCATCCCTAACTCTTTTTTCGTCCAAGCAACTCACGAAGTTCATGATCTTATACTTGGGCGAGTCTTCGCCTTCATACATAAGAACGTCAAAGAGTGTCAGTTGCTGAGTCATCGGTTGCTTCGTTTAAGCGCTTTCTACAAAACTCCAATATCAGTAAGACATTGTGTATGTCGTTAGAGCCTATATTGTAAGGAGAGCATTTATCCGCGTTATCTCCTATAACATCACAAAATTCATTCACACATGCCGCTATCTTCCCGCATAGTTCTCCCGGAAGATTAACTGTCTGCTCTACGGTTGAAAGATCTTGAACAAGGACAAAGTAGTCCTTTAGGATATTGTTCTTATTTCGAGCTTCCTGCTTCTTAACGACCCCCATCTCAAGCAACCCTCCTAAAGCGCTCTGGACAGCAACCCTTTCTTTAATATCGCTTGAGTCTGTGATTACGAGAAGCTTCTCATAATCCTCGTCCATTTCAAAGCAGTCATTGTCTTGAAAAAATAAGTAGAGCGAGACTGTCGCTTCTATGACATTCATAGGAGATTATAGCCCCTTTTAGGCTACAGGTCTAAATTATTTAATTCCTCGAGTGAGGAGGGAGAAAATCTGTTTCCTCTTCGGACTCTTCGTCGTCATCTCCAAACACTCCCACTTTCAGTTCAGACATAAGGTCATATAAGACATCCTCCGTTCTTTCGAAAAGCTCCTCTAACGAAGCTCTTTGGCTATCGCTTAAGTCAGCGCTTTTCTTACAAGCTATCTTAAACGTCTGGTAACAAACGTTAACAGCTTCCAAGCAATCTTTTTCCATACTCCAAAATTAACCTAAATTCACAAAAAGTCCAGCGGAAATTTTCGGATTTACTGATTTACCTAAATCGGAATATCTCGGGCAGAACTAAATTACCCTCCCCCCGCTTATATTAAACAAATAAACGTCTTTACTTTTTCAAAAATGGGTGGGTGCTTTATTTTGACAAAAAAAAGTGAAAAAAAAGTGATATTTTTTGCTTGTATTTTCAAAAAACGCTTTTTTCCTAGGAAATAACACCAAAAAAAAAGATAAATATATGCTTAATTTGCTTGCAAGCCTACCCCTTTAGGGGTAATTTTTTCGTGTCCGCCGGATATGCGGATTGATAACATGAAAAACGAAGATACAACGAAAGCCGGTTTGCTTAAATTGCAAGCTGAACAAAAAGCTGCCCGTCAAGCGGTAGCTTTGCTCGACGAACGAATGAAAGTTGCAAAGCAATTTTTCATTAAAAAGGCCGGTATTGCTCCGGGATTAACAATAGAAAAAAAACAGGTACAGACCGTGCCTTGTTTTAAGGGAATCGACCTTGTTTTGAAACCTTCAAAACGGTACACCGTGCCAGCATCCTACCGTGCTTACTGGCAGAAGGCCTAACAATCACGGGAGGCCGAAAGGCCTCCCTTTTTTACCTTTAAAATAACATGAAAAAACAAATCAAAAAAGTGCGAATCGTTCAAAGCAAATCCTATTCAGGTGAATCAATCTGGACTCCTATTATCACTCGTGGCGGCAAATTAATTGAGGCCATGAAATCAGAAAAAAATCTTAATGCTGCTTACGCAAACGCGAAGCGGGAGCATTGCGGTTTTGATGACGAAGTCGAGATGCCGGAAATAGAATACTTTGACGGGCCGGTGTTTGATTCCTCCGGCGTAATGATCAACGAGCCAATGAGATTGTCTCGGAGAGTTCCAATGGCCTTTCCTGTCGCGTGGCTATATGCTGCGACTGCTGGCATTGTCGTTGTGTGTGTGCTGGTTGCCTTGTTTGGATTCAAGTAAGCCAAACACTAGACTAGACCAAGGCCCGCCTAGTGCGGGCCTTTTTTTGTGTCTACTCAACAAATAGGGAAAAACGCTTGTTTGCTAGGGAATAATAAAAAACGCGTTTGCTGGCCCGTAAAGGCATCGCCAAGGCCTTTTTAATCCGTTTGGCTGTACCGATAGCCAAGGCAAAAACAAAGGCTAAATATAACGATAAAGTGCGTTAACGATAAAGTAAATCTGCCCGTGATAGTTTTAAGTTTTTTTTATAAAAAAATCAAAGCGCTATAGCGCTAGCGCTAGCGCTGGTTTATATATTATTTGGTATTTAATAAATTGTAATTTGTATTTGTTATTTATTTAATTGTAATTTGTTATTTACTTATTAGTTATTTCTTTATTAATAATTTATTTATTTGTAATTGAATGAGACAAAAAAAATCCCCCCGACCGAAGTCGAGGGGACTGATAACATGAAACAAATATTTAATTGTCTGCTACAACATAAGAGATTTCATCCGTCTCCTTGTGATAATGCAAACCTCCCGGCTTCTCATTATCTTGCCAAGGGAATCCTATCACCTTCCGGCCCTGTGCCTGTACTTTGTTAATCTCTTCTATTAGGTCGAGAGTTTCATCAGATGGTTCCACGCCTAAGCGTTTCAACTGTTCACCTACAACAGCAGGGAGAAGCTCTAGCATATTCTGCAGGGCAACAGCATCACATCGCATTAGCTTATGCTTATCTGACAATTCACCCCAACCGTTTCCCATATAATCCTTTTTTTTCTTTGGCATTAGTTTCACCTCCTTTCAATTACTTTTATTATTAATATTGAAAACCAGATTCCAGTTGCCTGCAACACGAATCACATTTGTTATAATGCGGCAATAAATAAACCGTTTGGCCGCACATTGTGCATTCTTTTTTAATGCTTTCCTCCCGCACATAACGCTGGAAGTTTTTAGTTTCCTGTTCTTCGGCAGTCTGTTCATCCCATTCGCCGAAATTGCTATCCTCGTAAGACATGATTATAAACCTTTACTAATATATTCCATGCTACGAACACCGAAACGAGTTTCTAAAGTTGAAAACCTTTCAACCTTATCAATCTCCCTTGCAACCTCCACCTGTTCAACCGTCATCAGGCTAATCTGTGGATATTCAGAACCATAGGCAAACGCTTCGCCTGTTCTGCTGTCCGCTATAGGGCCGATGTGGTAAATATAAAACTTTCGGCCCCAAACGTCTTTAAACCAAATGTGACCTTTTTGCACATTGCCTCTAGCGTCGTGGTTTCTAAGCCACATCGGTTGCCAACCTTCCTGTTGGTTTGGATTGCCTTGTCTAATGCAATCTTTTCGCCATTGGATTTGATCCTGCCGAATAGATATCCGGCTGTGACCAACTCCCTCAAATGTTGCTAATAGATCGCCACGCGTGAAATACAATTGAGGAACCCATTCGCTATAAATAGATCCTTCGTTGTCAACACAAGGTTGCAGATCCAGAAGCAACTCCACCTTGCCAAACTCTTTAGTTTGGAAAACGTGGATTGTCATCTGTTTTTGTTGTTGTTTCATTGTTATCTTCTTGAATAGACCAAGAACCAAAAAGCAGGATAAACACATAGTTAAAAAAATGCAACCTTTTTTTTTATATAGTTTTATTATAGTTTTACCTGAGTTTTATAATAAAGCGACAGCGATCACGCTACGCGTGACAGAATTATATATTATTTGTAACTTAATAAATTGTAATTGGCTGCGCCAATGATAGGTTTATAGTTTATTTGTAAATATTTCATTTATTATTATTTATTATTTCTGTAATTATTATTTATTATTTATTTAATATTTATTTATTTCTTATTTATTGTTTTCTTATTTATTATTATTTCAGTTATTATTATTTCTTATTTTAATAATTATTTTTTGCAACAAAAAAACCGGCCGCCAAAAGGCGACCGGCTGCAGATCAGAAAAGCTATTAAATAGCAAGCTCTTCTATTTTCAGATCGGCGCGAGGCTTAAGCAGATCTTTCAAATCAACTTTACCATTGCCGGAAGCGATCCCGCCAAACAAGTTGGCCAAAGACTGGCGCTTGTTGGCAACATCGTCAAGGCGTCCCTCAGCCTCGCGGTCGCGCAGTAGCGCAGTCGCTGCAGAGTAGACATGCCAAGCATTGCGCTGTCCGCGCCCAGTACCGTGCAGATTCTTACCGCGATGCTCGCGCAGCATGGCAGAATCAGGATCGTTGAAGAACCCCACCAGCTTAATGCTGTCGTCTTTAGTAGACTTGAGGTAATCCTTGATCAGGTGGCCGATCATATTAAGACCGTCCGCGTGCTTAAACTCGATCTGCTGCAGCTTCTTAATAGCGGCAACATCATCAGAATAAGCTTTCAAAAGAGCTTTAAAACTCTTTTTGTAGGCATCCATGGACAGCGTACCGTTATGCTTTTTGTCAAAAGCGGTTTCAGTGCGCTGCATACCGACCATGCCATTATCGCAGATCAGATCCAACATGCCTCCAGCAAGCCATAGAGTCCTGCGACCCGTTAGGCTGTTCCCTAGGTTCAGCCGGAAGCCTAATGCTTCGCCGACTTGAACCTCTTGCTTCGCCTTACCGTTTGACAAGTCAAAGGTAGCGCGAATTTCCCCACCATTATCAAAGGTGGCGACGGTACGCTTAAATGACTTGTGACCAAGTTGCCTAAGCGCGCTCTCCGCTGTTTCAATAGCGGTTTGATGCTGAACCACCTGATACGATGGCGAACAAATCGCCAAAGTCTCAAGCGTATCAGTGCGGAAGACTTCCTTTTTACCAGCCCAAGCTTTGCCAGACTGGTTGCGGAAGTCGCGCGTAGCAGCAGTGAACTGCCATGCGCTGGTTGCGTTCGAAAAACTCCGTTGAGTTTTCATGGTAACGATGTGCTTATGCACGATGGCAGAAGAAAAGGCCAAGACTACTCCAGCCCGCGACTGGATCGCGGTCTTGGTTATCATCTCATTCTGGCCATTCTTGATAAGCACAAAAAAAGGATGCCTTAAGCATATAGTTAAGTCAACCCCTCAAATGAAGTTTATTGAAAATAATTTTTTTGATAAAATTATACTTTTATCATGTAGTTATAAACTACTATGGTCTACTATGGTCTAGAGTTGTCGCTACGCGACAGCTGAATTATATATTATTTAATTATTTATAAATTGTAAATGGCTCATGCTTCGCATGACAGTTTTATAGATTATTTATAATTATTTCATTTCTAATTCATCGCTGCGCGATGATGCTTTTAGGGTTTATTTATAATTATTTCAATTGTAATCGCTCATGCTTCGCATGACAAAAATATTAATTATTTATAATTATTTAAATTGTAATTATTTATAAACGTTTTAATTATAATTATTATTTTATTTATTATTTATAAATTATTTGTTTATTATTTATTTGCTATTTTGTAATTTATTATTTGCAAAAAAAAATCCTCCCCGAAGGGAGGACTGCAATTATTTTTTTCGTTTTAGATTGTATCCAAAACACTCTCGGCACGGGGAGCCAGCAACGGCTTCAATTCCCGCTTGCCCGAAGCAATGCCGCCGAACACGTTCGCCAATGCTTTCCGCTTGGTGCGAACGATATCAAACGCTCCCCGATCATTCTCCACGTTCCGGAGGAAAGCCGTGCAAGCACTATAAACGTGCCAAGCGTTACGTTGTCCACCGGCCTCCCCGTGGATTTTCTGACCTCGGTGCTGTAGGTGCAAACCGGAATCCGGATCATTGTACAAACCAACCACTTCAATCGAATCGGTTTTGCTAGTTTTCAAAACGTCAGCAATCAAGTGGTCGATCATGTTCAAACCGTCCGCATGGTTGAATTCCATTTTGGTGAGCTTTTTCAAGTCAGCAACGTCCTCACAGTAAGCCTTCAAAAGCTCCGTGATGCTTTTCTTGAACACGTCCAACGAAAGGAAACCGTTGTGTTTTCTATCGAATGCAGTAGTCGCTGACTGCATCCCCGTCATTCCATTGGAGCAAACCAACGCTTCAATGCCGCCCTTGGCCAATAGCGTGGAGCGTCCATTCAAACCATTGTCCAACTCTAAAACGAAACCAAGCGAATCACCAACGGCAACCTCATCCTTGGCCTTGCCATTGCTCAAACGATACTTGGCCCGCATCTCGCCACCATTATCGAAAACAGTAATGTCTCTTTTCCATCTCTTTAAGCCAAGGCTGGTCAATGCCGCCTCGGCACGTTCTAACACTTCCGAATGTTGCACCAATTGATAATTAGGTGAACACGTTGCAAGCGTCTCCATTGTATCGGTGCGAACCACTTCACACTTACCAGCCCAAGCCATCCCGTCACGATTAACGAAAGGACGCATTACTGCGTTGAACGAATGGGCGTTTTTGCTCTGGTCATAACTACGTGGGTTTTTCATGTTATTAAGTAGGTTTTTTTCAGATAGGCAAACGATTAGGGCCAAGGCCAAAATGGCCGAGGTTGTCAAAACCGTTGCTCTATTCACAAAAACCATCCAAAAAAGGTAAACCATATAAAAAAGAATGCAAACTTTTTTTTTCTACATAGTTTTCAGGAATCGTGCCAAGTCTACGGTTTACAAAAACTTTTTTTTTATGTAATTACAATTGTGGATTAATTATATAATTATAATTTTGGGATAATTATGTAATTATGTTTTTTTTATATAGTTATAACTTTCCTACATGGTTATGTGGTGGGTGTGTAGGCGCACACATTATTTGCTTTATATTTATTTGTTATTTGTTTATTTATCATTTCTAATTAGTTATTTAATTATATATTATTTCTTATTTAATCATTTCTTATTTAACTATTTAGTTATTTCTTATTTCTAATTAGTTATCGCTAACGCGATAGAGATGTCAATAGTTTATTTGTGAAAAAATAATTTGTTATTTGTCAAGTAAATAGTTATAAATTATTTCCATATAGTTTTAAAAGATAACTAAATAAAAAAGCCGCCCACGAGGGGCGGCCTTGGTTGGTGTGCTATGATACTTACCTACTTATAAACTATCTGCTATTCTGCTCGGCGGTCTCTTCTGCCCAGCGAGTCCCTCCGAAATCTCGGAGAATCTCATCTTGCTTTGCTGGCTTGATGTGGTCGTTAACCATATCGTTATGAACATTGCCATCCTCATCGACTCCCGCCTTGACTACAATCCGCTCACCCTCTTCGTCCCATCGCTCGATGTAGCTGATGGTAGAATTCTCCAAATCGAATTGGATAAAAGTGCCGTGTGACTCCCTAGTGACATCAAACACTAACTGACCCGTTAGTTGCCACTCGATCCCGTTTTCATCTGTCCAATCGTGCCCGCAAAAGTTGACGGGTTGCTCTGTTGTTTCTGTATATGGTAGCATGACTTTTTTCTGTTTAGTTTTAATGTTCCGTAGAACGCAATCAGTTTCTCAAAAAAGGCTGAACACGTCAACCACTTTTCTCACTTTTCTCAAAAATAATTTCAGGCACATTATACTTACCTAGTTTTAACATAACCATATCAGAATGATGTACAGGCTCGCGGGTCTTGTAGTCAACAAAACTATCTACTTTATAAGGGTTGTAGTATGCCGCTCTGGGTTCCTCAATCGATCCCGCTGCGACTAGCTCGCCGCGAATGATGGCATGCACGTTTTTTCTACGTTGTTTTAATACTCGCTGCCTGCCTTTTTCAGATACAATAAACTTTGCATCCTTCAGCATCAGGCTGCGCTTGTGGCTTATAACTAATCCGTTATGTCTGACCGAGAAAACTTTTTTGGTCAGGTTATAATAAACGTCTACTTTTAAGTGATTGCTTTTCATTTTATCTGTTTGGTTAATACCGGTCTCTGCGTTTCTCTCTCTTCTCCGCCTCGTCGAACAAATGAAGCTCGCAAGGTTTACACACATAGTTAAATCCCCAATCTTTTTTCTCGCTCATGGGGTGCGACTTGTCGCAATTCCAGCATTTGAATGTTTTCTTGTCCTGCATGTTATCTGTTTAGTTTCGCCGCCGTTGCCAGCGACAAAAAAAGGATGCCAGAAAACGACAACAGTGTCAACAGGTTTTTTAAACTTTTTTTTATCTATATAGAAAAGAAACTCCGCCCCCACAAACAGAAAAGAGGACGGAGCTCGCTTGCTACAACTAACCACAGTGTGCGAATACAGGTTGACCTCCACCTGAAGGGAAATACTTATTTGGTTAATATTTGATTAATATCTATTTAGTTTTGAACAGTGCCGGGTCGACAACGACCTTAATCTTGGGCACTAGTTTAACCTTAGGGTCCGGGGGGAGACGTGTCTCTAGCATCGTGTTACAGGTCTCATAATCGATATTGTAGCACTTCGCGCTAGCTACCCAGTCGTTGCGTGCGTCATGATCCCCGGACTCGATACGCTTTGAATATTTAACGAAATACTTTTTAGGTATGTAACCGCAGAACCAAGCTTTTCGAAGATCTTCGTTGACCCTCATAAACACATAGTTATCACATTCCTGATTAGGGTTAAACGCTGCCACTGAACCCTCGTAATGCTCTTTTACGTAGTTAACCCCCGTGCTCTTGCTCTTGACTTCGACTTTACCAAGCTCTGGGTGCAAGACATCATATTGATATAGTTTTTCCTTGTCTTCCTCGAGCATGCCCCCAAACAATTCAGTAAACACTGCCTCGCCGATGTATCCGACCGTATTGCCTGCTCCGGATCTTATCGAATTCCTTAACTTGCCTAGGTTGGCCGCCCGGCCCATGGCTTCCTTGAGTAACTCCGCCGAGTACTCGCATTCAATTGGTTCCCATTTCATAATTTATAAAAAATATGATTTCCAATTACTTTAACCGGCTTGACTCCCTTACTCCAATAAGGCTTAACTGATTTGTTATGATAGTGGTTTGCGTAACCAACAAATTCACGAGACAAAAGCTTTACATTCCGAGCGAGAAGCAATGCATATTTAGCCTGATCAACGTTAAGTAGATGCTTAAGATCTTTAACTGATTTGTTATTCCAACAGCTGAACTGTTTCCTTTTCAGGCATACCTGCTCGGGAGTTACTTTTTTATCGTTCGCCCGCTGAGCAATAACTGCAGCCACAGCATACATTCCCGCCTCTCCCTCTCCTCTCGCCTCAGCGAGGATGGTAATGGCGATGATTTCCTCGGCTTTACTGGTGCTAAAGAGTTTGTGGTTTTCTCCTGCATAACTAAGTAGAAAAGTCAGACCGGCAACTGCTACGAATAAAGATATCCTTTTGATCATTTCTGTTTCCTTTCGTCGTTGTTGAAAGCTTCATCAAAGATTCTGTCAATGACTTTATCATATGCTTTTGTAAGGATGTCTGTACATTCCTCTACAGTCTTTTTCACTTCGTTATGAATTAGAACCTTGACTAGTTCCTGCTCCTTTTCCCGCTTTGTCTTGTCGTCTTTTCCGTCTGTTTTCATTTTCAATTCTCCGTCTGTAATCCTTTATCCAAAGGACGCCCGCTTTATACTCGGCTTTATCCCTCTTGTCAACATCTTTTTTTTCGATTTTTTCCTTCAGGATAGCTACTTGCTTTTGAGAATCGGAATAGATCTTTTTAAATACATTTACATCGTTAACCATTGACCCACGAAACTCATCTTGACGCCATTCGCGCCTCTTATCGAAATTCTCATCTAGGTTTGCCTTGGCCAGTCTCCAAGGGTACTTTGCATCATTAAGATAATAACCACCTCGATCTGCTAAAACTAATCCGATTCTATTTTCCCAATTAGTTATAGCGTCCTCAAAGGTTCCTCCGTTCCCCTGCCAATTTTGACAAGGCTCTTCTGCTTGATGTGTCTCTGTATTTGTGTTGTTCATATTTCAGATATGATTTGACGGGCGGCCGCTCTCATTTTGCGGGTCGCCTCTTTTAACCGTTTAGTTAACTTGCCATCCGTGCGACTGTACTCCTTAATCTCTCGACTAAAATAACGGTCGGCTCTATCGGAAAGCATCTTCTTAACCGATTCGATTCGGCTGACCTTACGCAACTTCTCGGAGCGTGTCAACTTTTGTTTCCGCTTTAAGCTTTTCTGTTTGCTTATCTTGCTTTTCATTTCTTCTTTCCTAAACTCTTTTACGAAATCTTCGTAATCCATATTAAAAAAAATGAGGGGAGGGTTATTTGTTTCACCTCCAACTTTTCGGGTATCTAGAAACAAATGTTTCAGTTCGCCCTACGGATTGATTTAACTCAATCCCCCTATCGGGTTCGTACTCCAGCAATATTTTCCTCTGCCACTTGGCTGTCGTACTTCTATCACCGGCCGCATTATAACCTAGATAGTTATTATTCTGCCACCTCGTCTTATCCCGTCGGATAAGAAATCCGTTAAAAATTAAATGAGTTGTTACTGCGCCACCAGTAATCAAGCGTAAGATGTCTAACCATCCCTGTCCCAGCGCGTTTATAGCTTAGGGCGACGGAGGCGTGTTTAACTCGCCAACTCAAAAGTATTTTGTTTTGAAGAGCCTCCCACTCGCTTCAGGAAAACGGTTTAGGTAACAAGGTTGCGCGATTGTCACCAAGTTCGCTTTACTACACCACGAGACTAGGCTGGAGTCTTTTAGTTTGTTGGTCGCTAGTGTCCAGCAAGTCATGCAGGAAAAACCAGACACTTATGCGCGGGTGCTACGACCTAGTAGCCTAAACTCCAAAACAAAAATTTTTCAAAGAGCGCAGGGGTGAAACAGTCAAGCAATCACGAAAAACTGTTTCGTTTAAAGTCCGCCCTGCACGGACTCCCTTAATAACATGAACATCTAAAGATGCCCCAAACTATCCCCAAAGGGAAATTCAAATATATATCACGCTTTGCAATCTGTCAAGCCCTTTTTTGCTTTTTTTTTCCATATCTCAAGATCAAGCTCGGCGGGTTCTTTTCCAAGTCCTTTTGCCAGACCTAAAAACTTTTCTTCGAGCCTCTTATAAGCTACTTCGTTTTGAGGTGTCTGACTGGGAACTTTCTCAACTCCCTGCTCTCTTAACCATTTCAATATGTGAACGTCAAGCGTTGCGACTTTCTGACCACGTCTTGAATGCATGACAAAGAACCTTGCGGTCTTCGGGCCAATGCCCTTCACCCGCACCAGTTCGTCAACAGTAACACTGTCCAAATTAAAGTCAAGCACATTTTCAAAACTTTTTTCAATTCTTTTATATTGACCTAGTTTTGATTTAACTAAATAAGTATATAGTTCTTTAGACTTAACTAAATCCTTTATATAACTAAACGGTTTACTTATTCCTTCTAGGAAACTATTTAGTTTTGACGCTTGTATCGAGGCAGTTTTACCTGCTGCACAAATACAATATAATAAAAACGATTCCTTTTGATATTGATTTCTATTGTAATCAGTTATCTTATGCGGATCAATTTCTATTGACTTACATATGTCGCACTGACATTTAAAATTATTTTTATCTCGAATTAAATGCATTTTAATCTAAATAGTTATCTTTCGATAAGGGTAGATTTGATTTAATCATCTCTCTTAATTGCTTATCTTCAACTAACTCCAAGAGTTTTAGAACTCTGTTCATTCTCTTCTTTAACTCGTCTCGCCCTGCTTTTGTTCTGGGCATCAACCAACTTGTAGGTATCTCTTCCGGTATGTGTGGCATATCTGTTTAGTTAAAATTCTTCGTTGACTATTCCGAGCTTCGCTACTCTGTCCTTGCGGAGTCTCAAAAACATCCTGTGATTATCCTCGTCGCATTTGGAGAACTTTAGAGGTTCGTCCAGATGAGTGTTGGCATAATAAAGTAATTCCTGTATCCGCATCGCAACAATCGTAACGTCCTCCATCTCGATGGACTTTTCTGCATCGTTTTCTTGAGCGGCATACTCATGTAGTTTTGTGATGACTTCAGTCATCGCCTTCGTCGCGTCCTTTCCTGCAATCGTTCGCATGGGGATCATTTTACCATAGTGTTTTTCCATGTCAACCTTTTTTTTAAAATATTTTTTCTTTTTTTTTCTTAATTAAATGGACGCGAGGGTGGGAATCGAACCCACGAATAAGAGATTTGCAATCTCCCGCCTTACCACTTGGCTACCCCGCGTATTTATAAGTATCTGGTTAACCTCCACCAGAAGGGTTTAGTTATTCCCTATTTCCACCGAAGATAAATATATAACATAAGTATATCGTTATCCCCATAATCACGATATTCAACAGCATTCATATATTATTTCGATAGCCCCATAACGAATTCTTTAAGTTTACCGACTTTCCGCTTATGCGTAACTGTACGCTTATATCCAGATAGTTGATTCTTCGTTATACTGTGTTGTTCCATCAAGTCTTTATCTTTGGAACCCATTAGAATATCCATGTAGATATTCTCGATGTTATATTTTATTGGATTATCTATATGCTTTTTAACCCTAGCCTTTTCAGCCTTCTTTATAAACAGGTTGTTATCTTCTACTGAAGAAAACCGTTTAGCGTTCTTATTATAAACATTAGCTAATTGTTTCGAATTAGTTAACGCAGTCATCACCATAGGGATGCCGTATCTTTTCTGTTTATAATTATGTGAGAATAAGACATAAGGAAGTCGATTAGTTAAGACTTCGCGACTCGCTTGTTCTACATAGTTCTCGCCCGACTCTGGCATAACCATCGGATGAAGATGTTTGTGCAATCTGGTTCGAGTGTTATAGGTAACAACTGCAACTGTATTCTTATTTACATCCTTATTGTAAATGCAGTTAAACCTCTGTTTAGTAGGATTCCCGCAAAAGTCATACCAAGCAAATGTTGGTAGGGCTTTAAACCAAGAGATCGGCGGAACATTTTCACGTAGATATAAAAACATACTCGCACGACTTCCTAGGTTATCCTCGTAGTGATCCTTAAATTTATTATAAATTTTAGAATCGTTCTCATACATCCAAAGAAGTAGGTTCTCGTTTGGATTCTTTGTCCCTGCTCTATCCGCTACGTGTCCCTCAAAATCGAAGGACTCGCCCGGAAGTGATACCACATTATAATTGATTGGTAATGTGATATTATGCCAGTAGTTAAAAAGTGTTTTAACTTTCTGACGCATTTTCTTTTTCATGTCGTTGTGTTTCATAGCATTAACAACTCCGATTTCCCCGTGGGGAGTCACCATTTTAGAATAGGAAAAACTTTTGTCAACCCCTTTTTTTAAATATTTTTTTTAATTTATTTTAATTTATTCTCTTGACTTAAGTAAGGGGGGGAGTAAAATGGTAGTAAGGATTTTCTTTTTTGATATAGTTATGAATTATATATAATTTAATAAAGTATATTACCTACATAGTTATAATATAGTTATATAGTTATCTTATATATGTATAGTTATCTTTTAAGTATATGGTTTTGCGTTTCACGCAATGATAAAATGAGGTTTATTTGATAATTATATATTTATTATTATTTGCTTATTCTATATTTATTATTTATTGATTTATTATTATTCTATCATTATTTAATATTTAATTATTTATATTTTGTAATTTTATAATCGTATAGATACAAAAAAAAGAGACAGTCGTAACTGTCTCCGATAACTACTTATTTATTTCTTATCTATTTCTTTAAGCTCCGATTGCGGGAAAGGAAGAGGCTGGCTTTGTTGTTGCCTTTGTCTTTTTATTATACCCAGCAAATTTACCTGCTTTTCTTTTTGCTTGCATTATTTTATTTAATATATGTCCTTTTGGCTGTGTTCCGTGCGGCTCCAAAGCGAAATCGACAGTACCGTTTAAGGCTTTTAAATCGTCGTGGTCTATTTCTAAACCAAGTGCTTTTGCTTCTTCTTCGTCCTTTACAAGTGTCACAGATTTAATGCCTAGCTCTGGCCCTATATCATCAAACTTACTTCCTTTACTCCAAGTAAGGAAATAGTTATCAGGGAAAGAACCGAACTCTTTTTTATATCGTTTTAAAAACTGAAGGCTTTTTGTATATGAATAAAAACGGATATTAGGTAGAAACTTTGCCACGGCAAACCAAGCCTTTAAATATAGATAGTTATAAAAGTCTCCGTGAATATGAACCCGTAAAGCCCCGCCTCCGTGAAACAAGGCCGCTGTATTCTTATCGTTCTTTAAACTACTTAAAATTAAGCTAACAAGCTGCTTTTCTGTTTTACATAGTTTTAAATTACTAAAGTTTTCGTCTAGCTTTTTAGCTAATCCCTTATAAATAGCCTCCAAAGAAGCAGCGTAACATCTATAAGTGAAACCGTCATCATCCGGCGTTTGATAGTCTATGATTTTTCCGTTTTCCCTTTTAGTTAAACAGTTAAGTGCTCCGGGGCAACTCCATCCCGCTGGGATGGAAAAGCTCGGAAACACTATTTTAGCGTTCGGGGGACTAAATTTTAAGTAGCTGTTTGTCATAGCGGTTTTGACTATACTGTTTTTTTTGAGTTTGTCAAGTAAAAAAATAAGCCCCTTTCGGGGCGATATCTAATTAGTTATCTTTTCCATATTCTCGACTCTCTCCATGTCGAAATTGCGATAATCTACTTCGTTATGAATATTGATCTCTCCAATAGTCATTATTTTATTACCTGCTTTTGATTGCCATACCTTTTCAATGAAGCCCCTATAAGAGTGAGCCTCGTTTTGGGTGTTCTTTTCCCCCTTATGTTTAAGGGGCCGATATTGGAATTTGAATATATGTCCCATAAGGAAAAGTCAGTATAACCCAATCCCCGCGAAAGTCAACAACTATTTTTAACTTTTTTTTATTCTACATAGTTTTAATTTCGGCGGATAGTTTTATTACTTATATATAATAATATATATAACCTATGTAGATATGCCAATGAGTTGATAGAATTACATACTTATCTTATTTATATATATTTGGTTATTTCTTATTTACTATTTCCTTATTTGTTATTCATATATTTATTATTTGTTATTTCCTTATTTCTAATTACTTATTTGTTATTTACCTATTTATCATTTGTTATTTAGACTTTTATAAATTGTAAATCATTGATAACCAAAGAGTTATAAATAATTTTATTATTTATTTGTAAGTCTTTAATTATCAAGGACTTATAAATATATAAAAATATATTTTTTATAAGTCGTTAGTAATCAGTTATTTAAGTAGTTATATTATTTGTATTTGGTTATTTTGATTTTTTTTATTTGTTATTGATATATATATAATAAGTAATAATAAAGACATTAGATTATTATTGACTTTTTTCGATTTGATAATCCACTTAACGAATTATTTGGTTTTTATTTGGAAATATATAAATTGGACACAACCAAATCCAATCTCCAGAATCATTAAATTATTTATTTTTCTTTTATTTTATTATATTTTTATATATTTTTGATTATTTTATATATATATTGTTATGCCTATTTATATATGCTTATTAGGTATATGATATATATGTAGATAAAAGCTAAAGGGGTATTAGAATATAGTTAAGTGGTATTGCAATAAAAAAGGAGCGAGGCCGTTAAGCCTCGCCCCTAGTATGACGGAAACAGGGGGAAATTATCTTACAGTCAACTCTCGATTACGCATTGTGCGTTTATTGGTTGTCTCATATTCTGATTTGTATTGATTGGTTTTCTTCAATACCTCTACGCTGTTAACCGACAGAGTGCCATTGGAGGTTTCTGTCGCCGTAATCCGAAATGTCTTTGGACGCTTCATACATAATAAATATATCAAAATAATCTAATAAGTCAAATTATTTTTAATTTTATTTATTTTTTTCTTTTTTTAGACTTCGTAGCCTTCGTGATATGATAGCCCCGACAATACTTACAATTATAAAAATTCATATTTTTATTCTGTTTCTTATATATATAAGATAAAGCATCGCAAACCTCTCCCATGTGCTTAAATCT
>Ga0080013_1001134_pt1 | contig 36234 bp, 22 predicted proteins | sample ETNvirenome_6_85_FD_69236 | JGI IMG/M metagenome (GOLD analysis project Ga0080013, IMG submission 69236) | Marine viral communities from the Pacific Ocean - ETNP_6_85 (SPADES assembly) (version 2) | ecosystem: Environmental > Aquatic > Marine > Oceanic | place: Pacific Ocean | collected 2013-06-19
TTCGCTACACAAACCTGTTCTTATTTTAATGTCAAAACCGCCATGACTTACCTCCCGCAAGACCAGAAGAGGGGAACTTTTCATTGGGATAGTACTGTTTATCCATATTTTGCGACGGCCATTGTTAAAGGAAAGTGGAATTTTACAGACTATGAAGCTTCACTAAAAGAGTTATTGAAAGAAAAGAAGATTGATCATTCAATCCGAGGAGTAGCATAAAGTGTTAAAAATGGTAATATTTGATTTAGATGGTGTACTGCTGGATGCGTGCGACTGGCACCGAGACGCCCTCAATGCGTCATTAAAAGAAGTATGTAATTACGAAATATCACTCGCAGATCATTACACCACGTTTAACGGAATTCCCACAAAAGTAAAATTGAGGAAACTAACAGAAATGGGTATTCTCTCGGAAGAGGATCACGAACAGGTATATAACTTAAAACAGAAAAAGACAATAGACATTATTCAAGAGAATGCCGCACAACGACCAGAAAAAATAGCACTGATGAAGTGGCTCAAAGAACATTCAGTCGGAGTTTCCTGCTTTACTAATAGTATTAGAGAAACTGCTTATTTGATGCTGGAAAAGACCGGCATTAAAGAAGATTTGGAGCTTATAATAACCAACCAAGACGTTGAACACCCCAAGCCGCATCCCGAAGGATATAAGAAAGTTTTAGATCATTTTAATATAGCTCCTGAGGATGCTATAATTGTTGAAGATTCTCCCAAAGGCAAGAAGGCGGCGTATGCTGCCGGGTGTGCCGTCTTAGAGGTCGAAAACGCAGAACAAGTTAACATTAAAGTTTTAAAGGAGTTTATAGATGAAAATTTTAATTCCAATGGCAGGTGAGGGAAGCCGCTTTGCCAAAGAAGGATATACGTTTCCCAAGCCATTAATTGATGTTAATGGAAAGCCCATGATTCAAACAGTTGTGGAAAATTTGGATTTTGACTGCGAATACATTTTTTTGGTTCGTACTGAACATCTGGAAAAGTATTCCGGACTGATTGACACCTTAGACAGAATTACCAATGGTAAATTTAAATATGTACCTGTTGACGGACTCACGGAAGGGGCGGCTTGTACCGCACTTTTAGCAGAGGAATTTATCAACAATGATGAAGATTTACTAATCGCCAATTCTGATCAGATTATCGAATATGAGCCTCAGAATTTTAACACCCTCAAAAATTTGACTTCTCTCGATGCTATGGTTTTTACTTTTAACGCTGTACATCCTAAGTGGTCTTTTGTTAAAACGAATTCGCGCGGATTTGTTATAGAGGTAGCTGAAAAGAGACCAATTTCTGATATTGCCACATGCGGCATCTATTGGTATAGACGTGGTTCCGATTTCGTTAAATATGCGAATCATATGATAGAAAACAATACCAGAGTGAATAATGAATTTTATATCGCGCCTGTTTATAACGAACTGATAAAAGATGGCAAGACTCTCGTGCCTTTTTACGTCCATGAAATGTGGGGGATTGGAACACCAGAAGATTTGCGGCGTTTTTTAAAAAGGACGACCTAGGTGAGATTTATTAAAATTCATGGACTACAGCGGACACGAAGTTGTTATATTCAAGAATTAATAAAATTTAATTTTTCTGATTGTTTGTGCTTGGCGAACGTGGGCGGGTGGAAACACGGCCCAGTTCAAGAAGAATTGGATTGGTCCGGAAAGACATGGGAGCAGACTGAAAAGATAGCGGCCAAGTACTTCGATGAGAACATGAAAACACTTAATGGGCAAGAAGAAGCATTCGAAGAGGCGTTTAAGAAAAATGAGGTATTGTACCTTTTCACAGTTAGAAATTTTTATGATTCATATGTGAGTCGCATACGATCCCCAATACCCGAAGGCGGCAAGAAAAAACCAAAAGATTATGTTCCACCACGTATACGAAAAGAATTTTTACAGGCCATGTTACATAATTGGAATGAAATAAACCGTCATTATTTAGCATTTATAGCACAAAATAATTCTAGGGGCGCAATAGTGAGATATGAAGATCTTAAAACCGAAGAGAAAAAATTGTCGTTTGTTAACAAGTTGGGGACTCATTTTTCACTTGACACTTTGAGTCCGGATCCTGAAGCTTATTATGATATTAAACCTCGCGTTGAACCACGCGGCCTCAAATCCAATTGGCAGTCTGTGTTTGAGGAAGCTCCCACTTATTCTAAATTACATATTATTACCGACGAAGAATTGGAATATATTCAAAAAAATATCTGCCCCCAGTTGTGCAAGATTTTAAAATATCAGGTGTTGGATGCTGCTAATCGCCCATAGAGGAAACATTAAGGGCCGCCGCCCCGATTTGGAGAATAGCCCTTTTTATCTTTTGACTGCGCTCGAAAAAGGGTATGATGTAGAGGTGGATGTTTGGTATAAAGACGATAAGTGGTATTTGGGCCATGACGGCCCGCAATACTTGGTAGAGCGAGTGTTTGTGGAGACAAAGGGGTTTTGGTGTCATGCTAAAAATTTACAAGCTCTTGAAAATATGATAGAATGTGGAATACATTGTTTTTGGCACCAAGAGGATGACTTTACTTTGACCAGCAAAGGATATTTGTGGACTTACCCCGGAAAGCCCGTGTGCTCGCGGTCTATTTTGGTGTGCAAAGATGAAGACACGACCTTACAAATGGCACAACAAGACATTAAAGGAATTTGTAGTGATTATGTGGAGAAGATAAGAACTTGATGAAACACACGTTACCAATGACTCACGTTGATAAGGGCTGGGGATGGGAAAAATGGATTGTAAATTGCGAAGAGTATTGCGGTAAATTGCTGTTTTTCAACAAAGGAAAGCGCTGTTCTTGGCATTATCACAAGATAAAAGATGAGGTATTTTACCTTCAATCGGGAAAAATGATGGTATATTATTCGCACCATGATGAGTTGGCCATGGCTAAACAGCTGGTGCTCCACCCGGGAGAAAATTTCCATGTTTACCGAGGCCTAAGACATCAAATGGTAGCCCTTGAAGATTCAGAATTATTTGAATTTTCGACTCAACATTTCGACAGCGATTCACATAGAATCGTACCGGGAGATTAAATGAAATTAGTGGTAATAACTGGGTGTTTGGGGCTTATTGGGTCGCATGTTACCCGAGCGTGTTTAGGCAAAGGCTGGAAAGTATATGGAATAGATTGCTTCACATACGCCGCAAATCAAGAATTTTTAGTAGAGTTTTATAATAACCCTAATTTTACATTTGTGAAAGAAAATATTGCAACGCTCAAGTATTTACCGGATTGCGATTATGTCATTAATGTAGCAGCCGAATCACATGTAGGAAACAGCATTATCGACAGCACAGATTTCATTACGTCCAACGTAACTGGCGTAAAGAATCTTCTTGATTTAATTCGCCAGAAACAAGCAAATGTGAGTGATCGCCCCGTATTCCTCCATTTTAGCACCGACGAAGTGTATGGCGATATCGTAGAGGGCGAGCACGTTGAGACTGATATTTTAAAGCCAAGTAACCCGTACTCTGCGTCAAAAGCTGCAGCCGATATGCTAGTGATGGCGTGGGGTAGAACTTATGGATTAAAATATGTTATTTTAAGACCAACGAATAATTATGGAATAGGACAATATCCCGAAAAACTTATCCCCCTTGCTGTTAAGCTTTTAATGAGAGGCAAGAGAATCAAACTTCACAACCAAGGAGAGCCAATTCGTAATTGGTTACATTCAGCCGACACTGCCACAGCCGTGACCACACTTGTTGATACAGAAATAAATGATGGAATTTATAACGTAGCAGGAGGGTTTGAACAAAAGAACATCGATACGGTTTCAAAGGTATTGGAGTGTTATTTTGGAAAGAAAAAAGAGTGGGGATCATATCTGGACTTAACTCACGTTCGCGAAGGACAAGATGTCAGATATGCCCTCAATGATAACAAATTACGGTCTCTGGGGTGGAGACCAACCAAGAGTTTTGATGATGAAATCAAAAAGATAGTCGAGTACTATAAAAATAATTTTAAATGGTAATTAAAGGAGAAAAAATGCAATTATCTAACCAAGCAATTGGCGCTATCATGATGGCGCTGCAGGAGTCTTTACTCCATCAGTCAGATATCGTGCCCGTGTTTAAGGGTTTTGAACTAGAAGCAACCGACGATGGTCTGGTTGTCAAGAACCCCCCCACGGTGCACCTGCCGCCGGATAACGAGCCGATGGCAGCCGATACCGCCGCTGAATAATGCCTCGTTATCGTTACGAGTGTGCAGAGTGCGGGGAGTTGGTGATGGTTTTTCATGGTATTGAGGAAACGTTAGCAGACTGTAAAGTATGTGAAATCCCCAATACCATGAAAAAGCTATTATCAAAGCCTTTGCATATGAAAAAGCACCCTCAAGGCAAAAAGAAAGTTGGTCAGCTGACGCGCAAGTATATAGAAGAAAATCGCGAAGTGCTGAAACAACAAAAAAAGGACGCTAAGGAGAAAGCAAATGAGTCGGATTGAAATAATATTGTCTGCGATATTGACATTTTCGGTTATATTAAATATTGGATTGGTAGTTTATGTGCGTGGAGCCATTGTGCGTTTGCTATCAGTTTCTGAGGAATTAGGTGATTTACAGCAAATGGTTAATTCGTTCGCTATTCATTTAAAAACAGTATATGAATTAGATATGTTTTATGGAGATGAAACTCTCGCTAGTTTATTAGAACACGCTGTTTCCTTCAATGAGTATATGGAAACCTTTGAACACATCTACTCTTTAACCGAAGAAGAAGCAGAAATAACAGAAGAAGGAAAGGGAGTTGATGAGGAAAACCCAGAAGAAACGAACGAATAAAAAGAATTACTATTTTACAACAGATCATGAAGATGCGATTGTTTTATACGCACAGACGAATTGTAAGAAAATACGTACCGATTTGTATGTAGATTTTATTGGACCTGCATTTAATGAAATGGTAGACAAGATAGTTTTTACCTATAAATTTACTAATTTACCCAATATCGATTCTCTCCGAGAGGAGTGTAAGATATGGTTAATGACAATTTTAGATAAATATGATCCCAATAAAGGCTCTGCGGCCTTTTCTTATTTTTCGGTCATTACTAAAAATTGGTTTATCCATAAAGTAAAAAAGCAACAGAAAAGAAATAAACGCGAAATCGATCTCGACAATGTCTCAAAGAGGCATGAAGAAGAATTCCTTTCGACCGATGAATCATATGTAACTCATCGCGAAGAAGAGGAATTTTGGAAATCATTTCATGCTGAATTAGAATCTTGGGACGAGAACCAAATGAAAGAGAATGATCTTAAAGTATATAAAGCTATCAAGATTCTGTTTGAATCTAAAGAGGACATCGATATTTTTAACAAAAAAGCTATTTATCTATACCTGCGTGAGATCACCGGATTGAACACCAAACAGATTGTCAATTCGTTAAAGAAATTTAGAAAAAAGTATTACTCTTTTAAACAAAATTGGGAAGAAGGACAGTTATGAGCGCGAAAGATTTAGAAACTTTGATTGCTGAGGCGTTGGGGAATATCCGTAATGACCGCAAAGTAGCGCGAGAATTTCTAAATGAAATCGCAAATCAGATCGCAAACGATCCAGACAAAAACAAATATTTAAGCCCCGTCGCCGCTAAACATGTAGAATCCTTACAGAGGTCTAATGAGCAATTGGTTAAATTGATTGGGCTACGCCAAAAAGGACAAAGCAAGCAACTCACCTTTTCCGCGGACGACAAAAACAGCCTGTTTGATATGATTCAGGAGAGTTCTCCAGATGAGTAAGAATTTTTGGGACTTTTCTGAATTAAATTTTATAGATGTTTTTAAAAACGCGATGCGCAAAACGATGAGTTTTGATGCATTAGGAGGCCCCGAATTTATTGCCAAGGTGCTGACGCGCCCGGTGCCGTTAAATCCTGCCGAGGTTAATGCTTTTTTTGGCTCCAAAAGCCAAGAGGGAGACGAAACATTAAATAAAAAATTATCTAAATTTGTTTTTATGGGTCGTATAGAACGTATACACGATGCATTTTTAGAAGATCCTTGCGACCTCTCCACGGCGTCAGACGAGGACAAACAAACGGTTTTTGATTTAATACAGCAGCATACTAAATTTTATTCCCTAGCTGATGCGACTGAGAAACCAGCTATAGGGGATTTGGTTAAAGTTAGATTAAAAGAGGGAGACAATGGCGCGTGGAATTTACAAAGTGGCGAATATGTTGGCGTATTCGAAAACGGAGTAGTGGCCACCTTACAAGGCGCCCCCGATGGAGGATGTCAGTCGGCTTCAAAGATCTTCAACAGCCCTGGAGCACAATTCCTGGGCGCCTTGACCGATGCGTGGACAAGGACTTCGGCGGGTTACCCTCGTTGTGAGGCGCTCACGGACAGCGCATGCGGTCCCAAAGATGATCCTACATTTAGCAAGTGTAAAACATCGATATATCCTAATTTAGAACAAAAAGCCACCAAATTCGATACACATTCAGCAAGCGACGTGATGAATGCTATTAAAGATTCAGGGCAAAGTACGAGTGTTCAAAAAATTATGTGGGCCATTATAAACCACGAACAGCCTACTTTTGAATTTCCGGCTAATAACCCCTCAGGAATGCAATTAGATAATGAGGCGTCTTTTCGAGGAGCAAGTGAGGGCGATTTTGATTATCAAACTTGTTTTCGTGATAACGGAGGAGATCAAAGAATTTTTGCGGGTTTTAATACTTTAGAAAGGGCGATGAAAGCTTTTGGGAAAATTATCGCCTCCAAACAAGAAACCAAATTTAAAACTTTAAGTGGCGCTTCGGTTTCGGATGATGCGGAAACGATGACATGGAATTATTACCGATCATGGAATACAGCATTTTCTCCTGCAGAATTGGAAACCCTCAAGACGCAAGGGAGTGTGACGAGGAACGGCGAGAGGATCACTCCTACGCACTCATGGCAGCAGTCAAAAACCAAATTTCAAAGCGCGCTTACGATGTGGGGATAGAGGATGGCCAAAGAAACCAAAATATTTGAGTGTATCAACACTGAGGCTTCTAACAATTGTTTAACTGTTGATCAATTAATCAAAGAAGGGAAGATTAACGCTCAAATTCCGCCCAATGTGGCTCTGTATCATACGCCAGCTATTGAAGCGGTTAATTTTAAACCAACACCCAATTCAAAAATTATCAAGAGATCGGGAGCCTACATCGTGTTGGGCTCAGATCGCCCGGATTCCAATAGATCGGGGTTCGGCGCTAAAGGATCCAACAAAGCTGCCACGATTGATTTGGTAGTCGGCAGAATGGCTAGCGCAAATAAAGGTAAAGGTCCCGGTTTTATGATGAACGTGGACAATAGTTTTACCGCAGACGCCGCCCGAGTTTATATTAGTCAATTGACGAATGTAGATACAAATTTTGGTATTGCAGGTGGGGATGCGGATTCAGCCGAATTTGGGGGTCCTAGTTTGTTTCAACATGGATGTTCAGCTGTGGCTCTTAAAGCAGATGCGGTGCGATTGATCGGCCGCGAGGGCATCAAGATAGTGACAGGAAAAGCTCGTGGGACGAAGGGAGAAAGTCATGGTGAGCCTAATTCGCGCGGCGGTAGAATTAGCCAGCCGTCCCCTCCAATTGAATTAATCGCAGGCAACAATGTTGAACCTAGACAAGTCCCAGGCGGCAAGTTTTTGCCGGGAGGTACCATTGACACGTTGCAGCCCATTCCATTAGGGAAAAACACCCGTGACGCTTTTGTAGATTTACATAAAATCATTGGAGAGCTATGGAGCGCTGTATTCAATCTAGCTTTGGTGCAGTCAGGAGTAAACACGGCCGTAGGAGTAAATCCGATAATGCCGTGGATTCCAAGTGCGGTGGCGGCCTCGACCCCTATTCATTTATCCTATGTGATCAATTCACTCTACCATACCAGAGCCAACGCAACAATGTGGGAATTGAACTACACAAACCCTGCGGGATATAAATATATTTGTAGCAGAAATGTTAAAACAACTTAATTATAACGAGAGCTTAAATGGCTGAATCTAAATTCTTAAAATATCAAGATCCATCGGGCGATGGGCTTATCGACGTCTGTGAAGTTTATGTGGATATCCCAGAGGAACCATGTGACGAGGTTTGTAAGTGTATCGAAAATGGCGCTGCCATTACCGAAAATTGGTTAAATCTTACAAACGAATCCGCCTTTTTAAATGAAAAGACTTGTTTATATCAAGTGGTAATAGAGACGGCCTATACAACGACTCTGGACGATAGCGGCAATGATGCGCTATCTGATAGATATGAAGAATACGCCGACACGGCCGTAGAAGTGTTGATAGATGCCTACAACAAGGACGACAGCACTGCCACCCAAATGGCCCTCAAGGAACTTCTTCAAGAAACTGATTACTATCTGGATGCTCGCCCTAATTCGCGGTTGCGCCTTCTTTATTCTGTTCCTTATTATGAAATGTGCGGCTTAGAAGCTTCGGAAGACGAAGAGGATAGCGATGAGGATGACGCTTCTGGAGATGTGGAAGTTACTTATGAGATCCAAGAATTAAAGCAGAAACTCATTCGTGTGCGCAAAGGCCTGCACCTATACGGAATGTATTTAAAAGTTTATCGTTCCTTGGACGGGGGTAATTTATTTTTCCTTAATGATCCATTAGCCAACAAAATTTTCAATTTAAACGATTATGGAGATATGGGGATTTTAGGTGCCTCGATAATGGCCAAAGTCCTACCCCAGTTGGATGATTTTCTAAATCGTAAGGGATTAAATATTCGGGGTGTTGGTGGTTTTACCGGCATGTTTGGCGACACTGTAGTCAAAGTTACCATTCGCTTTACAAAAGAATATGAAGTTAAAAAATTGATGGTTTATACTGAAGGATGCGGTGAAAAGCCTATTATCTTCATGAAAAAATTAAGATTTTTAAAAACACAAACTGCTTGGAAAGACCCCACCGCAATGGCATATCTTGCGCAATTGACCGACATGGAAACGGATTTAACCGCTAGAGAACCAGTCCCTTGGTTAGAGTTTGTGGAAAAATATACTTATCCGACCATATATTCTTCAATAAATCAGGCGTACGCGAATACCGATCCCGAGAATTCAGCCGCTAGTTGTATTGCTGAGGCACTACAAGAGGAGGCTAAACAGCTTGGTCAAGATATTTTAGATGAAGCCTTTAGCATCGGAGACGCTATTGCTTTCCAGTTTCATAAAAACCTATGCCGCGCAGAAATTGGAGAAGTAATTGAAGACGATATAGAAATAGGCCTCTTTTGGGATGGCCATGGCCAGCACCTCGCGTTGAAACAAATTGAAGCCATGGCCGCAGAACAGGCGTTTCAAACGGTAGAGATGGATGAGGCGGTTTTTGAAGAATTGTGTGCGAAAATAATAAGTGGCGGAATTGGCGGAGTAGATGCGCTAGAAGACATTTGGGAACAAGGATTTGATAAGATTAAATTATGTGGCCTTTATAATTTAATGATGGATTCAATTCAGTGTCTTTTTGGAGGCTTGTCCTTAGAGGAAACACTAAGCACCGTCGCGAAAAGCGCCCTGCAGGCTATGAGTCTAGAAAACTTTGGAGACTTGTTTATTGGCCTTCCTCCCGAAAAACAAGCAGAATTAGATGCTTTAGTCAAGAAGAAATTTGAAAATGGAGAGTTTTTTGAAGACGGCGGCGTTAACCAACAGACATCTGATGTACTAGCTGGAAAGCTTACTTACACTAAACCATGGGAAGACGACGAGTTAGTACAGGCTCAAAATGAGAGCGAGAAGCAACCGTCTGCAACAGGCGAAACGATGACAGCGGGAGAAATACAAGATACTTCAGAGAACTCACGACGAACACTAGTGCAGCAATTAGATGTTGGTTCATCGGCTTCTAAGCAATTAAGTCCTAACGTGGTATTTGAAGCTTACATATTGGCTCTCATCGAGGTGTACTCCGATAATTATTTTGAATTATTAGAAGAATTAAACAAATTCCCCGGAGCACAGGTTGTTGCGGCTGTGATTGCTACTCTGGATTGCCCACTTCCTCCCGCCTTTAATCCGAGCTTCTTAGATTTTGTAAAAGACGCGGATCTTCCCTTTTGCGAAAATCCGTTCGATCTGACGATGCCGGCTCTTCAAAACCCTTTCGGTTTCATTCCGAAAATAAAAGATTTGACAGGATTTTTGTTTGAGGCTGCCAAGTTTGCTATTCAGCAAGCAGTGGTGGCGTTGTTAATGAAGTTGATGGTTAAAATTTGCGAATCTATAGGTTCTGCGCTTTGTGATTCGATAGGTACCGCCGGCGATTTAGCCGCTTCGGTGGTAGACTTAGCCACCGGTAGAGACAATTTGGCAAATGTTATTAGAGATTCCATTTGTGGAGAAGACACCGATCAAGAACAGATTGATAACACTATCGTAGATATGTTTGCGACTCTGGGAGTCGGCGGTGCAGCCTTGGCTGACACGGAGCAAGTGATGAGCTTTGCGGAAGATATTTCCGCATCCGTTACCATGGAGGAGCTAAGCAACGCTTTCCTGGGTAACCCATCCCCAGACTTCCTTACGATTGTGGCTTCTTTGATAGAATATGAATACCCCGATTTTCAAGCAGGCCTCCCCAACCCAGAGAGTATCGGTAGCTTATTTGGGAACATGGGAAACCTAATGCCCGCCGATTTTCGTTCTCAACTTCAAGATATGGCAGATGGCCTCGCCGGTGATCCTATTACGCCTGCGAATCCTTCTCTATGTGCGACTCCAGAACAATTAGAAGATTTTTGTGAATTAAGATCTCAGATTTTAGAAGGTCGTGCCACACCTGAACAAATTGAAAAGCTTTGTGATAGCAGCCAGCCATTGGAAGATCTTAAAGATTTAAGCGATGTCCTGCAGGGCGGCGTCTCTGGCTATTTAGCTGATAACCTGCCCCCTTTGTTTTCTGAGCCGGGTTGTGAAGATGGCCTTCTTCCTTATGAAAGCGAAGAGGGAGTGGCTGTCGCGACAGCAGCGCTTAACGGAATGCTGGAACAATTAAAAGTAGATTATGCATATGACATGCTCGGCAATGGCCCGGGCGACGGAAGATGGGGCCTCGTCAATATGATTTTAGCAGATACTATGGGAAACCCCCTAACTGCTCACATGAGAAAAGCCTCCAATAACCCATTTTATGTAGATTTTTACACCGATGGAGGAGTTGACCTTGACGGAGGTACCGGTCTAACTGGCTTAGGGGAAGTGTTCGGATCTCTCGCTTCCCCCACGGCACCTACTTTTTTACAAAGAGGCGCCTTTCCTTATAAAATTGCTGATTGGTTAGAAGAATATTTGCAATCGTCTTTAAGTCCGTCATTTGATTCCAACAACACTCTTCAAGATGAAAAGAAATATTCTGAATCATTTAAAGACGCGGGAATTACTACGTTTGGAGGAGACATTAATCTGCTCAAATTACCAGATCTGGGATATGATGTAGAGGTGCAAACAGATTTTGAAGAGGATGAAGTAACTTATATTGAGCATCCACGTAAAGCGACGCCAGATATGACTTTAAGCTTTTATGATAATTGCAAAGGTTTGTGGGATTCGGAAGAAGTAGATTCCATGTATTCTTATGGGTTTGATGTAGAATTTTATTTAGCCGATTTAGAAGAGAAAGACGACGCAGTTCACAATGTTCCAACCGACAATGTTAGAATTAAAATCATGGATAATTACAACGTAAGTGCAAATACTTACACAGCTTTAGCTGCCACGGTTCCGGGAATGCTTAAGTTCTGGAGGCCGGTTCTTTATACAGCATTGATGAAGACACTTAAGCCAGATAATACCGAAATTCATCAATTGCCCACTAGAAAATTTGAATTTCGGGCAGCTGATAATACTTTAGATGAAATTGACCTAACGGAGTATCCGAGGTTTTTAGCCACTTTCGAAGCTAAGCAAGATTATCTCCCACAGTTGGTTCTGCTGGAAGAGATGGCAGCCAGCGCCGGGTACACTTTTGCGCTTTCAACGATCAAGGAAGTTCATGACTCGGCGATGTCGGCTATAACACAAACTTTTGTAGATCTGGTGGCCAACAACTCGGCATCATTTTTATATGGTGCAGTTTATGATGATTTGTCTCCAGATGATGTCGTATACGTAATTGATGAAGCGTTGGGGGGCTATGCAGCCGGCTCTCCTTATTATGAGGTAGAATTTGTAGATGACGAAGGAAACTTACGTAATATAAAAAATGACGATCACATTATGGGCGTCAGTAAAATGCAATTTATCTCTGGATCAGATGCCAATAGAGTGTACTATCTCGATCCTAATACTTTCGGAGGATCCTATATGAATCCTCCTTTATATATTAAACCTCTCCAGAATAAAGGTTGGCTTGGTCTCGTAGACGTGATGTTTCCCGAATTGAGTCCTTGCAAGCCTTATAGAACCGATTTGATTGATTTTGAAGATATTGAACAAAAAATTGAAGATTCTTATCCGAGTATTCCGGAAGATGAGCGCTTAAAATCGGATCCGGATTGTGTTGTGGAAGTTCCATATGCTCGAATTTTGGAAAGATCTGGAGCCGCCGGTCTAGAAAGTATCATTACAGCAGCTATTCGTATTTATGTGAGCATGTATTTTATAAAATCAATGGCCACATTTACCAAATTTGACCCTAAATTTCCCGATGTATTTAGTTCCTTATATGCCTCTTACATAGTAGAGGAAATGGAAGCTTCTTATAAGGACGCGCAAAAGGGCTTCTGGGAACTTTTCAATCCGTTTAAAGATACCGAATTTTGGTATGCATTTTTAGAACAATCAGTTCAACTATACTCTCGGCGCGTGGACAATGGAGAGATCCCCGACCCACCCGCAGCTGTTGTGGACGCGTTAATTAGACTTAATGACGTTCAAGAAAAATATCTTTACCCATATAGGGATAATTTAAAAGAAGCTAAAAAAGTAGGAGATGCCGGCCTGTTTGAAACTTTAAAAAATTATAGGGAAAGTAAAAACTTAGAAGCTGTGCAAGCTACCGAAGAAGATGCCAAAGCCATTCTTAAAGAGTTAGTGGTTGAGCAGTTGAACATAATGGGAGAGAAATTCGTTGAGAATCTTAAAATTATTGGGATGGCTCCCACCATTTATGATATGGCATATTATCTACTGCAGTATTTGGCCCAAGGCGGAGAAGAATTAACGTTGGACCAAGAAATAAAAGAAGAATATGTGGACCTTCCAACAGAAGGAGAAGAACTTTTCACTAACGGTAATGAATTTGTGTTATCCGATGGTTCTGCTTATACGGGGTATTACCATGTCGAAGACGATGGTTCGGGAAACCCAATTTACATGACTGGGGAATTTAGCGGAGCGGATGTCGAGGGAGAAGTTCTTACTCCATTTGCCAATAAAGTAACAGTAACCATTGGAGATATTAGTGACATTGAAGACGCTGTTAGTGACAGTACAGACAGTAGCAAGCCGTTTGTGATTGAAAAGTATATCTATGTGGAAGGATACGGCAACAAGACACCTTCGGCAGCTGTTGATCTAATTAAGGCAAACGACAATGAGCTTAATATTTCCGATGTATATCCCGGAAGTTTAGAATTGGTATCTGATGCTAACGGACAAATTGTAGGCTTGACGGGAGAACTAGGAGTAAGATATGGTTTGCAATTTTCGGTTTTGATCAGTGGAACTAAAGTTGTCATTACCAGTGTAGAAGTAGATTCGTTGGATGTCGGAATTGGCTCTGTGGATCCTTTTGAGGGATCTAGCAAAATGTTATTGTGTTTAATTAACATGCTTAAAGAGGATGAAAAGTTTAAATTAGTGGCTGATTATATCTTCCCTCTCAAGAAAATTGCAGCCACAATGGCCATTTATAATGGTTTGGCCTTTATGCCGTCCATCGGTGAAAAAATGGTGAATGATAATCAAACCATTGGGCCTTATTATTTTGGAGATGCCGACGAGGTACCCTCTTTGAGTGATATATTAAATGCAGAGAAAAATACCATCTATACCAAACCGGGAGTAGCTTTGACTTTTAATGAAGAAGGAGAAGCAGGTATTTACCCTCCCGATGTAGAAGGCCCGGACACTTCCGATGCCACCGAAGGTCCGGATGAGGAAGTACTTTCATATCCAGACGGAGGTGGTTGGGCAAGTAAGCTCGACCGCGACCCGGGCATTTTTGGAGGTCTATTTGTTAAAGAGTGGGATCAGTGGGATCAAACGTTATTACGCAGCTCCAAAAGTCGAATTAAAAAGATCTTCAAGAGTTACTATAACGCCAGAGACTTCCAACCCGGCCAGAAAGATGACTCGGATTCTCCTGGCACAATCATCACAGCCGGCTTTAAAGAAAGATTTAAATCTCGACCTGGCCAGAACTTGCTACCTTGGTGGAAACGGCGTATGTTAAGAACTAATCCGTTTAATGCGACCGGAGAATTGTGTGAAAAGAAAGATTAGAGAATAATTATATAGAGGTAAAGATATGAGTTCATTAGGAGTAGCCCTTCCATTAGTAATTGATGATGCCGACGGCTTCAGGATGAATAAAGATATCCGAAGTGTCGCTAAGCAAAATTTAAAAATGCTAATTCTAACTAATCCCGGGGAGCGAGTCATGGATCCTAATTTTGGGGTTGGGGTTCGCACGTATCTGTTTGAAAATTTTGGCCAAGATACTATGAGTAAAATTGATACCAAAATTAGGGAACAAGTAAAAACCTATATGCCGGCTATTCAATTACAAAGAATTTCGTTTTCTAATACTGATCCCGATAACAATTATTTGGGGATTGCAATTATATATTCTATTCCCGGCCTCGGAACCAAAGATTTATTAGAAATAACTACTTAAAAAGTGAGGGTTTTTAATGTCCGACGAACAAAAAAAATTAGTACCCATAGATTATACACATCGCGAGTATACCACAATTCGGCAAGACTTAATGGAATTGGCCGAAAGATTATATCCTGACACATTTAAAGATTGGAGCGAAGCTTCGTTTGGGGCGATGATGGTAGATGCGGTGGCTTACGTCGGCGACCAGCTTTCATTTTATTTAGATTATAACGTTAACGAATCCTTTTTGGACACTGCGTATCAATATAATAACGTCATTCGCCATGGCCGTATCTTGGGATATAAATACCAGGGACGCCCCTCAACATATGGCTCTGTGGCGCTTTATGTGATAGTGCCAGCATCCAGCACAGGCCTAGGCCCTGACACAAATTATGTTCCCATAGTTAAAAAAGGCTGCAGGTTCACATCTCAAACTGGTTTAGGTTTTATTTTAACGGATAATGTAGACTTTTCCGATCCTAAAAACCCCATTGTAGTCGCGACGGTAGATAGTGCGACTGGCGCGCCAACCTATTATGCCATCAAGGCTTATGGGAACGTTGTGTCTGGCAATTTTGCAACTCAAAAGATTAAAATTGGAGCGTACGAGAAATTTTTGAAGGTAAGGTTGTCATCCAACAACATTGCCGAGGTAATTTCTGTGGTAGATAGCCAAGGACAGGAGTATTACGAAGTAGAGTATTTGGCTTCGGATATGATTTTAAAAGAAATCACCAATACCAATTATAAAAACGATAATGTTCCTTCTATTCTAAAGCCGATGTTGGTGTCGCGTAAATTTGTCGTAGAGAGGGACGCCATTAATACTTATTTGCAGTTTGGGAGTGGAAAATCCGGCGAAAGCGATGTAGTAGCAGATCCACAATCGGTCGCGATTAACACGTTTGGAAAACAATATGTTACAGCCACCACTTTCGATCCAACGCGCCTCACGCGTAATCAAAATTTTGGAATCGTTCCTTCTAATACTACATTAACAGTTACTTATCGCACAACGAACACAACTAATTCAAATGTTGCAACCGCGGGATTAAATAAAGTAGTGGACGCGAGAATGAATTTTTCCGACCCCAACACTTTGACGAGAACTACAATGCAGACCGTGGTGGATTCATTAGAAGTTACCAATGAAGAGCCGATTGTGGGAGACGTGGTTACTCCAACCTCAGCAGAGGTAAAAAGGCGCATTTATGACACTTTTCCCACCCAAAATCGTGCGGTGACGCAAGCCGACTATGAAAATGTGGCCTATCGGATGCCTCCACGTCTCGGATCTATTAAGCGGTGCTCAGCCCAGAAAGACCCAAATTCTCAAAAGCGCAATCTAAATCTTTATGTGATATCAGAAAATTCCCAGAATCAATTAACAGCCACAAATTCAACAATTAAAAATAATTTAAAAACATGGCTTAATCAGTATAGAATGATTAATGACACGATTGATATATTGGATCCCTATATTCTGAATTTAGGCATCGAGTTTACAATTAAAGCTGCGACTGGGACAGATAAATATGTTTTATTGGATAATGCCGTGACTGCGCTGAGTGACACATATTCGACAGCCTTTTATATCGGAGAACCAGTCTATATTACTAACATTTTTTCCACTCTTCAGTCGGTGCCTGGTATTTTAGATGTTGTGACGGTTAAATTAACAAGCAAAGTGGGGGGCACATATGGCTCTGCCAACATTGATATTAACGCCAATTTGTCGCCGGACGGAACTTATCTTATTATACCGGCGAATGCAATAGCAGAAATTAAATTTCCTGCCACCGATATTAGGGGTAAAGTGGTCTAATGGCTATAAAACGATATAAAGCAGACGCAGACAACACAATTGTTAATGCGTACGAATCCAATTTGCGCACACGAGGGACAGGCTCTAACGCAGGTGTGGCCGACATAGTTGAAACGTTTTCGATTTATGGACGCGTAACGACAAGTTCTCAAGAATTATCTCGCATTTTAATGAAATTTCCCATTACGGATATTTCGACGGATAGGAGTAATGGTGTTGTGCCGGCTAGCGGAAGTGTTAGTTTTTATTTGCGTTTGTTTAATGCATCTACCACCAAGACGGTCCCACGCGATTATACTTTAACTGTTGTGGCAGTATCGCAGTCATGGCAAGAAGGAGTGGGATTAGATTTAGATAATTATCAAGATTTGACTTTAGGCAATCAAGGATCCAATTGGATGAGCGCCTCTAACACCGCCTATTGGACGGATGTTAGCAATACGGTACTGGCGGGCGGCTCTTATATTACTGGAGGGGCTGTTGCTGGTGTAGTTAATACCGAAATCTTCACCTTTACTCAGTCGTTTACAACCGGGTTAGAAGACATGGAATTAGATGTAACGCCTCTGGTGGAGCAATGGGTTGCTGGAACCTACTCAAATTACGGTATGGGGATCCACCTCTCCGCAAGCTATGAGGCTTACGAGTCAGGGTCAGCCAATACAGTTACTAGTCGTATCCCGGGCCAATTAGCTTTAGATGGAGACGATAGCACTCAGAGTGTAATTTACAACCCCAGCGGCTCCACTACCTCTTATTATACCAAGCGTTTTTTCGCTCGGGGTACCGAATATTTCTTTAAGAAGCCAGTACTTGAAGCTCGGTGGGATTCAGCAAAGCGCGACAACCGCGGAGACTTCTTCCTTAGTAGTTCCCTGGCATCAGCGGACAAAAACCTCAACACCATATATTTTTACAATTACATCGATGGACAACTATCTGATATTCCTCAAGCCTATGCGGGAACTTTTGAAAAACGCATATATGTAAGTATTTATTCTGGTTCAACAGGAGGATTTTATAAAGGTGGCGACGGAGACGACGTGCCACCTTCAAACGTGCCGGTTTCTGGCTCAACCGGAAGCATACAACTCTTGTCTACTGACAATGTTGGCCACGTTCGCAGTGCCGCCCCCACAGTTATAACAGGAGGCATCGTTTCAACGGGAATTTATAGTGCCTCGTTTGCTTTCACCGGCGCGACAGGTCTTGAAACCATTTATGATGTGTGGTTTACCGGTAGTGACGCCACAACAAGTGCTAATGATGCCCTCATTCAATATTTTACGGGCTCGATTCCTTGTAACACTTTACGTGCCCAGAACAATGCCGGCCGCCCAACTTATTATATGAGCATCACCAATTTGAAAGGGAAGTATCGTGGAAACGAAATTGCACGATTCAATTTGTATGTGAGAGACAAGAATTGGGATCCGACAGTTTTTACGAAAGCGAATGTAAATGCCCCTACAACAAACATTATTAGCGCTTCTTATAAAGTATATCGTACGCTTGATGCATATTTAGCTGTCCCATATGGCACTGGAAGCGACAAGCATACTGCGATGTCGTACGATGTGTCGGGAAATTATTTTGACTTTGATATGAATTTATTGGAGCCCGGCTATTCATATGCTTTTAAATTTGCGTTTTATGATAATGCTGTGAGTTCTTGGGTGGAACAACCCGACACATTCAAATTCAGAGTAGAAGACTATGAGTATTAAGAAACTTTTTGAATCTACTAACACATCACGCAACTATCTTTCAGACACTAGTGAGAAGAAAGCGTTTGAAGATGTAGAGTCAGCCAAAAATGTAAGCGCTATTAGTACTCAGCAAGAGCGCTTTGTCCCACAGGTCAACTATTCCCAGCCGCGAAACTTTGCCAAATATGGCTCGGCGCGCCTCTATTATAACTCTGCGATTAACAGAGTTCTAGATTATTTTCCTTATGACGGGTCGGAATATGAAATTACTGACTTTCATAATAAATCGTTAGATATTGAAAATTATATTTTTGAGAAAGAGTATCCGCGAAGTACAGGCTACGCAAAATTATGTGCTAGCAGTACGGGATGGGGCACGCGTCTTGGTAATTTGTCTGGAGGATATGGTACCCCTGGGACTGCCGGTGGCGCTTACGACTATGAATATATTGAATTTAGCGGTGGCCCTCACACGGTTACATCGAGCACAGCTGCAGCCCTTTTCCCCGATATCACCACCGCTAAACGAAACTATGCGAACGTATATGATACTGACATTTATACAACAGCCGGTTTAGAGGCGAATTATGGGTCGGGCTCGCGAGAATCCAATCTTAAATGCGATTTTGATACTGGAGTGACTGTTGAATTTTGGATGAAAAAAGACGCTTTCGTGGGCGGCTCCAAAACGAACAAGGAAGTAATTTTCGATATATGGAATGGAGAAGAAAACGACGGAACCGGCGGAACGACGGGATATAGATATGGTCGTATTACATTAGTTGCCGCCGCCGCCGGCTTCGATCCTCCACTGCTGCTCACAGTGAGGAGCGGCTCCACGGGATGGCGAGAGCAGAAGATTGGCTCTAATGATATTGATACGAGCACCATCGCGGATGGAAACTGGAAACACTATGCCTTAAGTCTTCAGAATTCGGGCAGTCAATTGGTCGCGAAGTTGTATGTAACGGGCGCAATAGATAGTACCACGGTGGGCAGTTTTGGGACTCTAGGGTCATTAGCTTCAAAAGCCAGTCTTACGGGGGCCATGGGCGGCCGCCTAGGCGCTCTTATAGCTCCCGCTTCCGGAAAAACCACAAGCCGTGCCGGGCAAGGCAAATTAAGTGCTAGCATTGATGAATTTCGTTTTTGGAAAGTTGCACGGACTCCAAAGGAAATTGGAGAAAACTGGTTTACGCAAGTAAGGGGCGGTACGAATACCGATATTTCTAACGCGACCCTGGGCCTCTATTATAAATTTAACGCCGGTATAACGGCCGATGCGGCCGTAGATAATAACGTTTTGGACTATAGCGGTAGAATTTCTAATGGGAATTGGATTGGGTATAGCACTTATTCGCGGAACACCGGTTCGGCAATCATCTCCGCCTCCGCTGCCACTCAAGAATACGAAGATCCGATTATTCGTAGCTCTAATCCGCGCGTCATAACTCTCAAAGATACGCTTTTAAGCAAAGGTGCAGAACACGACTATAGCAACAATAGTGCATTTAAAAGCTTAATACCGAGTTGGGTGGTGGAAGCCCAAGATAGTATTTTGCCTAATGAGTCGGTAGCGACTTACGACAATAATATCGAGATTGTATCTCACATTGTGGGCACCTATTTCGACAAACTGAGATTACAGATTAAAGCCCTCCCGACTTTTAAACACTTAAGCTATACTAGCGCTTCTCAAAGTCCATTTCCGTTTGCGCAACACTTGCCACAATCTTTGGGCTTATACATGCCCGAGGTGTTTATTGATGCAAATGTTCTTGAGAGGTTTAGAAATCGTACGTCTACGATGTTATTCGATGGAGATTTGAACGAGACAAAGAATTTAATTTATCTCAATCTTTACAACAACTTAACAAACATCTTTAAAAGCAAGGGAACTGAAAAAGCAATTCGAAATGTTTATAGATGTTTTAATTTAGACGACAGCGTAGTAAGGTTAAACATATATGCTCAAAACGAAGTCTATGAACTTAAGGACAATTTAAAACAAAGCCTGGTTACCAAAAAGACTCTCAATTTAAATGGAGATAGTCTGAAACAGGGGGTTGTATATCAAGCCGCTGATGGCACAAATGCGGAAAGCTTAGGATATATTTCAGGCAGTAACGGTGCGGGTCTAGTAACAGGATCTAGCATTTTAGGGTATGAATTCCCGTATGGGTTTACAGCCGAAGCAGACGTTATTTTCCCAGTGGTGGGACGAAATGCCACCGCGTTTAATAGACAATACAAAGAGGTGTCTCTTTACGGAATGTGTACAGCAGACACCGGAAGCGCAGCAAGTCTTAATGGGACAGCAACAACGTGGGTATCCAACTATACCACCGAAGGAAGGCAGCCAGATTTTGCTAACTTTCAAGTCATGGCCGTAAAGGAGAATAATGGTTCCACGAACGCTTATTTTAAATTATCATCGAGCAATTTTCCATATTTGATTCCCGAATTGACGAGTAGCATGTTTTATGATGTTTATGATGATTCACGGTGGAATATTTCCGTAAGATTAAAGCCTACCGATTTTGGAACTACCAACATAGTCAGCGGTTCTATTACAAACGCGTATACTTATGATTTGGTTTTTCAAGGAATAAACACTGTCCTTGGGACTGTTCAAAATAGTTTTACGTTGACAGCTTCTCTATCTCAGAACGATGGCCACAATTTCTTGAAATCTGCTAAAAGATTATCTGCTGGCGCCCTTCGGACAAACATAACAGGAGCATCGGTTGCTCCGTGTGACGTGCTCTTTAACGGAGTAAAATATTGGGCTAAGTATGTAGATGACTTAAGCTTATATCAGCATGCCTATGATCTTGATAATTCTGGTATCTCTGGCTCCTATCGTCATATCTCTCCCCTTGATCTGAATTTGAAAAATAGTGGGAGCGTATTGAACTCCAACATGCTCGCGCTTGATTGGCGCTTTAATAATTTATCTAGCTCAGATGCTAATGGAAGCTTTTTTGTAGAGGATCATAGTTCTGGATCGGCCCAGTTACGTAACAATTACGGCTGGGTTGGAAATTTGGCTGGTTATCAACATGTAGGATCTGGCTCTGGATGGCCGGCCACTTCACAGGACATCATTCATAGTCAGTCAGTGAACGCATTTAGATTTGTGAATCCCGAGTATGCAGTATCTTCCGATATGGTTAATATCATGTCCAATGACGATGTATATTTTGGGATTTTTGAATCACCCCCGAGCTATAAATATACTTTAGAAAAGAGTATGTATAATGCTATCTCAGAGGAAATACTAGACTTTTTTGCGGGAGTTGTTGACTTTAATAACGTAATTGGAGAGCCGGTTAACCGATACCGAGGCCGTTATAAAGCTCTTGAAAAATTACGAGAAATCTTTTTTAGACGCGTCTCTGTGTCGAGCGACAACCTTTCGGGGACTGGGGTAACCCAGGTAGAGAAATTTATTGAATATTACAAATGGTTTGATGATGCCATCGCTCTTGTAATTGGTCAATTGTTACCGGCAAGTGTAGATTTTACTGCTGATTCTTACAATACGATTGAAAGTCATGTTTTAGAGAGGAACAAATACCAAAGCAAATATCCTATCATTAAAGATCAGACAACTGACCCCGAGGCCAGCGCTTTTGGTTCTTATGCTTATGCCCCGTCTCCTCCTGCAGAGTCCCCGCGTCCCACAAACGTAAGTGCCGACTTCTGGAAATATCAAGCAGACAGGACCTCTGCGGAAATTACCAGCAACGACGCCACCATTGACTATCAGCGTAACATTTATCGAGTCGCTGTTGGGTCAGAACCGACTTATCCCAGTACCCTCCCATTGCTTACAGATGCAAAGGGAAATCAGTATTATCGGCCACAAGGTACGACCCGCGGCAACAGCTTCGCCACAATTACAGGAGATGCATTAAACACCAGCACGAAGAATCGTAGCGGAAGCGTGATTCATGGTGGAGTTAATTTCGATGGCAACAAGAGCATAGGATTTACTTACAATGCGCTATATCCCGCGGGCCCCGTCAATCAAGATGACGGAAAATATGTGCCTGAAAACACTTTATTTGCGAATATCGATGATTTGCTTCCGTTGAACGAGATTGAAGCCAATATAGCAAACTTCCTCCCGAATAGAAAACTCAAGAGAGTATTCTCGAAAGTACAGCACGGCCGCAATTGGGAGAATGGTTTCGGCTATTCTAATACGAAGTCTACGTTTGCCTTCCCGTTTAATATTATGAGCGCTTCGGTGGAATCGGGCTATAATCGTCGCGTCGCCACGCGCCTATCTTCCACCTTAGAAGTTGTCAATTTACATAACGACGTGTACGGAGATGATTGGGAAGTCCCCATGCAGGGAACTTTCACCTCCTACCACGTTGGTGGCCACCAGTCGCGACATGTTCCTCTTAATACAGGTTCCGCCCTCGATACATATTTGACGCGTCCTGAGGCATGGAAGTTACTTTTGGGTAAATGTCCCGATACAAGCGGCGCCATTGGAATGGTTGGACCGGACTATCCTTGGCCCGAAGCCAACGAAGCAGGCGTCTTTCCTTATCCTATGACCGGTGCTCAGAAAGCTGTGTATTATCGCGGGTATACAGCCAAGCGACCGGTAAACATTCGAAATATTTCTCAGTCGTATGGCATGGTGCTCGGAAATTATAGTCAGAATTATCAAATCATTAGCACCGTAGGCGCCTACACAAACCCACAGCAGTTCATTAAGAAACAACCATCGCTTCCGACGGAGATTACGCAGACACCATCGGCGTCCCAGGGGCGTTCATACATGGATATTCATCGTCAAGAGGAATCTCATTTTCAATTCGTTCCAAACTATTCACTCGCATATTTACGTTCCGCTGATGATCCACCTTGCAAGTCAGTTATCATTAGCAGATTCGCAGCCCCCGGAGATATTCAGTCTATGGGGCTTGGCTACATGGACATTCGCTCAGGCGAATATTCTGTTTACAATTCGCTTCCTTACAGAAACTGGTCCGTAATCCGACCCTTCCAGGCGTCATCATCTATCTCAGAAGCGACAGGAACTGGTACTGCTGGTATTCGTTCATATGATCAGTTAGGAAAGGACTATGGTTTGCGTATTCTTTTGGCGAGGCATTCCGGGAGATTTGGTCGTGATTCTCGATTTGAACTTAACCCTCCAGGGCAAACATACGCTCAGCTACCAAGCTTTCAGAAAGTTAATCGCAATCGACTTATTTTAATAGACTCTTCGTCATCTGGATATTCTAGCGGTTCTAATTTTGACAATGCTTTTGTAACTCACGCAATTCCACGGGCCGTCCGTCAATATTCTTGGTTAAGTTCTTCTATTCTAAGCGCAAGTGATATGAGGTATAACCGCTATCAACCCACTGCGGAGTCAGCCGCCCCATGGCAATTGGGGTTTTTCTCCGGTACCGCAGGCCACGTCCATTATTTTACTTTTGTGAGCGGTACTAACATTGAAACCTCCGCGGGGATCTATCAACCAACCACGCGTTTGAATATTCTAACGATTGATCCTGTGACCGCATCAACCAGTAATACGATTGGCCTACCGCTAGGATCGAGCACAGCGAATTATTTTAATAACGCACTGCTTGATGCGTTGCCTGCTGCAGATGCAACATTGGTCCGCGGGAACACCGCTAACTATTTTAACCTCTTAATGACACGCAGAGGCGCCACGTTTGGTTGGAATTGGCAGAAATTACACCAGAACCATAACCCCATCAACAATAAGGAAATATCGGGAGCTAATATTTCTCTCACGAAGACTCCTCCCGGAACAGCATTGACATCATACCGCCTTACGCCTCTTTCAACAAAAGGACGCCTTGCTAAAATCAACATTACTGCACCCAAATCTTCAGAAGTAACGACTCCGACTTCGCTAGATAATAGTTTTACGATACAAGTTAGCGACAACAACAAGCGTATTGGAACCAGCAATACGGCTTTGGATAATTATTTAGCAATTCCCTGGGCGAGCATTGTTACTCCCTATGATCATGTGTTGGGCGTAGCAGCAGATCCCAAATATACGATTAATTGGTTATTGTATACAGAGGGAGTTTTTCCTTCGGATTACAACGAATTTTACCAAACCACTATTTTCCGCACAGGATATGATAATAAGTTCTGGCGTGACGCACGAACTGCTCGGAATACTGTTGGCGCCACGTTTAGAAATTCATTCAGCATGAGCGTGTCTCAGAGTGCGTGGATATTAGATGCTCAAACAAACTTTTTGACGCGAACGAAAGCTACGTTGCCTTCCCCGAGTTGGGACACGGGCAGCGCGACCGATATCGGTTTAGAAGTAAGCGGCGCCGCTGGCGAATTACAAAACAACTATTTCTTCTATTTTGATACCAAAGGCTCAACGGGAGGACCCTTAGAAAATAAATTTGAAGCTATGCGCCCCGCCGGCTTATATGCGCGCAAGCACATGCTTACGACTCCTAAATCTGCCAGCCCTTGGAATAATATTGCAGAAATTCCCACGGCTCAGTGGAAGAAACAAGAGTTCAATTCTAGTTCTGTTACGCTGGCTCCAGAGCCTTATGCAGGAGAGGCCTTATGGGAAGCCAACACTCAGGCGGGCACTGTTGTTAAAAGCGCAGGAATTGCAGCTTTTCAATCGCGCGCCTCACAGCCATGGTTTAACAAATATGGCGATTATCAATACGATTTGAAATTGATAGCCAAGAATTATTCTATTTTACCTGAATTTAGAATTAGCGACCATGTGGAAGACTATACCACTTACGGAATTGACAACGAAAGTATCACCGATACTTTCTCTATTCCCGGCACATCACTCGATAGTTCTCAGAGCAGCTTTTATAAAGATTATTCAAATTCTGAGTTTATGAAAGAATTTGTTAATATTCCCGCTGAAACAAATCTTAGCGCTTCACAGATAAGATTGGTGATGAGCGCCGCCATTAGATTTAACCCCTACAAGGGTTTCTATCCTGCCCAGAGGGCCCTCGATTTGGTAAGTCAATTTTCAAGATCTTTTGGAAATGGAATTATCGGAAAGGCTGCCTCTGACGTGCCCACCAGAACCCAATTGTTCGCTAAGTCGGGTTCACTGTTTAGGCCTTTGGCTGCTCCTCTCTTTGCACCGGGCATTTTGTTTAATAGCTTGAAGGGCGGCGTCGCAATGGATTATCCCATTTTAACTGATGGAAAGAAGTTCTTGTCTTATGCTTGGACTGGTTCGTCCAACACTACAGATAATTGGGCCCTCACTGCAATTAATCGGAACACCAATAGTGATGTGGAAGGATATAGTGGAGGAGAATGGTGGGACCAGCGCTTGCCTTTCGAAACCATTATTGAGCCGGAAAAATATATTAATGGCCTTTTGTTTGTTGACAACGAGGCTCATCCTTCATGCAGTATGAATGTGACGGCCTCGTGGAGCGGCGAAGCTGATACCAATTACAGCAAAATGGCTTCCAACTTTTTCGGTGAAATACCCAATTTCTTTTTAACCAATAACGAATTTACAACGCTTAAGTCAGGCCCTCTTACAGACGACCTAAAATTTGAAGAAGGCAAAATTTACGGCGCTCGCATCATTCTGCAGCGTTCCGTTGATGGACAACGTAATTACAATTTTGAATCGGGCGCAGCCGGCACGAGTGTTGGGTGGGGTAAAAATGGATTTGTAGCCTGGAGTGGCTCTGCTGCAGCCGGCCGTTCATTGGGATTTAGTCAGTGTCCGGTCCCACAAGATCCTATTATGAATCCCTCTTTTAAGCCCTTGTTTATGCCTTATAGCCGTCCCACGGCGTTCGGCCCCCCCGTCGCAGGCCGACCCGAATGGGGTGCTTCGGGCGTGGGCGCTAGCATGGCGCAGCAGGGGAGCAGCTATGGCGTTCAAGATTCATTTACTGGTCGTAATCCGGCTTTTACTCCTCCATACACAGATGGAGAAGCTTGGTGCGATTTGATTTTTGCTCCTATTGCCGGCGAGACTTATAGTTTAGAACGAATTATGTCCGAGACTAGTGGTGTCTATTGGAGATTCGACCCGGGCCCGGAGAGATACACCGCAAATTTGACTAAGTATCAAAATATTCCCGCATGCGCCACCGGAGCGCAAGATCCCGGTCCACCCTATGGCGGCGGCAACATTAACCACAACGTAGCCCATCTGAGTTCCAGCTTTAACATATTTGGAATAGAAAACATCTTTGAACAAACGACGGATAAGTTTGGAAACCTAATCGACAACAGAAACAAAATTGCGGCTAAACGATGGGTTATTCAATCTAAATTTGAAACTCCTATGATGAATTTTACAGATGCAGATCCTATACATCCCATTACGAACGCTAATGGAACTCTGACGTTGCCCGTATACGGATCGTCGTCGGTGCCTCGTGGTATGTGGCATCAATTTGGTGTGCCACCATCTGCGCCTAACATGGGAATTTTCCTTTCAATCGGGGATATCGATAGTACCAATTGGTTAAAATATCATTATGATGTCATTAACAACGATTCAATATATAATCGTGGCCACGCAGCCAAATATGGTCGAACCGCATACTCTGATATTGGCTCTCTAAGCAAATTGCTGGGCTTTGATAAGGAAACCAGCAAGAAACGAATGGGAGAGCTTGCCAACAAGCAAACAATTAAAGAAGCGGTAGTCGCCGTCCCGTATATTATTGAAAGAGTTGACAGCACCACTACCACCAACACGGACTTATCATACCAGCGGAAAAAATTTATTAACATTCCCAAAGATCGATTTGAGGCAGCGCTGCCGGAAGCCAAAGGGAGCACAAAGGGAGATTCATTAGAGACGGCCGGCGCCTCTATTCGCCGACTCTTACAGAAAATGGATCGTTATGTACTTCCTCCCATGTTTGATTTCAAAAACAATAGAGATATTAAACCGGTTGTAATGTATATTTTCGAATTTGAATATGAATTAGACAAAAATGATTTAGCTTATATTTGGCAGAACTTGGCTCCGAGAAATTATAAGAAATTTCAATTGGAGAACACCTCAGTTGCACACGAACTATTGGACACTGAGTTACTAGATGCTGATATAATCCACAATAATGAAAATCTAAGGTGGATGTTGTTCAAAGTGAAACAACGAGGGATGAGCAGCTATTTTGAGAAGATAACGTCCCTGGCTGGCGAATCGGCGCCTATTCCGGATACTGCAGCCGGTACGTCCGCTGAATATCCCGTGGATTATAACTGGCCATATGATTATGTATCAATTGTCGAAATGGCCAAAATGGACGTTCAAGTGCTTTATCAAACTAATAGAGGGATGACGTCGTATGACGATGGCCATGCTCATACATATATGGCTGATAATGAAGGAAATGGAAAAACTTCTGAAAATGATGATCATTTCCATGATATCATAGATGGCATTGTTCAAAAGGCTGATGGTCATATTCATTCATTAGAAAATCAAAATAAGGAATAATTATAAAAGGATAAATGGGATTGATTAAATGACTAAATTTCTTGACAAAAAAGAACAAGTATACGATTTAGAGCTAACCTCCTATGGCAGGTATCTTTTGTCGATTGGAACTTTTAAGCCAACCTACTATACGTTTTTAGATGATAATATTGTCTACGATATAAAGTACACTAGCACGGCGTCCGCGGATCCATACATGCCCTTTGAAGGGCAAAGCAACATCAATAAGAGAATTAAAGAAGAGACCGCGTATCGACAAAGTCAAGTGTTTTTTCGAGATGTCCAAGACACCTTATCAAGCTTAGATCCCGACGCCGTGAGTTATGTAGGGGATACGGACATCACGCCGACAATGGTTAAGCCCGCAGAAGATATTTTTAAAATGGACTCTTCGATAGGAGACGCTCTTTTAGATGGTGATGCGCAAGCTACGCCGGCTTGGAAAGTGTTGATGTTGCAAGGAAACATTTCCGCTTCTATTTACCGAGCTACTGGACGCTACACACCAGCAATTGGAAAGCCCGCAATCGAACAAGAAGCTAGAGATGGAATTCTAATGAATTCCCAAATCCCGCAAATAAACATCTCAGCGAGTTACACTTTGAAAGTTGTCGATAATACAGCCAATTTAAATCCGGCTTCGGCTAGAAATTTGATGGCTTATTCCGATTCCTTTGCAGATGGAAAAGTGATTAGATTGGAAATGAAGGACCCACTGATGTATTTTGAAGAATTTAATACCACAATGTTGACGGAAAATTTTGATATAGAAGTTTTTCAAGTAGAAAGCGGATCGATAAACGGGCTATATAGTCCTATTTTAGAGAGAAAGTATTTTGAAAGGCAAGTGCCTCAAATTGAAAATGGTTTCATGCTCATGGAGGCCCCGGTCCCTAATGAAATTGAAAACTTGACCACCGCAAGCGTTGAGTACTTTTTTGATGTTTTGCGAGATGCCTCTGTAAATCAAACCATTGCTTGTCAAGGATTAGAATCTTTCAATAAACAATCTTATTATATTGATATGGATTTTGAATGTGGAGACAGCGCCCAAGATGCTGTGTTTTATGATATTTACGGAAGCGTAACGGAGCCTGAAATATGTCAAGATTAATTACAAGCGGAGATACGCTCAGCAACTTTGGAAAATACCTACCTGCGCCGTACATAGATAAAATTTATATACAAGACGGGACAGTAATCACAGCAGGAACAGCCGGCCTTACTACGGCAAAGATAACCGTCGATGTTTTCGTATATTTGCGTGTGACGGAAGACACCGATGTAGCCTCTTTAGAAAAAGACTTGGAGAATTTAAGATTTTATGTGTATTTTGCTAATAACTTAAGCGAAAGTGTTTTGGAAGAAATATTTGCGTCGAAGCAATATATGCCATCTTCAGATGTCATAGGCGATGGCGATGGAGGGTACTTGCGTTTTTCGAGTTTCACTGCCGCCGACACTCTTCAATATGACGATAATGGCAATAAAATAATAAAATATTATGGTACGTGGACTTTGGAGAGCGACACCCTGGGCTGGTCCAATATTGAAAATTCTTATTTATTTACTTATAGTTATACTGAAGAATTTGAGGAGGATCCGTGGTATAGCGCATGGTCGAATGTTCTTCATACGTTGGATGATGTAGAAAGAAGCGAAATTAGTTATGAAGTGATCATGGAAAATGGCAAACTGGCGTCCCAAGAGGAAATAATTTGGGTAGACGACCAGGGAAGCTTTTACGATGGAACGGGGTTGCAAGCTCTATCGAGTAAGTATTACAAATCCGATAAAATTACACACTCGGAAATAGTAGATTCTTTCCAATCGTTGCTGGACGAATATGAAACTTCGGCCAAAACCGATAGCGCCCTTCAGAGTATTGTCGATCAAATATCTTATATTCTTGCCACCTCTGCCATGGCGCCCGATTTGGTGCCTCAATTAAACTTGTTGCGGCGCGCCTTTCCAAGCAAGAGCAGCGCCACCACACCCGGAGAATTATATTTAAAGTATAGAGAAAAAATTTATACAGCCAATGCAGTAATAGAAACTGATGGTCTTTTGTCTAAGAGACTAATTTCCAACGCAAAGTTGATAGACCAGCGCGCTGCAGACCCCGATGATATCGCCACCCCCGATGAACGCGCCTCCTCCGACGGATGGAAAATGATAGGGACTAAAATAGGATGGATAAATAGCCATTATGACTCAACCACGCTAGGGCTCTACAAAGAACAGATGGACCTATACGGTTATACCAGTTTGGAGGACTGGATGCTGTCGACAGAATACACCAGCTGGCTCGGTGTGGAGGAGATCTCCCCGGCGCCCACCGCTACCGACTATGCATATAGTTGGTTTTATAAGGGCTATATCTTCCACGATTACACCGCAGAAGTGCTGCAGAATTGTGCTGTTGGTGACCATATCGATGTGAAAACTTACTTAGACTTTTTTGATCCACAGACTCTATATCGCTATTATTATCCTTCTAAAATCGAATTCAGTCGGGGGGTAACTGACGAAATGGAAGCTGGAACGCGATATACTATGACACAAACTATAACCAATTGGACGCCCGATTCGGCCGGATTTACTTTCGAACATGGATCCAAACCGGGGAATACGGTTCCTTCTTTTACATTAGATCAGTTTCAGACTGCTACTGGAGAATCCGAAACTGCGTACGCATTTTGCACAATACGTAATTTCTTACCTTACAACTATGAAGCAGGCCTCACCGGCGACTATTGGTCCGGTAATTATCGCATATTAGGGTTTCAGTTTCAAGATATAGATAAGCTAGCTGGACCCGACGAAGAGACGTATGGAGCCGGCACCGACTGGACCGACGCACACGGTATGTGGGCAGACGAATCCAATTACAAATTTACAATTACGTATCAAGATACCACCGAAGCTCTGTTACCGGACCTATTTAGCGCGTATCTATCCGCATTAGTAGATTTGCAAGCGTATCTCACCACAGCATCGGATTACATAGCTTATAATATTATCGATGGCCATTGGAATGATCATTTTAAAGAAGAGATGCACAACATGTATGATGGTGAACCAGGCTCTGCGCCATGGGACTATTATCCTGTTTACTATAATGTGTTCCGCGAAATTGTTAGTCAAACTTTTGGAGGAGACGAGAACCTGATGTTGGCGGATTCGGCAGATATTGCCGCCACTATTAGCCCGGACACAGGAACGATGGAACAACTTGAAGCTTTTGTCGCTATGTTTGAATCATTCTACTACGACATCATCCTCACCCTCGACGTAGTAGCGCTAGGCGCTCAACTATACGAGCGCGAAGCCATGAGAACTTTTTACCCCGAGGTAGATTACCCTACTTCGTTTATAATAGGGGGCTCTCACCATGATGACGACCGAGAGTACCGTACCGACTCTGAACAAGATGATCTAGCGACTTGGATAGATTACGTTCAAACTGACGTCACCACAGTAGTACCGACCGACACCGGCGCTGAAATGCGCGAGGATCCTGAATATGAATTTCTGGTCAACGGAGAGACGGCCACTGAAGCCGGCTACACCGACGAAGAGGGCATCTCAGCCGGAGATCTCGGATGGACAAGTGTCGGAACAGATGCCTCTTTTACGATTGCTTTCTCCCGGGACGATGCCGAGACGATAAGCCTCAGCATGGGTGAAGTGTACTTATTCAAGTATATGGAAATTTTTGATCCGGACGCCGTGGATGCCTACACCCCCGAACCGGTAGCCGGCGGCTATTATTATCTTGCCCCTATCGACGTCGCCGGTGTCACCATTGATCCCACCAGCGCAGTTTTTCCCGCTCTACTTGACTATTTTAGTTTGGTGGGAACTCCAGCAGAAGGTTATGATGTAGAAGAACATGTTGTACCTTTCGTTGTGACAGTAACCACCGTGCAGTCCGACGACTACGATCCACACGCCTCTCCGTCCAATCCCGGCACCTTTGATGTGTGGTTTACGATTAACCCCACCGAGGAACTATATGGAGGCATGAGTAGTTATACTCTCAAAACGAATTGGACCAATCATACCGAACTCCCTACCGGATATAGCGGCATTTTGATCAACCCTGATGCCTGGGGCCTCTACGCCGGCGGCTATAAAGCTCTGCCCGACTTAGAATACACGTTTAAGACCGAATACGGAGACTATAGTGATGTACTTGCAGAAGGTATAGCAGAGGCTGTGGAGGAGGCGGCGGAAGCGGCAGGATATAATGAAGAAGATTGTTTTGATGCCTACGGACTCGAATACGCTTCTCCGGGATACACCCCGTGTGACTCTGCTACGCAAATATGGATCCCCTGGGATTCTGGGACAAGTACCGGGTGCAAGTGCGTGGATTTGTAGACACGTAAAATAACATTAAGGAGCAAAAATTATGGGACGAAATAAAACTAGCAGATCAAGCAAATGGACTGTGGAAGAAATGCAAACCAAATTCAAAGCGATGAATCCTACATCCGTAAGAACCTTAACTGGTTATCAAATAGACAGCGCCAAACGACCCGAATTGTACATAATTCAACTTGCCTCTCAACAGATGAGGCTCCCCCCCTCTTCTGAACCAAGCGAGAATACCCTGAATGGCACGTCATATAGGCTTTTAAATAAATTGATCGAAGCACAAATATCCGCCGAAAGTAAAGAATTTTCTTTAATTTCGGTATCTTCTGTAGAACCTCTTGACAATGAAAACATTGTCGATACGGAGGCTTTCAAGAACAAGCCAGAAGCAATTGACACAACTGATAAATTTTCTAATTCGGAAGATCCGTTTTATGAATTAGACGATGATATTCCAAATACGTATAATGACGAAAACATAAAGATTCAATCGGCCACCAAGCCGGACATAACGTCTCTTGTCGCGGGAGTTGCACAACAGATGCTTTCTATATCTTTGCCAAGCACCGGAAGTACTGCGACGGCCAACACCACAACAACGACTACAACAACTACTACTACCACTACTTATTGATAAGGAAAACATAGAACATGGCAACAAAAGCATCTGACATTTTTGTAGAATACGAAAGTGAAAGTTACATATATAATTGGACACTAGACGAACTAGCCGGCTACGACCCGGTGTCGCCTTGGGTATATCCGGTGGGAGTGGCTTGGGAAACCGTAGACGACGATGGATTTTTGGCCACTTGGCTGTTTTTAGAAGAGAGTTACTATAACGGCGTCTCCGACTACGACACCAACCTCTCAGACTCTGACGTGGGTTTTTACAATTCACGAACAGAGCGCTGGGGCGCCATCGCCGATGGCCATTCATTTACTAAGTGGTCCTGGCTCGGCTGGGGAAGCGTCGACGATGACACCGCATCCACGTACGTGGCTATGTATTTTCCTCAGGATGGAGACAACATCGAACCTCCAACTTTTACTGCCAATTCATTGAGTGAAGACTCCTCTAATCTAACTATAGCTTTGGATTCGGTCGAGTCGGCCGCTTTAATTGGTGCTTATGAAACCGAGACTGGACTTGTATCTGCGACGATATCGAGCAATGTAAAAGAGAGGGCTGCTAAAATTTCATTATTAGCTATCGATGTGGCTCATACATTTAAAAAGATACCTTCGGTGGACTTGAGTAGCACATTGTCTGCTTTTGAGTCGGGAGAAACAGAAGCTACCGAGGCTGTTTCAATTTCAACAACCAAGAGTGGGTATTAAAAGGAAAAAGTCATGGCGACTGAGTATAAAGATATTAGAATAATTGATTTAAACTTATTTTCCGGCTCTTCTGATATTTTCAGAACAGCTTTCGGAGGATATTTTGAAATAGAAAGTGGATCTTATGGCGAAAGCGTAGAATTTGTAGATCAAGATAATTCTGAGATGACGACACCCGGCCTCTCGGCTACCCAATACATATATTGGTGGCACGGAGACTCCGATTATGATACGATTTTAGATCCAGACGTAATAGTACCCACCGGGAGAAAGTTTGCTAAATTCTATTCTCTAAATAGCGCCTGGAAAGATGATAATTTTTGGAAAATATACTGGACGGGAGGATCTTTTGGGGAAGATCCGGGAGATATTTATCCGGGAATTTATAATGAAAACATGTATGATGATTACTGGTTTAATTATACTCTTCCTTATTCTAAAAAAGAAGTAAACACTTTAGTCGATGGCGCCTCTGTAACAGACGAAATAGAGATCTCTTATGATTATAATTTTTATTTAAAAGAGTATCAACGATATGTGGATTCTTTGCCGTCGGAATTATTAATCCCCAATATGTATTTGATTTCTATGTTTGAAAATGTAAGCGCTACTCTCACTAGCCGTACGGACGATGAAGGTAGATTGTCGGATGAATCTTTGAGCGACGGCGAAGCTAGACGATTTAAATCTTATTTTGTGGATTGGGTGAGCTTAGAAAGAACGGAAGGAGACTACGATAGTGCAGATACATACACTTCCACTTTATTGTCAGATAAATCTGTTTTAACGAACATGTTGTTTACAGATAATGAGTATATCTCTGGCCGCGGCACCGGTAAAATTCATACTTCGTTCAGCAATGACGGGACTGAGTCCACACAAGCAACGTTATATGAAATGGAATTACATAAATATTTGAGTGGTTCGCTTCCCTTGGCGGCTCTTTCTTCTTCTACTATCACATCTGTTGAAAGAGCATTAGAAAATATCATGTTTGATCAAGAGGCCATTAGTGGCGATTTAGAAACGACAGACGCTTATGGTGATTTGTCTATAAGCTCGGGTGATGGAGGCGCTCGCGCGCTGTTTCCTTATTATGTGACTCTTAATTTCCCTACACACAATTATGTAGATGATGATGACGAGGACACTTCATACTTTACCGCCGGCATTCAAGATAAGAGTTACTCATCTAAAATTTTATCAACACTTAAGCGTGTTTTTAACAACGAGAGCGATACCTTGAGTCCTACTACCAAAGATTACGTGATGTCTCAAGAGTACATGACTTCTTCTGCGGATGTAGATGTTGATAGCAACATCGTAACAGCCCAGAACACTTCTTTCCGAACCGTGGATTATTTAAAACTTTTAGTAGAGGCGCGGAACACAATTGCTGCCACCGGTGATAATTTTTGTTTTGTTGGGCCTGAAACAATCAGCCGCGCGATAGCATCAGATACTACCGGTGCATATAGATATGCTAATTCTAGACGCGCCCTCGGGGTTATTGAAGATGCCGTTCATGCCATGGAAACACCTGGGATTATTGATCCGGAAAATCTCGAAGATTTGTTTGAAGGCTATTATAGGGGCTCATCGACTGCAGGAAAGTATGCCGAAACCATCGCTTATCGTGTAGAAAAAATAGGTGGCACCCCCACCGGCGATTCCAACACATTAAAACCCATTCAGAATTTTTGGATTTTTAATTCCAGCGACTTAGATGGAGAAATAAAACTATGCGATTCACAAGTAAAATATGGAAAAGACTACACATATAAGGTATATGCCTATGTAATCTCTACAGGTTTAAAATATAAATTTTCCGACTTAGGAGTCACCCGACAAATTAATGATTTAGATCTCTCACATGGCAGAACTGATGGTTATTATGGGCTCGAAATGTACAACCCCTTTACGGACGAAACAACTCCGTTCATAGATCCTAATTACCCTTACTATGGAGGAGCGGGAGTACAAACAGTAGATGTTACTGTGTATAAAGGAATGGCTCAAATGTATGTAGATTGGGAGGCGAGCCTAAATTTGTTTGAGATTCCGATTTTTACCAAAACGGTGCAAGTATTAGATAATCCGCCCAATCAAATTAATTTAAATCCATTTTTCTTATTAGATACATCCCAAACGATTGGCTACAGGGCGGATTATGAAACTTTTGTAGAAGAGGAGTTCCCAACTGTCATAACTGGCCAGGACGCAGAATTGAAAGAAAATTATTTAAACGCAAACGACATGAACGAGGGAGATTTTCTCATAACAGAATCGAGAGCCCAACAGCGATATTTACAAACTTATCGATTAAATGAAATTCCGACCGCATATACCGATTTTGATCAACATTTAGTTTCAACTATCGACCTTCTTATAGAAGATTCGGTTTATACCTTATCAAATACCATTTTTTATGATAAGATTAATACTAATCAAAAATATTATTATGTTTTTCGAGTCTTGAACGAGAATATGGTGCCTGGACAACTATCCGAAATTTATGAAGCAGAACTAGTTAATGATGGTGGATATACCTATGGAATGTTT
>Ga0080013_1001135_pt1 | contig 36227 bp, 43 predicted proteins | sample ETNvirenome_6_85_FD_69236 | JGI IMG/M metagenome (GOLD analysis project Ga0080013, IMG submission 69236) | Marine viral communities from the Pacific Ocean - ETNP_6_85 (SPADES assembly) (version 2) | ecosystem: Environmental > Aquatic > Marine > Oceanic | place: Pacific Ocean | collected 2013-06-19
TGGCGTTTGATGAATATGGACAAGCAGATACATATGATAAGCGTATAGAAATATGTAAACGCTCATATGATATACTGGTTAACGAGGTAAAATTTAATAAAGAAGATATTATTTTTGATCCTAATATATTTCCAGTAGCTACAGGAATGGATGAACATAGAAATAATGCTATAGATTTTTTTAGAGCCACTAAATGGATTAAGGAAAATTTATCAGGAGCTAAAGTAAGTGGTGGTGTAAGTAATGTATCATTTTCTTTTCGTGGTAATAATACTGTAAGAGAAGCAATGCATTCATCTTTTCTCTATCATGCTATTAAACATGGTATGGATATGGGTATAGTTAATCCAAATATGTTAGAGGTATATGATGAGATACCTAAAGAGTTACTTCAAAAAGTGGAAGCAGTATTATTAAACAAATCTGATGATGCAACTGAGCAATTATTAGAATATGCAGATACTGTTCAAGGAACTAAAAAAACTACAGTAAAAGATATTAAGTGGAGATCCAAATCATTACAAGAACGAATAACACATTCACTAATTAAAGGTATAACTGAGTTTATTGAAAATGATACTGAAGAAGCAAGACTTCAATGCTCTAAACCACTTCATGTTATTGAGGGTTATTTAATGAACGGTATGAATGTTGTGGGTGATTTATTTGGATTAGGTAAAATGTTCTTACCACAAGTAGTAAAGAGTGCAAGAGTAATGAAAAAAGCAGTTGCATACTTACAACCATATTTAGAAGCAGAAAAAGATGGGAAAGCTAAATCAGCAGGTAAGATATTAATGGCTACTGTTAAGGGTGATGTTCATGATATTGGTAAAAATATTGTAAGTGTTGTATTGGGGTGTAATAATTATGAAGTTATCGATATGGGTGTTATGATACCATGTGAGAAAATCATACAACTTGCAAAAGATGAAAATGTTGATGTAATAGGGTTGAGTGGTTTAATAACACCATCTCTTGATGAAATGGTACATGTTGCAAAAGAAATGGATAGACAAAAATTTAATATACCTTTAATGATTGGTGGAGCAACTACATCTAAAATACATACAGCTGTAAAGATAAATCCAAATTATAACGGACCTGTAATACATGTTCATGATGCATCACAATCTGTACCTGTTGTATCTACATTGTTAAGTGATGATAAACATACATTATTAAAAACATATGATACCGAGTATAATAAATTGATAGATAAATACAATAAAAAAATACAATCTAATAATTATAAATCATACTCTAATGCAGTAAAGAATAAAATTAAAACTGATTGGAGTCAATATACTCCAACAGTTCCGAAAGAAATAGGAATTAAAACATTTAAAGATTACTCTCTATCAGAAATTTCTCAATATATTGATTGGTCACCATTTTTTTGGAGTTGGGGACTTAAAGGTAAATATCCTGGAATTTTAACACACTCAGATTATGGTGTAGAAGCAAAAAAACTACTTACAGATGCTAAAGAAATGTTACAATATTTAATAAGAAGTAGAAAGTTACAGGCAAATGGTAGTATATTTTTATATCCAGCTAATACTGTTAATAATGATACTGTCGAAGTATATTCAGATGAATCTCGTGACAGTATTTTATGTAAATTTAACTTTTTAAGACAACAAAGAAACTCTAAAGTTAATCGAGTTAATCGTTCATTGGCAGATTATATCGGCCCTAAAAATTTAGAAGTAAAAGATTATATTGGTGGATTTGCCCTTACTACAGGTATAGGTACAGATGATATAGTTAAAATGTTTGATGCAGAGGATAATGATTATAAATCATTACTTGTCAAAGCACTGTGTGATAGATTGGCAGAAGCCTTTGCAGAGATGATGCACCAAAAAGTAAGAAAAACCTTTTGGGGTTATACATCAGATGAAACATTAACTAATGCTGAGTTAATTAAAGAAAAATATAAGGGTATACGCCCGGCAGCTGGATATCCTGCATGTCCAGACCATACTGAAAAACAGGTAATATTTGATTTAATGAATGTAACTGAAAATTTAGGAATAAAACTAACTGAATCGTATGCAATGCACCCAGCATCTTCAATAAGTGGACTATACTTTTCTCATCCTGATTCAAAATATTTTATTTTGGGTAAGATAGCAGAAGACCAAATTAAAGATTATGCTGTTCGTAAGAATATGAGTAAACATGAAGTAGAAAAATGGTTACAAACAAATTTAATTTATAATAAAAATAGAGGAAACTAAAATGAAGAAAAAACTATATAATGAAATAGATTCATCAATGTTAAAATCTATACCTAATCCAGAAAAGGTAAAACCTTATGAGGTAAAGATTAAACAACCAGAGGTTACATTTTTAGGAGTATATAATCAACCAGATTTTGCTACATTATATGTCTTAATGTATCCAAATGGTAGAATTGTAGAATTGAAATCATTTAAAGAATACTTACAACAATATAGAGATGTGGTTATATCATATGAAAGATTGGTAAATCAGATATATGACCATATGAAAGAGGTATATACACCTGAAAGATTAAGATTAGTTTTGGATTGTAATCCAAGAGGTGGTATTTCATCAAGATTAACAATTGATTCAGATTGGGAAGCACTTGGTGGTGAAGATAAATATAAAAACTGGAGAGAAGATACATGGTAAAGAAAGAGGTTATGTTAAATGAGTAGAATAAAAGAAAGAGAATTGAAAACAATTCCAAAAGAAAATATTAAATATGTACATGGAGAAAATCCAAAATTAGAACAGGAACATAATAAAAAATCTAAACCTGATGCAATTCAATACATAGAAAAAAATTATCCAGAAACAGCAAAAGAGTTTCAAAGATTACAATTTGAACAATGGTTATTATTCTGTAAAAAACAAATGGATTATGGTCCTACTAATATATCAATGGGAACACCACTAGCAACAGATAGTGAGAAACGATTAAGTCTCATAGGGCTCATAGTTAGAATCAATGATAAGGTTCAAAGGTTATTAAATCTAATGGTTAAGAATAACAGAGAAGCACAAAATGAACCATCAATAGATGCTTTTAAAGATTTAGCCTGTTATGGTATAATTGCACAAATTGTACAAAATGGTAAATGGGGTAAATAATTGAATTCATATTTCGAAAAATTTAGAAATATGGAGCCTTATTTCAAAATAGAAGAAGAAGAATGGACTTATATAAAAGAAACTTTTTCTAAAGATGAAATAAAAGAATCTCTTGTCAAAGTTCTTATGGAATATCCACCACCTTATGCAGATATTTCAGAGAAAGAATGTTTTAAAGATTACAATCGATTAAAAGGTATTAAGTGGAATGATTTATATGTAGAGAAAAAATGGTTTGCACGATCGGAATACAAATGGCCGTTTAGTAATAATGTAATTAAAAGATTAAACACAGGTAACAAATCAAGTAATTATTTTCAACAACATAATAGATGGTCAGTTGATGGTACAATATCTCCCGGCCCAATCAGAACTTGGAATAGTGAAAAATTTATGTATACTTTACTTGGTTCATTATTTACTTTAAAAGTTCCAAAAGTAACCAAGGCAACTTTAAGAACTTGTATATCATTAAGAAAATATATTTGTTCTCAATTTAAACCTAATGTGGCTAAAGCAATATATGATAGATATAAATGTAAGAATGTATTAGATTTCAGTGCAGGTTGGGGAGATAGATTAGCAGGTTTTTATGCTTCTGATTATGGTGAGTTGTTTGTAGGTATTGATCCAAGAAAAGAAAACCATCCAATATATGAAGAACAAGCCAAATACTATCAGAAACATTCTACTTTTTTTGAAAATGATAAACGACACGAATTAATATGTGAACCAGCAGAAGATGTAGATTTATCAAAGTATGAGGGAATGATGGATATTGTATTTACATCACCACCATATTTTAGTGTAGAAAGATATTCTCTTGATGATACACAGTCTTGGGTTAGATATAAGAATATAGATTTATGGAATAAAAGTTTTTTACAAACCGCAGTAAAAAATGTTTGGAAAACACTACGAAAAGGTGGTATATTAATGGTGAACATATCTGATGTTAATGCAACTACACAAACGGATAAAGGTAGTTGGAGTGATAAAAAGAATTTACAGATATGTGATCCAATGAATGATTATATAGATACCTTTGAAGATTCAGAATATGTAGAATGTTTTGGAATGGAAATGGCTAAAAGACCAAATTGTATTGGTATAGGAAATGCTAAAATTACAGATGAAACAAACAGAAAAGAAGAATATGTTATTGAAAAAGATGGAGATACCTTCGCAGAACCAGTATGGATGTGGAAAAAAATAATGGGAACAAATGAGTAGAATAAGTTATAGTCAATTATCAATGTATAGTGATTGTCCACTTAGGTGGAAACTAAACTATGTAGATAAATTAAGAATATCAGAATCCAATATATATCTTATATTTGGAACGGCAATGCACGAAGTACTACAAACATATCTTGAAATTATGTATAACGATAGTGTTAAGAATGCTGATTTTTTAGATTTAAGAATGATGCTTTTTGATAGATTGTGTGAACAATTTGAGATAGTTGAAAAAGAAGATGGGAAAAAACCATGTACCCAAGAAGAATTGAAAGAATTTTTTCAAGATGGTCTTGATATACTTGAGTTTTTTAAGAAAAGACGGGGTGAATATTTCAGTAAAAGAGGTTATAAACTTATAGGTTGTGAAGTTCCAATTGATGTTGATTTAAAAAAGAATATCAAAATGATTGGATATCTTGATATAGTTATACTTGATGAGATTAGTAACACAATAAAGATATATGATATTAAAACATCCACTATGGGTTGGAATAAATGGATGAAGAAAGATGAAAATAAAACACAACAATTATTATTATATAAACAATTTTATTCTAAACAATATAATCATCCAATTGATAAAATAGAAGTGGAATATTTCATAGTAAAAAGAAAGTTATGGGAAAATGCTATGTTCCCACAGAAAAGAGTACAGAAGTTTTCACCAGCAAGTGGTAAACCAAGTATGAATAAAGTAAGTAATAGATTAAACACATTTTTAAATGAGGCGTTTGCTGAAAATGGTAAACATAAAAATGATATGGTTGCTACACCAAGTAAAAAGGCTTGTAGATTCTGTGAATTCAATCAAACAGAATATTGTAATCAAGGAGTAAAATGAATTATATAGAAGAAAGACCCTGGGGAAGTTTTGAAAATTTACTTGACGAAGAATATTGTAAAGTAAAAAGAATAATTGTAAAACCAGAACAAAGATTAAGTTATCAGTATCATCACGAGAGAACTGAACATTGGGTTATAGTTCAAGGTGAAGCATTAGTTATACTTGATGATGAAGAATATATTTTTCATAAAGGTATGGTAGTAGAAATACCTGTTGGAACTAAACATAGAGTTGAAAATAAATTTGACAAAGATTTAATATTTATCGAAACTCAAACAGGAATATATTTTGGCGAAGATGATATAGTGCGAATAGAAGATGATTACGGAAGGAATAAAAATGAAGATTAAATTAGATAAAACAGATAGTAATGTGATTCATTCAAATGAAACATATGATGTAATAGATAATACAAATCTAAATAATCTTATAGTATCAAAAACTGAATTACATCCCGGTAAAGAAACTTCTGGACACAATCATAGTGGTCAAGAAGAAGTTTATATTTTTATACATGGTAAAGGTAGTATGATTGTTGGTACTAAAACATATGAAGTTAGAATTGGTGATATAGTTTTAATACCCGATGGTGAGTTTCACAAGGTATGGAATGAGGGTAACGATGATTTAATTTTCACATGTGTATTTGATGGTGGGAGAAATCACTAATGAAAGTGGCAATCGTGGGTAGTAGACGATACGAAAATAAAAAGAAGATAAAGGATTTCATATTTAAACTTAAAAACGAATATGGTACAGATACAATAATAGTAAGTGGTGGTTGTAAAAAAGGTGCTGATAAATATGCGAAGAAATATGCACTTGAACTAGGTTTACAATATGAAGAGTATCCACCATTTCACGAAGTTCATAACTTATATTGTACAATACCATCATCAAGATATGGTAAACCTTATAGTGTAAAGAACTTTTTTGCAAGAAATAAGATAATAGCAGGTACTTCAGATTTTGTAGTTGGTTTCATTCCAGAGGGTGTGGAAGCTAGTGGAACAATGAATACATTAAAATATGCTGAAAAATTTGATAAAAAAACAATAATAATTGATTGATTTTCTATTTTGTATATATTTATATATGAATATACGATGGAGAACAATTATGAAAAATGCAAAATTAACTTCTGTTAAAATTTTAGAAAATTTATATAACAGATTTAAATTAAATACTGTCAATACCAAAATGACACTCCAAAAATTAACAAATCGTACAGTTGATTTGTATTTAAGTGATGAAAAATTTAAAGAACAAATAGAGACTTATGATAATTTAAGTACGAGTGGAAGTCATTTTTAATTTTATAAAAAAGGTTATGTAAACATGAATAAAATAAAATTACCAAAGTTACAAAAAACTAAGAACAACAAATCAAAAAAGAAAAAAATACTATTATTATCGGATGATTTAAGAATGCATTCAGGTATAGCAACTCAATCAAAAGAATTTGTAATGGGAACAATACATAAATACGATTGGGTTCAGATAGGTGGAGCTATAAACCATCCAGAAAATGGTAAAATTGTAGATATGAGTGACGCAATTAAAAATGATTTTGGCGTAGATGATGCATATTGTAAAATTTATCCAATATCTGGTTATGGTGATTCAAACACATTGAGACAAATCATGGAAATAGAGAAACCTGATGCTATTTTACATTTCACAGATCCAAGATTTTGGACTTGGTTATATCAAATGGAACATGAAATAAGACAAAATATTCCTATTTTATATTACAATATTTGGGATGATATACCAGACCCATTATATAATACAAATTTTTATAGAAGTTCAGACATGTTAATGTCAATATCAAAACAAACTTATGGTATCAATAAGAGAATACTTTCTAAGTATGGTTATGAAGATTGGCAATTGGATTATGTACCACATGGAATTTCAAAAAAAAGAATATTCAAAATTGATAAAGGAGATACGAAGTTTAGAGCGTTTGAACAGAAACATGGTTTAGACAGATATAAATTTAAAATATTATATCTAAATAGAAACATTCGTAGAAAAGCACCAGGTGATGTTGCTTTAGCTTATAAACATATGATGGATAAACTTACACCTGAACAAAGAAAAGAATGTGTATTTGTTTGGCATTCAGCACCATCAGATGATAACGGAACTGATATGAGGGCTGTATGTAAAACACTTCTTCCAGATTATCCTATTATATTTACATATGATAATGGTGGTCCTATGAACGATGAAGAAATGAATTTCCTTTACAATTCAGTTGATGTTTATATCAATCTGGCATCAAATGAGGGATTTGGATTGGGTTCTTGTGAAGCACTTCATGCAGGAACACCAATCATAGTAAATGTTACTGGCGGATTACAAGATCAGTGTGGATTTAAAAAAAGTGAATCAGCTCCTGATCCTAGCTGGGGAAGTAGTGTAAGATATCTAACTGCTGAAGATTATGTTGAGTTACAATCTAATCACAGAGGAACTTACAAAGAACATGGAGAATGGGTTAAACCAGTTTTCCCTAGTAACATATCTTTATGTGGTTCACCACAAACACCATATATCTTTGATGATAGATGTAGATATGAAGATGCAGGTGAAGTACTTTTAGAATGGTACAAAGTAGGTCCTGAAGAAAGAGAACGATGTGGTGAGATAGGAAAAAAATGGGTGTCGAGTGACAATATTAGAATGACAACAGAACATATGTCAGAATCATTCATAAAAAATATAGAAATCACATTTAAAAATTGGAAACCAAGAGAACGATACACAGTGGAGGTTATTTAATGAAAAAATTAATGTTAATATGTGCACCAGTAACCTCACGTAGTGGTTATGGGGCTCATGCTAGAGATTTAGTACAATCATTTTTACAACATAATAAATATGATATTCGTATAATAGATGTTCCGTGGGGAGATTGTCCAAGAAATGCACTTAAAGAAGATAATCCAAATGACAAACAAATTTTAGATTGTATTTTACCTTCTCCAGAACTTGATAGACAACCAGATATCTATGTTGATATTAGAATACCAAATGAATTTCAACAATATGGTAAATTTAATATTGGTATAACTGCCGGTGTTGAGACAACTGCTGTATCTCAAAAATGGATAGAGGGTTGTAATAAAATGGATTTAGTTATAGTTCCATCAGAACATTCTAAAAGTGGTTTTGTTAATTCTCTTTACGATAAAATACAACAAACACCAGATGGTAAACAACAAAAAGTTGGTGAATTTAAATTAGAAAAACCAATTGAAGTTTTATTTGAAGGTGCAGATAAAGAAATATATAAACCGTTAACTAAAGATGAAATAGATTCAGAGTTTTTTGATATGTTAAATGAAAAGGTTCCTGAAAAGTTTGCGTTCTTATTTGTTGGACAATGGTCAAAGGGTGGTTATGGTGAAGACAGAAAGGATATATCCAAACTAGTTAAGATTTTTTATGAATCATTTGCAAATAAAAAGAAACAACCTGCATTGATATTAAAAGCAAATGGTGCCACTTACTCTATATTAGATAGAGAAGCATGTTTAGAAAAAATTAAACATGTAAAATCCCAATTTCCATCAGATTGGAAATTACCAAATGTTTATTTATTACATGGTTCATTTTCAGATGAGGAAATGAATTATTTATATAATCACCCAAAAGTAAAATGTATGGTTTCATTAACTCATGGTGAAGGTTTTGGAAGACCCCTACTTGAAGCAACAATGACAGGTTTACCTGTTATAGTATCGGCTTGGAGTGGTCATCTTGACTTTTTAGATGACAAAAATTCAATATTACTTGGTGGTGAATTAAAACAGGTTCCTAACTCTGTAGTTTGGAAAGATATTATCATACCGGAATCTAAATGGTTTGTTGTAGAAGAAAATCAAACTTACAAGGCATTAAATTTTATATTTGAAAATGAAAAAGTTACTAAAACAAAAGGTAAAAATTTAATGACAAAAAATAGAGAAATATTTACTTTAGATAAAATGGTTAAACAACTTGATAAAGTTATGAAAAAATATACAAGTGACATATCATCGCAAGTTAAATTGAATTTACCTAAGTTGAAAAAAAGTAACACTGATGTATCTAAATTAAAATTACCAAAATTAAAAAAGATTACAAACACGGAGGTTTCAGCATGAAGAAGTTAATTAGTAATTGTCCCTTATGTGAAGAACATTCATTACATGTTGTTGGAGAAGAAGGTAGTCAAATTATGCAATGTATAAATTGTGGATATGTTAGTTCTACTAAATTTGTTGGTGAAAAAGAAACCAACGAAGAGTATAAAAAATTAACTGATGAAATGAAAAATTGGTCAAAAGAAGAAAATGGAAGGATTTGGATTCCAACAATTTTAACTTTACCTATTGGTATGTTATATCCAATAGATATAGATAATAAAATGAAATGGGCTTTTGCACCAATGGTTAAAATTACTGAAGAAGAAAAAGAAAAGTATCCAAATTCAGATGGTGGTCATTATGAAAAAAGAATTGATACTGGTAATCCTACCATTTATGATAAATTTGTCAAAGGTATGGTTTTTATTAATGATTTAATGAAAAATAAATCTGTAAATGGCGAATAAAAAACAACCATATAATTGGAATAAGGTCAGACCCGGTGATATCATTTCTTTTAGATACAAATCAAAATCTACTGGAAAAACTAAAGTTCAATCAATCTTAGTTTTGAATCCGAAATTAAATGTAACTTTAAAAGATGGAACACCAACAAAACATTTGATTGGTATAAAACTTGAAGAATCAAATAAAATACAACTTAGATTAACTGCTAGACAGACTACTTTATTAGAAAAGATTGGTAACTTTAAAAAAATAGATGAAAAAAATAATTTATATAAATTGGAAATTGATGGGAGATTTATCATAAATGATATCAGAGGAGTTAAACAACATGCATATGATTTGATATCAAAAAGTTTGGGAATCCAGGGTCAATATAGAACTTATGATTATATGACTGCAAAAAAAAGTGCAGTTTACTTAGAACCAATAAGGGTATTTACTGATGAATATTAGTTATTCAATACTTACACACAATGAGACAGATTCATTATTAAAGTTGTTAGAGTTTCTTGTCAAACACAAAGATGAAGAAGACGAGATAGTAATTCTTGATGACTATTCAGATAATGAAAGAACAAAAGAAATACTTGATACAATGTGTTCAATCCATGAAATCAAATTTGAACAAAGACATTTATTAAAAGATTATGGTGGACAAAAAAATTACTTGACTCGTATGTGTAAAGGTTCGTATATTTTTAATATAGATGCCGATGAACTACCTAATAAATGGTTAATGAAAAATATTAAAACAATATTAGAAGCAAATCCAACAATAGATTTATATTGGGTGCCAAGAGTTAATACAGTGGAAGGATTGACACAAGAACATATTAATAAATGGGGTTGGCAAGTCAACGAAAAAGGTTGGGTTAACTTTCCAGATTATCAAGGTAGAATATGGAGAAACAGACCAAACATTATGTGGAAAAATCCTGTTCATGAAGTTTTAGAGGGTTATAGAGAACACACATTTCTTCCTCAAGAAGAAGATTTTTGTTTTTATCACCCAAAAACAATAGGTAAACAAGAAAAACAAAATGAGTTTTATAATAAAATATGAAAAATGTTTTAATTTATAATATAATCGAAGAAAAAAAGAGATATAAAAACGAATTGTTGTTTAATTATCTCAGAGCACAGATTGATAATTCTTTAAATTTTGGATGGAATAAAAAAGATATCATCATTGGAACAAATTTTGATTTTGAACATAGAGGCGTGGAGAGTATAAGATTAAAAAATATATGTGAGTATAATATATTTAATAATAAATGGTATGGCATACAAGAATTAATGTCAACTGATAAACTTACAGAAGATTTTTGGTTTCACGATCAAGATTCATGGCAAATAAATGAATTACATTTTCCAACTTTTGATGGTGAGATAGCTGGTTCTACTTATGTTTACACTCCAGAATGGAACACATGTTCAATGTTACTAAAAAAGACATCTGAATTTGTTGTTGATTATATAGTTGAATTTATGGAAATGAATAAAGAATTAAATTTATATAGTGATGAAAATTATGTGGCATTTTTAAGAAAAAATAGTGAAATAAAAAATTTATTAAAAACAATTAACAACAAGTTCAATGTTGGTTTAACACACATGGAAAAAAGATATGAGGCAGCAGATAAACCAGTTTGTTCAATAGGATTTCAACCTCATGTTCAAAGTTCTTGGGATGTTTTTATAGAGGGAAAAAATGATTTAAATATTAAATTAGTAGATGATAAATTATTAGAAATATTTAGAAAATATAAATTAACTCCGGAAAATTAATGAAAGAAAATAAGGTTATAATATTTGGTCCATGGTGCGGTGAATTTAGTTATGAATTAAGTTGGTGGAATCCAGAAATAAGAAAAATCAGAAATGAAAACTTTAAAAATTGGCATGCTGTTCATATCGGATTTAAAGGTAGAAGAGCTATGTATAAAGATTTTATAGATGATTACATACCATACCCAAAAGAATTAGAAAACACATTAAGATATCCAGCAGCCGGTGGAGAACATGTAATAGATGTTGGGGAAATAATTCCAAACCAGTTAAAAGATTTTATGTACAAAATAGCAGAATCTTATCAAGAAAAATATGATGAAGTTGAATTGTATATGTCTGATCCAACTATGTTTTATGGTGGTAATAGAATTTATGATGAAGAACCATGTGGTGAATACATCAATTATGAAATTGATTCAAAATTATATCAAGAGACAAAAAATAAAATTAAAAATTATTTTTCAAACGATAGAGATACAATTGTTCTTATGGCTAGAATAAGAGATAGAAACAGAGGTGAAAATACTGGTGGTTGTTATTTAAATTGGAATCCAAAAAGTTGGGAAGTATTTTTAGATAGAGTTATAAATGAATTAAAAACAAATATAGTTACCATAACTCTTTCAACAAATGGTGCTGCTGGTGGTGCTATGAGTTTTGAAGACACTGAATTATATAAAAATAATAAAGAAAATATAATGACATTAAATTTTGACAATGATGATGATTCATTGGATAAACAATTAGCATTACTTAAGTGTACTAAATGTAGTATATATGGAGCTAGTGGTTCAGCAGTACTACCATTTTTTGTTAAGGGTGCAGCAACCTTTACTCAACAGACAATAGAAGAAGGGTTTAGGTTAAAATATAAATGGGAAAGAAATTTGACAGATAATTTAAAAAAAGTAAGAATATTTGATAAATATCATAGTGGTGATGACCTTTATAACTCACCTCCAGATGAATTGTTTGAAGAATTTAAAGAATTTTATAGGAGTTTATGATGAGTAAAAATATAAAACAAGGATTTAAAGAAATGATAGATGAATTAGAAATTGATTTGCAATCATCAATTAAAGATTGGACAAATAAAGGATATGTTACTCAAATTTACCATTTTGTTGGTGGAGTTAAAAGGACATATTCTGGAATAGAAGTTAAGACTATAAGACAAGGACAATTTACAAAATTTAGATGTAGAAATGGAGCCATGGTCATGATTAATGATGCAAATGTTTTAATGGTTGAAGTATTTGAGGAGTAATTAAATGGATATTAGAAAAAATATGTTACCTGTGTTGGGACCAAAAAGTGGTGAAGAAGAAGTTCAAGCCATTCGTGAGGTTTTAGATAGTGGTTGGTGGGGTAAGGGTCCCAAAGTTGCAGAGTTTGAAGAAAAGTTTGCTGAGATGGTTGGACACAAATATGCAGTTGCTGTTACAAGTGCATCACACGGACAAGATTTAGTTATGAAGGCAATGGGTTGGAAAGGTATAGATGTTATCAATCCAGCAATATCATTTATAGCTACAGCTATGATTCCATTATGGAATAACTTTACATCTAACATAGTTGATGTAAAAAGAGATACCTTATGTATAGACCCAGATGATGTTGAAAGATATAAGAAACCAAATAGTGAATTACTAATTGCTGTGGATGAAGCTGGAGTTCTTGCTGATTATGAAGGTTTAAGAAAGAAGTTTGGTGGTTTCATACTAGAAGATACAGCTCATAGTTGTTGGACACCTGGTGCTGGTTTAGGTGGTGATTGTGCAGTTTGGTCTTTTCAAGCAGTAAAGACAATGCCTATAGGTGATGGTGGAATGATAACTACAGATGATAAGTGGTTGGCAGATAGATGTAGAGAATTAACTTGGTTTGGTGTTTCATCTACTTGGAGTAGAGCTTCAGGATCATCACCTGGATATGCTTGGGATTATCAAGTTGATGTGGTTGGTTATAAATACTATATGATTGATATAATGGCTGCCATTGGATTAGAACAAATGAAGAAACTACCAGAACATTTAAAATTCAGAAGACATATACAATCAAGATATAATAAAGAATTAAGTCCACTAATTGAAAGACCACCACATTCAGAAACCGTACAATATTATGTATCTAGAGTTCCAGCAGAACATAGAGATAAAATGATTAACTATTTAACCAATAAGAAAATACATACATCGGTTCATTTTAAACCTTTGTATAAGTATGGACCACTATTACAAGATAGAAAATATCCTGTATCTGATATTGAATGGTTAAAATTATTAACACTTCCTTGTCATAATAGAATGAAAGAAGAAGATATTGATTATGTGATTTATTGGGTGAATAAATATGTTGAGGAAAATTTTTAATGAAAGAAAAAATCAACATAGATGAAAGATATTTTTCAGTTGAAGAACTTCAACTATACCATCGTGCTGAACAAAAAAATTATTATCATGCATTGAGAGAAACTTTTGATATTGAATGGGACGATATTGGTAGTTTTATAGATGTTGGTTGTAGAGAAGGTTATTTACTTAAATTTTTTAATCATTATAATCCTCATAAATTTTTTAGTGGTATGGATTATTTTGAATGGGGACAAAAAATATGGGCGGTAGATAATCCATTTTCAAATTTTGATGTTGACAAATTGGAAATAGATAAAGATGGAATTGAAATCTCTGGTCAAATTAATGAATCTGAAGATAGATTAAATGAAATTAGAGAAAAATTACATTATTATGATAATGGACATATTGAACCTTTTGATTCTGACATGGTAGATGCATATCTGGTATGGGATTTAAGAGATTCTTTAGAAAACACTGAATGGTTAGAATCTATTAAAGTAAATAAATTTTTTGATATTGTTAATTGTACTGAAGTAGCTGAACATGTAGATTCAGATTATTGTAATATTTTTATGAAAAATTTAAAAAGTTTAACCAATAAATATTTGGTAATTAGTTGGAGTCCAGATGATATTCACAATGGGATGACTGATCCATATCATCAACACATAAATGCATTATCAAAAGAAGATTTTGAAAAGAAAATGAAAGAATTTGATTTCGTTAAAAATGATGATTTGACAGATAAGTTATTAGATAGTTGTAAAAAATATAATGCACCAGATTTATACATAAAAAATGAACTATCAGTATGGGAATTGAAATAATGACATTTTTATCTTGTTATAAAATAGATGGAACAATCAATTTAGATTCAAACTCCTGTTTTGGAAATATTGAAACTTACCCTAGATTTCAAGAAGACTTAGATAAATTTAAATCACATTTAAAACAATTAGTAAATGATAAAAAATCTAAAACTTTTTATAAATTTGGAGATGGTGATTATCATTTTTTAAATAAAAGTGAAGTTGGTAGTGCAAGACCAGGAAATAGAGCATTAAGTGTATCTTATAATGATATAAATCATCAAGAGTTTGTAGATGGAGTTAAACTTAATGATTATTATACTTGTGAAATATATCCAGAAAATAGAAAAATGTTTAGAGATGTGATTCCAAATCAAGAAATACACTATCCTGCAGAATATGGATATGGTTTGGTTGCAAATAAGTGGTTTTTTAAAGAATTTAAAGGTAAGATTGGATTGATAGGTGCTAGTGAAAAGTTACATTTAATTGAGGAACTTTTAAAGTATAATGAATACAAAGAATATTTAGGTTTAGATGATTTTAATGATTATATACATTTTCCACAGAAATATGCGTGTGATGATATAGATATAGTTGAAGAATTTGTAGGTAAGCAATTAGAAGAATCTAATTCAAATATATTTCTATTGGGTATAGGACATTCCAAATCAGCCATATTACATAGATTAAAAAAATATACAGATGCTATCTTCATGGATGTCGGAGCAGGTATAGATAATATAGCTGGTTGTATAAATATCAAAAGACCTTATGCCGGTGATTGGACAAATTATAGAATTAAAGATTATGACTATTCTGATATTGATTATCTTAGATATGGTGGAGAGGGTAAAGAGATAATTTTAAATGATTAATATTTATATATCTACATCTAATAAGTACATTCATTTAATTAAACCATTTCAATATTTGTTTAACAAGTTTTGGAGTGATAAACAAAAAGTTACCATATTGGGATATGAAGAACCAAAGTTTAAACTTGAAGACAATTTTAATTTTATATCACTTGGAAAACAAACAACCATAGATAATTGGTGTGTTGAGTTGGGAGATTTTTTAGAATCAACAAATGATGATTATTTCATTCATGCCGTTGAAGATCAATTTATCATCAAACCTGTCAAGATAAATATGATTTCAAAACTCATTGGTATGATGGATAAGGGTGTTGGTAGGATAGCACTTGAAACGGCAGCACAGACAAAACCACACACTGAAATTTATAAAGATGATGAAATGTGTGTCATAGAATTGGATCAATTTGCACAATATAGATTATCAGTTTGTTATTCTATATGGAATAAAGAATACATGTTAAAGTATTTGAAGTTGAATAACACACCATGGGAATTTGAATTAGATGAAAGAGTTAAAAATGATGGATATAGAATTTTAGGGACAAAAATTAATCATCCAGTATATTGTTGTCATTCAATTAGAAATGGTAATTTAGATGAATTTGATTTTAATATTTATGATGGTTATGACATATCAATAGATGATGAAACTCTAAATGAACTTAAACAAAAGGAATTGGTATAATGAAATTTACTTTTGGGATAATTACTGCAACTATAGTTTCACCTCAAGTTATTGAATCTATTGTAAATCAAAACATATCAGAATATGAAATAATAGTTGTTGGCGGTTCGAAACCAGCATGGTGGACTGAAGAAAATTATTACGATAATGTAAAACATATATCATTTGATGAAAGTTCAAATAAATATACTGCAAAGAAAAATATAATAACTAAAAATGCTAAGTATGAAAATATTGTTTTTATGCACGACTATTATATTTTAGAAGATAATTGGTATAAAGGTTTTTTAAAATTTGGTAATGAGTGGGATATATGTATGAACATAATAGAAAATAAAGATGGGACACGGTTTAGGGATTGGTGTGCTTGGGACGATCCAGAAATTTGTTTTACAGAAGGAAATCAACATATAGTATTACCACCATATGATTATGATAAATACAAGAATATGTATATCTCTGGTGGTTATTGGCTTTCCAAAAAATATGTTATGGAACAAGAACCATTAAATGAAGATTTAAATTGGGGAGAGTCTGAAGATGTAGAGTGGTCTAAGAGAGTCCTTCCAAAATATTCTTATAGGATGAATAAATACTCAAAAGTTAAATTGTTGAAAGATAAAAGGTTGTCAGCAGAGATATTATGATAAAACTTATTATATTTGATTTAGATGGTGTGTTGGTAGATGCTCGTGAATTACATTACGAAGCTTTAAACAATACATTAAAATCTGTTGATAAGAAATATATAATACACAGAGACGAACATTTATCAACTTATGATGGACTGACTACTACAAAAAAACTTAAAATGTTAACTAAAAATAAAGACTTACCAGAAGATTTACATGATACGATACATGAAATGAAACAAGATATGACTTTAAAAATAATAGATGGATTTTCAATTGATGATAGGATTGGAAGTATATTGAGAAGTCTAAAATCAGAAGGATATACAATAGCTTGTGCCACTAATTCTATCAGAAAGACAGCAAAGTTACAACTAATTAGAAGGGGATTTTTTGAATATATAGATTTTTTGTATACTAACCAAGATGTTAAAAATTCAAAACCAAATTCTGAAATATATTTAAGATGTATGCTCAAAGCAGAAGTAAATCCAAATGAAACAGTTATTATTGAGGATTCACATATAGGCAGAAAAGGTGCTCTAAGCAGTGGTGCATATTTATGTGGTGTTGAAGATTGTGAAGATGTTTCGTATAATAAAATAAAAAAAGTTATTGATGAAGCAAATAAGAAAGAAGAAGTGAAACCTAAATGGCAGGGGGGAAATATGAATGTATTAATACCAATGGCAGGAGCTGGTTCAAGATTTGAACAGGCAGGATATACTTTTCCTAAACCACTTATAGAGGTAGACGGAAAACCTATGATACAGGTTGTAGTAGAAAACTTAAATATAGAAGCAAAACATATTTTCATAGTTCAAAAGGAACACTATAAAAAATATAATTTGAAGTATTTATTGAATTTAATTACCAATAATAATTGTGACATAGTTCAAGTCGAGGGAATTACAGAAGGTGCTGCTTGTACTACCTTATTGGCTAAACAATATATTAATAATGATGAACCATTAGTCATAGCTAATTCAGATCAATTTGTGGATTGGGATTCTAATGAATTTATGTATTCAATGACGGCCGACAATGTTGATGGTGGAATATTATCATTTAAAGCAACACACCCTAAGTGGTCATTTGCTAAATTAAATGAAGATGGGTTTGTATCTGAAGTAGCAGAAAAGAAACCTATATCTGATATAGCAACGGTTGGAATATATTACTGGAAGAAGGGTTCTGACTATGTTAAGTATTCAGAACAAATGATTGATAACGATATTAGAACAAACAATGAGTTTTATGTCTGTCCTGTATTCAATGAAGCTATTGGTGACGATAAAAAGATTAAAGTATTTCCAATTGAAAAAATGTGGGGATTGGGAACACCAGAAGATTTAGAAGTTTATTTAAAAACGACAAGGTAAAATGTTAGAAAAAAATTATTATAGAGATAAAAAAGATAGATGTTTCATACTTGGAACTGGTATCAGTCTTAATGACATAGATTTAAGTAATTTAGAAAATGAAGTCACCATAGGTGTAAATCAGATATGTGTCACTATGATACCAGATTTCATAGTAGTTTCAGATAACACATGTCTTTTAAAAAATGAACATATCATTCTTAATGAAAAAACAAAAAAATATAGTGATTTTGTTTTTGTGAATAATGGTGGTGGAGTTGAATTGCCTGAAAGATTTTACATACAAAATTCTAAAGTTTTAAAGTGTATAGAAGAAATTCCATATTTTATTGATGATGATTTTAAAGATGTTACAAATACAGGTGGTAGTGTTGTTCAAGATGTAGCAATTCCACTAGCATGTTGGCTTGGATTTAAAGAGATTAATTTGTTAGGATGTGACGGTGGTTTTAGACACTTTTTTCAACCAAATGGAACTGATGGTGATGTCCTTGGGTTAGAGAGAAGGCATGGAATAAAAAGACCTCGTCAAAGATGGAATTTAGTTGTAAAAGAATTAAATAAGAGAAATGTTTCTTTGTATAATTGTAGTCCAACAAATAATTTAAAGGAAGTGGAATATAAAGAATATCCATTTAAAAATAGAAAGGTCTCAAATGAACATTAAAGATATATTAGAACATTCTAAAGTTGAACAGTCAAAACAAATGGTTCAAGATATAAATAAGGATATGATAGGTAGAATTGCATTGAATCAGGCAGCTCAGGCAACTCATGTTTTATATATTGTTAAAGAGTTAATGGGAGATAAGTGTAAAAAAGTTTTAGACATTGGAACATTATGGGGAGGTTCTTTAATGACTATGATGCAAAGTGAATATGATTCTCATTTTGTCTCAATTGATTTTTTTAATGGATATTATAAAAATTTAACTGGACTTTCGGAAGATCCGGTATGTGGTGGCACCAATACAATTGGTTCAGTTACTGCAAATATTAATAGACATAACAAATATGATTATTCATATGACTTAATAGAAGGTTCTTCCCATAACTTGTCAGTAATTGAAACAGTTTATTCTTTGTTAGAAGATTCTGTAGATTTTTTATTCATAGACGGAGACCATACAAAAGAGGGTGTTATTCAAGATTGGAAAGATTATTCTAAGTTAGTTACAAAAGACGGAATAGTAGTTTTTGATGACTACTGGTCAGGAGATTTAGCAGGAAATGCTTGGAAACAAAATATGGACATAGTCGGTGCATTCGAGGAAATTAAAAAAACTAAATTCTTTAAAGAAAATTGGGAAGAGATAGGATTAATTAGTGACAAAAAAATAATTAAAAGGAAATAAATGAAAAAAACTTTAAATATAAAAACAGATAAACTTTTTACAATACTTACACCACAAGTTTCAGAACTTGCAAAGGAGTGGGGTAAAAATGGAGTGGTCCATATATTTACAAAACATACCACTACATCATTAAGGATTCTTGAAAATGAATTGTTACATCATACAGACATAAGATTTTGGTTAGATGAGTATTTACCAAAACATAAACCAGATAATAGAAGATATTTACATGATTTAATATCATTAAGGACAGACGTTCCACAAGATGAAAGAATAAACGCATATGCACACATGAGAACATTGTTTTTTAATACATCAGAAACAATTCCAGTTGAGGATGGTAAATTGATGTTAGGTAAATGGCAAGATATACATTTCATAGAATTAGATCCAGGTGATGATATATATCCCTTACAAGATAGAACTATCATTTGTACATTTATAGAAGAATGAAATTTTTTATTATAATAAAAGAAAAATCAGAAAGACTTCCTAATAAAAACTTTTTGAAATTAGGTGGTATTCCTCTCTATAGACATCTATTAAATAAATTAGATGGACAAGATGTTTATGTAGATACAGATAGTAGTATGATATTCAAAGATTTAGAGGACAGCAAGATTACTTGTTATAAAAGAAAACAAAAATTTATTGACTTAGAAAATGATGGTGACTTTAGGGTAAGTCCCGTATTATTGATGATTGAAAACTTTTTAGATGAGTATGTCATTGATGAAAATGAAATAATAGTAACTCCACATGTAACATCACCATTTATTAAATTATCTACTATGATACAAGCTAGTAAAAAGTTGAATGATGGTTACGACAGTGTTCAAGCATGTACCAAACATAAAGAATTTACATATTTTAAAGGACAACCAGTAAACTTTAATCCCGATGTAGTTCAAAAAACTCAAGATTTAGAACCAGTCATTATGGGTAATGGAGCATTTTTTATTTTTACAAAGAAAACATTTAAAGAGAATAATAATAGAACAGGAAACAATCCTTGTTTTTTCCCCATAGGTTTTCCAGAAGATATTGAAATTGATTATGAGGAAGATTGGAATTTAACAGAAAGAATATATGAAAGATAAGATTAAAATAGTTGATGTAACTTTAAGAGATGGTGGTTTCACTTGTGATTTTGATTGGCCAATGGATTTTGCACAAGAATATTATAATCTAATGTCTAAATTAGGAGTTAGTTTTGTAGAGATGGGTTATTGGAAACAAACAAAAAAAAGTAAGAACAGATTCTTTAACTTAAATATGGATACTATTAATGAAGTCACTGGAGGACAAGGAAAGAATAATGTATCTGTAATGATTGATTATCACTATTGTAGTAAAGATTTAAATGATTATCCTACCACTGAACAGAATGAAATTAAAATGATTAGGATGACTTGTAGAAAAGATATGGTTAAAGAAGGATTTGAATTTGCTGTGAAGTTAAAAAAATATACTGGTTTAGATATAGCATTTAATCTTTTTAATACTACAAATTATACAGATAATGAACTTAATTCTGCTCTTGATATTGTTCTTGATTCTGATTTTGACATCATAGGTTTTGCAGATACTCACGGACATCTAAACTTATATAAAGACATACAAAGATACGAAGAAAAATTTAAAAGAATAAAAGAGTGTGGTAAAAATACTTGTTTTCATTTACACAATCATACTGGTAAAGCTTATATGAATTACATTAAGTGTCTTGAAAGTCCTTATGTTGATTTTTGTGATACCTCAATAATGTCTCTTGGGAAAGGAGCTGGAAATTTAAAATTAGAAAATGTTTTAGAGGATGACAAATCATTATTATTAAATGAATTCATACATAAACATTATCATTCTTTATTCAAAAAGACAGTTAGTCCATATTATATGGTAACTGGTAGATATGGTATTACAGACCATTATGCAGTTCAAGCTAGAAAATTAAATCTACCCATGAATACATTTGTAAGTTTTTGTTCTACCGTATCAGGATTATATAGAGATAATTTCGACAAAATACTTTTGGAGGAATTTGTAAAATGAATATTTTAATAACAGGTGTTAGTTCTGGATTAGGTAAAGCTTTAAAAGATGAATATTTGAATCTTGGTCATAATGTTTATGGTATTAGTAGAAGTAAGGTTAATGATTGTAATCATATTTCTTGTGATTTGGAAAATTTAGATGGAATAGAAAGTAAATTATGTAGATTGTTAAGAAATGTTTCTAAATTAGATTTGGTTGTGTTAAATGCTGGAATGTTAGGAGAAATAAAAACATTTGATAAATGGACAATTAAAGAATTAAATAAAATTATGAATGTTAATGTGTGGTCCAATAAGATAATTTTAGATTGGTTATTGAGTAACAGAAAGATACATCAAGTTATATCAATTTCATCTGGTGCTAGTGAACACACTTATAAAGGTTGGAGTGGATATTCTTTAAGTAAATCAAGTTTAAGGATGATGATGAAAGTATACTCTACAGAAACAGAAGACACCCACTTTATGTCTGTGGCACCTGGTTTAGTTGACACACCAATGCAAGATTATCTCTGTAATGAAGTTGATACCAACGAATTTACAGTAACTAAAAAGTTCATAGAGTCTAAAGAAAATGGTGTGACAAAACCACCAAAAGATGTAGCAAAAAGTATAATAGAGTTGATACCGTCATTAACAAAATTTGAAAATGGTTCATTCATAGATTTGAGAGACAAAAAATGAAAACAATAACTATAAATTATTTAGCAAATGAGAGAACTCAATATTTTAAACCTATATTTAATCAATTGACAAAAATAAAGGATGAAAATAAAAAAAAGATAAATGTAAATATGCTTGTGTCTAAACCACATGATGATAATATAGATATAAAATTATTAACTGATAATGGGATAGAAACACAAATAATATATTTACCTGATTCTGGAAGACATTATATGTGTAAGGTAGAAAATGCTATGAATATAGCAAACAAATACACCATTTCTTTAGATGAAGATGTATTTTTAAATAATCATATTTGGGATTTTATGATTGAAAATTGTGATATTTTAGATGATGATAAAAATTTGTTATTTTCACCATTGTTATCTACTGGAGTTCCTACAGTTGATTGGTTTGTAGAACAATTTTTTGAGGAAGAAGATAAAAATTTATTGTTTGAAAAATTTAAAAATACTTATATTATAGAATCTAATTGTACACCACCTGGCTGTGGAATATTAAATAAATGTACAATTGATTCTAATAAATGGGATTATGAGAACTTTTATGAGGAAGTTAAAAAAATGCAAACTCATTATAAAGGTATTCATCCTGTAAGAGTTTCAGAGGAACTTCAATCACTTTTGATAGATTTGGTATTAAAATATAAGGATAAATTATTTAGAAAAATGGACTATGAATTATTTTATAATAATGATAGACCTTATTTTTGTAATAATGTTTACATGATTAAAACTGAAACTTATAAAAGAATTATAGAAGACAGTTCATTGTTTGTAGATAAGTTTGATGAAGTTCCCATCAATAAATTTAGAGAGAGACACAATTTAAATATGGTTTTTATTAAAAATTCATTTGGAGTTCATCCAACATATAATTGGATAGGTATGGATAAGTATACAGAATTAGCAAATAAATTTTTTACGGAGATGGATAAATGATAGAACAAGTGAAGAAGTGGTTACTCAAACATGAATTTCATTGTGGCACCAATGGTACTTGTCGTTGTCCAGATGCACCTGTTGTAGATTTAGTAGTTCCACTAACTGATATTGAAATTGAAAATCTTAGATTAAAATCATTAGAATCATTAGAATTAGAATATCTGGCCGGTACTGAAAATGCAAAACATAAATCAACTGAAAACCCATTTCTACAACTTATCTGTAAACACAAGTATCCTTGCAAGACTATAAATGAAATGGCATTTAAAAAATTTAAGAACATACATAAAGGTGAAACTGCAATCATTTATGCATCTGGTCCCAGTTTAAATAACTATAAAACAATTTATGGTAGTAAAAAATTTATACATGCGGGTGTTAATGGGGTTATCAAAAGGGATGATTTGGCTAAAAAATTACATTATTACTTTTATGGTGATGCGAAACATCAAGACGCCTATTTGGAAATTGCAGAAGGATATCAACCCAAAAATGCAAAATTTGTACATTCTTATCGAGATGCCAAACATTATTTACAACACATTAACCCATCTGAAGCCTCAACTGCAGGAGCAATACCTTACGAAGATACTTTACGTTTAGAAGATACATCACCAGACATAACAAAATCACCTGTAAAGGGTGGTGGGGTTACTTTTAGAGCCATTCAAATTTTATTATTTATGGGAATTTCAAAATTGTATATAGTAGGAAATGACATATCGAAAGGTGGTCTAAGATTTTATGAATCTGAAACCCGTTATCACGATTCAGGAGGATCAGAAATAACAATTACCTCTGAATCTGAGACAAAGGTAGCACAACAACCATATGAACATTGGGTTAGGTTTAAATCTTATATTTCAGAAAATTATCCTGAAGTAGAAATCATATCAATAAATCCCGTTCACCTTAAAGGTGTGTTTAAGGATAAATTTCAATGAAAAATATAAATGATATATTGTTTGTAATACAAGCTAGATTAAATTCACAAAGAGTCCCACAAAAGATGATAAAAGATTTTAATGGAACTAATTTGTTTAATTTAGCAATAGACAAAGTTTTGGAATCAAAGATAATACCCAAAGATAATTTTTATGTATCTATATGTGAAGATGAACTTATTGATATAGCAGAAAATAAAGGTGTTAACATTTATAAAAGAAGTTATGAATCTGCAAATAATGACAATTCATTACAGAAAATATATGAGTGGCACGATAAGTTACCATTTAAGTATGTCATAAAGATAAATGGTTGTTCACCTTTATTAAAAACAGAAACTATTGATGGTTTTGTAAAAACATTCATTGAACAAGAAGAAGAAAACTTATTTGGTGTGATAGAGACTAAAGATTATTATTGGAATAAAGATGGTAAGTTAGTTACACCATGGCCAGAAGACCAAACTATAATGAATACAAAAGCAGTTGAGGTTACATACAAAGCAGCACATACTCTATATGCAAGTAGAATGGATTTGATTAAAAGGGATATGTTTATGGGAAATTTTCAGAAAGAAGGTGGAATAAAATTATATCCAATGGATGAATTAGAAACATTTGATATAGATTATGAATGGCAATTTGATGTGGGAGAAATTTTGTATAGGGGGAAAAATGATTTTAATATCTCATAGAGGAAATATAAACGGTAGAATATCAGAAAATGAAAATAATCCTCTTTACATAGAAAGAGCCTTACATAGAGGTTTTGAGGTAGAAATAGATGTATGGTATAAAGATAATAGATGGTATCTCGGACACGATAAACCTCAATATGAGATAGATTTGGATTATTTAAAAAATAGTAAGTTTTGGTGTCATGCTAAAAATATAGAATCTTTAAATATGATGTTAACTTATTCAGATATTCATTGTTTTTGGCATCAAGAAGATGATGTAACTTTAACATCAAGAAACATTATATGGACTTATCCAGATAAACAATTAACAGAAAATTCAATATGTGTTTTACCAGAAAAAAATAATCAAACTATAAAAAAATGTCTTGGAATTTGTAGTGATTATGTTGTAAATTATAAGGAGTCATTATGAGTTTATTAGTTACAGGTGGAACTGGACTTGTTGGTTCAGTAATAAATGGGGATATCAAACTATCAACAAAAGATGTTGATTTGAGAGATTTTAAATCCACATTAAATTTATTTAAACATTTTAAACCAAAAAAGGTTATCCATTGTGCTGCTCGTGTTGGTGGTTTGGGTGGTAATATGAATTATAAGGGTGAATATTTTTATGATAATATGATGATGAACTTAAATGTATTAGAAGCTTCAAGAAGAGTTGGGGTTAAGAAAGTAGTTTCATTCATGTCTACTTGTGTGTTTCCCGATGATGTGGAATATCCATTGACAGAAAAAAAGATACATTTAGGTGAACCACATCATTCTAATTATCCATATGCATATGCTAAACGAATGGTTGATATCCAAAGTAGAGCTTATAAGGAGCAATATGGATTAAACTATGTGTCAGTAATTCCAACTAACATATATGGACCTAATGATAATTTTGATTTACATCAAGGTCATGTAATGCCAATGTTAATACATAAATGTTATTTGGCTAAAAAGAATGGTACGGATTTAAATGTATGGGGTACAGGAAATGCATTGAGAGAATTTATATATTCGGAAGATATAGCTAGATTGACAGAGTGGGTATTAAATAATTATGAAGAAGATGAACCAATTATATTTAGTCCTTCTCAAGAAATAACTATTAGATATATGGTTGATTTAATTGTTGAAAATTTAAATTTTAAAGGTAATGTTGTATTTGACACGGAGAAACCAGAAGGACAATTTAGAAAACCATCAGACAATTCAAAATTAAAATCATATTTACCAGGTTTTGAATTTACTTCAGTGGAAGATGGTATCAAGAAAACTGTTGATTGGTTTGTTAATAATTATGAGAATGTAAGAAAATGAAAAAAGCACTTATAACAGGAATAAATGGACAGGATGGTTCATATCTTACTGAATTGTTACTTGAAAAAGGATATGAAGTTCATGGAATACTTAAAAGAAATTCTGTAGCTGAGAATCAAACCGCTAGGTTAGACAATGTGTACAATATTATAAAAGATAATTTATATTATGCAGATATGACAGATATGGCATCCTTAATAAAAGTTTTACAAGATGTTCAACCAGCTGAAATATATAATTTAGCAGCTCAATCTCATGTTAGAATTTCATTTGATCAACCGATTTACACTACCCAAACTATTGCTGTTGGGACTATGAATTTATTAGAGGCTATAAGATTAGTTTGTCCTAAGACTAGAATGTATCAAGCATCATCTTCTGAAATGTTTGGTAACAATATAGACAATGATGGATTTCAAAGAGAGACAACAAAGATGAGTCCAGTGTCACCATACGGTTGTGCTAAGGTATTTGGATATAATTTAATCCATAACTACAGAAATTCATATGGATTATTTTTAAGTAATGGTATACTATTTAATCACGAGTCACCAAGACGTGGAACTAATTTTGTCACAAACAAAGTTGCAAAAGAAGCCGTAAAGATAAAAAAGGGACTGTCAAATAAACTTGTATTGGGTAACTTAGATGCGTCTAGAGATTGGGGACATGCAAAAGATTATGTTTATTGTATGTGGTTAATATTGCAACACGATAAACCAGATGATTTTTGTTGTTCTACTGGTGTATCTCACACCGTGAAAGACTTAATAGAATATGTGTTTGAGAAATTAGATTTAGATTGGAAAACATTTGTGAGTTATGATGACAAGTACTTTAGACCAGAGGAACTAGATATTTTAAAAGGTGATTGTTCCAAAGCCAAAAGACTTTTAGGTTGGAAACATGAATATACATTTGAAACTATGTTAGATGAAATGATTGAATATTGGAATAATTATTATAAAAAGGTTAATGTAGAATGAAAAATATATTGATATCAGGTGGACATGGAAGATTTGGAAATTGGATTAGGTATTATGCTTTAATTGATGATTATAATATATCTTCTCCAACTTCTAAAGAGATGGATGTGACAGATTTTGAAAGTATAAACTCAAATATAATTAAATACAAACCTGATGTATTTTTACATGCTGCAGCATTAACAAGACCATTGATTGTTCATGAGGATGAACCATATAAGAGTATTGAAACTAACATCATAGGAACTTCTAATGTTGTTTTAGCTTGTATAAAACATAATATAAAACTTGTTTATATTTCTACAGACTACGTTTATGAAGGAACTGATGGTAACTACGATGAAGAGTCACCATTAAAACCATTTAACAATTATGGTTGGTCTAAATTAGGTGGTGAATGTTCTGTAAGATTATATAAAAATTCATTAATACTTCGAATATCTATGATGAATAAACCAATTTTATATCCAAAAGCTTTAGTTGATGTGGAGAGAAGTCTCCTGTTTGATGATGATGCTGCAAAGATAACTCTTAAACTACTTGATAATTTTGGAATTATAAATATTGGTTTTGAATCAAAATCAATTTATGAATTTACAAAAGAATACAATCCAAATGTTGGTAAGATTTCTTTAAATGAGGTGAAAGATATAAAACTTTCTAAAAATACTAGTATGAATACAGATAAGATGGCCAAATTATTAAAAAAAGAGGAACGATAATGATTCCAATATTTTCAAACTCTCTTGGTAAGGAAGAATTAAAAGCTGTAGAAAAGGTTTTTGAATCTAAATGGGTTGGTTCTGGAGACAAAACATTAGAATTTGAAAAACAATTTGGTGGTAGACTTAATTCAAAATATTCATTGTCATTTAATTGTGCCACAGCAATACTATATGGTTCTATGAAGATACTTGATATAAAACCAGGTGATGAGGTATTGTTACCAACAATTAACTTCATAGGGTGTGCTAATGCAATCATAGATGCTGGTGCCAAACCCGTATTTTGTGATGTAGACTTAAATACATTTAACATTTTACCCGAAGAGATTGAAAGAAAAAAAACAGATAAAACGAAATTACTTTTGATGTTGCATTATGGCGGTAATCCAGCTAGGTTTGACGAAATCAAAAAGGCATGTGGAGATATAAAAATAATTGAAGATAGTTGTAATACTTTATTTTCTAAGTATAAGGATAGGTATTGTGGTGCATTAGGAGACATCGGTTGTTTTAGTTTTGATTCTATGAAGATACTTGTAACCGGTGACGGTGGAATGATGACATTTCAAAATGATGAGTATTATGAAAAGGCACTACAATATAGATATTTAGGGTTACTAAGTAGAAAGAAATCTGGTACAGATTCCTTAAATAAAAACAACGAGAATTGGTGGGAGATAGAATTAGGTAGTACATCTGGTAGGTTTGTGTCAAATGACATAGTTTCATCTATAGGTCTAGAACAAATGAAAAAGATAGATGGATTCGTCAACAGAAGGAAATATATATGGGATACATACAAATCTGAATTAAAAGATTTGGATTGGTTGGTGTTACCACCAGAACCAGAAGAAGATTGCACAACATCTTATTTTTTATTTTGGTTAAGAATAAAAAATGGATGGAGAGATGAATTTGCTAGGTATATGGTAAATAATGGTGTTTATGTAACTTTTAGATATTATCCTTTACATAAAATAAAACTATACAAAGAATTTAGTTCACAGTTAAAAAATGCAGATGAGATATGTGATAACACGATTAACATACCTGTTCATCAGAACTTAACTGATGACAATGTAGAACACATAATTAATACAATTAAAAATTTTAGGAGAAAATAAATGAAAAAATTTGCAGTTATAGTTAGTGGATGGCATTTTCCAATTGGTTTTTATAAACAAATTAAAGAACAAAAAGTACCAGATGGTTGGGAAATTGATTATTTTTGTGTATCTCATAGGAATCCGAGTGATGCAATAAAGGAAAAACAAAGTATAGTATCTCAAATAGGTGATGGAATTTTAGAAGACATGGATAGAGTTTTATACGAAGAGATTCCAACTGTTAAGTGGTTACAAGAAAATGGATGGGAGTATAGTTTAGAACCAAATAATTGTGGTGATTGGTCAGTTGCAAATCAATGGTTAGAAAAACACCAAAATTATAGAGAATATGAAATTGTTTTAATTACACACGATGATAATTTCTTGATAGGTGATCAATTATTTGTAAATGTTTTAGACAGCAGATTTGAAACACTTTTCAGAAATGACTATTCTTTAAATGACTTACCTGAATTTAAACATGCCAAATCGGGTGATTATTCAGAAGTTGATGCAAATGATGATTGGTTATTATTATCTAATGCAATAGTTAATTACACTGGAAAACCAAGAGGTTCTTTTGACTTTTTCAAGACATCATTACTTGAAGATATAGGTGGTAGTTTTGATATGAGTAGAGTAGAATTAGATAGAACTGGAAAAACTGACAATATGGGAATGGAATATTATGGAACTAATGTACCCACTGGTGGATTAAGTATGAAGGATTGGGAAAAACCAATTCAAGATTTTTATGGATTCATGCATAGAAATAATTTGTTGGACACGATTAGATATTTATCACCTGTGTATAGGATAAGTCCTTATTGTCTTGAAGGAGAAAGAGGGTTGTTATGTAATATGGCTACTCCTCAAGGAAAACTATACCAATCTATGGTTCAAGAATATCAAAAGAATGGTATCTTAAATGTTTAGTTATAATGAATATAAAAATATAATTAATTTAATTAGAAAATATATTCCAATGATGGATTTCTCAGAGGTGGATGAAAAAACTAAAAAGTTTTGTGTGTTAAGACACGACATAGAATTTTCTATTGACAGAGCATATGAACTTGCTAAAATAGAAAAAGAATTGGGAGTGATTTCCACCTATACAGTTCAGATTAGAAACAATACTTATAATGCACTATCAGAAAAAAATATAGAATTGGTTAAAAAGATAAAAGGGTTAGGTCATCATATTGGGTTACATCAGAATCCACCAATTATGGATTTAGATAAATTGACAACTTATGTGAGTACTGACATCCAGATGTTAGAATATTATTACGGTTTTTATATTGATAGGTTTGCATTTCATAGACCAAAAAGAGAATATTTAAAGAAATATTTTCAATTGGAAAACAAAATCAATTGTTATGATAAAAAGTTCTTCCATTATTTTGAAGAGAAACCTGATGAGTTAGATGTGTTGTATCTTGCGGATTCAAATCACGAATGGAAATATGGATATCCATTGGATTTTGATTTTTCTAAAATTGACAAATTACAATTATTGACTCATCCTTTTTCTTGGTCTAAAAATGGTGGAGATAATTATGGTAATTTCTTATCTTTGATACGAGAGAGAAACAAAGAGTTGTTGAACTCAATGGATACCGAGACAAGTACATTTCCAAAGGAGTTATTACAATGAAAAAAAATGTAGTTTGGTGGCCAGCTATAATCAATGAAAATCATAAAGATAAATATGGTGGTTATGATTATTTTGAATATTCTAGAAAAACTTGGGAATATTGGTGTGAAAGAAATGATTGTCTATTTGTCCCCTTTACCGAACCAGTAGAAAAAGATTTATTTAGATTTAGACCAAACTGGCAGAAAGCGATATTTGTTTTTGATGAGTTAGAACGTATGAATATAGATTATGATCAAATAGCATTAGTTGATAGTTCATTTATGGTAAGATGGGACACACCAAATTTCTTTAATATGACAGATAGAAGACTTACAGCATGTAGAGATATGGATAACATGAGATGGATTTATGAAAGTATACAAGGATATAAAGATATATTTGATGGTTTTGAGTTAAATCAATCCAAATATGTGAATTCTGGTTTTATGATATTTAATGGAGAACATAGAAAATTATTTGATGGATTTAAAAGATTTTACTTGGAAAATATAGAAAAATTCCTTAAATTACAAGATAACATAGTTAAAAAAGGAACTGAACAGACACCTATGAATTATTGGTTACAGATTAATAATGTTGATGTCAACATAGATTTACCTTTACCATTTAAGTTGACACATCTGCAACGAAAGGAATTGTTTTCTCACAACTGGCAACTTAACGAGGATAAGACACCATTTTTTATAAAGTATGGTTATAATTTTAGTTTTAATGGAATACCAAAAAAACATAGGACTGATGTGATGAAACAAACTTGGGATTTTATAAAAGGTAAATATAATCATGATGAAATTAAGTTTGATAAGATATTAGATACAATACCACATAAAGATACTGCAAAGTACACAACGAGTAGAAAGTTTAAGAAAGATGTACTTGAATTATTTTCAGACGAAAAGTATAAGGACTTGACAATGATTGAGTTGGGTAGTTGTCAGGGGAATTCTACATTTGTTTATAGCAATGTATTTAAAAAAGTTTATGGTGTAGAGAAGGACAGTTGGAATATAGAACAAGCAAAAAAGAAATGTAAAGATAAAGATAATGTCGAGTTTATACAGAAAGACATTTATACAGAAGATTGGGATTTTCCACAAGCTGATATTGTGATGGTAGATGCTGGACACACTTATCAACATGTTATCCACGATGTTGAAAAGACGATGGCATATTTTAATAGTCCTATAATTATATTGGATGATTATGGTAATCCTAAAACAGATATAAAGAAAGCAATTGATGAATTGATAAGTAATCAGATTATTCGATTACATTCTCATGTTGGAGAGGGAGAAGGATTTAAAACTGCAGCAGGTTGGGTCATGGATGAGAGAGAAGGTGGAGTATTTAATTTATGAAAAATTTAGTTTTTATGATGGACATAGATTTAGGTGGAGAAGGTAGATATTCTAGTAGTAGAAGAGAAGCATATAAATACTCAATTGACAGTTGGAGAAGATGGTGTAACAAGAATAATTGTGAGTTGTTTATATTAAATGACTTAATCGTAGAAAAAGAAAGGATGACAATCTGTTGGCAAAGATATTATTTATTTGATATATTAGATGCAAATGAAATTGAATATGATCAAGTCCTTATGGTAGATGCCGACACAATAGTTCATCCAGAAACACCTAACTTTTTTGAAATGAGTGAAGGTAAGTTATGTGGATGTCAATTTGATGGTAGTTGGGATTGGGTATTAAGAAGTGTAGAGAACTACTCAAAACATATCTTTGATGGTTATATGATGCCTTGGTGGAAGTACTTTGATTGTGGTTTTGTTCTTGCTAACAAGACTCATAAACAATTCTTTCAAGACATAATAAGTTTTTATTTTAGAAATCAAGATAACTTAATTCAAATGCAAGAAACATTTCATACAGGCACAGATCAAACACCAGTAAATATGTTAGTTAATCAGATGGGGATAGATTTTAAATTATTACCTTATGAATTTAATATGAATGACATGGCAAGAAAAGAATTGTTAGCAGATGATTTGTTATTTACAAAGGTCGGATGGATTTATCAGTACAATGCAATACCAAATAACACGGATAACCAGTTAACAAATCATTTTATGAAGAAAACATATGAACATTTTTATGGAGATTTAAATGACTAAGTTAAATAATACATTTGCAATAGGTTGTCTTGTACAATGGTATGAGATAGAAATAATTGAAGAATATATTGAAAGTTTAAGACAAGTTATAAACCAAATTGAAAATAAAGAGAATGTTTTAGTTAATCTTAAACTTGTGGTAAATCAAGATTTAGAAAAAATTGATGAGAGTCAAATTACTATGGATGAGATAATTACAAGATTTGAAAAAATGATTGATGGTTTTGAATTAGATGTTACAGAGGAACTTGTAACTATAGCTGATTATCGTAGATGGTTTAATGATTACTATTGTGAAAAGGTTGATATTTTAATGTGGGGAGAAACAGATGCTTTGTTACCAAGTCAAACTTTTGAAATCTTAGACAACTTACATACCCAAGTTAAAGATGAAACACCAAAATATATAACTTTCTTTAGTGTCTGTAAGATGTGGGATGAGAGTTGGAAGATATTAGAACATTCAGATTTTACAGATAAACCTTTCATTGAAAACGACTATGAAAATTGGTGGAGTTTAAAGTATACAATGAATCAGGATGAAATGGAAAAAATAAATAAAAAAGTCACTGACTTGGATATAAGAATAACTAATCAACATAAATTTAATGGTTGTGGGTTGGTTATCCCATCAGAAGTTGTAAAATCGGGAGTTAACATACCACGATCTGTGTTTTTTGTACATGAGGATACTGCTTTCATGATGATGATTCAAAAGGTTTTGGGGATGATTCCACAATATATTGTAAAAAATATATTGTTGGTTCATAATAGAAATCATCCAAAAAAACGGATGTACATAGAGGGAGAAACTGGCGGGACAATGAACGAGAAAAGAAGAAGTAATGAGTGGTATGTAAAGGCTAATAAAATGTCCGAAGAAAATACCTATAATTTATTTAATCAATTTAAAACTTATACATGGAAGGATGTCTTTAACAAATGACTATAGCATTTTTTAGTGAATCAAATTTCATTGGTAAGATATCAAGAAACTTTGAAAATATGAGAACAGAGTATGCTTGGTATGTGGCACTTAATGCCAACCATCACCCTATTTCTAATTTACCTAATTTAGACGACAAGATATATGATTTAGGTATTGTCATAATACCTAAAATGAATATAGATAATTTGATGCAGTTTCCTATGATTAAACAAATGAGAAGAACTTGTAAAAAGATAGGATTCATGCAAGAAGGTCCTTATTGGTATTTCCAAGATTATCCAATGGAACAACAAATATGGTTTTATAATTGTTTAATGGAAATGGATGTGATATTTGGACACAACAAAGCTGATGTAGAATATTTTAAGGGATTGACAGAAAAGAAACATGTTTATCAAAATAAATCATTAATGATTACAGATGAAATAAAACCTAAAGTTAAACCTGAAGATAGAAGTGGTGTAATTATTGGTGGTAATATGGTTAGATGGTATGGTGGTTTTGATTCCTATATAATTGCACAAGAGTTTGACACAGAGATATTTGCACCATCAATGGGCAGAAAAATAGAGAGAGAAGATGAGATGTCTATTACTCATTTACCATACATGAATTGGGTTGAGTGGATGAATAATTTATCAAAATTTAGATATGCTGTTCATCTCATGCCAACACACGCTGCCGGAACATTTGCATTGAATTGTGCTTATCACGGAATACCTTGTATTGGTTATGAGGGATTAGATACACAAGAACAATGTCATCCACAATTAACTATTAAGATGAATGATTTAAGTAATGCGAGAAGATTGGCAAATAAGTTAAGAACTAATAGTAGTTTCTATGAAACTGCATGTGAAACAACAAAGAATAATTTTAATACCTTTTTTGGAGAAGAAGAGTATATTTATAAGATGAATAAAGTTTTAAAAGAGGTTATAGATGTCAAAAATTCCTAACAACATACATATGATTTATGGTCTTTCACAGACTTTTGGTTGGGGTGAATACGAACACTTTGTTAGAGAAATAGGTAAGACAATCAAACGACCAAAAGCAGATGTGTTCAATATAATGAGATACTTGGCCATCAAATCTGCACATGAAGTAAATAAACCAGATAACATATTTTTTTATTATCATTATGAACCTTATGGTGAATGGTGGGAAAAATCTAAACAATACATAACACCAATAAAGGTTGATCCACCAAAGGAAATATTTGGTAATCCAGTTGAGAGTTATGCTCATCAAGCAGATGTAATACGATTACAGGTATTGATTGAAGAAGGTGGTATATATTTAGATTCTGATACATTGTGTTTGAAACCCTTTAAACCACTCTTAGATAAAGGTGGATTCATCATTGGACAAGAGGGTTATAATTCTACAAAATTATGTAATGCAGTTCTATTATCAGAAAAAAATTCAGAATTTGCAAAGATATGGCTGTCCAATTATGTTGATTTTGATGACAACAATTGGGCTGGACATTCTATTGAACTTCCATATAAATTAGCACAAGAACATCCAGATTTAGTACACATCATGAATCATAAATCTTTTACTTGGCCTTTATATCATTCAGAACATTTAAGATGGTTTTTTAGAAATGGGGTATCCTATGCTGAATGTGACTACTCGGATGGGATAGTTAGTAATATGGGTGGAGTTTTAAGAACAGATGAAGACTTTAGTGAATCATATGTAATTCATCTTTGGGCAGGAAAGAGTGTCACCAATGAATTTGTAAAGGACTTTCCAGATAATCCAATGAATGATTGGATGACAATTGACAATATTAGAAATATCGACACACCCTTTAACAAACTAGCAAGACAATTTTTAGAGGATTTATAATGAAACCAATTAGTTTTATACAACCAAGTAGAAATAATTTAAAGTATCTTAAATGGTCTTACAATTCTATCAGAAAGAATCTTGGATACATACATGAAATATGTATGGCTGATGATTTCTCAAATGATGGAACTTGGGAATGGTTACAGAAGATTGCAAAAGAAGATAAGAATGTTAAGATACATAGAAACGAAGGTCCAACAAGATTAGGACATACAATTCTATATGATACATTGATTAATGATTATGCTACCAATGATATTGTTATGATATATCATGCTGATATGTATGCTCTACCAGGACTTGATAAGGAGGTTGATAGATATATTAAACCGGGTGTAGTAGTTAGTGGTACAAGAATAGAACCACCATTGCATCCAGATGGACCCGAAAAGATAATTAAAGATTTTGGAATAGAACCTGAAGAGTTTGATGAACAAGGATTATTAAATTGGTTT
>Ga0080013_1000154_pt1 | contig 36224 bp, 32 predicted proteins | sample ETNvirenome_6_85_FD_69236 | JGI IMG/M metagenome (GOLD analysis project Ga0080013, IMG submission 69236) | Marine viral communities from the Pacific Ocean - ETNP_6_85 (SPADES assembly) (version 2) | ecosystem: Environmental > Aquatic > Marine > Oceanic | place: Pacific Ocean | collected 2013-06-19
TTGGTGCACCATAAGAACCAAAATAAGTATAATAGTCGCCTGAAGAAAAAACGGGTTTCTGGTAATCAGCAGCGATGGAGTTGTCAGCAAATATTTTCCCCATTGATGCCGTGGTAAGGACATTCAATGTGGTGCCATCAAAAGTAAAGTTATTGCTTCCAGTTAGATCATCGTTTAAGTTGTATTGAATATCGTTGGTATCGCCTGCTGCTTCTATTTCTGATGCTGTGATATTGATTAGTTGAGATCCATCGCCATAAAAAGCAGAAGCAGAAATATTGATAGAAGCGGAAAGGTTCCCAATGACATTTATATTGTCGGTGAAAACTGAGGTTGCACCTGAACCAGTTTGTAGGAATGATCCGGTGAAGGTATGCGTATCGGCGGTGCTTGAACCAAAAAGTGTAGATCCAGTATAAGTAAGAGTTGTCCCTGAAAGACCTAGAGTTCCGATCTCGACAGTACCGGTAACGCCTGATGCAGACATGAAATGAATAGACCCATACCTTACATACAAACTATTCCATGGTTTAGGGCGAGATCCTAAGTCGTGAGCAAAGCGAGTCGGAGGGACAACATCGCCGCCAATCTCAGTTTGTCCTGTGACATAGAGTTGACTTCCACTATAGATGAATCCACTGCTGGCACTTAAATCGCCACCATAATTTAATTGAACTTCGTAATCACTACCTGCCGCCGAAATCTCCGACGCGGTAATATTAGTCAGACCACTACCATCCCCGTAGAATCCCGACGCTGATATGTTGCCACTTACATCGAAGGTCCCAGTCAAAGCCAAAACACTGGCACTTACAAAAGTGAAGTTAGGGCTTGCGCCAAATGCAGGTCCGGGATTGTTATATTGAACTTGCCAATCATCACCAGCAGGATCGGTGGCGGATGCTGTGATACCAGTGAGTCCGCTGCCGTCACCTACAAAATAGGCTGCTGAAACCTCGTTGGTTACATTTAGAGTGCCTGTAACTTGGTGGAGAGATGCCGTGTTCTCGCCCCCCAGAATTGAGTCGCCTGTCTCCAGAAATCTAAATCTAGTCTTAAGATTGGAATCACTTCCGCTTATTACTGCTATGCCTTTGACCATTAAAAACTATTCCTCGTTGAATAATTAGTTCTTCGAAGGCGAAACATGAAGTTTAAACTTGCGGTTAAAGAACTTTGGCGACGTTATTATCCGACACCAGCGCTGCCGCTCCAGTTTATTATTCCACCTACATTAATTTCATTAATGTTAATGCTGGTCAATCCCGCAATGATTTCTACATTGTCGGATCCCTCGAGCCAAATTTCAGTAACCTTAAGGGGAAGAGTGACGGGTGAAGCACCGGGGACGGTTGGGGTTCTATCGTCTATCTTAAAATGATTAGTTCCACCCGAACTAGGGAGTCCGTTCTGAGAGAACGCCACAAACAGTTCATCGGCGTTATCCGGATCGTGACTCATGATCTGAATCCATCGAGTAACGCTTGGGAATTCTACCTTGACGGCGCCACTTGACTTAGAATCAATCTCTGATTTGACAAAAGGTTTGCCGGATACGATATATGCCGCTGCGTTACCTAATCCTGCTCGATATCGAAATGCCATACTTTTCTCCCTAACCTACGCCTTCGCTGCCGCTCCAGTTAATTACTCCGCCGAAACTCAACTCGTTCTTGTTGATGCCCGTTAATCCCGCAACTACATCGAATTCAGCTGAGTCTTCGAACCACATCTCCGTCACCTTTAACTCAAAGAATGCCACGTTATGTCCCGGAGTAGAAGAACCTCTATCTTGCAGTGTAAAGTAGTTGGTTCCGCCCGCTGACGGGAGTCCGTTGCGCGAAAAGGCACATTTCAAATCGCCTGCTCCGGTGCTGGGATCATGATTTTGAATTTGTACCCACCGCGTTACGCTGGGGAATTCTATTTTGATGGGTGTCGTGGCGCCAGCAGATAGACTGCCGGTGCAAAAGGGTTTGCCCGAGACGACATATGCGTCGGCGCGACCTAGACCAGATTGATATCGAAATGCGTTGGACATAATTTACTCCTTCCTATAAATAGTCGATGACTATCTATTTTTCTTTGCCTCTCGTTTTTTGTGTTCGGCGATCTGACGCTTTTTATCTAAACGCCTCTGTACCGAAGGTTTTACGTAATAGCGGCGCTTTAAGAATTCCTCGATAATGCCCTGCTTTTTTACTTTCTTGAGGAAACGCTTTATCATGCGCTCCTCGGTATCATTGCGTTCGCGCTTTACAACGGCCATTAAACTAACTTGCTCCAGTTTGCATTCATCAGACCGCTAATGTCTACTCCAGAGTCACTAGGATCTAAATCTTTAAGTGGTCCCTGACTGGACTGCGGTGAGCGCTGTGCGGGTGCGGGTGTCGTACCTTCAAAAATGTCGACTCCATTATAGGCGCCCTTCCCGATGGCATTGAGCATTTTCTTTTTAGTCTCTTGTAGTTTTTTACCAGAAATCTCACTCTTCGCCGGAGTCTTGGGCGCTTCCACAACGGGCGCGCTTTCCACCACCAACTGCGTGCTCATGCCTTTTACGACTTCGCTAATAACAGTAGATAATATTCCTTCTTCGAGCAGAGACTCTTTGATACATTCCGCGACCATGGGTTTGATAAGTCGCTTAAGTTCACTTCTCTTCATCTTTTACCTCGTTCAGCTTCATCAAGTGCTCGAGCACTCCTGATAACTTTGCAATTGCCAACTCAATTTGATTGTGCTCCTTGAGTGGAATTAAACTTTCAATGATAGATTGAAGATCTTCTACGCTGGGTGTCTTATTCGACGCTAACACCTCGTCAATAAAATCAAAAGGGCGCCGGAAAATGTCCAAGTTCCCCTTGGCGCTCTTGATGGCAACCATGGGATCGCTCCCTAAATTCCCATATCCTTTAACCATTACATCCAACTCCTCATGCTCCCGCACTTTTTGGTATTCTTCTTTAATGATCTCTTTAACCCTAGCAACCGTTAATTTCATGTGTCTTTCCTCGTAATCTGATTGAGTAGGCGGTTAATCCTATCTGCCTTCGTCAGCCCATCTTCCTTGCCCTCATGGATCCGGGGTGACATATAAGCATCTGGTGTCGAAGGTTCGGAAACAAAATCAAAGCAAATCAATTGGAAGTCATCCTCCACAATCGTATCTCCCCGCTGCTCACGAACGCTTCCCAGTCCCCTAGAAGAGATGCCTAATTTTACGCCGCTCTCCACTAATGACTTAAGAATATTACCGCTCGGGGTGTTGAGCACTTTTACTTTACCCATCACCGTACCGTCGTCCCACCACGTCTCTGTTACCATGTGGGAGGCATTTTTAAGATTAATAACACTATCGTCAGGATGGTCCAACTCCCCGAGTGCACGCATTTCCTTGACCAGTTTTTGGTAATTGTCCATCTCTCTTTCGAGAACCTTGCGAGGGTAGATGCGCCCGTTACCGTTCCGCGTATCTGCTTTCTGAAGAATGCCCGTAAGGAACAAGACATTCTCCTGTACTACTTGGCGCTTTTCATCCTCTGTCAGAAAATCCTGACAGACACCGCTGGGACATAACTCATAATATTCTCTTAGAAGGTGTTTATTCATTTCTACTTGTCTTTGCGATCTCGCGCCATTTTACGAAAAGTCTTCGCTAAATTATATCGCTTTGATCCCTTGGGGCATGACTCGCTTCCAAACTTATCGCCGGTACATACACCCTCAGTGCCTCGACGTTCGATGTCTTTTTCGGCGCCTTGGATCCAATCCTTGTCTTCTTCATTCAATTCTTCTTCGCCCAATGCACGAGCAATCTCTTCTTGAATAATTTTTGCTAATTGTTTTTGTGAAACTTTCATTTCTTTCTCCTCCGTTAAGTCCTCTTCCTCAGAAGAGGGTCCTAAAGCTTGACGTATGTGATCGATAACGTCACCTTCAAGTGCCTTTACCATATCGAGTAAAGGTACTTCAATCTGTCGTTCGATATAGTTTAAGTCGCGTGGGTCTTCGATGGTATCTTGTAGTTTATTCATGATGAACCCACTAAGTGCGCTTACTATCACATCCCAATCTTGCCACTCTTGTGGATCATCTTTATCGAAATCTAATAGATCATCGAGATTGTCGGCATCTATTTCGGAGGCAACCGATTCCTCGGACCATGGTTGGTTCTCCGCGATGCGGGACGCCTCTTCTTTAATAATCTTTTTTAAATACTTTTTATCAATTTTGATCATCTATTTTTCCTCATGATTGCGCAGGCGTTACCTGCGCGAGTCAACTTCCTTTACAGCAGCGTCGTACTCTGGGTAAAAACCATTTACGTGTTATGAGTGACATGTCCTTCCTCCGGTTTGTTGAGTGCTAACTGAAATCCGTTATCACATATCAACATATTCATCATATAACTAGTTCCTGAACTTAGGCAAGACAAGAAAAAACCAGTCATAATATTATAATCAAAGGTAAATAGTTCCGTAGAGCAACTTAACGCCCATACAAAAAGTCCCACCCAGAATCCAACGCACATGGCGCAGTGAAAAAAATGATGATCAGGTCTTATGCGATCAAATATTTTTCCGTAACATAAGATCTGAGTAAGTCCGAAACAGATCAAGACAAAGTAGAGCAGTTCCATTAATATATCCCAGTAAGATATCTGCGCGTGTCGTAAGGTTGAATGCTCCCTTTCTTTACTGCCTGCGGTACTTTACCCAGCGGAGTGGAATCCAAATCGGTGGGTTCTGTATACATATCCTCAATTTCTTCTTCATAAGCATCTGCAAATAAATAATCTGGTTTTTCGGCTTCTATAAATTTTCCTACTGAGAGTATCACAAGATCAGTAGTGGGGAAGTCGGGGTTTTGGGCAGGCAATAAAGTTCCTGCCATTGCCCCATACACGTTCCCCCCTTCCACAGTTCCGGGAGTGATTAAACCTGCCTTAGTCAAGTGCTTAAAGATGCGGTCCTGAGCCTGGTATACCTCGTCGCTGTTCGCCTCTTTTGGGAAGACCACCACCTTATGGGTAGAAGGAACAATCACGATGTCTACTTCGGGGTGGTCGAATATCATCAGACTCCCATCCAGTGACTTGCGGATATTTAATTTCATTTTAATAGCAAGATTCTTCTTGGAAGCCGGAATTGGTTGTGGTTCAGGCGCCTCTTCAGTCTCGTCTTTTAAAGTTATAGTAATAGGCATTAGGAATTCATCTCCTCTACTAAAGATTGAATCTCCAGAATTCGCATAATATCATCCTCGGTAAACTCCACAATGTGGCGATAGGACTCTAGGAGTGCAATGACCTCTTCGGTCTTAAACTTCATTGATTCATCTTCGGTCAGAATCGGCGTCTGCAACGTGGTGCGTAATGCTGTCTTGAGGCGCCCCAACTCTTCGTTGAGGAAAACTTTGAGAGACAATCCGGTGTCACTGAATGCCGTAGCATAGCGGGTAATCACTTGTTGTTGTGCCTCGGATAATACTCCCTCATATTTTTTATTGTAATTCTTCACGAAAGTCTTGTACACCAAATTATCAGTGGGTTCCATGGAAGGTATCGAAGACGCTTCCGTCAATTGCACCTCCTCCAGAAACTTACTTTCAAGCATAATGCGCTTCTTGACGGGCAACTCTTGATTGAGAATTTGAGAAATGGTGGCTAGCGTCTTATAGTTACTGACAAAATTAGAAAAAACGCTGGCGGATAGTTCCGTGTTCACTTTGTTAATCATACGGGTTTGGGCATTGAAAACTTCCCTCTTGCTGAGGGTGGAATAGACACGCTTGGCCTCCTCCAACAACTTGTCGCGGAGTGTCCGATCTAAATCAGACGCCTCGAGCAAACTGCTATACAATTCTTTCTCTTTGTGGAGGATCGCTCCTTTATGAAAAAATTCCTTACAAATCTTTAAAGCTCTTTCTTTACGCTTTTGATCGCCACCTACCACACTCTTGGTAATATCTTGAATCAGCACCTCGTAAAGAAAAGCGGTATTTCTTTTCTTATTGTGTTTACTCTTGTGCGTTTTTCTCATTTTTTCTTTTCTCCAGTTGTTCAATAAGCTGCTTTACCTCTGTATGAGTATGCTTCACAGCGAAAACTTTCTCTTCTTGTTGCTTATAATTATCATTTACTATCTCGGTAATCCCATTTCCAATGCTAAATAGTTCATTGGCGCCAGGATAAATGGTTCGTTTAGTGTTCTTCCCCTTCTCTTGTGCGCCTTGAGAGAGTTGCGATCTCTTTCGTGCACCCTTTTTTCGCCGGTCGTTTTCACCCTCTTTTGCTACGTAGCTACTCTTGGCATAGCGATGTAATTTCTTATCGTCGCGCTTGCCGGGGGGTGCACTCAAAAGAGGATCTTCTGCGACATCGGTGTCAGGGGGAGCAGTGTCGACATCTGCCATATCTGCACCTAAGTCCTCGGCGCCTGTGTCGTCCATTCCCAGGTCGTCACCCATCAGGGCATCGTCGCCCATCAAGTCTCCCAGACCCGCGCTAGACTCGCCACCTGCCTCTCCTGCGCCCATTTCGGCAGCAGTGTCTAAGAGTGCTTGAACTTTCCGATCTGTGAACATCTCTCGCTGGTTGCGTACAAACTCTTCGTCGCTCAATCCGAAAATATTCTGTGTGATCCAGCGCTTTGAAAAGAATCCTTCAGTAGCAGCTGAGGCGACATCAAATTTCGTGCTCCATTGCTCCAACTCTTGCAATTCGGCAATCTTGGAAGGATTGTTAAGAAATAAACTAAAAGAAATTAAATCGTCACCACGAAATCCCAAAGTATAAAGGTGGATGACGCCAATCTTCTCCAACTCAGCCAGAGCAGCGCGCTGAAGTCTCTGAATGGTGCGCGCAAATCGAATATCTTTCTGCGCCAACGTAGTCTTGTCCTCTTCGGTGTCGGCGGACAAATAAGATGCGGGAATCTTAATCGCGGAAAATAACTTGTCTCGAAGGTATTTGACATCATCAATGTCCCCCGTGTAGGTACCACCCGGCAGGGCTTCGATCTTAGTTTGCGTTTGCGTTCCTCGCACCGGCAAGTAATAATCCTCCTCAATACTCATAGGATTATATCTCAAATCAACGCGACCCGTATCTTGATTGATGACTTGGTTGCGCTTCATTTGGGTAATGACTTTTTGCATATACTGCTCCACGTCTTCGGGGGCGATACTTCCAACGTCAATGTAAAATACGCGACGTTCGGGAGATCGCACTACTCGATACGCCATCATCGCATCTTCGAGCAAAACGAGTTGGCGCCAAATGCGACGAGCAGGTTCTAAAATAGAAGTTCCATAGGGAGCATACTTATCATTGCCCAGAATTCTAAAGTGGGCAACTTGCCAATTTTCAAAAGTAATGCCGCCACTATTCCACTGATACTGTACGTAACTCGGATTGGTGGGATCTTCGCCTTCGAGCCTCTCTATCTCGTTGGAGGGTAGTCCTACTACACTCTTAACTCCGATGTGCTCATCAATATCTAAATATAAAAAGAAGTCGCCGTACTTACACATGGTTCGGCACCACCCAAATAAATTAAAATCTACATTCAGCACATTATGATAGAGAGTGTTAAGTACGGTTTTTATTTCTTCATTAGGGCACTTGATGCGAAGCATATCCTCCAGGGACGTCGAAGTTGTCATCTCATCCGCATAAATATCCATTGCCGAGGCAAGTTCGGGCATATATTCCATCTGATCAAAATCTACATAGCGCTCTGCTCGCTGCTGATTTGCCATGGAGGTTGAGTTGATGCTTTCGAAAGGATTGTAACTCGTTTTTTTGAAGTTCTGTCCGCTCGCCGATTTAAACCTATATTTATCTAAATCTTGACGCGATTGATTGCGAACCATTACCGTCTTACGATTAACGATAGGACCCGAAAATAATTTAGTGAGTCTTTTAAATAGTGTAGACTCGGAGTTCGCAGGGTTGCGAGTATTATCAGCCATAATGTTTATCCTTTATACAGCCAAGCAAATTCCGCTTGGCTATTTCTTTCTCTCTCTATCTTATCATGCATTTCATCTTGTTTAAATCCATGCATCCCTTTTATAGTAGTATTTAGTTTCGTATTTGAAACAATCATGCTATCCAGCATCGCTTTCGTATATTTAGCATCTCTTTTGGATGCAGTTATCACCGTATCGCGCACCCAACAGGCGATTGCCAGACTCATAACGAGATCGTCATTATAACTACGCATTGCTTGGGCGCGCCCATTGTGCCAAATGAAAGTCTTTAACTCGCTTACTGCGCGGGGGGAATAGATAGTAATCATCTTGTTGCGAATAAACTCTTCCAACTTAGCGACCACCAGTGGTCTAGTCTTGGAAGATGTCGTAAATCCGGGAACCGCTGTCGACTTACCCTCGGCAGTTAACTGGTCTACATACTCATGAGTGGACTTAATCGAGTGATAGACGTTCGGATATTCCATCTCTATAAGTTTTTCCAACACACTAAACCCTACATTATTGTTTTCTACTACCACCATACAGTTGCCATATTCCTGCCCGGTAGAGTGAAGGAGGTTGGCAAACATATCTAGAGAGGGCTTCCCTTGGTATTCTGCCACCACTTCCATGGTATTCAATTTGACTATATGAAAGACGGAGTAATCCTTTCCATCGCCCCGGGCAACGTCGGCAACTAAAAGATAGTCGCATCCCACCACATGTTCTTCCCAAATATGATAATTGCGATCAAAGGCGGTTCGATGTTTTGGAGAGCAGGTAATGGAAAGCATTCGTTCAATATCTTCGGGGTGAATTACCGTTTCTCCCGACATATTAAAATTACATTCTAATTCTTGAGCAATGTCACGGCGTGACATGTTTTTAGTTTCACGCTCGAACCAGTTACGATCACGATCTGGGTGGACGTCCCACTTAAGAGTTGTCGCCTGAAAACTATTTCTCTTTTCCTCGGCGTCTACATATGTCTGGTGGAACCAGTTGCCCACCCCATTGGGGGTAGACAAGGCGATGCAGCGGCCGCCTGTTGAAAGTGTAGGATAAAGGGATTTCCACATCTCCTCTAATTCAGGTACGTGCGCCGCTTCGTCTACTACTAGGAGGGAGAGGGCTTCGGAGCGTCCAGCATCTGCTGACGTTGTGGACGCCTTTATTTGGGAACCGTTGCTCAGTTCGAACGAGGTCCTATTGTCCACACTAATCTCTGCGATCTTTACCCAATCTGGCATGTTTTTTATGAGTGCTTTAACTTTCTTCACAAGGTTGGCGGCGGTTGCAAATTTAGTAGCAACTACCAATATATTCTTCTCGCGGCGGTACATCATCAACCACGCCACATATCCGGCAGTGATCGTGGAAATTCCTAATTGGCGCGCTTTTAAAATTACATTGAATCGGTGATCATTAAAACTGTTAAGCAAGTCAGTTTGGAAATCATAAGTTCTAAAGGGGATGAGTCCCTTATCGGGATGAGAAATCTTAGCGTAGTTATTTAAAAAGTAAGTAGGATCCTTGCCACATTTGGTAACTTCCTTTCTGATTTCATTTTTGGAAAGATTATACGACATAGCATTTTACTTACTTCTTACATTCTCATATTTTTTATAATCGTGGATACTTTGAAGTAGTGCACAAATAACGGCGATCTTTTCCTGAACCCACTCTTCCACATCCTCGTCTTCTTCGAAGTGAGGAAGTATGGTCTGCGCCAAATCAATCATTTTAGTAAGGTGCTTCTGCATACGCAGCCCCTCATTAGATTGAGTAGAGGCGTGTGCAATCTCCTCTTTGATGATCTGCCTTATTCTTTCTTTAGAAAGTTCTGTCATACTACTCTCCCTTTGCGGTTACATTCTCGGGTTTCTTAGAGTTCTTGCCCAACTCCAACCACTTACGAATGGATTTGTCCAGACGCTCTTCGCCATCTGGCGTGTCACGAGAATCTTCGGGCATGCCCTGAATTTCGTAGCGCGCTTGTGCAGTCACCCATGTGTGAACCCGGCTCGTACTCTGAATGTCGATGTTGGGTTTGCCTACCGGTTTACAGTTTAGTGCACTTCCTGTAACTTTTTTAAAGTGCTTTTTAACAAACTTTAAAACCTGTGCCAAGGTGTCTTCTACGTCTGATTCAAAATCTTTTTCGTGAAGTTCCTTCACCGACATTTCACTTTGATAATTCAATAGCAAAATGTTGCCGTTTAGACTGAGAGAGAAACCATCATTAACTCGACGATCAGTTAGTTTTACATCAAACTCCCCCCGCTTCAGTCCGGTATCCAAATGTTTCCCGTCCTCATCTAGCGATCCATCATATGAATCTGCCATAACTTGTGATATGCCTCTTGCAATTTCTTCTACTGTTGCCATCTTAAACTTTCTCCTTTCGTTGTTCCAACACACATTGGCGAAGTTCTTTCATTTCTTTAATTAAACTCATCAAATCTTTTCGAACCCTCGTTCCGGCAGACGCGTTACCAAGATCACACTTCTCTGCATCCCGCTGGAGCAGGGAAACTTTCCTTATTAACTCACTCACCTTCTCGCTGATCATCACTTGCCTCACCCTCTGGTCGCCAACCTGTCTTCCAACGCTCTTCTCTTCCTTCCACCCACCGTATAAAGCATCCGCGACAACAGTCCCATTTATTCAAATAAACATCATTGCGAACACTAAAAGAGTATTGACCACAAACTGGGCAATCAGTTTTATTATCTCTATTAAATAGTTTTTTATCCATTAAAAAACCATTGTAATATTCCTTCTCGGTGCTTCCTTGAGATTTCTCTCTGCTGGAAACTTCCTTGATTTGGTCAATATACTCCTTTTCCTTGCTTTGATCCCAAGATGATAAAGGGTTTTTAATCGCGTCGGCGCCATACTTTTTCTTTATTTCTTGTTCCAATTTAGCAATTTTATTGTAGTCTTCACTCACTGTAGTGGCTCCGAATTAACTGTTTGGATAGATAAATAAAAAATAGTAAGGGATACCACTACACCGATGGCGGTGCCGCCAGCAAACCACAAAGGTCCCCAGTCTACGCCAGACGCTTCTAGTTTCTTGTTGAGGCGATCTATTTCCTGGTTCTTCAGGATGGTGAGTTTTTTATTAGTTTCTCTCTCGATGCGCAAACTAGACTCTGCTAAGTTTTTGTTTAAAATGCAGGTGTTGGTCGCTTTGGATACCTCATATTCAGTCTTGCTTTCGCACTCCTCTTTAGACACTTCGTCTTTTGAAATGATCTCAGCGGCAGCACTTTTATCTAAAATCACGCCGTCAAATGGCGCCTTGTCACCCTTGTTCAGCGGAACAATCTCTTGAGACATTGACGCGTTAGCAAACAATGTGATAGTCAATAGTATTAAAACTCTCATCTCTATTCTCCGTCCATCATTTTCTTAAGTTGGTCTGCCAATTCCGCTGTCTCCTGATCCACAAGGTCTTTCTTTCTCGCATTGCTCTTCTTCTTAATATCTGCTGAAGTTTTTCTATACTTCTCCTCCGCCTTCTTGTCTTCCTCGCGTGACTTGGCAACCACGCCTTTGAGAACGGATACTTCTTCTTCCTTCGATTTATTAATAATATCAATCTCCTTCCTATGTGCCTCGCGAGTCTCATTAAAATTATCTACCATTGCCGATGCTTTTTGGCGGAAAAAAAACCATGTCACAATGGCCCAGAGGGTACCGACAGGAACATACCAATACGTCTTGATCCATAAATATATTTTCTTTACTGAGGTTTTGAATGCTATCCACTGAATCATCGTGCCGCCTTGTATGCCGCGACTATATCTACTGCCGCTTGGGAACCTATATACAGCAAGCAGATCTCTACCCACTGCTCTGCCGGAACTGCTCCGCTAAAGAGGGCTACCGTAGCGGTGCCCCATACTAATAATTTTCTACTTACCAGTTTGGCGATGCCATTATCTAGCATCCCTTTTGGATCTTTTGCTTCTTTCGTTGCCATAGTTTACTCCTATATTTCTACATGGGCGAACCCATTCTTTTTGTCAATAACGATCTCGCTGTCGACGCACTCTTTAAGTACATCCAAGTGAGATATTAGTATAACAGTTTTAAATTGATTTTTTAACATTTCTAAAATATCGATGAATCCATCCATGTTATCCGCATCTAACGCAGTGGCAGGTTCGTCTAATATAAATATGTCGCTGGTTGGCAAATTACCGATCTTCGTAAGCGCAAGGCGTATCGCCATTGCTGCAATTGTTTTTTCGGCACCACTTGCCATCTCTATTAAACGTGGTTCATGTTTGGGGTGACGAATGTATATTTCCAACTTTCTCTCTTCAATCTCAAAGAAAATCTCGAATGGTACAATGTCCACTAAAATCTTAGCAATCTCTTCGTTAATAACTGGGAGACACTTCTTGATGATATCGGACCCAATGCCATTACTATCCATACATACTTTAAAAAGATCGTAAGCAGTATATTGACTGCGCAACCTCTGCCTCTCTTCGATCCTATCGGTCAAGAATGATATGCGCTGCTCACAACTTCCTCGATGCTCAATCAATTCATACATTCGATCCTCACATCCTCCTAAACTTTTCTTAGAAGAAGACAGATCCTTCTCCAAAGATCTGCGTCTTTTTTCTAGTTTACTAATCGCTTCGGCAATCTTCTCGTTCTCATAATATTTTTTCTTCCTGTCTTCTAGAGAAGAAATTTTAGTTCCAATCTCTTTCAGAGATGATGTGCTTCTTTCCTTCTCCACAATCAAGTTGGAAAGGGCGCGCTCATATGTATTCTTCTTATCCATCAAAGAACGAAAATTCTTGATGCGATGAGTAATCGCTGCTTCGTCCATGTCCTCAAGCGAAGAATTAACTTTCTCAATTCTCTTACTGATTTCCACTAGTCCGCTTTCGGCAGTCGGTACCAAGTCTTTAGAACTCATAGCGTCCTGAAGGAATCGACAAGTCGGAAACTGATCTCCACAAGGAACAGTCGAGAGGAGGGCAATCTTATCCTTTAAAAACTTACTCTCTCTTTCTCTCTTGTCCAATTCCCCCAACAAGTCTTTTAAGTTGCCCTGCTTCTCTTTGAGCAACTCTTGTCGCTGAAGGAAATCGTCTAGCGAATTCTCTTGGAAAAAACCCTCCACCTTATCTAAATACTCCTGATGCTCTTTGTGCTCGTCCCTAATATCGTTCTGGCGACTCAGTGTCGTCTCTTTCTTTGTTTGAGCACTTTTCAATTGCTTTTCTATCTTGGATATGTCAATGTCAATTGTTGGATATCCCGCGATTTCTATCTCGATTTTCTTAATATCCTCTCTGGTCTTCTCTAGTCGTGACTTGATATAATCACACTCTTTTCGGTGTACACTCAACTCTTCTTCAGCGTCCCCCATTGCAACCTTTTCTCGCTCCAAGTCCTCCTCAAAAGTCTTATCGTCGAACTGCTTAAGGGCGCCGTGGATATGAGAAGAATCGTCATGTGCTAGTCGATATTTATTCTCAAACACCTCTAAATCTAAAAACTTAGAAAGATTCTTTTTTCTGTCTGTCGATCCTTGGTTGATGAACTGAAGAGAGTCCATTTGAGAACAAAAACTTGTCATCAAAAAATCATCCTTGGTGCCAAAGATGCGGCGGATATTAGCATCCGTATCGTTGCGCGTTTCACCGTTTAAACTAATCTCTTCGTCGCCATCGACTGCTGAAAAGTCTAGTACCATCTTTGCTTCCTCTGTCTCTTTCCCTCTCAATCGCTTGGTGTATTTCTCCATCTTTCGCGCTATCTTATATTTGCGCGCACCAATACCCACAACCACTTCAGAGTTTGCGCTCTTTTTGTTTTGGTTGATGATGTTGACGTTTTTCACACTACTCTTCGAAGTGTTGTTCTGCATCGTAAAAAGCAAACTATCGATGACACTTGACTTGCCAGAAAAGTTTTTTCCTAAAATACCCACAATACCATGCAAGGTAGAGAAGTCAATTTCGTTACCGCTTCCATAGTTAAATAAATTATTCCACTTTAATTTCTCAACCGACCAGTTCACGTTGCGGGAAACATCCTCTTCTAAATTAAGGAAAGTATTGTAGCGATTGTTGAGAGCGTATACGTCTTCAAGAGCATCTTTCTCGATATTATAATCTTTTAAATATTCCTCAATTAACTTCTCCTGGACTTTGGTGTCTCGTAAATTTCCAATTTCAATACCATCGGCGATCATAGAGGCAGACGGCGTTCCTGACAGTCCCCTATTCAGGAAAGTAACTCTCTGTGGTTTAAAGCGCTTCCGAACTACATCAATCAGTTTGCGCTGGTTAGCAATTGTTGTGCGATTCTCTGCCACAATCCGTACTCGCGAACCCTCTTTAATGTTTAAGTTTTTAGGGAGTCTCCCTGTCTTAGTCAGGGCAATATCAATATGAGGATTGGGATCCTCTAAAACAATATGACGGACGTCAAAATCGTCGCGATTCTTAATATCCCAAAGAAGCAGTCCCTTATCCGCCGACTCACCAAAATTCTGCTGAATGGTACTCCCGGGATATCTTACCCTTCCTTCGGTGTCTAATACTTGATTAGACTTATGAATGTCGCCCAAGAAAGCAAAATCCATGCCATCAAAAATGCTGACGTCATGATCCACTTTGATGTTCCACCCAAAGTCGGTTTGCGATCCTAGAACGCCACCATGATACAGGGCGATATTAATCGTCTCATCGTTTGTAGGTTTCATCCAATTGTCTTCATCAAAGATAGACATCACATTTAAGGTGAGATCCTTATCGACAACGTACTCGCCTGAGTTCTTCATAAGATGAAGATTGTCTAACCCTAGCGCGTCTACGATTGGAGTGAGCGCATCTTGGCGTTCTGCATTTCTTAAGTTGCCATCATGGTTCCCTAAGATAATATAGGTTGGGGCAATCGCTTCCAAATTCCGAAAGAAGTCTGAACATAGTTCGACGAACTCCGGTGAAATAACTGTTTTCTTGTGAGCGATATCGCCACAATGAATAATGTAATCAGGTTTCTCTTTTTTCAAAACCTTGTATAAATCTTTGAAGACTTCTCGATACTGATCCTGTCGTTCAAAATTTCTAATATGTGTATCTGCTATGTGTGCTAATTTCATTTAAACTCCGCTCTTTCTGATACTGTCATGGAAGTAGACGTCTGATGTGATTTGTCGTGCTTGTTTAAATCTTTTGCGAAAGATTTCTTTACTCATCGATCCCACATCTTCATATCCACTTATATCCACTTGGTGAATTTCTATTCCATGAGAGAGAAATGCTTTAAGGACTTCCCTACTCTTCTTATCGGCATCTGGATCTAGTGCTAAATATACAATCGTATCATTCTCAATAATCTTTTGAAAAAGTTTACTATTTTCATTCAGTGTAGATCCTAACAACGGAATAGAATTAATGCCTGCTTTAACGGCGTCAAATATTCCTTCTACCAAGCATACGCGCTCCTTCCAATCGACATTCAACTCGTTAAAGATGATGTCTTTACTTACCATTGGATTTTTATATTTCATCCAATCATCAGAATGACTTCTTCCTACAAAATAATTAAGTTTTCCATTCTTTCTAAAAGAAGGAAATATTACTCTATTCTTATATTCTCCAGTTGCGCAATATCCAATTTTCCATTGTGCTATATCACGCTCCGTCAATCCTCTATTCATTATATACTTCTTTGCTCTCTTTCCTCCAACTGATAACTTCCTTTGGGTGAGTGAGACAAATTCTGTCGGTAATTCAATTACCTCTTCTTCTTCTTTGGGTGTGCCAAAGATCTTATCATAAAGAGACTCTGTAAGATCTACCTGTTCTTCGAAAGATCTCCATTTTCTCTTATCCGCAGAGGCGCCAAACTTTCTAACCAATCTCCATATATTATTACCCTTGCTATCACAGACCCAACATTTATATACATTCTTGTCAAAGTTGACAGATAATTTAGGTTTGTGGTGTTCGCAATACGGACAATAAAATAAACACTCTTCTCGACTAATGTGAGAGAGAGTTAAAAAATTCTTTAAAACACTTAATTTTTCTTGTGCTGACATAAAAACCCTGCTTTCGCGATCACTAGTGCATCAGCAATATCATAAAAATGCTTTTTGATATTACCATGCTTGGTGTATTCTACCACAAAAGTGGGGTCCGTGTCAAGTAAAAAGCGCATCACGACGTCCTTTCCCTTCTCGCCGCGTGGAACAGTAATTCCACATCTTTTGCGAGCAGAGGACGCACCTATATATTGGGGAGTGATCCCAGTATCTTCATTTATGATCCACTCCATTATACCACCAAATTTAGATAATGTCAAGAGAGTTTTTGCCGAACTAAATCCGGGTCGGAATGCCTGGAGGGATTGTTCTATCCATATATCCGTGATGCGATTCACTCTTATGGTGGATAGTATTTCTTTTTTTGCCAACCTTACTTTGTCAAAGAAGGTTTTTTCTTTTCTCAAATCAATATACTCTTGTAGAAAAGTATTTCCTTCTTTATCTACAATACATATTCCGATAATGCTTGTAGATAAATCTAGTCCTAAAATCATTAAATATCCAATTTCATCTTAAAGGTGAACTGATCGTTCTCCCTCTTGCGCACAGGGGTAGCTACCTTCGCTACTCCAATCAAGTTCTTTTGATCATCATAGATGCCTATTTTTGAAATATAGGTTTCTTTCTTAAAAGATCCTGTATCATTATTATACGCGTATTTTGCCACATTTTTAATTTTTAAATCACTTTTTTCGTAAAAACCTAATGAACTAGTGTCTGCACGGTAAGGATTAGAATTAAGTCCCGTTTGCCCATAAGCAATATAGGTGGGATTATTGGAGTGGTTTAGGTCTGCTTTGTTCGCATGGGCAAGCATAGTAACAACTGGCAAGTATTGAGTGCCGCTCATCTCCATATCATAACTGGATGATACGGTGTCGGTAGAGGTTGCGCCTTCGGCACCAAAATAAATCCACTTAGGGTTGGTTGCGCCTGTGCCTACATAATCTTCGGTATGAGACGTATTGAGATCCCAACTACCAGTTAACATCAGAAACCCTTCATTATAATAGGCAAGTCCAGCGACACTTCCCGATCCCGTACTTCCCTCTGGTTCAGTCTGTATAAGGTTGCCATCTTTATAAACATCCTGCGCTCTTCCAATTAAGGTACCGGTCACATAAAACTTTAAATCTACTGTTCCCTTCTGGATAGACTCTCCATAAAAAATACTAGGAATACTAAAGAGTCGTAGTGTCTGCGTTGACTTGTCTCCCAAAGAGGAAGAGAAGGCGTAATGATCGCTCAGAGTAGTATAATAATTAGACATGTTCTTCAACGCATCGACATGCAATCTATCCGCATTCAGTGCAAAGTATTGATTCTGAATGCTCGCCGTCATAGGCAACGAGGACGTCATCGTCTCCCCAAATTGAAGACTATTAAAACTAGTAAGAGAGACGGTTTTCCATCCAATTCTAGAGGAATCTTTAGTGATGAATTGGTAGGGTCCCGGGTTTTGCGAAGCGGATAGGGTCGCCAATTCACTAAGGGCAATATCGCCGTTAGGAATTCCAAATTCGTTTACACTATCATTGTAAATTACTGAACTGGTATGGAGAACAAATTTTATCCTTGGGTTGGCTTCTATCCTATTAAAAAGAACATCTTCTGACTCAAATTTATATAATGACATAATCTCATTTTTCTAATAGTCTAGTCTCACCCTCAAGATGAGTTCGTTATTGGGATCCTTCTTTAAGGGTTCCGAAATCTTAGCGACACCCAATAATTCATTATCGGCGGAATACAGTCCCACACTTGTAATAAAGGATACAGGGGCATCAGTTGTTTGCTGTTTCACCACAATCTGACTCGAACTTAGATAAGTTGGATTGGCACTATAATTAAATTCGTTATGATTAACGCGGCAGAAATAAATAGTGGAGTTAAGTTCCGTGGTATTGTTAAAATCCAAATCATAGAATCTCCGGCGAAGGGCGTCTGCATTTGCCGTAATCGTCGAACTAGATAAGACCGCTTCACAACTTTGGTTGGACGTATCCATACCATTCATGCCGAACAGGGAAGCAGTTAAGATAGCAACCCCTGCTTGGTAATAGACTAGTCCCACTCCCACATTCGTGGCATCAGGAGTTGCGGACGAAGTGTAGAGAATGCCGTATTCCCCCGCTGGTGAATTCACGCGGTAGTCATTTACTCCTTGATAATCTGAAACGAGAACTCTCTCGTCATTGGCGGTGTCCCATGTGCTGCCGCTTCCTAAATTGAATACGAAGGAACCCTTCTTAATCTCATCTTTAGTTAGCAGTCGGGCAAAATTGAGAGCATAGATTTCTTGGAGTTTAGTGCCACCGGCCGACAAGTCACCGTCCTGATCAAACTCTTGGATACTTCCGGTCACATCATGACCTACGAGAACTTTCGCCATTTCGTTATACATGTTGATTTTATTCTGAATGTCTTGGGCGGAGACGCTATCGCTCACCGCCGAAGCGGAGAGAGGCGACGTAGCCGAATATCCACACGTGATATCAAAAATATGATTGGCAGAAGAACTCAAATAAGGATAGTCATAGACTGCCTCAAACAAGTCTGCCGTATATGTTTTAATATTCGCACCCGCATAAGTACCTGAAACAATAGACCCTGTTATGGGAATCGCCTCGTGTAACAATGTCCGCGTTGTAGTAACGTCATTGTTTAAAAAAGTTTTATAAGTTGTAGCCATTCTTGAACCTCTTCTGAATTAATTAGATCTTCTTAATAAATCTTACCGGCACATCGACTCGATATCCCGTAGTTGCTCCCGTCACCTTAATTGTGGTATCCAACGTATAGCAGTTGGTGCTCCCCACCAATGCGGTAGACCCTAAACTGGTAAATAGATAGTTGCTTCCCTGAAGATCCACTGAAGATTGAATCTTAAATTCTATGGAAGTACCCCGGGGTCCGACAATTGTCTGCCCTGTCTCGGTGGTGTCTCCGGTGTCGCGAGGAAGATTGGTGATGAAACCCGCACTCGTGGCGCCTTGAGAGATAAAATAACTGGCAATATTGTCGTCATCGACAAAAGAAATATCCGCAGGGACTCCAGTCTTAGATGTCAGAGTTCCAAAGCGATTATCCATCTCAATGATATATTGAGTCTCTTTTAAGTCCGCGTCAATAGGATTGGTGGCAGACAACTTGGTGGTATCTAGACCTTGATCTAAACGAATATAGTTGCTCGAATTAGTTGCTTGATCCCCGAGCAAGATGCCGGATGCTAACCCGTCAGAGTCAGTTATGGAATTCGACGTAGTGTTATCCGCTGTCACCAAAAAAGTGTTTAAAGTACTGTAAGTTTTAGTTGCTGGGTCTAGCGTGTTCAATTTGACGATGGGCAAGTAAAGTAAGTTTGTGCGCGAAATGGAAATTAATTTAGACACCATCGTAGAAGTGTTGTTAGTGAACGCTTCGAAAACAGGAGTCTTTAAGATCTCCAAATCATAATACGAACTCCCACTTAAGTTGGTGGGATTATATTTCCCATAATCTATCTCGTCATCGCCCAGCGCGAATTTCGCGATGCGAAAAGATCCGTCACCTCTGGCGAGGCGTAATCGTCCCGTATCAGTAAGAACTGCATCGAGAATAATGTCTCCGGAATTATCTAAAAATGCCATAATAAGTCTCCTATCACAATAATTAGTATCAACTTTGCTTTAGTTGATGTTCTGCACGAAAATTAACATCCAAATCTATCTTTCTTCCAGTCTTCTTGGATGTGAATCTAAATCTAAAACTCTTGCCCCACAACTTCTCGTCAGCGACGCCCAAATAAATACTATTGGAATCCTTGGCGGATGTTGCATCAATCAGTCCCGACTCTTCAACATTAAGGAGTCCTTGGGTAGTGGTAGGGAGGATCTGCACATAGCGACGCATGGATTTGAGAGGGACTTTATTTTTTTTCACCTCTTCTTCGAAATCCACCACATTCACCACCATATAAGGAGGGCCCGCCGTACTCTTCATCTCTATCTCATACACGGGCGATGGGTTCGAAACGTGACCATGTAGGTCCACTGCTCTCAGAGTGTAATAGTACTTTACATCCGGTGAAATATCGTCTTCTAGTGCGGCGGACGTCGCCTCACCGTTGGTAGAGATCACCTTTACTCTCGCGACATCAAAGTCTTTATAAGAGCGCGGGCGCGTGGTGGTTCGAAAAATTTGAAATGACGCTGGGGCATCATCACTCTTAAATCGCAACTTGTCGTCCTCTCTCTGTTGAGCGAATCGCAACCGGTCAAACGTCTCCTGATCACTTGCCTTAACAACAACAGGCGTCATCACTCGATCCCCCGTGGATCCATTCATATTGATGAGAACTCGATTGTTGATGTGCTTATAGGACACAATAGAAGATTCGGGCGCCATAGGAGGATTATCTAAAATAAGTAAATCGGTGCTAGTGGCAACCGGGACCTCAAAAAGTTTAATGGTGGGCATTGCACCCACTCCAATATCAACTGTGGTAGAATCGATCATGTTAAAAGTATTATATGAATATTTTGTACCCACAACCAACACATAAGAAGTGATAGTATATGTATAGTTTTTATTATACCGGACCTGAGTGTCTATAAACCGACACTCTCCAAGTTCCGACGAATTCGGAATATAATAAGTAGTAATGGGATTTTGTAAGTCTTGGGTGCTAAATTTTTGTATCTTATAGAAAAGAGTTTCAGCGTAAGAAGACTTTCCATCCATCACTTCGCGTAACGTGCGAGTAGTGTTGGCGGCGAATTGATTTATAGAAGCGCCTAGTCCCATCAAAATACTTTGATTGGCGATCACCGCAGAGACTTGGGAATCGGGTATGTCATCCTCATCGTCCCCCAGAACAATAGTGCCCGGGGCGCTGTTGTTAAAAATCCTGTTCTGGATCCAGTCCCTAATATCCCATGATTTAGATTGGGTGGCCCTAAACTCATACTCTATATTAGGGGGCATATTCATCATTGAGGAGGGAATATAACTTTCACTGCTTACTCCAAACCTATATTGAAGGGGATTGGAATTTGCTATCACCTCATATACAATCTCCCTCTCTAATTGTAAGCGCGCTAGGATATCTGAAAAAAGAGAGTTGGTGTCCGTAGAGAATTTGATCTCATTATAGAGAGGAAACATTTCCCCCTTGGACGCGTCGCTGGTGAGCATAGGGATGGCATTGTTGTCAAAAATATAAGTGTTGTAGGACGATGCCAAGTTTCTCATCTGATCTTGTCCCAGAGGAGTTTTTACCATGTTATTGGCATCTTGAGCAAATTCTCCAAAATAATTAGCAAAAGCATCCTTAACTGCGCCGTCCTCCTCGGTAAAGACAGTCAAAAATTGACTCTCTATCTCGTAAGCATCATCCGACGGATTGGTAGTAAAGTTGTTAGATAAAGAATTTAGTGCCGCGACGTCTTGTTGTCCGGTTGCTTGTGCATACATGGTATAAAAATTGGGCAACACGTTCTCAGAGATCGTTGGGTTGTTCTTCATAAACTTTTCATAACGATCTTCAAAAAAGTTATATACTGCTTTGCTATTAATATACACTGGTCTTTCGACGCGATTGATTTTTTCTAAAGTTTTCGCGGCGATGGGCGCCTGCCTTCTAAATGAAAAGTCACTATAGATTACCGAGGTATCGATTAGGGCACCAAGGGCGTTCATAAAACTATCTACTTGAGCATCATCTTCCGGTTCTGCTAGAAACTTAAACTGGAGAAAAGTGTCTTCGGGTACATTGTTTCTTTCTACAACTTGTGCATGTGCTAAAGAGGACTGATTAAAATTGTTCGCATAAGTAATCATCCCATTCTCATTAATAGTATAATATTTCTTAAGAAGATGCCGTAGGCGATCAGTGATGCCAGGGGCGGATCCAGGGGCGTCCACCAAATCCTCGTTCATATAGAGAATATTTCTTCCAAATGTATTATTTTGTGCTGTCATAGTTTATAAATATACCCCTCATGAGTTATTGGTGGTGTATGTTGGATATCCAGCAAGCGCAGCCTGTCCTTCCAAATAGTTCTGTACCATCTGATCAGCGATGCCTGCGGCGTTGCTGTACACCGAATTAATAATAGTATCGCGTTGTGCCGCCGACATGGTGGAGGTGAGCACTCCCTTGCTCTCCAACCTGTGCTCGATCATCTGTTTAACGTAAACGCGGAGCTGCTCCTCGGTCATTGATAAGTGTGGTGCTACTAGAGTTACCATTTTTAACTTCCTCCTGTGAATTGAGCGATTTGCCACTGAGCAATTATTTGCGCCACTTCATTGGTAGCTTCCGACAAATGCTGCTTCATCGCTTCTTCCATCTGCCGCTTGATCGCTGCCTCTGCTTCTGCTTTTTGCGCATCTTCTGCTGCTTTCCGTTTTGCTGCCTCATACGCCGCGTCTGCATCTTCGGTACCTCCGGTGCTGGTGTCTGGGCACGGAGTCGGTCGGCCATTGTGGTCGTAGCACACATCTGGAACTGCTCCGGGGGTGCCGTGGGGGGTACCCGTTGGATCCGGTGTGGGGGTCCCCGTTACGGGTGTTGCGATTGGACTGCACAGCGTTAAAGCCTGCGTAATATAGAGAGAAGTATCTTTAGTGATTTCGTTCACCAAAGCGTCTCCTATGTTGGCGCCGCCACTGTCAGTTGTGGTGCCTAATTCTTCGAGCAATTGAGAAAACTCACTAGCATCCTCGGGAGACATATAACTCTGAAACTTTGCAAATGACTCCTGTCCGGTTCCTTCAATAGCGCCGCGTGAGGACATCACTCTAGCAAGAGTCTGTGTGTATTGCGCCTGTAAGTCTTGAGTAGTGGCGGACGCATTGGCGGCGGCGAGGGCAGCGTCGGCGGATTGCTGTTTGTATATTCTCATTTCCTCCGGGGTAAGAGCATTTAGTTCTTCACCGGAGAGGAGGTTTTCAAAATTCTCTACGGGTGCTGGCGCGCTGGCAAAGAAGGACGGAATCGAAGACTCTACTTGCTCAGGCAACTCACACCGCCCATAAATTCCTGATTGTATTTGAGAGGAAATAATCGCCTTTTGAGATGCGGATACTGCTGCGCGAATTTCGGCGAGTAGTTTTACTTCGTCATTCTTGAATCGCATTAACTGCATCTTCGTGTCATTCATTGAAGTAGATGCTTCTGCTATCATAGAGGTGAGGGTGCCAATGCGTTGTTGGACACTCTGGACCTGTTCCTGACTGGCAGTAGATGCTACAGTATCTAACTCCTTTAGCAGACTCTGCTTCTCATTTGCCCATGTCTCAAGGTTTGTGGTGAGAGTGGCGACAGAGGATTGAACCGCTGCCATGGCAGTTCGTAAATCTCGTAATTGAAGACGTAACTGGGGAAGGTTAGATAGAAGATTGCTTGCCGCTGGCATGTTAGAAGTAACCGCTGCTCCGTTGGAAGACACATTAGAATTAAAACTGTCTACTGCTGGGTTTTCAAAAACTGAGTCGGCATATTGTCCCAACTTTGCTTTTATCTCTGCTTGCTTATCAGATGCAAGAGGAAGAGGGGGCGCCGGTAAGAAGGAGGTGCCAAACTCTCCCAACATCGCATACTCCTCTTCTGTCAGTCCCCATGCTTTGGCGGCGCGAAGTTCTCGCGTAGGATCAGTAAGAAATCCTCCCTCAAGAGCAGTGGGATCCACTCCCGCTAGAGGACTATCGGGTTCCACAATAAAGTATTCATCATAAATGAGCGCATCTAACCCCTCCGGACGAACAATGCCAAATCGAGGAAGGTTATACTTTCTTAGGCGACAAAGAATTTTTTTATTAACAAACTGACTATATGCCTCTGCGGTTAATGTTTTGAAGATCGGGGCGGTCATAAGTAAACTTTTCCGATTACTCATACTGGTGGTAGCAAAACCATCCAAATATTCAATCTCAGCCAAGAGTTTATACTTAAGAGTAGAGGAGGCGCCCCGGTCTGGATCTTGGAAAATATTCTTCCTCACTTGAGGTTGAAATTTTAGTTCTCCTCCATTCTTGCCTGTAATCGAAATAAAAAGTGCTTTGATTTGATTGGGCAATCTTTTGACCGCCTGCTGATCAACACCAACTAGAAAATTATCTAGTGTCCCTAAATCAAAAAGGGAAATATTGTTTTCTTCTTCCGGGACGGTGTTAGGGAGGGTTCTTTTAAATATTTTCTCGAGGAAGGCAGCGGGTTGCAGGGTTGGCAATTGAGGCACTGCCTTGGAAGAACTTCGGGAGGCGTCTTGTTCGGACTCTGGAAGCGCGGGGATTGCGGTACCCAGAACACCCGCTAACGACCCCAGAGCACTCTCGGGAACAACATTCCCTCCCCTTGGGATACTCTTAGGCATCGTGGGAATGAGATTATAGTTCTCTGCTAAAAATACCTGTTGCTCGCGAGGCGCTATCTGGGCGGCACGGGTATTTTTTGTGGCGGCAATAAAAGAATTTTTGCGGAATTCAAGATCTAAGGGGGGTACCTCGTCGTTCTTTTTTGCCACCGACTGATTAAGAATCATTTTGGACTCCACTATTTTCATGAGCAGAGAATTATCTATGCGATTAGCGTTTAGTGTATCAATAGGGATTTCATTGAAATTAATAACTGATGGTGACAAAAAAGAAAATGCTGTGCCATTGACAGAATCGCCTCCTGCAAACTTGGTCTTATTGGCAGTCATCCCTTCAGTAAGATTAGGTTGCGAGGTACTATAATATTTTAATATCTCCCTCGTAATACGCTCACGGAATTGGCGGCCGCCAAGGGAGCGTAGTCCCACCTGATTGGCGCTATCCTCGCCACTCTCTTGTGTGTTACGAGATAAATAATCATATCCGCCACGCCCCCACTTCCCCAAATCTAAAATGTTATTACACTTCTTTTGGATGGTAATCACTCCAGGGGTGGCAAAGATTGTCTCTCCAAATGCTACGACCTGTTGGGATTTACGCTCCGTCGGATCGGAGAGGCGCGCATTAATTCCAATAAAAGAAGACATTTTAGAGATAGATTCTTGAAGAAGTTGAACCAGAGGTCCAATAAAAGTAGGATTGGTGGTACTCGCGTTAGTGATGAGATTCAAAAAATTGGTCAAATTAGTCTCTTGCACGAGCGTAAAATTATTATCAGTAGAAAACATCTTAAGCAATTCCACGAACGCAGTGATCCCAGATTGAAGATCTGCGCCATACTTATTTTTCATTTTAATGGCAAAATTAGGAGTGAGATTGTCAAAGCGGAAATCATACCCTCCCACTTGTCGGGTGCGAGTAAAGAGTTGTCCATTATCCTTTATGTGAGGATTATCAGTTTTCTGCTTGGGGCGGATTACCGAATTAAGCATATCCGATTCATAGTTTTTAAGCAGAGTAGCAAAGTCGCTTAACTTCCGCACCTCCTCTTTCATATAATCCATGGTCCTGTCCAACACCTCTATCTCGAGACGGTATCTGTGTTGACCTCGATCTCCGGGGGAGAAGGATCGATCAGTTACATTAAATGCGCGGATGCCTCCCCCCGAGAAAGACATGGTGGTTTCTTCGGCAATGTCGGACGTATTCTCAATTGCGCGCTTTGAAGGTTTTTGAAAAGTATTTGCTACCAATATAGGGGACGCATTGTGATCTATAAATCGTGGGGTGCTGCTTCCTAATTGGTTTGCGCCTATCCCTTCCTTTACTACGTGTCGATAAATTTTAAGAGACTTTATGAGAGAACGACCAAACACTTTGTTTCGCAAAGAAAGGCGACCGGTCTTGATGGTCTTTCCAAAGATGGAGTTATTAGTAAGAAGGTCATCCATGTTAATGAGAAACATAAATTTACCGTTCTTGCGCGTTCCCGTTGAAAGGAAGAGATCACTAATGTAAGGATCTTTAGCAGTGTTGTTGGGATTAAGAGAGCGATTTTTTGGTTGGAGATCACGCAAAATATTTCTTACCGTTGCCTCTTCATCTTGAAAATCAGTCATGATCTTAACCGTCATCATCCCCTTCTGATTACGGAAATCCTGTATCTTCACATTACTAGTCTGGACCAGTTGTACCTTTACTGAGTCGTTACTCGGTCCGTGTCCAGTGCGATAGGTACCTTGTGATGTGCGGTAAACCGGACCTGTCCACACTTTTCCAGATGGGGTTTTGTAGAAGAAGGAATCTCCTGATAGGCGACCCTGATTAAAAACGGTGTCATACTTGAGGGGAGTGGGCATTCGACCAATCTTTTCCAAGTCGGTTGCGCGGATTCCTAACTGCTTGCCGTCACCAGACACAAGCGAGTCAAGTTTGTCAGCAAGTGCTTCTACATCGATGTAAGAAACTACGCAATATCCCAAATGCTTAGGGTTGAATTGCCCCACCGTGAAGTTAAAATCAATAGGAATGCTTTTGATTTCTTTCCCATCAGCGTCTACCTTTTCGACAAGGGGACTGTCTACATCTCCGAATAATTGGGCGGTTTGAACTTTCATCACATCATGCTTAAAATGCGCCAGATTTTCCTTAAGAATTCCTGCTGGTTTCATTACGTTAGTATATACCAAGTCGTCAAACTTCTCATTTCCGTGCCACTGATTGAGGGGTCCGAGGTAAGTTAGGATCTTATCTCCCAATGTGTGAAGTAGGGAAGTCATCCGCTCGTCCCGACTTTGGATAATCGCCACGCGTAGAAATTCATTGTAGTCAATCGCAGGGCGCGAGTTTACCATTTTCTTTTTGGGTTTTTTCTTTTCTTTCTTCCTCAACGAAGCGGTAGTAATGGAGGTGGTCTTAACGCGAACACCTAGAGTCTGAGCGGATTTCCCAACCATATTTGCGTCGAGAGTTCCTACTGAATTATTAATCTGTGAGGGATCGTCGAGGATGATGGATTTGATATTGATGGAGGGAAGGAGTCCTCTTATGGTTTCGATAGCGAGCATTAGTTTTCATCCTCGCAATTACTGTTCGCCAGAGTATCATCGTCATCAGGGCAAGGTGGTTCTTCGGTACATGGATCGGGCGGTGGGTCGGTTTCGGGGTCGCCATAGGGATCATCGGTGGTGGAGGTGCTCTCTAAAAATCCTTCAGGACATTTCAGTGGGGGCGCGTACAACCCCTCACTCCTGCGCTGGACAATTGCCTTGCATAGTGTCTCTTCGTCAATCTCATCATCTACCCATACATTAAAAAAATATTCTACACAATCAGGCGTTGGTTCTTGGTATTGGTTTAATTCGGGATCATCGTCATCAAGCAATATATCATTGACTATCATTTGCTTTCTCTTCATGAACTTAAGGGGTACCAAAACTTCGGCGCCTGTCTGTTGGTTTAGTTCATATTTAAAAACTTCGATATCCACATTCTCTTCGTCGAAAGGGGTGTTCTTCTCGAGCAATTCCATTAAAAAATAATCCTCGTCAATGCTAATATACGTTCCGTCTTCGTAAATCTTATTCGCCAAAATCAAATCCGAGGGCGGGGCTTCGGGAGCAGATTCTCCAACCTGATTAAGTGTCTCATCTAAACTGAGAATAGTGCTCCCTTCCTTACTCTTGTTTTTCACTTCGGTCTTATAGACAATATCTTCTGTTACCATCTGAATTATAGGGATAGTGCCCAAGGAGGAGGTACTATAAGGAATGGAACTCGAAAGCATTCCATTTAAGCAAGTAATAGACCATGCGGGGAAATTTTGATTTCCAATATCACTTCGACCCATCGGAAGACTAAGTGCATAGTCTCTGTCCTTTGTCGCCTGAATTCCTACCCTCTCTTGCTCTGTGAGGTGTCTGGTTAGACTGAGTTCATCGAGTATTACCATCTCTTTCTTTATTTCCGTTTCCACGCCGCTAAAATTATACTGAGTCTTCGGACGGGCGCTGCCGGTGATGCGAGTTTGAGACGAGTTTTGCTCCTCCGCAAATCCTCCATATTGAGAATCATATAAAATATCATCGTCAAAAAACGCATAATAGAAGGGACTCCACTTTCCCTTTGACAACAGGTGTTTGCCATATTGGGTGAGTTCAATGTTCATCACTTCAGATTTAGGATCAAAAAAGGTCATCTATATTAATTATTCCTCATCCTCATTTTTCAAAATAAACTTTGCTTCAATCTTCGCTTTTTCAACCAGAGAGAAGAAGTCATATGGCCAATTATAACTTCCCTCGGGTGGTACAGCGGTTGCCGTAGGGTCGCCGGCGAATTTAAAGTTAAAACGACTGTCGTCAATCGCATCTTCAGTTATCTCATAATAATTTTGTTTTGCTTTTTCTTTCACTTTGAAAACAAAAAACTTGAGATCTCCTAAAATATGTTGATTATCAATGTTGCCGAAAAATTCAAATGGACCCAAATCATGGGCGATCACAACTTCATCATTCTCCATTCTTAGGGCAGATTGAGGCGTAATTCCTTGCCATATGTCGGTTAACTCTTGCTGCTGGAGTACGTGCTCGAACTCGAAAATGTACATAGCAAAAGGAGAGATATCCTCGTTGATATGGAAATTGAAATTAGGAGGCAACACATATTTGCCCATTGATTCAATCATCCTACTGATGGTGGTAGATGATATCTCTATCCCCGAATTTGCCTTATTCTGATCCGCAGGAACCGCAACGCCGTTTGTTTTAAGGTTTTCCTTTTGGCGCTCATAATTCCACGAAGGTATTTTAATAAAATTAGCCCCTTCCAGAATGGAAGTAGTGAGAGTCACATTCTCCGTAATCCCCCCTTTGCTCATCTGGGATTGGTTGAGGGGGTATTCTAAATAAGGGATAGCAACAATTGCTTCCTTAATTTTCTTAGTCTGTCGCACGCGTCCCACATTGGTGCTGCCGGGAGTAAATCCGCACACCTGAAGAAGTGAACCGGTGGTATCCGAGTTTTGTATCTGAGGAAATGATTCTGCCAACTCGAACTTAATTCCCTTATCGTCAGCGGGAACTGTGCCATAACTGGTCCACATCGTTCGCGGATTATGCTCGAGGTGGAGAAAGCTTTTAGCTTTACTTATAGTCAATTCTGCCGCATTATTCCAAAACATATATTGAGAAATGGGATCAACGGTGATGGCGATGGGGTTTGGCGTTCCAGGGGTATAGTGGACAAGAGTCTCAATTTGAGTTCCGTCCAAGTTACACATTTGGATAAAGTCATCGCCGACTGGTGGTACCACTGCTGTGCCGTCATAAATAATAAAATATAATTTCCTCAACAACGGATCTATCCCGAGTCCAAGAGGAAGCATATTCCCCGGGAAATGCGATGGGGGGACTATTTCCACCGCGTTGCTCCCATCCGCATCGCAACGATAGATTCCGTCGACGCCACTAGTGATGGTGGCGTAATAAATTTTTCTGGGACTTACGCTGGTGTCTACAACAACGCTTCGCAATCCCACGGCACCAACAGTTAAAATTGTTACTGGGTTAGTGCCATCCAAATCACGACGATAGATTCCTTCGCCGCCACCTGAAATAGTATAATACACATGCCCTTCGGAGGCGTCGACAGAACAACCCCAGGCAGCGCTGCCACCACCCTCTGAGATGTCTACTATACCCACCTGAGAACCGGTTATATCCATATCTGAATATTCCAGTGTGGCGCCCGAACTGCCGCCATCACTTGTCACCCAATACATCTTTCGATTTATGAGATCTAAAGAAATGTTTCGAGGATAGTTTTCGGCTGACATTGCCAACTCCATAAGATTGGTGCCATCGTAATCCATCCGATAAACTTTATCAACGCCATAATCCGTAAAATAAATTCTCTCACTCTCTGGGTCTACCGCAATTCCACTAGTGGCAATCCCCGTTCTCAGAACCTTTGGAATGGCGTATCCTTGCCATTCATAAGTTCCCGTGATCTCGTGATTGGTCGCGGTATATAATTCATCATATCGAATGTTTTTAGTATCCACCACAGGACATTCAAAGCGAGTAGAGATAACCCATGCCGGGTTGATCACGGTACCATCCACGCTCGTCGCCTGATCGGTGGCCGCATCATAGACTACTCCCGGTTGATAAAACTTGCCAAATAAATTAACCGAAGAACTTACCGGCATCTTTACTTTTTCTTGGAGATCAGTCAAGTGAGCGCGTTCATCATTTATAACTGCCATTCTATCGGGATTGGCACTTAGAATATTTTCCGCAACGCATCCTTCGAAGATTTGTTGTAGAGTATAAGTGTCCGTTAGTGGAGGAGTAAATCTCAATCGGGTTCGTGCTTCACCATAGAAAGGCGGAGGGGTATATGCACAGTACGCTGGATCGTAGGCACCGATGGGTTGATTCACAGACGGAAAAGATTCTTCAATAGCTAGACCAAAAAGCTTGCCATGTTGCTTGTACTTGTAAACTCTATCAGAATACGACGCGCTAGTTTCGAAATCAGATCCGAATCTCCCCTCTTGCATTACTGCAAATCCGGCTTCAATGATTTCAGCACCCTGTTCAATAATGTTGCCAGCAACTGCTCCCACGACAACTTTCATCGTGTTTGAAGGATCCGATCCGCTGACAATCGACACGGGATATCCATATGCCTGATAGTCGTCTACCGTTGACCCCCATGGCGAGGCAGTGTATGGCAAACTTTGCGATGGGGCGAGTGTCACGGGGGTGCCCGAGACGTAACTGTTTTGTTCAGTGAGGTTAAAAATCCATGGGCCATCGACGGTTCCGGGCACCACAAAACCATCTCCTTCGGTCTTGATGGATCCCACAATGTACACCCCGTCTTCTGCTGAACCACTCGTCATGGCCATGGACTGCCCCAGGCGCATTCCGGTATATGCTGTAGTGTTAGAGCACGTTAAATACCACTCCCCAGTAATAACACTGGCCCCGAGATCCTCTCCTGTTCCATCTGCGGCAGCGCCGCCGTAAGGTGGGGCGCCCGACAAACGGTACACATACATAGATCCTAGATAAGCACCAAAACCTGAGCGGTATAGAGCAGATACAGCAGTAAAAATTCCGCCTTGATCCATGCAGCTAGAACTCATTAGGGTGGAACTATTCCCAAACTTCCATCCGGCGTTGGTGAATCCACTTCCGTTACTCGCCGACAATCTCGTGGCATGCCTCTCGATATTAGTCCCATAAGAATAACTAAGCGCGGTCGTGCTCGGAGTACAACTCCAAAGAGAAGCGCTCCCCATGTTAGTGCTGCCGCCGGCGTACATGCCGGAAAGCACATGCACCCACTCCTTACCATCTTCCATCTCACCCACTACTAAATCGCATCCCCGCATCCCTTTATTTACCCCAGTATAATCGGAAGCAGTTAAACATGTTTGAAAAGGTTGAGAACTGGTCGTATTGGATTCAATATAAAAGGCGGTATCATCTGCGCCCGTTAACGAAGCGGAATTATAGAGGAAAACAACTCCTCCATTTCCAGCAACCAATCCAGGCTGGGCGGACGGTGCTGCTACGGAGAACCAAAATCTATCACTCCCACTCGCAATTGAAACGTATGCTCCATAATTGTTATCGCCACCGTTGCCTTCAAAGGAAGCTGCCAAGACATCGGTTTGTAATATTTCTGTTTCGGTAGTATGAAACTTCACCGCACGTCCGTTCAATCCGCCCCAACCATATTGTCCCACCATGATGTGGAATCCGTCACTGGCGCTTACCATATCCACGTCGCACCCGTACATATCGCCTATCCATCCGGATTTTGAGGGCGTCGGATTGGGAAGATCGAGCAACCGCGTCCACCCATAACCATCTGGCTTATATCTAAAAAGAGATGCTTTTCCATAGGCGTTCTGACCTTCAGTTCGTGGTGCACCAACTACTGCATAGGAAGTATCAAACGAAGAAGTTACGATCTTCACAGACTCTCCAAAATTACCTGAAAGTTGGGCGTTGGGAGCACGCGGGGTAATCCAAGAGGGAGGTGTAGTTTGCTTTACGCCTTCGTACTCCACAAACTTATTCATTTCCACAGTATCACGCAGAATAACGTCCATATAGTAATTTTTATTCGCCTCTAATTCCCACCCTTCTGCCGGTTGGACCCCAGACTTATACGAGGATAATGATCCCCCTGCATTTGGGGAGGGTCCTTCTAAAAAGAAATTTACTGTTTCCGCTAGGAAATTGTGCATTCCCAATTCGAACAAGGGATTTTTCTCGCCACTCCAATAACCTTTAAACCTAAATAAATCAGGCACAGAGGCACTGGGGATACTCGAACTTACGAACGAGGTGACAAGGCGAATGGCGTTTGTATCCGACTCTACGTCTCCTTGAGGGAGATTCCCCTCTAAATTAATTAAAGTTTCAAAGGGAAGACGATAGTTAGGCGCGCTGCTTAGACGAAAGTCCGAAGGACTTCCCTCGTCGGAATCGACGATGCCAGGGACGGATCCGGTATAGATAGGATAATCCACAGCAATTCCTGACTTTATGCTATTATATAATATTCCCGGCGACATGAAGGGTTTAAGTAGAGATTGCAACCCTTGTGCGGGATAGACTCCCCCCGATAAATCCTGCTTCCCAGTAAAATAATCTGCCAAGGATTGACTAAGCAAATTTCCCAGTTGCACAGTGCGGTTAGCCGGGTAAAAACCCTGATAGGGTAAAATCTTTTTGACCCCCTTGCACGTCATCTCTATTCTCTTTACCTTCGAAACCCCTTCGTGTTCTTCGATGATTTTCCGCAGAGAAGGAGAATCGCCCGAAATAACGTACTTCTGCACAAATGAACCATCAAAGGCGCCTGTTATAGTGGATGCACTGGATGTAATAGTGGCACCGGGGAGAGAGAGGAACGAATTATTAGGGGCGCGGAAGTCATTAGATTTTTCTTTAACATAATAATCTATAAACTCTGATATCTTAAACTCCGGAATGATGCTCATATCCTTAGTGTCGGGGCGCGTGTCTGTCTCATACCCTTGGTAAGTGTTGTACCACGGGTTTTTACCGGCAATCTCTTCAGTCAAGCGCTCCACATAACCGCTCGATGCTGTGACTGATCCTGAAGCATTGACCACATAATTCAACTCATTAAATGCTAGTGATGGAACTGGTTTATAACGAAACATAGAGAGTTCAGTATCGAGCATGAGTTCTCCCATATAATTTCTATAGGAAGAACTATCCGGGAATGAGCGTACTCCATCTGTCGCCATAGGATTAAACCTCAGAGAATCAATCAGAACTGATTGAGATCCTATTGGTGCGGCCGTATATCCCTGAGAATTTTTAGCGATCCCAAAAGTCCTGATGCTTCCCGCGCTCGCGCTGATCTGCCTATTAGCAGGTATAGTTTTAAAAAATGTTCTCTGCGTTCCAAAAATACGATCATATCCGTTGGAACCTAACCCTTCGACTTCCGCATATGCTGTGCGTGCACGCGAATAATTAAGAAAAGCATTAACGGACGCAGGATAAAGAACTTGTGAATATTCTAGATGAGAAAGTCGTAGGACCGGATTAGTATCAGAATTTTGCTGATTGGGATCCAAATACAACTGGCTCATATTCTTGTACATCGTCTTATCATCGGAGGTGTTGATGCCCAAATGGTTGCGTACACCTGCTTGGGTAAAAGATGATAAATTGTTATCATAAGTATAGGTAAAAGAAGAGGTGGTAAATCCCGGCTCATTTATATTAGGTTGAACTATTAATGCGTGTACGAGAGGCTTCGAGTTATCACTCACTATTGGTTCTTTATAGCACGATACGCTTCCATTCTTTGCTCTCACTTGATTTCCATCCAATCCGGTAGAAGGAATAACAGTATCTGCTAATGAGAGAACGCTTTCTTTGACAAGCTTAATGACCACAGGATTGTAAAGGTTGCGCGTTTGCTGCCAAGACGCATATTGGTAAGGACCATTATATACATTTAACATGGTGCCAGCAGATTTGGAAAGAAAATTAACAGAACCGGAATTACATGTAAAGATGCCGATTCCTGCTTTATCCAAAGCGGATCCACTTATTCCAATAAAATCTCCTCTTCCGTCCGATCCCGAAAGTACGAAATCAATATCTGTGTATGGTCCTGTCGTCATATATTCTCCCTAGTATGATCCACTAGTCTGGTATCCTTCTAATTGTGTTCTGTCTGTTAATGCTGATGCCTTAATCCATGCATATTGTAGTGAACATTGTGGAATGGCATGTGTTACATATCCATTATCGTAAAGTGGTTTTTCTGGCATGTTTGCTCTTTGAATGCTCAGGTGAGAAGCATGCGTATCCGTCCAATACATTTTTCCAGCAGTTGTATCAAGCGCGATGCCGCATGGGGTGTGGAGTCCTACAATAAGTTTTTCAACGCTAGATCCATCTAACTTTGCTCTATAGATTCCGTCCGCGCTGCTGCCATAATCTGTCCAATATATTCTTTCCATAGACAGATCGAGGGCGACATCATATGGTGAGTCTAGTCCTGTAATAAGTTCCTCGATGTCGCCGGATCCATCCATGTTTGCTTTCTGTATATTATCGTTATCGTAATCCGTCCAATACATTTTTCCAGCAGTTATATCAAGAGCAATGCCTCTTGCTTCGCCGGCGGCGAAGGTGAAAAGAGTCTCAGGGGTGCCAGTTCCATCCATGTTTGCTCTTCTAATTTGATAGACACCTTTTTCAACCCAGTACATTTTGCCGGCCGCTATATCAAGGGCTAATCCGCGAGGATCATTGACACCGCTTGTTGAATCGAAAAGTTCTTGGATATCAGATCCATCCAGGTTTGCTCTTTGGATGTTTGTGGTGGTTTGATCTGTCCAATACATTTTTCCGGCACACGTATCAAGGGAGATACCAGAGGGGTTTCCCAATCCTGTAACAAGTTCCTCGATGCCAGATCCGTCCATAGTTGCTCTTTTGATGTTGTTCGTGTTCCAATCGGCCCAATACATTTTTCCAGCAGTTATATCAAGAGCGATGCTGTAGGGTAGAACTAGATTCGTTGTGACCAAATCCTGCACTGAATCTTGTAGTGTCTGCTTATAGTACCTTGTATTTCTATTATCAGTATGATATTTGGTGGGAGTGGGTCCTGGGCAAGATGTCGGTACATGGAAATTAAGTGCCATCTTAACCAAACTTCCCCCCGAGGGCGCGCCAAAAGCGGCACCATAAGCGTTTGCAGATGCGTCAGTACCCGGATTGTCTAAACTACAAGAATAACACGCGATGTCGTTGCCAAAGAAGGAATAATATATTCTTCTGCCCCATGGATCGATCTGTATGTCGATGGGCTGATCGGCGTACGCATTAGTATCTTGGAAAACCAAAGAGGCATCGTCGCCATTTAAATCACATTTATGCACGCGAGTATCGGAATTGCTATGAAAGTCACCTAATATATAGAGAGTATTGCTTAAGCGATCTAAATCTAATGCAGTATTCTCATAGTCGACTGCCGGGGTCAAAAGATTCTGTATGTTATCACTCAGTGGTCCGTATCCGCTACCATCCAAACTAGCGCTCCATATCCTCTCACTCCCACTGGATTCGGCGGCGCCGACCCAATACATCTTATTTTCCCTGTCGTTTATTACCACGTCATAAGGATCATTGAGATGGTTGAGCACTTCACCCCATTCCGATCCATCCAAACTGGCGGTCATAATCGTGTTCGCAGTCTTTCGATTGCACCATACAATCTTATTTAGATAAGGCGACGACTGAACTCCTCGCATATCATTGCCAGGGGTGGCGCCCGGTGAAACCACGACGCCTTCGTTTGATCCATCGAAACTAGCACTAGAGATATCTTCGGTGCTGGCGCCTTCGGTCCAATAAACTTTTTTGTAAAAATTATCCACCGCCATCCCATTGGCGTATTGGGTAGGGACCGTAGCAACCTCTACGACCGGATGCCAGTATGCTCCATCAAACTCCCGATAATAAATTTTATCCGGGGCGTTTGTCGAATAATACATTCTGTGAACGGATGCGTTGGGAACATCTAGAACTTTAACTCCGAGGGCGCCCCATTCGCCAGAAATAGACGACGGATTCGGAGTGTGTCTCGCTAAATCAGACCGTAGCACAGAACGCACAGCATTGTTTCTCCAGGGCAAAGCGTTGTTGGGGGCATACTCTTCCGCATAGGTGTCCAAAACGCCTCTAGAACTAACGTCCGTGCCTCCTGGGG
>Ga0080013_1001136_pt1 | contig 36113 bp, 18 predicted proteins | sample ETNvirenome_6_85_FD_69236 | JGI IMG/M metagenome (GOLD analysis project Ga0080013, IMG submission 69236) | Marine viral communities from the Pacific Ocean - ETNP_6_85 (SPADES assembly) (version 2) | ecosystem: Environmental > Aquatic > Marine > Oceanic | place: Pacific Ocean | collected 2013-06-19
ATCGTAAACTGATTGAAACATTCCGTGTGAATAGTTCTTAATATTATTTTCACTATATGTTCCAGAAACAATTGTTCCAGTCAATGGAATTGCTTCGTGTAGTTGTGTTCGTGTTGAAATAATATCGCTATTAGTAAAGCTTTTATAAACTGATGCCATGTTTTTATCCTATTAATTAACTTTTCTTAACAAATCGTAAAGGAATATCAATGCTGCTTCCGATAGTCATCCCTTCTATTCTTAAAGTAGCGTCCAAGCCTTTGGTAGTTACACCAGAAACGTAAGTTCCATCTGATTCTGTGAATCCGATATTCGTAAACAATGTATCACTTGACGCCAAATCCAATGAAGCGGCAATTGCCACATCCAATCTTGTGCCACGGGGGCCGCGGATTACTTGCGTCGTCTCAGATCGGCCTGTGTCGTTTATTGGTGCGCCAGGAATAATATACGTGGCAATTTGATCATCGTCAACGAAAGCAGGCGTATACCTTGTATTGGTCCTAGGATTTGTTGGAGTACCAAACCTTCTGTCTAATTTAACCATATACTGCGTTTCTACCAGATCTGACGGTATTGTCCTAGATGGCGAAAGTTCAAAATCTGTGTCCAATCCTGAATCTACTCTGATATAGTTCGCATTTGCCAACGTGGCGCCATATAAAATTCCAGTCACCGTTGTTGCAGTGGTTGTGCCGCCGAGGGCGTCCTCGGTATCTTTGTTAACACACACAACAAACGAAGAATTAGAGTGTCTTGATGTTGAGCCGTGCAACTCATTTAGCTTAAGCACGGGCATGTACAAGATGTTTGTCCTTGGAATGGACACCAATTTTGAATGTGCAAATGAGGCGTTATTGGTAAATGCCTCAAGTATTGGTGTTTGCAAAATCTGTATATCGTAATACGCGCTACCGCTAGCATGATTCAAATCATAAAGTGTATAATCTATCTCATCATCAAACGGAGCAAATTTCTTAATTCTAAAGCTATTGTCGCCTTTTGCTAATCTAAATCTTCCAGTATCGGTTAAGACTGCATCCAGTATGATGTCACCGGAATTATCTAAAAATGCCATTTTATTACCTCTTCATCCTATAATTAGTATCAAATATTAATAAACGCTATGTGTTTTCAAATTGAGTTACAACATGTTGTTTCTTAAATTCAAAGTTAATGTCAACCTTTCTACCTGTATCTTTTGAAGTCAAGCGAAGTTTGAATTTTTGACCCCAGATTGGATTCTCTGCTGTTCCCAATTTTAGATCAATCTCTGGCGGGTCATTAGTTATAATTAGTTCTTTTGCTGATTCTATGCTATCAAAACCGCTATGATACTCATCCATTATTCTCTGATCCAATACTGGTCTGATTTTAAGCAGCCTCTTTCCTGACTTCTTATATGTTCTGCCATCTGGAATTTCCAACTCAATTGTATTAATTAGTGGATAAACAGAGTTGCCATCATAAACTAATTCAACTTCATATACGGGGGAAGGATATGATACATTATTATGTACATCAACTGCCCTAAAAACATAATAATATTTCTTATTTGGCGAAATCTCGTCGTCAAGAGCAGCTGCAGCTGCATATTGTACCTCCCCGGAATCTTGCCAATTTGTTGAAACAGTTTTATACAATTTTCCTATAAAGTCAGAATAATTCGGATCAGTTGGTTTAACCGTGGTCCTGTAGACCTGGAAAGACTTTGGATAATCGTCCGATCTATATGTAATCTCATCTGTTGCTCTGCTAACATTTCGCGAGTCTCGAAATCTTGTGATCGCATCGACCTCCTCTGGAACAAATGTTATGGGCTCTAAGCTCAGTTCTCCTATCGCGCCCTTCATAAATAATTTTATCTTGTCGGTGGTGCCTTTATATGGAAATATTGTTACTTCGGGAGCAATGGGCGGCGAATCAACAATCGCCCCTCTCGATATCATATAGGGAATCTCATATACCCTGATTGAAGGGGCGAAAACAATATCAAATTCTGCTATGAATTCATTATCTTCATCTGTATAAAAATAAGTCGTATTTCGTGTTAGCGCATCGGTGTCGGCAAAATTAAATGGCAATCGCTGCTCAACTATCTCGTTAGTCGTTGTATCTACCAATTCGACACACAGCCTCGGTTCTAGGCCGGCCGCAGTGTTTTTCGGATCTGTTCTGCTTACAACACGACTGGTTGCTACCGATTCATATCCATATTTTGTCCCAATAACAATCTTATATGCATAAACAATATAAGTATAGTCTTTATCAAACTTAACTTGTGTATCAATGATGTCAACCAATTCAGTTTCATTTGTATCTGGTATCCAAAAATTCTGGACGGGGATCTCGGTCTTTGTCTGAGTTTCAGTTAATCTGCCCTCGAATTTTGCAATCCTGTATATAACAGTTTCTGCATATGACTTGGCGCCACTTAAAATATCATCAAACCTTCTATGTCTTTCTGCTATAATGCTTCGAAGCTTTGCAGCAAAAATTATCATCAACATATTCTTGTAGACCACATAATCCTCACTAGTGGCTAAGCGCGTTTCCATAGACATGTTGCCAAATATTACAGACATAGCATTTGACACGGTACCAGAAGAAGCATAATAGTTCTCCCACCACTCAGTCATATCAAGTCCTCGTAGTGGTATTTCTCTGTTAGTGGTAACTATACCGTCTAAGGAATCATCGGCCGCCAACATTGGACGCCTAAATACTTCTGAATATTGTTCCTCGACTACCGAAGTCTCACCCTCACTAGCTAAGAAAAATGATTCCATCATATCTTGCATAAAAGAACAAAAGAGGTTCGTTTCCGTAAACAAATCTTTTATTTGAGAACTTTCACCAGTCGTACTGTCGGCGGGCCACATAGAACTGTCTCTAACTATAGTCTCCTCGGTACCAAATGTTATTCTACTGTAAAATGGAAACAAAATCGCACTACCATTATAAGAAACCAATTCGCTATATGAGCCAACAGGGAACATCAAATTGCTAAATCGATCCTCCAACGTTCTGGAAAGATGGCTTGTTGCGGCGGTGGCTGATACAATTGCATGCTCTCTCATGTATCGCTCAATTGAATAGAACTCATCTGCTGTTAGGTAAAATTCGTCCTCATCATTTTTCTTGATTCGTAAAGCATACATAAAACCTTCAGACAAAGCACTATTCAAAGTAATGTGTTTAAGGAATATCGGATCCTTAAAATACCCCAAGCCCGTGCCCCTTTCTACTCGCGTGTCGCCAGTGGGGGTTTCGATTATAGTATCATCGGCTGCAGAAAGTGCAGAAGAAAAAACATACAAATTTGGCAACAATGTCTCGGACACAGTTGTTGTTTGTGTGTACTCCTCATACCCTGTTTCGTAATAGTTGTATACATAATCAACATCGCCAGCTAGCTGGCTCTGACCCGAGTTTGATGCCGCGACTTCTCGATCATTCATAGGCAGGTCAACATCAAAAACACTATCTACATATTCCGTGCCGGTGTCCACAATTGATAAAACGATCTCTCTCCAGTGATCGTCATCCTCGATGGCGCCCACGGATTCGTTGCCAATTATCTTCGCAGATAGTCTGTAGTTGTACCACATGGGCTCGGATCGAAGAAATTCCGGACCCACGATAATTCGCGACACTAAAGCGCCATCGATGTCAAATTGGGCTGCGTGAGGGGCGCCTCGGATCGCATACATAGAAGTGGGAGACGCAGCTGGACTTCCGGGGGCCTCATCCCCTCCAAACTGCAATTGGCCGGTGTCGACGTGCCAATATTTCTTTATTGTACTTCGAAATGGATCGCCAGAATTGCTAAACAATTCCGGATTTATATATGTTCTATTTTTGACATTCATTTATATTATCCTTAAGTACCCCGCTTTGGCCATGATGTTCCGCCCAAGGTTCCCACAACCGCACCACGGGCACTTCCCCCGGCGCCGGGTGTGCTCATGAAGGTGCCGGCGCCGCTGGAAATTCCAGAACCGTCGCTACCGAATTGGGCTTCATATTCCGCAGCCGTATATAGTCGGTCTCCGTGGGTTGGTGTGACACTGCCATTGAACGCTTCATATGGATAATTGGCAGCATATTCTAGTTTTTCTCTAATTTCGCTGAGCACCTCATCGGCTGTCATGTCAAAGTGCGAGGCCAGATCGTCTAACGAGGAGACATCTATGTGTGACTCGACAGTCGGGTCCTCCTGTGAATAAAGGGTATAATTGCCGGCTTCGGCTTGTATCTTATCCATTACCGTATCAATTATACTAGGATCCGCATATAAAATTGAAAATGAGCTTTCTTGAACAAATCCGGTGGCGAACTTCATGTCCCCTGTCCAAGCGGCCGTGCCGCCCAAGGCCGTCTTCGAAGATTGTATTACTGATAGTGCAAGCTGATTATACCATTTTGTGCTGACTGTTTCGATTTCGTTCGAAGAGTTGATATCGCTGATAGATACATCATAATACTGATCAATCCAAATCACTTTATTGCTGGGATTGCTCCCAAAGGCTTGGGCGCCCTCCTCTTTGATATTCTGCGAAAAAGTATCTCCCGACTCGGAAAGAAAATAAACCGGAGTAACAGGGGTAATATTAGAGCCGATGTAGACTGCGTCCCCGGTGGAGGACTGGGTGTCGTTCCAATAACTTTTCATGCCATCTGCATTGGCTGATACTATATCACAAAAATCTATCATATCATGATAAGAACCATCACTAGCGGCGGAATTCAACGCAGAAATCCGCTCTCCACCGTCATCATATACTGCTTCATCGTCTTCTGAGTAGCCTACAAATCGGCCACCATCGGCTGTAGTATAATAATAACCGCTATATATGCCGGCCCGGGCAGCATATGTAACTTCGAAAGTAAGATCATAGGTTCCCATACCCCAGTCGACGGCCGTCCCGCTCGATCCCCCGCCCATTGCGGTGAGTTCTGCACCGGCTTCCACTTCGCCGAGCGCCGCAGTGGGGCTCCACGAGAAGCCCGAACTCCGTGACCACTCCCAATCGAGGTCGTAAGGTAGGCGATAGCGAACTGTGAATTCCTTGGTTTTTGTAATAGGATAATACAACAGCAAGTCTGGCATATCGCCGATTGTGTAGTTGCCCTCGGAGATTACCTGTGAGTCGTATAAGTCGTATTGCTCTTCAAGCGAGTCTGGTGTAATTATAAAATATCTATCCAGCACGACAAGCTCGAAACCTCCGAGATCGGCACCTAATTCGGTTGACCAGCCCATGGCTTCTGCATATTCGTCCGAAGTCAGGTCTATCATCTCACCTGTGTCAGGATCAACGACTCGGCCGGGCGTGCCGAGAACACCATCCCAATCAATGTTCATTGTAATTTCTGACAACCTACAAAACATCGAATTACCAGATGCTTGATAAGTGTCTAATAAATCAGAAGTTACCGTCTGCCACAGATCACTTTTCATATCATAGCCAAATTCGCCTTCATAGATGGGGTAGCTGATCAGCTCCGCAGTATCAAGCGGAAATCCAGTCAAAACGTCTACTCTTTGTAGCGTAAAGCTTGTTAGATCAATAGCATCATCTTCGCCAGTGGGACCAAACGCAACATCATCTGGCGACCAATCGAGGAGCATGTCATCTTTGAGGGCCTCAAACATATGATTAGCCAGAGCTGGATCGGAGACGATATCCTCAGCGATATCGGGCCCGCTGGGGACATCTTCAGCTTCGTCGACCTGTGGGGGACCACCGCCACCCATAGTCATTTTGCGATGATATCCGGTAGGATCGAATCCAGCTGGTTTTCTTGATCCTTTAAATTTTCGCAACATAACCGACTTAACTTGGTTTGGAATTGCTCTCAATATTTCAGGATGTAGTCTGCCATTGACTTTGCGAACATTTGATTCCAAAAAATTATCTGGATTTGTGATATCTAAGGAGTTTATATCTTTGAACATTTTAGCTTTATCGCTGGAGGCTTTGTCTATTGGAAAATACGAAGAAAAGTCTCCTTTGCTAAAGTTAGAGCGCGCTACGGCATTAATCAAATGTGTGCCAATACCAGAAAGGTCGACCTCTTGATCTAGGTCGGTCACGTTCTTGTTGCCAGTTGATCCATCTTTCTCGATATCAATTTTACTATCTAGGTTTTCATACGAAAAACGTGTTGCATCGCCCAAAGATTCTTTTGGATCAACCAGCCCTGGGGGGCAATTGATGCTAACTTCACGGCCTTCATAGTTTTTGTTCAATAGAGGTGGAAGATCGTTAACAAAAGTCATTCCCAGTCTGGCTAGCACATCAACGACATTCTGATTTGTCGATTGCTGTCTAGTAGACAGATCACTCTCAGGATCATTATAGTTGCCGGCCCTTTTACTGACGCCATCATTTGCTCTATTAAGTTTGTTTTTAAGAATCTCTGATTTTATTTCTTGAAAAAGTTTTTGATCTTGTTGGCTAGGGCCTAAATTTTTAAGGTCATAGGATTTTCCATTTACAGTAATTTTCTTAGGACTTATGTAGGCATATTTATATGTATCATGATCCAAAAGGGGTGCCAATTCTTCGGCATCTCTTGGAAAACTTAAACTAGGACTCTCAAGGGCGCGCAAGGACATTTGCTCGCCAGTAAAATCTCGATCATATTCCTGATCCATCATCTTTTTATATTTTGAAAACGTAATCTTTTTGATCGATCTCTTGGGCATCGATTTGCGGCGTTTAGAACCTTTAGAATTATTTAAATTCTTTATCTTCTTTGTGCTTCTTTTTATTCTTCTTGCCTTTTTTTTCAATCGACGCTTCGTTGCAGAAGCGCCAGGATAAGGTCTGGAATCTGTTATACGTTTTTTTGCCATTTTTTTTAATTCTCAACTATAATAAATAGTTTATCACCTATTAATTAAATTTTAAATTTTAATTGTAGTATTATCATTCACCGGCGCCCATCATGTCAACGGTGCCGGACTCGAAACTCGGATGGAGCCATGCTTCCCAATAGGTACCCTCGGAATTTGTACCACAACACACTTCTACTTGATTAGTGTACGTGGCCGAAAACTCTGTTGACCCTCCGGTGTCTGCCAACGATTCAAACAACGTTGTATCCTCCCACGGTACCGACTCCAATACCGATTTAAGGGCGACCAACAATTCTTCGGCCATTTTAATTAGATCCAAGATATACTGCGGCTTCGCGGTGCTTTGGAGGGCGTTCACCTTTAGGACCTCCATGGGTACCAAAGTCACCAATAAAAGTCCGATTCCTTCATCCCATCCCTCGCCCTCGGGAGCTATCACGCCCCACTGTATCAAATACATCTTTAATGTATAAATGTCTATAATAATCTGAGCTAACGAGCCAGCGCCAGAGCCAGTAAGAAAGTCGGATCCATAGTTTTCACTTACAAACTGTATAAACACCTCATTAAAACTTTCTGTGTATTCATGATAATGGCATGGTAGCAACGAATCGTGATAATACCTCTCTAAAAGCCGTATGTTTGGAATGAAGCTGCCGTACCAATCGATCAAATATTGGGCTATCTCGTCTGTAAATGTCAGACATACTTTATATCCTACGGCGGTCGAGGACGAGCCTCCAGCATCCATTTCTCCTTCAGAATCAATACTTCCAATAACACCCTCCATGCCAGCATTAAATACAGGATCTACATAATCTCCCGTGAGCGAATCTCGTACTGTGTTCTCTATTATATCTTTGCCAACATCTGTAAATGATATGCCCTCAATTGGATGATGATCCTCATCGCAAAATCCCAAAATTTGACCAATTTCTTCAATAAAAGTGCTGCCATCTCCATATTTAGGGAAGATGGTGCGCGGGGCGGCCCGAGTCCAGTCGGAAACAATATCTTCATGAAGATAGTATTTAACCGTTTCTAAATCAGAATCATTATCGTAAGTCATATCAGCATAAAGAAACTCATCTTCATATGCTTCACCATCGTCATCATAACGTGTTGTCAATCGAGATATTTCAATTTTAGCTATTCTGAACAAGTTAAGTTCTTTAACCATGCTAGCAAACGATTCATTCGCCAACAACCATCCAAAACCTGATTCAAACCTAGCAACCCTCATTGTGTCAAAAAAGAAGACGCCTCTCAAATATACGCCCCACTCTACCCGCTCATCAGTCCACGGAATTCCACCCCAACCCTCTGGGTATAATGACTCAATTGTGGTTGCTGTCAAATATAGTGGCGAAAAATGTGAACAGTCTGCAGCTTCTGTATATGCATATTCGTCTGCATCTGCAATGAGGTCAAAAATTGTGGTGGTATCGTCTATTGCGGATGAGCTTGCTGAATATTCATCCATTGCTATATTGTATGAAACGTCACTATATATTGCATCGAATATGGAAGAGGCCATGGCAGTGGGGCCTAAGCCAAAATCTCTTGCAATTGCTTGCATATCTATTATGGTAAAGGCAAAATAGGCCAAATGACCTTGGAAACCTTCCTCTTCCGTTACATTAAATGTGCGTGAATATAAAACAGTGTATTTTTTATTTCGATCATGGCCGGGTGCACCGATCCCTTCGGACAACACAGTATCGTAATATTTATCAATACCATCAAATCCGTGGTCGTTTAGTGGAATATCTTCTGTTTTGTACCACAACCCAGAAGCCAAATAGCCAGTTTGTGTTTCCCAATCGTCATGATCAATTACATATTGTGAATCGTCTGCCCCAGCCTCGTAGTCTTCTGGCTGAGGCTCTGCTGCTATCAAGCCGGCTTGAGCGATAGCCAGATTATAGTCTGGAGTGAAATTGTCAAGGTATGCCTCAGTAACAATAGGTGACATAACCTGAATGATTCGCAATGTGATATAATCTGTTAAATCGGGAGCCTCAAGCAGGTCCCCCACAGAAGAGGAGGGACCTTTCATAAACTGGAACAGTTCTGTATTGATTCCAAGAGAGTCGACCGTATCTTGTAGGGCCAACACAACCGCAACATTAAAATCGCCAGACGTATCGCCACTAATTGTGACTTCCCTAATTTTTGGGTTTGGCATTAGTCTGGGCATTCTTTGTCTCCTATTGTGGTATAATTATAGATATCATAGAATTTGCCGCGGGCGTCTTCCTCGCAGTGTACGGGGGAATCTACGAGATAACCAGCAGACTTAAGATCGCCCACTGCTTCGCAGATCTCTTGCCTTGTTATTTCATGATCAACCGAAACTTCAAAATAATACTCAGAAGCTTGATCGGTTATTTCATATTCATAGTTTACGATTGATTCATCTAATAATAGATCATCTTTGATGCTAACTATTTTTTTCAGAAAAGTTAGCGGTATCAATTCTGTAGTTTTTTCGCCATCTGGATTCTCTGTTTCTTCAAACCTGTAAAGCTCTACATCAAAATTGGACACTTTAAAATCAACGTTCAATTCATTAACATCAATTATAAAATAATCTTCCTTCACCCTAAAGAACGAGCCATCATTAAATATTCGCGATGTAACGGTTGGTATGTTCCCCTCTTGGAGTGCGCTAAACGTTATTCCACTAATGTGCGAGGGGAGTTCCAGCTCGGCCAAAAAGTTGGGCGATATATTGTTAATATCCAAAATATATGTTTTATACATCGCCTCAGCTTCAATTTGAGGGATTCTCAACAAGGCGTGTTCCAAAGGTCGGGTCTCGCCTGCGTCGACCTCGGCTTGGGTTTGTGGAGTTGATCCCGTTAAATAAGCAATCGTCTTACCGGGAATCATTTCGCCTTTGTAAAATTTAATGTCCCAAGCAGGGCCCATATCGGACGAGAGCTTGCAATTGCCCAGATCGTTCAATAAGCCATATTTCGTTTCAATCAGTGGGTTGTTGTTATCATAAAAATGTTCATTATCTCTAAAGTCTACACTACGAAAAGTGCATTGTGTCTTTAAAGACGGTGTTTGCTCCTGTATACGAGGTTCTGAAGAGTTTTGTATTTCATGTATAGATTCGCCGGCGGATAGCTCAGCGTTATATAATATGTTATCATCAAAAAAGGCATAAGAAATCGGTGTAAAGTCCCCTTTAGAAAGCTTGTACTTTCCATATGGGGTCAGCTGAATCTCAATTACCTCCTCTTTGCTATTGAAAAATGTCATTTGTTACTGCCTTGGATGGTTGTTACGGCTTGGAGCTGTACTCCGGATGCAGAGTTCGCTTTCCTTTTCTTATCGCGGCGGCGACGGACCTTCTTCGGTCCGCGGATTCGTGGCTTATCGGTCGAACTAGAATCGATCTGTATATCTTCAGGTACCGTCTCTTCGTGTGCAGAAAGTTCCACTTCTACCTCAAGTTTGGCCATTTCAACTATTGAGAAATAGTCATAAGGCCAGTTATAAGTATAATCAATGTCCTTTTCTAATAACGAATTGCCCTGTTTGTCTTTGTTTGTATTCAAATTAGACCTAGTAAAATCGTTTTGTGACGCGTTAATTGCAACAATCTGATCTTCATATTTCTGAACTGCTTTCTGCTTTACCTTAAAAACCATCCATTGTACCTTGTCACTGATGACGGAGGCCTCAGTGCCAAGCCTCAACTCGTTGGCCAACAACTTGTGTGAAATTGCCGCTTCAGCGCTTTTAACAACAGTGTGGTTTCGAGGCGGGAGATTTTGCCAAATATAACTTAGATCACATTGATCAAGTTTATATTCGAATTCAAAGATATACATCGCAAAAGGTGTGACATCCTCATATTTTACAAAATTCATATTTGGTGGAAATACATATTTTTCCATCTTTTCAACCATCGAAGCAATAGAGGTGCCATCAGTGGGTGCCTCTATTTGTGCTCTCGGTATTTCAAAAAACTTTCGTTTTCCGCCGGCCTGAATGAACGGCACGGCAACAACAGCTTCTCGGACAACGCTCTTTTCTAACACCTCACCCAGTCTTGTCGACTCCTTCTTGAAACCAACCAAGTCAGCTAAGGATTTCATATTCTTATAAATTTTTGCCGCTTGTCCTGCAGTTTGATTTTTTGTGTAAAAGCCGTTGGCGGCGGCGGCACGGGGACTATATTTCAAGAAGTTCGTTGGAATATCACTAATTCGCACCTTAATTCCCATATCTTGATTTTCTGGAATTGTTCCAAACTGGTGCCACATCCCTCTTGTGCAGGATGCAGACAGCTGGTTGGATGGCCGAGTGAGGGTACCGCTTGCAGCCTTGATCGGTCGGGCTCCGAAAATGCCAAAATTAAGAATTGGAGTTTCGGCCTTCATTTGCATTGTCCAGGCGCTTGATAGAGATTCACGCGTAACAATATTGTTTGGATTTTTAGGATCCGTATAATCTACTGAGCTGACAACTGGTACCTTTTCTACGCCAAATAGGTTCATACTTGAGCTGATTTGCATAGAGTTTTTATTAATATTTACCCCATTAAGTGGAGCATTTGGATTGGACCCACTGATAATATATGCATAATCATTTTCATCATAGGTTCCAGACCAAGTTACGCCATCTTCGCCTTCATCAAATCTCATATAATTCACCGATGCACTGTTTATAATATCTTCTAATGTATAAGACTTGCTTTCTTTAGCATAAAATACAATATCGGCCCATGCATGGCCATCATAATATGGTGGAGTATATGGAGAATAAATGCCATTTACAAAGTCATAGCCGCCGACTTGGTGCTCGGCCTCAAAACTAGCCAACGCGGAGCCATCAGTTCCGTGCATAGGTGGCCCGAAAGCGCTGGGTCGGCTGTACATCGTCAACAACTCAATACCATTCGTGCTAGCAACTGTCGCAATCCCATGCTGAGGAAGGTCATATTTTATTCCACCCCTTTCTGACGCGGTTCCAGCGGTCACTCCAATAAAAGGCTCTAGATGCCACGCTCTATCCTTTTTAGTTTCATTGAACATGATAACTCTCATTCCATAAACTTCATTCTTTTGCAAACTAAGGTTTAGGTCGGAATTGGCTTTTGATGTCATCTTGGTATATGTTCTGTCTCGCAAAAAGAAATTTGGCAATTCCGCCCAAAATTGACTGGCCATCAAAGAATATTGTGGTTTATGCTGCATACCAAAAGCTGCAGTAACATGCAAAGAGGCGGATACGTGCGGCTCATTGTCGTAAAGCGGGGTTCCAAGCAAATGATTGTGAGGTTTGATAATTGCTTCAAATGGAATTCTCTCATCAAAGACACCCTTCTCTTTTGCTAGACCGGTCTGCTTATCTGTACCAAAGCCATCACCAGAATTCCAAGAAAAGTTTGCTGCGACAGTCCACGCATGATAGTCCGTCTGTGGGACCTGTTGTCTGATAAATCGATCTGGCGATGTCCAAATTGGATAATCACATGCCACACCTGCCTTAACTGTGTTATAAAATATCCCCGGAGCAAATGACCACTGCCACAGCGGTCTTACGGCGGCCTTCTTGTTTGTAGAATGCTCGCCAGTTACAGAAGCGCCGGCAAGATGAGATGCTGAATATTCATTAGCCATTTTAACAGAATATTGCGCCGGATAAAAATTGTCATATGGCATAAATTTAACCGCAGCCTTCATGGTCAGAGAAATCTCAGACGGGTCAACCATTTCTGTATGGTCGCTAACGACAAGGCCTAAGTATTTCATAACATCTGAATTCGAAAATATAGTATAGAAATTTTCTTGGCTACTATTTTGCGGTATAGAGTTTGAAGTGTTGGGTGTTCCCGGGATCTCAAAAAGTGCAGAATTGTCAACTCGGAAATTCCCTTGAGCACTGTCAAGATAGAAATCCATATGTTCACTAATTCTAAATTCTGGAATTACTGAATAATCTTTGTATTGCGCTCTTAGGTCGAGAATATAACTATCATAATCTTTATACCAAGGGTCAACCGCCTGCGATACAAAGTGCAAAGATGTTACCGTGTTGTCTCTGCCGGTTTTTGAATTAGTTTCCGCGCTCGCTGTTTGGGCCCAGCAGCCGGCGAGGCTGTTTGCCTCCCATTTTGTCACGCCCAAAGGTACGTGAATCTTTCTAATGTCGGCGTTGGCGGCTCCAAAAGAGTCTCCATATAAATTTTTCGCAATACCGGCTGTAACTTTGTTATCAGAGAGGCCCAAAAGAACGCGACCATTTGAGGCATTTTTAATACCTGCGGTGGATGTCAGTGAACCAGAGATACAAGTTGTCATAAACCTTGAATACTGCGGCCCTGCTAAAATAAACTTATCCGGATCTGCATCATCATCAACAGCATGTATCTGGCTATATAAGCCGACAAGTTCGCCACCGCCATAGTAGGAATTCGGTACCGAAAGGTCATCTTCATGATGAATTTTTACATCAGTATCTCGTACTGTTTTGCTGCCATCTCCGCTGGCTGTAATAAATACGGTCGCACCAATAGCAGCAGCGCTAAATACTCTAGGCGCCTCTTCGAGAGGCCAAGAGCTTCCGGTTACCAACGGGCCCATAACGATTGGAATTGAACTTCCCAAAGTTTCACGATCAGCTTGGGTGTAGCGCCAGAAGTTGTTTTGATAATCGGTTCTGCCACGATTTCGTGCCATAAACATGTTTAACCCAGATGGCCAGACAGTTTCTTTATATCTGAGCATTGAAAAGGACTGAACCGTATTGGCCGCGGCTGCTTGAGTGCGGTTTAAATATAGTTCTTTTATTTCATCATATGCTTGTCTTGTTGGTGATATCGGCAAATACTTAATCGCCAATTCTTTATCATCATATCCCGCAATGTTGTTACCGTGAGTTACCCTCATAGTAAAGGTCTTGCTAGACCACATTGCACCATGATTGGTCTTGGCGCCAATCTCCGGAGTAGCAACATTGATCGCAATGCTCATTGGATGGTATTTCATAGAAACAGCTTGAGTGCCGGATAAGAAAACCCTAATCCCTTCGGTCTTAGATACCTTAACTTTATGCTCACCAACCTCAGTCGTGCGAATTATTTTTCCTGGTTTGAGGGTAGTTATGTTGTTGTTACGTCGATGATAAAGTGCTATCGGGTGTTCGCCAGTCCTAATTTGTTTAAAAGTTGGGTACCCGTAAGGTCCGTTCCTGTGTAACAACAAAGCATTCAACGTTGAAGCTTGGCCAACAGCGCTGTATCTCTTAACCAATCCACCGCCGGGCTTTAAGGTATCAGCAGGAACCAGAGGTCCATCTTCATTTCCAATATTAATATATCTGCCCACGTCCTTGGTCAGTGGGTATCCCAACATATTATCTGATGCTGTTACCGGCTCTCTAATATTTGTATTTAATGGCGCAAAGGCAGTCCTCAAATCTCCATCAGCATGATTCTCGCCAAAATCAGTCACGAATCTTAAGCCATTTGATACATAATATGAGCCAAAGTCACTTGCACTGACGAAATTAAGAGCCGACACAAGACCGTCCGCGGAACTTGATATCGTTCCCGCAACAGGTGCATGGCCAAAAAATCTTGGATTGTCTGCAATTGATGCTGTAATCCAAGCATATCCTAGATCAGACTGTGGAATTGGGTGCTGAATCCACCAATTATCGTAAACAGAGGCGGTAATATAACTTTGTTGTGGATCATTATCGTCTCCGGAGGCGCCCTTAAAGGTTGTACCCTGACCAGATAGCTCAATTCTTTTAAGCGTATTTCGTTGAATTTTGTGAAATGCGGGTATTTGAACGTATTCATTGGCTGTAACCGATCCATATTCTGGGTCGTGACCAAATTGTCCGCTTCTTCTTGACAGCAGAGATCTCAGCCCGTCTCGTTGAGCACGGGCAGAGGCTGCAGTGCCACTAAGATGATTCGACATTTTAATCGTTGTGTTTTCGCCACTTGCGCTAGCACGCACAGATAAGTTTCTAAAATTAATTGAATTGTAGACTGAATATTCTTCTGAGGCGATATCCAAATAACCCCTTGTCGATACCTCTGGCCCACCTGGGGCTGAAAATCTAGATGCAATTACCGTTCTGTTGCGCGCATTTACATCTGGGCCCAAGATGCCTCGCTCAGATAGCGTATACATCGTCGCTATTGAGTTTCCTTGGGCGTTAACTCGAAGGCTAACATTTGACCCGGGAGGGCCTCCAAAAGAGTTTCCAAGCTTATTATCGGGGTTGTCATCAATACCAACTGCAACAAGAGTGTGTACATTTGTCGTCTTGCCTAAACTATTGCTGTGTAGAAGGTCTGGGAGTCGTACTCCACTGTTTTCTTTAAAATATAAATTATTTTCCAGGCGGCCGGCAGCTTGTACAACTTCGTGATTTTCTGTGTAATTTCCAATAATTGTTGAACCAGTTTTTTGTTGTATATTTCTAATGTTCACTGGTCTCTTTGCCAATGGTTCTCTAAAATAAACGGCACGTTTGGTCTCGATTAGTGGATATTTGTGTTCATTGGCCCACGGATAATCAGGCCCAACGAAACCCAAGGCGCCCTGATCATCATAACAATCGGTTGTTGTAACTCCAGATGCTATTGAGGATGACAACTTATAGAGAAACAGCCTCCAAGCTTCGGGCCTAGTGTACGGATCATCCAAATTATTTAATGTGCCGGCACCACCAGACGTAACCAATGTTGTATCATATTTATTGACATCGACATGTCGAGACTGGTGGCCACCGACATATTTTTCGGTAAACGGGCCTTGTAATGCCGACTCGCCTGGAGTTATATCTCCATAAACATCGTGGTGAATATTTGTTATAATTGCCCCGGATATAAACCCTTCGGCAACATTCTTTTGATATCCCGTTGTTACGTTCGAACTAGCGCTGATAACATTAACCGGCATAATGAGATGACCTTTAACGTTGTCTAAATATGGATCTTTTGTTGATTCCCAGTGGCGCCCAGACCTAACTTGAAAGCTATATTTTCTCTTAACAAGTTCTTTTGGCGTCTCCTCATCACTAATGTCTTGGAATTTTTTTAATTTCTCGGCAAATGCCAAAAGAACATTGACTGGGACCCCAAGACTCGTAACAGGTCCATGGGGGTACACTTGACTGAATACATAAGAGCGTCTCTTGTTTAGATGATCAGTATATCCCTGATAGACCGACCCCATACTAGGGTCTTGTTCAGGGACAAATCTATATGTTCTGTTTAGTGCCCTTCTGGTGTATCTAGACTGTTCGTATTTTGTGCCATCCGATTTTCTTAATTTAATTGTCGCATCAGATTCCTTGTGCTGATATGGGCCTACAGTGGTGGGTGTAATTGGTTTCGGGCGATTGGACTCATGTACCCTTTCTCTAATTGTATCTCTTGCTTCATCGACCGCGGTGACACCAGAAGAAGGCTTCTCTCCAGTGCGTTCGGCCCTTTCTCTCCACCAGCGTGCATTGTCTGACTCTTCACCAGACACAGGACGATGGCCATACCTCCAACTATATGCTTGCTCTTCAACACCCTTAATTGAACCCTCGGTTGAGTGTACTGTGTCAATGTTTGGAAATTTGTGCTTATATTTGTTTCTTTCTAAGATATGACTCTCAACAAGGTTTCTAATATTCTTAGAATATAGTGTAGATGCGGGAACCAATTGTAGAATCATGGCAGATAATGAAGCGTCTACCCACTTATAAAATTCAATATAACGATCTAAATCTGGTTCATTATCAACCTTATCAAAAAACAGTTGCCTTAGTTTTTCAAGCTTTTTGTATCTATCGCGATACTTCTCTACCGGTTCGCAAAAAAGATTACTAAAATCTTTAATAGATGCAAACATGGTCAACATTTCTTTCGAAATTGTTTGATACATGCTCTTTTCTGCTGCGAAGTAGAACCTGACTGGTTTGTGATCTCTGGTGAAAATCTCTTTGTTAACATCAACAATCTGAACCATATCTGCACTCTGCATGACTTCTGGTAGGCGAAGCTGACTCTGTTGGACGTATCTCTTTTCTATCACTTTTGAATTGCCAGTTGGAAATTTATCGCCGCGGCCGTGGTGCTTATTGTGAGCCATCTTGCCAAGCCATTCTTTGCGATATCTATCTTTCTTAGATACTGATCCGGAAGACATGTCAAGAACGGTAAATTGGCCGCTGTCGTCGGATCCGGTCACCTTGTTGAAATTCCAATGTAACGCTAGCGTGTCCATTCTCGGAATAAATGATCCAGTAATTGACTTCTGTAGGCCGTAGCCACTCTCGTATGGGCCGCGGACACCGACATTCATCGGGTCCATTGCATGGGCCTTTATCTCCTGTTTTGTCAAGGCTGTATGCCAAACCCGGAGAGACGAAACTTTTGCGTCTGAGTACTGTTTTACAGCGCCATTGAAATTAGTTCTATGAGACCCAAGATACATTCGCTTTGCAGATCGAATGAAATCTCTTCCGGCGCCGGGCAAAATAGTTGTAGAAGCGCTAAATTCATTTTGAATAACCTCTCCAACAGCATTGTATGCAAAGAAGTCCACCACATAATCTGTCTCAGTTGTTCCGGCGCCAGCAATTGCGTCGGAGGCGCCAGAGACAGCACCAAGGGGGCTATATTCTGGTAAGTCGTCCAATTTTAAGGATGAGCTGGGTGTGATTCTTATAGTAAAATTCCACTTAGAATCATCATATACATCAAAATACCCGCTCGATGTTAGCGGCGGTATCGGACCATATCCGCCGGCGTTACCTGTATCAGCAGTAGTAGTTCCAGTATCCCAAGCTGATGAAGTTAATACAAAAAATGCATGCCGTGACTCAATTGTATCCCTAACTGCATAGACTTGAAAATTGGCAAAATCATTACCCTGTGCATCACCCCAAGTTAAGCTGGTGTCATCAGAAGAGTTTGCCGTATGCATCCCAAATAACGAAGAGGATACAAAGGGAGTGTAGAAGTAGCCTGGATTTTTTGATTCTGGCTTTCTAGCAAAAATACACTCGCACTCAACGGTAAAGCCAAGAAAATCTGCATGACCTTCATTCGAACCAGAAAGACTTGATCCAGACAAAAACCCGCTAGTAGATTCGGCATCGTCAAGAGTGGAATCGGGGTATTGGTAGACTGTTGCGCCAAACGCATCAAAACCATCAGATCCCGTTTGAGCGAAATTGGCGTAACTCTTCCTGATTATTCCGTCTTTGTAGTTATCCTCCAGAGCATATGTGTAATCGTCTGCATATAAATTCAAAGTGATTAGATCTTCAGGAATTCCATAGCAGCGAATTAGGTTTCTAATTGATTTTTCAGAACCCTTGGTCTTGTAGATATACAACAAATTATTATATATATTTTGATATATAAGATTCTTTATATCATGGAGCTTTATATCAAATTCATCGTCATCAGTCTTAGATAAAATTTTCTCTCTGATCTTTGCGTCTACAAAAATCTCGGGTGCACCAAAACCTCTCGATTCTAACAAGTGACTGGCGAATGGATATGGCTTATAGCTGGCACTTAGATAAGTTGTGTTCTGTAATCTTGGCAAAGATTGAATTTGAAGGTATAGCTTATCCATATAGGAAGCCATAATCTGCACAATGTTTCTTAAGTCGCCGCCACCAGTTCTTTCATCTTCTTCTATAATCCATGTGGGAATCATGTTGATTAACGAATTGTAATTTTGCTGATCGTAAAAAGAGCCAGTGTGCATCAGATCGCTTTTCAGATTTTTAACATCCGGATGGAATGAGTAAACAATTGGATCTTTAAACTCTGGCGATAGCGAAGAGCCAGTATAATCGTTTATGGCCGAAGATGTCAGTCTAGAACTCGACGTGTATCCAACAAAATCGCCATTCGTGACACGACCAGCGTAATCTAAAATATTAGAATCAACGCTTGAAGTTCCAGTAATTCCTTCATTAAATTTGTAATATACACCAAGTGTCGTATTTGCTAGATCATTGTTTGCACCACCACGAACATTTGTCCACCAATTCTTTTTAATTTCTTGAGGCGTTCTTCTAACTTTCCAAAATCTAAAATCATCGATCGATGCAGAAAGTTGGCCCCACCCTCTATCAGTAGAAGAAATGCTTTCATGGGGAGCCACTAAGGCGCCAATTGTTGCTACTAGGGCACCAGTGATCTCATTTACATCAGGTCGGGAGCCGGCCGTGGTTATTGTTTGATTTTTTTCTCCATTTAGGTAAAGCTCAGTTACAATTCCATCAGTAGCGGTTGAGCTACTATTATATAAAACAAATGCATAATGATTCCACTCGCCAGTTGCAACTGTTGATTTTGAGATATTTTCGCCAATTTGCAAATTTGAAAAGCCGTGAGAGCCAGACTTTATTGTGACAAAAAATGGGGATTCTGTTGATCCTGTAACATTTCCGCTAAGTTCGATTCTAAATCGTCCATAACTATCCGCAGAAGTATCGCCTTGATAGTTCCACAAATCAAACAGCACTTCGTTTGTGGTTGTACTATTGTCGTCTATAGCGGTCATAAAGGCGTTCTTCTTAAGCCAAAACTCCACTGTAACGCCGCCAGTTAGGTTTGTTCTAAGGTTTGAGCCTCTTGTGCCCTTTCGACCAGCGGCTAGTTGACCAGCAAAACTATAAATATCGTCGTTATATTCGTTGGCAGATCCAGTAAACGCGGCATAAAGAGAGCCGCTTACGATTTCACTAGAGCCGGTTCCAGGGCCACCCTTGATATAAATATATTGTGGTGAATCCGAAAGACCATATCCACTAGCCTCGTTTTGCTGAGTTCCCCAGCCGTCTGGGTCTGCGGAAAATATAACATGACCGGTCGTCCTAGGATATTTGTAATCAAATATAAACCTATCATAATAATCCGATTTATTTCTAAACTCTGTTACTTCAGCTTCAGAACCATCATATGGATATTGTTTATAAACTCTCTCAATTGCATATTTCCAGTATTTTTCTGCGGAACCAAACCGTGCAAAACTTGACGCTGAAACAAATTCTATGGGTGGAATAAAAGTTTCACGATCAATGTTCTTTTGCCTGATCGTTTCTGGAGACTCTATTTCTTCGAAAATGGTCTGCGAGTCAGCCGATGGTAAAACCTTGAGCGAAGTCCCTTCATCGAAAAGCTTTTTAATACTCATTCTATTCTACCCTAAACTTAAATCTCTCTTTTTGTTCAACCCAAGAAGACAGTGTTGGATCGTAATATGCAAAAGATATACCATATGCATAATCTGGCTGCAATATTGACATGTCTAAGTCAAAATAATTTCCAGAAACATCATATGATAACAAAGTTGCTAAATCACTTCCTGTATTGTGTGGTATAACTTTTAAGTTATCAATAACTCTATAAACTTGATAAGATGCGCTATCAATTATATAATTCTCTATATTGGCAGTTGCTTTAGAATAAATAGTTGGGCTCCAATCTTTTTCTCGCACAAACAATCTAAAGCGAACAGTCTGATTGTCTTTGTAGATCGCCCCAAGGTTTGAAATAGATGTGACATATTGCTTGTCTGGTTTATAATTGCTAGCCTTGTGAACTCTTGGAAAGATTGTTCCTGTAAAATATGTTTTGCCACCATCGCCGCCATGCCAAACATCTAACAATTTTTTATCAGGAGTGACACCTGCAGTGACGCTTAAAGAGCATTTGTAAATTCCAGTAGATACTTTACTTCCAGTGGCAGGAAAGCCGCCGGCGCATATATCACTGTCTCTTACAGAAATTGGTAGGCGGCCGCCACCGGTATTGGTGTCTCCAGATGTGTCTGCCGGCACATTGCTTCCAGATCTTGGTAAATATAAGTCCACATACACAGAACTAGGATCGCCCGGGATATTTCTTAATTGCCCACGATAATAGTTGTACATATAAACCGTATTCGGGTTGTCGTCCTCTTCGGCTAAAGAGCTGCTATAAAAAAATCTTCCACGATCATCTGCAACAGAAGAATCCCAACGAGCTTCAATGTGCGGCCTCTTATAATAATATTCTGAAGTGCGGCCAAAAAACTTTTTAGTAAAATACGAAGTTGTAGCCCCTGTTACGTTGTGTAGGATCGGTCCATCATTATAGTTGGGGATCGATGCATCCGAGGTTCTATCATCAAAAAAGCCTTCCTGTGTTCCGATCAACTTGATTAGAGCACCATAGTTTGTCAATTCGTCGCTGCTCATCCACTCTTCAACAAGCTCTGTAACATCGAGGTCAATATCTTCATGACCCTTGGTGAAAGAAATTGTATGCCCCCAAGATGCAGTATAGAAATCGCCGCCCGGGATTGTCCACTTTGCTGAATTTGACGCCGACATCCAATTGGCGCCGGGATTGCCGTGAGTAAAATCTAGATACTCATCCATATCCATGCCAATTCCCTCTTGCCAATCTTTGGAAATTGGCAAAACTTCAAGAGAAAAGCTTCTTGGTGTCGTCAGTGCGTGACGAGCATTAAACATGCGCAGATAAAAATTGACACTACCACTAGCCGGAACTGTTCCTGCGGTGCGGTCGGTAGAAATCTGAGCGGTGGGAAATTTAATTAAAATTCTAGATAGTTCAACAGACCCAGTTGATGCCTGTCCATAGATTGAAAAGACTTCAAGAATATCAGAGCCGCCCATATTTGCACCAGTGGCCCGGGTATTCAGGTCTCTCATGAATGCATTTGTAATTGTTGTATCGACACTGGCAGTGTATCTTTTGATAGACATTATGTAATAGTACCCTTAATATCGATTGCTGGGAATTTAATCTCAAAAATAACATTCCTAGGCGCGACGATATATCGACCGTTCGCTGATGTATTTGAGGCAATATCAAAAGAGATATTAGAATACCCGGTATCAGTAACGTTGGTGACCTCAACATCCGTAACGTCAATAATACCAGTCAACTTGTTTAAAAGATTGTATATACTTGAAAGATAGAATGGCTCCCCAATATACATCTTAGACCGTCCGAAATAATCAGCCAATGTGCGATTGGCAATCGAAAGTAAAGCATATCTATCATATGATGGATCAGAAATTGCAGTATATTTCACCTGTAAAGTGACGATTTTTGCATCCAAGATATCAACAGTATCATTGATCATTTTGTTTCTATTTATCCATCTTTTCAAATTGTTCTTTAGTGTCCTGTTTGCCGCTGTCAATTTGCCGCGGCTATTTTCACTAATAATGTATAAATTCAAATTTCTCTTGATGGAATCACTTTCTCTTATAACGGAACACCTCTTAATCATGCCAAACCTATTTGGCATTGCATATGTCATAGCCTCATAGTCTTCTTTCGTTACTGCTCTATGCTGGGTGGCAAAATTGTCGATAACTCTTCTCTTAATTTCTACCTGTGTTTCGGGAGATGCGGCGCCGACCAGGGATTCCTCGTTGTACACCTCAAAAGAAGCTCTTATTGCCTGCATTGTCCCAGGCACTAGCGCTTCGGGATTTCTGAAGGAAATCTTAGCATTAAGCACCTTATTTACTGCACCTACAGCGGCATTGGAATTTGCATTCTCAGATGTCCTATAGGTGATGGTCAGGGTTGTGTTGGCGGGCCCGATTCCAAATTTGTCGCTTGACACCATATTCGAAGGATCAAAAGCTAAATCAGTTGTATAATCCTTTCCATACACGTCGAGAATAATATTCTCTGGTTCGGGAATTGATGGAGAGTTAATTTCTGATTCCGAGGCGTATCCAAAAATTAAAGATGTTTGCGTTTGTGATCTTTCAACAACAAATCTTCTAGGCACGGCGAACGGTTTTAAAATTGATGGTATCTCATCGGAAAGGGCCTCTTTATTTATCACTTCTTTATAAACAACATTTTGTGATAGATAATCAACCTCAAAGTACTCATTTCCCTCGGAGTCGAATACCGAAATAATTTCTGAAATTCTTGCGCCAGCAAGGCGCACGGACCTAAATCTTTGAAATTCTCCGACTGTTGACGATTCAGTGGCTAATAGTCCGGATATAACCTTTCCATTGGCTTTTATGGCCCAAGAAAGTGGAGCGCCAGTAGTTTGATCAGCATCAGCAACTACAACTTGGTGCCTATTATCATTAAAATCAACATTTTCTGTCAGTACATATGAAGCGCCACTATCTGACTTAAAGCGAGTACCACGCCTAACAATGGGTAGATAATTTCTTGCTGGTCCCATACCGGTTTGAACCGAAGGTACAATAATATACATACTCACGACACCATGGGCGGCTGAGGCGCCTTTAAAGGTATATCCCAAAGTCTTTGCGTGTCGAAGAATATTATTAAATTCTGTCGACGTGTCCAAGAAGGACTCATTTACATTGTAATCTAAATAATAGGATAATATGTCCCCAACATAGGCAACAGTGTCAATCATAAGAGACCCAAAAGAATTTTCACTAAAATCTTTATAACTATTGGAATAATATCGTTGAGCGTGCTCTATAAGATCTTGCTTAATCGAAGAGAATTCTCTGCTCGTATATTTTATCGGTAGTATCTTTTTTTTGTATTCTGAATCAGCCATAATTGATTTTCCTGAAATAATTAGAAATTAATATTAAAATATTAGATTCCTGGCAACATTAGATCTAAGAAATCCTCTCTAATGATGTCGGGTATACTGTATACAATTCTTAATCCAACAAAGTTTTGATCAATATCGGTGCCTGGATTATCGACGCCAGAAGTTTGCGATAACGGTGATGAAAAAGTTATGTTTACAATATCAATGTAGGGCAGATATCTCGTTACCTGCTCCAATATTCTACTTTCGATTCGGGCCAACTGACCACCAGTCAGTGCCTCAAATAAAAAATGCCTGATCCCAACACCATAGGCGGGCAACATAATTCTTTCGCCCGGGTTTGTCAGTACTAGCATTTTTAAATTTTGCTTTGCTACAGAGATCAAGCTTTTGTTTAAACGAAAGCCATCAATCTCATTTCTAGTAATCGGCAGTGCAACAGAGTATCCAATAGCCATTTTGTTTCCTCTCCTTAATAATTAGATGCTAATCGCATTCGTTTCCATCTTTATCATAAGGATTGTCTATAAGCTTCCTTCGTTGTCTCCATGTCAATATTTCTGACCAATTGCCAAGCCAAAAACGATCCTTAAGCATTTGTCCGAAAGAGGGGATTTCAAATCCAGGTAGATTGAAACTAAATTCCCTATGATTGTATGCCATTAAGAACATGTTTCTTACTCTTCTCTTTGTTTTTGCGAAAGTTTTTTCTAGGGGATGCTTTTGAGGGCTGAATACTCCTGGGGCCAATGGGCCGTTGTCCCATCCTGGGCCCATTCGGGCTCCGAGAATTTCTCGGCGCTCCTTGCGTTTCGGGCCGGATTCGTCGTACATTCGCTTGTGGCCGTATTGATTCCACTCACCATCTTCAAAAGAATCTTCATCTTGGAGGTCGGTGGTTAGTTCTCCAATTGCCGGCAAAAAGGCTCTAGAAACATAAATCGTATGCAAGCCGGCTATAGTATCGACTGGAATGCAATAATCAAAAAGCAGCTGCATTTCATTGCTATTGGACAATTTCGATCCCAAACACGCCAGTACCTCTGGGCTTATGTCGTCTCCATTTGATTCCAACTCTTGGAGAACTTCCTCGAATGTTTCGTCCAAAAGATCAATTTCTACCGAAGCTAGCGGAATTACATAATCCGAAATATTTTCTGAGGGAGATCCATTAAGCTTATACGCTTTCTCCATTTTAGCGTTTTCTAGAAACGTTTCACTCTCTAATTCGGACCCAGCCACCTCATCAATCATTTGGGCCGCAGTCTTGGATGGGATGTACGATAACCTCATTCCATATTTTATTCCCATAGAGCCTTCTAATCCAATTGGCTCAGTGTCAGAGCTTTCATCAATTTGCAGATCGTGTACGTGCTTTTCTTTTGCGGCAGGGGAATAAGCAGCTTTAACAAAATAATTCTCTATCACATGCGAATGTGAAAGCCATGGCTTATTAGGAGGAGCGGTCGAATATGCCACACCATTGCCATTCTCATCAATCACATATTCATGAGTATGCATGGCATTTTCGGATGTTTCTCCTTCTGAATAATACACAGTTCCTTCAGGATATTCGAACGACAGGTCTCCAAAGTAATCTGAAAGTTTTGCAGTTTTCATGCTATCGTCCAACCTGCCCAGCCATTCAATAAAAGTCTCTATATTTACAACACCACGCAATTCATAATCATCATCTGTTATTTTAGGACCGCCTTCTTGCCATCGATCCCCCTTAATAGTCGCAGTAGAATCTTCCATATAAATGTATTTCTCTACAATGAAGCTACCAGCTTGCGTTACTGTCTCGGGATCATAATTTGCCATAGGGCTGTTCAGTAACCAACTGGTAATTGTCGATTCTTCAAGCGGATATTCGTCTATTGTCTTTGCAACGTTGTTTACATTACCAAGATTTTGTGTTCCAGTAACAGCATCATATTCTCCAACAACATATCCAGAGCCATCTGTTGTATCCGCGGCCGTTTCAATGTCAATAAAGAATTCTGGACCCATACACATCCTGCTGCTGCCTAGTATGTGTTTTTTCATGCTGGTGATTTTAGGATCTAGACCTAAATGCACCATATTTTCACGAATTCTATTCATAATCCATTCAATCTGTTCGGCAAGAAGGCTTCTCATTAAAACTTTAGCAGTGTCCGCAGAATTCTTAACTGCTTCTAAATTCTTGTACAATCTATATCTCTTTAGCGTTGTAAGGGCATTGATTTCCACGCCCATCACAACTTCTCCGTTCTCGCGAGCTGCAATAAGATCGGAATCCTGGGGATAATAATATGCTGTTTGTATACCGGCTAAAATACCAAAAGCCTCTTGATCTGCTTGATTGGGCTCGTATTCGCCAAGCTTGTACCTGTTGTCCTGCACTTGAACGCACTGCTCCAAAAATGCATACCAATATCTGTCTCTTCTTAGTTTACCAAATATAGCGCCTTCTTCCAGCATTTCGCTTTCCATCTCATTGATTATGTACATCAAAAATGCATCATCAATAATTGCATATTTTGAAAACATTGGCATTGCCTTAATAACATGTTCTACAGCATAAGTTCTCAAAGTGGCAAGAACAATTCCTTCCAGGTGTGCCGCTTGGGGACGTTCGTGAATTCTGGCATAGGGGACCTCATCGACACAGTTTGGATTATAATTAAGCCTTTCATCCTCTGGTAATTTTTGATTTAGTTCATCGATCCTGTCTTTAATGTTCTCAAAATCGATTAAGTCGGCTCGCCTAGGCTCGCAGCCATCATAACCAGGAACTATAGCCTCAGCGAGACCTAGCCATCCATGTCTTTTTGGCGGTGTGATATACAATGGCGGATTAGAATACCTACCACCATATTTTGCCGGATCTAAGTAGTGTATACGATTACCAGACCCAGCTGTCACACTGTGTGCGCTTACTCCTAAAATTTTTAGCTCTTCAGGGTGATCATAGGGAATTAACGAATCGGACGTTGACAGGGGATCGAGATATAACGCGTCATCGGCCGTTAAATCCTCCTTTTGATAACCAAAAACCCAAGCATCAGAACTTTCATCTGTTATTTGGCCTCGAATTGTTGCAATCAGGCTATCATAAATTGTCTTATAAGTATTTTCAACAATTTCCTTTCTCAAATTGTCGCTAGAAGTAACAGAGGGTAAGCCGGCATTAGACAAAACGTTAAGAATATATTGCGCAAAAATCTGGGAGGATGGACTATAATCAGTGAAAGTCAGGCCGGATGCAAGGTTTGATGCCAAAGTGTAGACTTCTGGGTCAAGACTTGCGTTTACAACAAAATCATGCATAAGACCAGGAACACATCGATCATTCCCATCATCATCTGTATAGCTGACAACCGAATAAAAATCCGGATTATCCACATCGTAACCATCACCATCAGCAATGGCGCCCATAGAAGGGTTCACATCATGAATTGTGACTCTATATTGCCTAATACTCGAAATCTCTGTTGGTAATTCATAATCGTTATTTAGCGTAAAGCTCGAATAATCCAGTCTAAACCCATAAACCCAATTGGACAAATTCTTCTTTTTAAATATGCCAGACTTATTTTTCTCAAAGTCGTCTGGATCTGGCGTGTTTAAATATTTATCCTGGCCCCTATTGTTGTCATAAAAATACATTGTAAGATCTGGGTGTTTTCTTGCCGGAATTGTTACGGATAATATTGGTTCTCCTGTGGTCTGATCTATGGCCGCATAAGCCTCATACTCCACTGGTATTTCGTAGTACACAGGCCCGTGTAATTCCATTGTGTCCTGATATATCATCGGAAGAGCTGCAGAGGTTTCATCTGCTGAAGTAATGCCTCCAACATCGGGCCCATATAATTGAGAGTCAACAAGCATCTGTTCCCTAAGCCATCTAGCAATAGTTTGTGGGAACACTCCATGTTCATCCTTAGAGCCCCAGCTGAAGGCGTCGTCTTCGTCGCTCTGGCCATAAAAATCATAATAATTTGGAAAAAAGAGCCCCATTCGAGTTCTCAAATTGTGCCTTTTGTATGTCAAGCCATTTGTATCGGACAATATCAAATTTAACAAGCCCCATCTTCCAATTAAATCATTCGTTATCGCATTTTGTAAAGTTCTGAGAAATAACGATGAGGTCTCTGATGCTGCCTCTAGTGCCTCGTCTGTGTCTTGTGGTAGAATTGAGTTGATATCACAAGGCCCTTCAATATTTGGCATATTCTCCAGTGGGCCATTTTGCATTACATTTGTTAATTGTCCCAAATCGTCCAATGTCTTGTCTTTTAATTTGTCATACTGTTCTTCACACTGTTCTTCAGTAATGCCATCGCCCTTTGCCATTAATAGTTCGCATCTCATGTCCTTGAACGTCTGTAGGGTCTCGTCGCAGGCGCACAAGGATGTCATGGCGGGCATTGAAGCAGACGTATTGTCCACATCATTTTGGAAATCGAGCGCGTCGATAACCGACTGGGGCATAAAGTCTCCGAGATTGCTAAACAAGTTACAAATCGAATCCTTGGTTGGTAATGCGCCGCGGAAGGCCGTGTTTTCCGTGTTCAACAATTCATCAATCATTGACAAAACATAGTCAGCACAACTTCCATTCAGCAAATCAAGCAGCTCACCCCTCGTCAATATTGATTCTATATTGGTTATAAGATCAGAAATACTTTCTGCGTTTGACATATCTTCGGCGTCTTCGGAAGAAACCGCTCCAATGTTTCCAAACAACTGCTCCATAGTACTCAAGGCATCTTCGTCAGTCGCATTTGGCCCACAAAATGAGTCTCTAATTGCATCAAGTAAAAATCCTTGTGGGTTATCAAAAGCCGAGTTCGGAAAATTGGTGGTCGCTTGTTCTCCGATAGCTCCCAAAGTGTCACAAAGCAAGCTTGTCCAAGATTCCATCAACTTCAAGAGCAACTGTGTTAACATTTTTAATGCTAATTCACGGGCAGCCTCCTTTGCAACGCTCATTAACAAAGACATTACATCTTTTCTATTAACTCCATTGCGTTTTGGCCACTTCGGAATATGCAAACCCTCAGTTTCATTACAAAAATTAAGCTCAATATCCTTATACCAGTCTAGCAACCCATCTTCTTTTTCATCTGGCGGGGTGGGACAATCAAATGTAGCTATAATTCTGGCAATTATCTCTGCACCTGGGAAACCGTTTAAGTGTTCCACCAAAAGCAGCAAACGATCAGCATTATCGCCAGTTAGAGCAGTGTCGACATCATCAGCATATGCGCCAAGGATCGCCTCCATGTAGGCGTCTTTTAACTCTGTGTATATCTCTTCTCTGCGTTTGTCTTTTGCTGCGGCCAGCGTTGCTCTCTCTGTGGCGCTGGGCGCTTGTGTGCCCTCCTCGGGACTGTCAGCATGGTCCCAAGGAAACTCAACACTGCCCCAAATCTCCAACATTTTTTCATTTACTCGGGATTGCTCGTCAGGTGGTAGACCCACGTATAACTGCTGCAAGCTGTCCCCAGACATAGAAGTCAGTGCTGATTTTATCATTGTCTTCAACGCACTGGTCAAATCAACACCGCCTAGTAGACATTTAATCGAGTCTATCATAAGCGAATAAAGACCACATTTTCTCAGTGTATCAAAGATCTCCGTCCACGCATCGCGGATACGGCTCTTTGCAACCATTGCATTGGCGCCAGTGCCAGCTAGAAGTATTGTTGCACCAGCATTTGATCCTAATTTTCTTAATTTTTCAGGCAACTCCTGGAACATGGGATCATCTTTGCAATATTCCTCTAGGGCGGCGGCCTTTGCCATCTCCAACAAAGTTTTCTGATCTTCTTCTTCTTTTTTCTTTTCTTCCCTTTTCTCCTGGGGATAGCATAATTGTTTGTTAAATTTATATGCTATAGCGTCTGGGAGTCCGTATACTTCTTCTAGAAAAGATTGTCCCATACCTGATAGGCCTAGATTATCAACATAGCACCCCATAACAGTTTGTGAATCTGCTCCGTCTTGGTCGGGGGAGCCAAGACCATAATTTATACTTACTGTTGGGTAAAAATGTTTTGTAGTAAACTCCAACCATGGCAGAGGCTCTCGGGCTGTTATGTCGTTGATGATAGAGTCAGTATTAACAATAAAATTAAGAGTAGTAACGCTGTTAAATGGAGAAGCTTCTTTCAAAGTCTCAATTGCGGTACCGCTAAATATTTCCGGCTTGTGCTCACAGCCCGGCTGAGTTAATTCAATTGAGCTTAATAGCCTTGTCTCTTCGTTCAGGTTTATTGTTACCGTTTGGATCAACTTTTTTCCTGACCAGCTCGGAATCCATTCCGAATAGCCCTTTCTTCTTATAAATGCTCTAAGTTCCGAAAAGAAAAGCTCTACATTAGAAGCCTCTAAATCATAATTTACTGGGGATCCCGATTCGTATACGACCATGGCGCGCTCTGTTTGCCAATAAATTGCATGAAATTTATTATATCTCTTGAAAATAAGCTTTATTTTTCTAGTTTGCTCCCTAAGATCGCTATAATTCAGCGTAATAGAATAAGCTGCAGTGCCCTCCTCCTCTGCCTCGTTTTCGTCTGGGGCGGCTTGTAGGTTGTTAAAGTTGGCTGCTGGAACGGCAATCAGGACCCTCATTTTCATGTAGGGTCTGGGTAGTGTCCGATCAGGACCGCCTAGGTGATAATCTACTGCACCCGCAACGATCGAAATAGTTTCAACAATTTCATCGGTCTCAAGTTTTCCATAAAACCGCATCATTTTTCGAAGACCAGGGATGATATATTCGTCCATTCTGTCTTGTAGCGACTCGCCGCCGGTACCTTCGTACTCGGTGACCATCATCACCTGATATTCGCAAGTCCTCTCATTTAAAATTGGCTCAGTCAGATTAATCCAATCTGGCACAAGCGCGTCGGGATCGGGCACACAGTCCGGACATGCCAGAGGCTGCTCGACATATGCCAACTCATCTGCACAATCTATGTGTTGGCCTGGGCGCGCAGGATCTTCTTGAAAATCTATAAATTGAGGTTCGTTTTCGTCTGTTTCTGTTGTTTCTTCGTCTGCCATTTTTAGACTTCCTTTTAAATCGAGACTTTTACGCCCCTACTGCAAATCCATTTCGCGCCAAAAGGCTCGGTGTAGTTCATTTCTGCAGTCAAGGCATTGTATCTTACATCTATCAGGCCCGCGACAACCTTATCTAAGAGCTTAAGATTCGAATCGAATGCGCCCGCGGAGAGCTGAGCTGAAGGAGCAATGGCTGCACCGGGAGGGACGCTTTGAATGTGAGTGTGAGTTGCTATGCGATTATTTAATTTTATTTGAGTCATAGCGAAGTGCAGCATCACGGATTGTAAATTATTAATTAATTGTATAATATCATCTAAACAATCTGCAAGATTGTAACCAACCGGTACCGGTTGTAGCGTGCTTTTGGTCGAAGATCTTCCATCGGGACTGGCTGAACCGGGACCCGATTGGTGTCCGTTGACCGAATGGCTTTTATTGACAGCATTCCACGTAGTTGTTCCGTTCTCTCCTTTTGTACCAGCAGCATGATCAGGGAGCGATATTGCATTTGCGACCATCAGCCCCATTCTATTGCTTGGTTCCGTATTATTACCAGCAATAAGTTCAATTGGTGGAGCCGGCTGGATAAATTTTCCACCAGAGGCATTTTTCTCACCCCCGGGGCCGGTGCCCTTTGCATTATGCATTTTTCCAGTTACAATTTTAATCCCCTCTCGCGCAATGATTCGAATATGATCAGCTTTTAAAGCAATCCCCGATCGATTCCTGACGTTTCCAATTCCGCCAGGAGCCAAGCCGAAAGTTGCATCAAGATCAGTCTTTGCACTTATGTACATTCTTGCCGCATCTGAGACAACATTTGGCCTTTTCCATATGTTTGGCCTAGGGCCTTTTCGATCGCCGGCGCCGCGGCCAACAATTATATCAATTGCTCCAGATTGAGTGTGGCCCTTGCCACCGTGACCGCTGAACTTGCTCGCGAGACCATCAGTAGTACAAATAATCTCGGCGCCATTGTCATTTTGTATTGCAACATCTGCGGCTTTACGATCAGGCTTTGGTGTTGGCTCGGCTAATTTTTCAGGACCTACACCGGTGCCTTTGGCGCGGAGAGTGCGATTGAGATTTGTTTTATGCGCAGATACAACAACCCCGTCTTCCTGAGTTAAATCGACCTGCTTTTTCTTATCTGATTTTGATGGACATTTTGCCATTGGTTACTTCCTACTTATTGCCCTTATCCACCAGTGCTTGATGCTGGTTTGATATAGGCGGCCATACGGCTCGAACTGCGGCCTGACGCTTCATCCCACTGGGCCAATTTCTGCTCGACACATTCCTTGTCACCATTACACTCCTTAGTAAATTGCAATTGCATCTCCACACGACGTGTTGCGGTATCGGATCGTGTGCCAAAGCCGGTGGTCATGGCGCCAATTCCACCCTTGGGCTCTAGACGATCAATAAAAGGTTCGGGATCCACTTTTCCATCTGTGGCGGCCGGGTGGCCTTTCGCATATAATCCAAAATGCAAATGGGCGCCCGTAGAGCCGCCAGTATTGTTTTCAATTCCAATTACTTCACCCTCTTTAAACTCTTTTCCTTTAATTGCAATTGCCGCCGTGTCGGGATGCATATGAACATACCATGCTGTCCAGTGGCACATATTTCCCTGAGCATCTGGGTGACTGCCCATATCTAAACATACTTGATACCCACCACCGGATTTCGATCCAGGGTTCTTGTCTTTAGAATATGTAACTTTGCCATCTGCGCATGCATACATTATGGCATTTGGCGTAGCCCTCCAAGCATAGTCAATACCGCCATGCAAGGTTTTCGTATGAGTAACCCCTTTCCTGAGACAAGTGGGGCCCGTATATTTGGGCGGTTTCTTAATTGGATGACATCGCATTCCAAACGGAGAGGTTCGCTTAACTGCCTGCATTCCCCATGGATGCATAATTGTGAACCCCTGCATTCCCTCATAAGTTGTCCCAAGGGTTCCTTTAGATGGATCGCCTTGCACAAAAGCTTCTTTTGCTGCTTGGAGCGTGGCGCCTGGGAACATGCCTCCAAAGCCCATGCCCATGCTGCCTGGAAATCCCATTCCCGGGGAGCCGGCGCCGGAAAGCAATCCCATGTAGGTCCCCTCTGTGGCATCTGGAAACTGGTCCAGATCGATCAAAACAACATCTCCAATTTGAGGCGGAACATTGGGAATACCAGCAGATGCCACATCGTTCTTACTAGTAACGCGGCACTGCATTCTTAATATTGCTGCATGCAACTGATCACCCGGATCAGCTCCCTTGAGTGGGCGCACAGAACCAGCGTCCGGGGGTACCTCACTTCCTTCATCAAGAATTCGAACTCTAAACCAAAAATAAGTCGGCTCCTTCGTGGCGGTAAATCCTGAAAAGTCTGATTTCCACCAACACTGGGCTCCTGTGGCTTCATAAACCGCGCTCATGACGACAGCCTTCTTAAGGTTTGTCGGCCTTTTTCCCAGTTTAGAGTTTAAAACCTCACTCAACACTTCAGAATAGGCAGTAAGAAACTGATCTGAATCCATTTTGTCAGATCTTTCTAAAACATCTGCAATTCTTGGATTTACAATCCCTTTTGAATAAGTTGATCCTGGTAATGCCACTAGTTCGGACTCCCTGTAGGTGTAGAATTGATTATATCAAAAATCTCTGACTTGTCGTCCTCGGAAAGAGAAACCGATTTTGTTGACTCTTTCTGGCGAATGCTGATTAATTTAACAAGCTGCTCGTTTGAGCGCTGCAGCGTTTCAATGTGCTTTGCAGCTACAGGGCCCAAATATCTACTATCATCTGGTTTATTGGCAATTAGATTTGCTGTGTCGTTGAGCAACTCTTTGGCAATTTCTCTATCATCTCTTATATTTTCCAGAGCCTCTTCAATTAAAGTCTCAAGATCTTTTTTCATAAATTTCCCTCATTCCAATCCGACTTAAAAGCAAAATACTTGCGTCTTAATTTATTAAGGTTATTAACAACCTGCTTGGTGTTCAGGCCAGTAATTTCCCTAATGTACAGATAAATAGCTTTTTTATTAAAAATTTCTATTTGATTTGGTTCTGAAAGAAGTATCTTTACCGCTTCTAAGACCTTTTTCTCATTCTCTTTCATATTATCTGTGGACCATGTATCAATCTCTGCCCAAAGATGTTTCCAAAATTCTACATTTTCTCTTTTCTCATGATAGTCATTATAAACAACAAGAAATTTGTTCTCTGCTTCTTTAGAGATATCAGATATATCAATTTCGCGTTTCAGTTGTTTTTGGTTTTTCTTAACTTTGTGAATAAACCAATTCTTTGTTATAACCGAAAAATAAGAAAAAGCTTTTGATCCCTTTGCAGGATCATACTTCTCAAGCACGGTTGTCAGCCAAATTTTACATTCGTCTCTCAATTCGTCACAATTGGGAAGATTTGTAAACTTATATGTAAATACAATTTTGTCAACCATCTCATCAAATGCTGGCTGGATCCAATTTACATACAATTCCGTCCTTTCAACATTATCAGTTATTTGATTGTATCGTATTATGGCATTTTCATGATCTTTCGTAAAATAATGTCTAGTCGTTCTCTTGCGGCGGCGCCGGCGGCGCACTGGTTTCTTCTGTTCCATCAACTTCATCCTCTGTTAATTCTTCTTCAGCAGCAGTTAGAGAAAAAACATCACTAAACATTTCAAGCTGTCCTGAATAGTCTGCAACATGCTCAAGCAGGTGTTGCAAAGTATCGTCACCATAATAGGTTTCAAGCTCGTATACGCCAGACAAATGGTCAATAAAATTTAAAGTCATTTCATTTAAATCTCCTAGATTTTCAGAAATGAAAAACAATTGAGCCAACAGGCTGCGTAAATACAAAACTAATACCACATTAATGGCTACCGACAATGCTAATAATACAGATAATATAATAATAGTGTTCATGATTCATATGTAACAGATTTTAATCTCTGTTTCTCTTTTTTAACTTCTTGCTTTGTTTGTTCGATATGAGAGCGCACTACATCGCCCACCTTATGATCATCTTTTTTCTTAATTGTAGAAAAGCTGATGGTCAGTGCTGGTATTCGATTTAGTGAACCACTCGTATCGCATTGCGCGCAATCAACCAATTTATCTTTTATTGAATGATAAATTTCGAACTGATCGCCGCAATCGATGCATTCATATGCATATTTTGGCATTAAACCACTTCAACGTCTGGTGCAATGTCGCCCCTGTCTTTCTGATTATTGAATTCGGCGTTTTTTACCTGAAAGGTGGGTGGGTTTTGCACCGTCAATCCTTCAGATGTGCTCACAAATTCAAAACCCTGCAAGACTGGAACAATGTCAGATTGCTCCATAAGCGATTTTTGTAGGGCCATCATTATGGCTCCCATTGCTTGATTTGATAATTTCATAATTTACATTCCCTATTGTTCAAAGTTTTCTAGCAATAAGCACTTTATTGTGCTTGTTGTATACTATATGACTAAAGTCGTCATATAAATATTTAAATATTTTGTCGAATGTTCGACCTCTTTTTGGATTTACATGTAATTCCAACACCATTTTATCAACTACTTCTAGGGTGCCTGACTCATAAGCGTGCTCCAGTACTTGATATTCTGATCCTTCAATATCCATCTTAAGAATATCGATTTTTTCTATATTATTTTGTTCTACTATCTCTTTTAAAGTTGTTGTTTTTAAGTCCAAGCCACAATCCTCTTCACTCCATATAATTTTATTGCCCCCAGTGTTTCTTATAGACTGATGCTGAACATTATCTCTGCCACTCTTGACTCCTGATAAGAGTAATTCTTGTGGAAAACCCTTTCCACCAACAGCTGCCTGGGTGATTAAAATTCTGTCACTTAGTCCGTTAATCGTAATGTTTTTTACTGCCATATCGTAATTCTCCTGGGCTGCTTCATATGAATATATTTTTGCATTTGAAAATAATATAGCTGCCATTATACTATAAGAGCCAATATGGGCCCCTAAGTCTACAACATTTTTGATGTTTTCTTTCGATGGTACAATAGAGTTCATACAATAATTATCGAGCATTATCTCAGATACAATGTATTGGTCATCAGTATTTAATCTAGTGATCATCCGGCCAACATGTATTGGTTCTCTATATTTATTGTCTCTAAGACGGAGGCACATGTATGACAATCCTAAATTATTAGATTTAAAGTCGTTTTTTACCTCTTCTGAAAATGTTAACTCTCTTTGCGCGCATGAATCAAAAAACTCTTCATAGAATTGGTCTTTAACTTTTAATAATTTGTCAAATTCTGAACTGTCAAATTTCGACATAAATTCATTTAGATCTTTATAGCCCAGGAGCTTGCTTGCAATTGGATGAGTTAATGATTCAACCGACAACACTGCCGGGCCTTTGTTGGTGTCTATGTGTTGCAATTGTTCATAATATTTAATTGCCATATTATGCACTCCTAAAAAACGTTAATGCATTAACGTTTTTATCATCAATAAACAAATCATAAATTGGTTTGCCAAACTTCAATTCGTGATGTTTGACGCCCCAAGATTTAAATTGGTCTTTTGTAGTTTCAGACCAGTCAACTC
>Ga0080013_1001137_pt1 | contig 36083 bp, 38 predicted proteins | sample ETNvirenome_6_85_FD_69236 | JGI IMG/M metagenome (GOLD analysis project Ga0080013, IMG submission 69236) | Marine viral communities from the Pacific Ocean - ETNP_6_85 (SPADES assembly) (version 2) | ecosystem: Environmental > Aquatic > Marine > Oceanic | place: Pacific Ocean | collected 2013-06-19
GGATTGAAACCACAAGAGGATGAATACATCTTAATGGGAATGGCAGGTTGGGGAACACAAGACCACAAACTAAAGAATAGTATTCGTAAAGATTTCTTTAATGATTCTGATAAACCAATAGATTTAAAGGACAATTTACATAGAGGTTGTTTAGATTGGAATCCAGAATACTACCCCGATGATGATAGTGATGATTGGAAATTCAATATAGCAGCAAACGTTCAATGGATATGTGAAGAAGAAATCCGTAAAGTATTTAGTTTGGCAAAACGATTAGTTCCTGAGACTGATAATTGTGTTTATATGGGGGGAGTTGCACTGAATTGTGTAGCTAATTCAATTATAGCACGTAATTACTATCCTAATTTATGGATACTACCAAACCCAGGTGATGCAGGTTCATCACTCGGTTGTGCAGCATATGTATTCGGTGAACACGTGAATTGGAAAACACCATTTACTGGTTATGATATAGAAGGTCGTTATCCAAGAAAGAAAGTATTAGATGAATTGTTACAAGGAAATATCGTTGGTGTGGCAAACGGAAGGGCGGAGTTCGGTCCTCGAGCATTAGGAAACCGTTCTCTACTGGCAGACCCCCGTGGCGATGATATAAAGGATAGAGTGAATGAGATAAAACATAGACAAAAGTTTCGTCCATTTGCTCCATCCGTCCTCGAAGAATATGCATCCGATATATTTGATATGCCAGTTAAGAAGTCTCAGTTTATGCAGTTTGTGGCACCGTGTAAATATCCTGATAAATATCCAGCAATTTGTCATGTAGATAACACTTCACGAGTTCAGACGGTTAGTATGGATGATAATCCTGGTTATTACAAACTTATTAAAGAGTTTTATTTAAAAACAGGTTGTCCTATGGTGTTAAATACAAGTTTAAATGTAAAAGGAAAACCAATAGTGAATAGTTATTTAGGTGGAGTTGGATTTGCTAAAACATATAAAGTAAAGGTGTTTTAATATGACAGATTTAAAAAGAGCCACAAATTTATTAAAAGAAATATTAAAACTTAGAAAGCTGTATGAAATTGATGTTGAAGAAGGAACTGGAATAGGCAATGAAAGTTATTTTGATTATATATTTGGATCGTCTATTTTTAAATATTATAAAAAAAAGGATATTATAGTACATCAAAATTTTGAACCATTTGCAAATGTAAATTTTATTAAAATGGAAAATTTTTTTAAAGATAGAAAAGATTTGAAAGGTAAATTTATAACCTTGATTATCAATCCAAATTTTAATAATTATGATTTTGCATATTATGTTCCAGAAACTGCCATTCGTATTGGATTACATCTTGTTGATAAACTTTTAAGTGTCCAATATATTCCGTATTCAAAAGAATATGTAGATTTCTTATGTAAAAAAGAAAAAGGGGGATATTATATATGTTATAACGGTGGTATGAAACCAAATAGAATTTTATTAATTAATGAGTTAGCGAGATTGGGTATTCAAGAAAAAGGATTAATTTCTTTACTTGGAGTTAAAAATAAATTAGAAAATAATTTTTTAACTAAAAAGTATATGGATGGATTTTGGAAAGCAGATTTTCTTGAAAATAAATATCCTTATGAATTTGAAACTGAATTTTTTAATACTCATGATTTTATACCAGATAAAAGTTCTGCTGTATTTTTACAACAGTCAAATCATGAACTTATTAAATATATATCTCCTTCTGGTAGTGATAGTAGTAGAGGGGAATCACAACAGGCAAATTTATATTATAACAAAAAAGATACTGAAAGTTATTATTTTAATATAGTTTCAGAAAGTTATCCGAGAGCGATGAATGATGAAGAAAGTGCCGTAGTATCTGAGAAAACTTTTAAGGCTTTACTTACTTCACCAATTATTTTAAATGCAGAAAAAGGAGCATTACAACATTTAAAAAATCTTGGATTTAAAACATTTCCTGAGTGGTTTGATGAGTCATATGATGATATGCTTGCAGGTCCAAATAAAACTATGTTTATAGCAAAACAGATAGAGAAAATATGTTCTATGAAAATATCAAAAGTTCATGAATTGTATGTTGAAACTTTACCTAAAGTATTATATAACCAAAAAAGAATTGTTGAGATAGTTGAAGAGTGGAGAAAAAAAGTAGATTTTGAAACATGGTATCCATTAGAATATGGGGAAGAAACTTTAACAATAATATCTACACATTCAGATGATGCTATAGAAGATGGAAAATTAAATTTTTTATATAATAATGAGAATATTAATGAGTATGTATATGAATAAACAATTTTTTTTAACAGCGGGATACGATGGTTATATGAATTTTCTTGAAACTGGATTTGGAAATAGATTTATAGGTTGGCAATTTATAAATAACTTAAATCAGAGATACGATAATTATTTTACTCTGTTAGTTTTTTATCCGTGTTGGAGAGAAATAGATTATATGAATTTCCCGAATACCATTTCGACTAAAGATTTGGGTTGGTTTAAAGATGTTATAGAACCAGCTGGACATCTTCATTATTTCGATAGTGTACAAGAGTTATATGGACATAATTTTGAATTTAGGGAATTTGACGAAATAGATGATTTAGATAGAAATAAAAGTCATCAATTTCATACAAAGGATTATACTACTTGGTTTCCAGATATAGAGGGAGATACACATTTTCCTACATTAAAAAATGAAAAGTTAGAGAAGAAAATAAAAGAAGTGGTTAAAGATAGAGTTGGACTTCATATAAGGGCCGTTACTAATAAAACTGGAGAACCCCATAATCCTTTAGAATGGAACGGTGCAGAAAAAATTCTAAACAAAATGAAATTTTTTAAGGAAAAATATGGTTTTGAAAAATTTTATTTGAGTAGTGATGCCGAATTACAATCTTTACCCCAACACAAACATTCAAATTTTTATTTAATTGATAGATTATATGATATGTATGACATCGTAGATTATACAGACATTTGGAATCCAGAACAATCGGATAATAGAGACGGTTATTTAGTATATAATTATGAAGAACCAATATTTACAACACGGCTGAAAAGTTTTAAGGGATATGGATTGATGTGGGATTATGGATATTCAGATTTAGTTTATCCTGACAAAAGAACTCTTAAAGATGTTATTGATTTATTTGCATTAGTATATTCAAAAAGTTTAATTGGTTCTAATTCAACTTGGACTAAATTTGCACATGATTATAGAACATATTTAAAAATGGATGGTGGAGTGACTTGGGAACAAGTCAATTAAAATGAAATATTTATTTACAAATGGAGATAGTTGGACTTGGGGACAAGGATTACAAGAGGACCAACCAGATTTTAAGCCTAAAGGTCAATGGCCCGAAGTTTTAGGTGAAAAATTAAATTTTGAAGTTATTAATATAGCAGACAATGGATCATCTAATGAGAGAATATTGAGGTCAACAATAGAATGGGTGGTAAATAATAAAGATAAAATTAATGAAACATTGTTTATAATTGGATGGACAGTATCAGATAGATGGGAATGGTGGAGTAATTTTAAACAAGATTGGGAAAAATGTTATGCCCCATATTGTCTTGATTATGAACATGGTGGTATGGAATATGGATTATCAAATAAATGGTGGGGTAATTTTCATAGGGAATATTTTGATATAAATAAGATGATATATAAAACTACATTAAATATGGTTTATTTACAATCATTTTTTAAATTTAATAATTTAAATTATTTGTTTTTTGATACATGGGATAATCATTTTGTAGAAACAGATGTAACATATGAAAATCGAGATAAGGTATATAATCCTTGTATAAGTCATCCAAAATTATATAATGAGTTAGATTTTGATAGTATAGTTATTACCGAAGATTATAAAAGTATGGATCAGTTTATAAGATTTATTTTTGATGATTATGAAGATGCAATAGAGCAAATACACGGTCATCCAAACAGAAAATCACACCAGTTATGGACAGAAGAATTATACAAGTTTATAAAGGATAAGATGAATTTATGAAAATTTTAGTTACAGGTGGTGCAGGATACTTGGGTTCTGTTTTATGTTCTGATTTGGTTAAAAATCATGAAGTAGTGGTGTATGATAATTTATTATATAATCAAATATCTTTATTAAATTTATTTAGTAATAAAAATTTTAATTTTGTATATGGTGATGTTAGAAATTATTCTAAATTGAGTAATTATGTCAACAAGGTGGATGTTATTATACCTTTAGCAGCAATAGTTGGATTTCCAGCATGTGATAGAGATAAACAATTGGCAACAGCAGTAAATTATTATCAAATTAAAGATATTTTAAAAAATACTTCTAAAGACCAGAGAATTGTTTTTCCTAATACTAATAGTGGGTATGGTCAAAGGACAGAAGGTATATGTACAGAGGATCAAAAATTAACACCAGTAAGTCATTATGGAATTACCAAATGTGATTCTGAAAATTTACTTTTAGATAGTGGTCGTGCAATTACATTTAGATTGGCAACCGTTTTTGGTATATCTGATAGAATGAGGTTAGATTTACTTGTTAATGAGTTTGTATATAAAGCTCTAACTGATAGATATATTACTTTATTTCAGGCACACACAATTAGAAATTATATTCATATAAAAGACGTATCTTCTGCATTTAATTTTATGATAGATAATTATGAAGATAATATTGGCGAGGCATTTAATGTTGGTTTGAGTGATACTAACATAAGTAAATTAGAACTTACAGAACGAATTAAAAAATATATTCCAGATTTTGTTGTGAATCAGTCAGATTATTATGAAGATCCAGATAAAAGAGATTATGTGGTATCAAATAAAAAGATAGAATCAAGAGGATGGAAGGCAGAATATTCATTGGAAGATGGAATAAAAGAATTAATAGATGGATATCAAATAATAATTAATAATGATTCGAGTCATTTTAGAAATGGATTTCCTATAAAGTATGGAACGACACCGTAATGAAAGTTTTATTTTTATCAGATACTTTATTAGACAGTGATGCCGTTACTGGGGAAGAAAAACTTCACTCTAAACAATTATTTTTAGATTATTTAAAATTTTTTAGAGATTTTAAGACCAAATCTTTTTTTGAAAAAATTAATATAAAACAGAGTATTCCAAATGATAGATATATTGTTTTTTATGATACTTTTGATTTTACAACTTCTTTTGATAAACTTTTGAGTGGGAATGGTATAACTAAAAAATTTATTCAAGATTTACAAGATAAAAAGTGTTCTATTATATTTTTTCATACGGATATGAATGGACTTGGTGAATATAGATATGATAATTCAGTTTGGAAAAAATTTAGTAAAACGATTAAGAAGTACAACATTGAAAATCAGAATATAAGTTTTATTTTTCATGAAACAGTAGTAGATGAACAAAAGAATTTTATTGATTTAGATTTTAAAATTATATTCCATAATAGACAATCTGTTTTGTTATATCCTGATAATAAAGAAGCGTTAAAATGGATTTTTAGTAATTCAGAGGGATATTATAGACAATTTAAATATTGTTCTCATAATAATAATATTAAAGACCATAGGGTTGATTTATTTTTATTTTTAATTGGTAATAACTTTTTAGATGATGGTATATGTAGTTTTTTTGGTGGATATGAACCGATACATCAGGGTGTAGATAAATTGAATTTTTATAATTATAAGTGTCGTCAGTCTGAGGGTATTATTGATTATACTGAATTATATAATAAGGAAACGGTTGATATTGCAAATAAATTAATTCCTATGTCATATGATTTGAAGGTAGATGGATTACAAGATTATTTAAATATTATTCCACATTTCAATAGTTATTTTAATATAGTAACAGAAAGTGTTCATAGAGAATATGATGGAATAGGTTTACATCCAACCGTGGTCCATATGGATGGATCAGGTAGATTACAGAACCTGATATCTGTACCTCAAAAAATACACATTACAGAAAAGGTGTGGAAATGTATAGTTTCATTTCAGCCTTTCATTTTAATATCCAATAAAAATAATTTAAAAAAATTAAAAGAGTGGGGATTTAAAACTTTTGAACCTTGGATTGATGAATCTTATGATGAAGTGGAAACATATGAAGAACGAAGAAAACTGATATATTCAGAAATTAAAAGATTGAATAATATGACAATAGAAGAACTTGATAAATGGTATTGGGAAATGGAAGAAATTTTAGTTTATAACTATAATCATTTTTTTGATTTTGTTAATAACGAATATTTTAAATTACAAAAATTGTTTATTAATAGCTGGAATATTTTGAAATGAAAAAATTACTTTTTACTCACGGATGTAGTTTTACATTTGAGGCAAATGATGGACAAATAGTTCAGACTTGGCCAACTCATTTATTTAAAAAATTAGATATGGAAATTTATAATCATGGAATAGGTGGATTTGGAAATCATGGTATATTTAGACAAACAATGAATTGGTTATCAAGTAATAAAGATAAATGGAAAAATATTTTTGTTGTAATACAATGGACTACTTGCTGTAGATGGGAATTTTTTGATAAAAAGGAAGGAACTAAAAAAGTAAATTTGGAAGAAATATATAACGGTTATCAAGATAAAGATCGTAGAAGTTGGAAACAGTATCATTTTTTGGATGAAAATTATAAACCTCATCCATATAAGACACCAATTGATTATCTTTCGGTAACACAAGAATATTATGATAGATTAATTTTGGTAGTGGCTTTACAAAATTTTCTTAAAGTAAATAATATACCTTATTTATTTTTTGATGGGATAAGTTCTTATAAGTTTAGGAATCAGGATGGTACGTGGTTTGGGTTTCCTGTAGAAGAAGAAATTGATTATAATTTGTTAAATACTATGGAAAGTTTTATTGATACTAAAAGATATTTAGAGTTACCGCATTTAGCATTTTGTGGACATCATTATTATAGTGAACAAAATTTTGGCTTAGAGTATCAGGAATATCAAAATAAATGGAAAGAAAATGTATTTGATGAAGATAATTACCATCCAAATACATTAGGACATGAAAAGTGGTCTGAATTTTTATTTACATATATAAAGGAAAATAAATTACTATGAAAATAATAAATGTTATAAATAAAGTAACGGGTGGAGTTTTGATTAGAGATGATATTCCAAATTATAAGTTAAATTATGTTGACAGTTTAGAATCTGATGAACAATCATTTATACATTATACACCAGCTGCATGTTTAAATAGTTATTTGGGACTTCAGGATGCAAATTTAAATTATTATGAAACGATTCCTTCAAATAATTTTTTAAATAATATATCTGAAGATATTAAAGACTTAATACGATATAAAAATGGATATATAGTAGTTAGTTATTTACAAGAAGGTCATGTTGATTTAGTTGATTATAAAATTTTACACGAGGAATTAAAAAAATATAATATTCCCGCAGATAAGGTATTTTTTATAGCAAGTAATTTAAATTGCCAAAATCAATATGATTTATTCTGTAAAAAATATCCAAGTTTGACTTCTAAAAAAATGTTTGTTCTTGGTGGTAAGCATATGTTAGAATCAGCAACTGATATTTATAAATCAATTATAAGTGGTAATAGTCTTGGTGATTGGGACGAGATGTATCCGTATAAACAATCTATTTTAATGGAAAAGGACATTGACGAATTAAAAGATTATATTAGAGAAAAGTATTTTATATGTTATAATAGAAACCCACGAGAATACAGGGTTGCACTGGCAACTTTATTATTTGAAGAGTGGGGAATAAATGGTTTGTTAGATAGGGCAATTTATAGTTTAGGATCAAGTAAAGAGTTTGATTCGAGAATGGGTGGAGTATATCCTACTGAATTTAATGGTGCATATGAAACTTGGGTTACTGATGTAGATTTTAGAGAAAGATTAGTTAAAAAAGGAAAAGAATTACAAAAATATTATCCTATGCAAGCAGATGGTGATATTAATACTGTTCCTATTGAAACACATCCAGGTGGAGTTTGTCAATGGTCAAATTTTTCAGAACAATATAAAAGAATATATTTTGGAGTTGTTACAGAAAGTGTATTTGCGTCAGAATCTATATATTTGAGCGAAAAACCATTTAAGGTTATAGCACAATTAACACCATTTATTATTGTATCTACACCATTTTATATGAAAAAGTTGAGAGAATTAGGTTTTAAAACATTTTCACCTTGGATTGATGAATCTTATGATGAAGAAGAAAATCATGAAAAGAGGATGATTATGCTTTCAGAAGAAATTAAAAGGTTGTGTACAATGTCATTAGAAGAAATACATAAGTGGTATTATGAAATGAAAGACATACTTTTATATAATCAAAATGTTTTATTAAATTTTAAGAAAAGTGATCATATTGATTTATATAGTTTTATATATGAGAAGATAAATAAGGATAATTAAAATGCAAATAGGAATAATAGGATTAGGTGTAGTTGGTAATGCAATAAAAGGGGGATTTGAATATTTAGAACATGAGGTGAAAGTTCATGATATAATATTAGATACATCTATTGAAGATATTTTGGATACAGAAATATGTTATATATGTGTTCCTACTAATTCAGATGAAAATGGTAAATGTGATGTTTCAATTGTTGAATCTGTTGTAAGAGATTTAAGTAAATTGAATTATGACGGAGTAGTTGGAATTAAAAGTACAGTAGAACCAGGTACGAATCAAAAATTGATTGATAAATATAATCTAAAAATTTGTTCTGTTCCTGAATTTTTAAGAGAAAGATGTGCAGAACAAGATTTTATTTATAATACTAATATATTGGTTGTTGGAACTGGAGATAGTGAAATTTATGATGTTGTTGTAAAATCTCATGGTACTATCCCAATTCATTCAGTTCAGGTTAAATTGATTGAGGCGGAATTAGTAAAATATTTTTCAAATACATATAAGTCAATGAGGATTACTTTTGCAAATACTTTTTATAAAGTTTGTGAGGAGTTAGATGCAAACTATGATGCAGTGAAAGATTCATTTTTATATCATGGACTTGTTGAAGGACATTATTTAAATGTTAATAAGGAATTTGGGGGTTTTGGTGGGGTGTGTTTGCCAAAAGATACAAAGGCCATGGCATATTTATGTAAAAAGTTAGATTTGGATTTAACTTTATTTGATACTATAATAAAAGAAAATAATAAATTTGTTGTAAAAGTTCCAAAAGGAATGAGAAAAGAAATATAGAGGTTTTAATGAATAGATGTAATTTATGTAATAAGAATAATCTTATTGAATATCTTGTTATAGACATTTCTTATATTATTTATAAATGTAATGATTGTGAATTTATACAATTACCACAAAATCGTGCCGCTCAGTTGGATGACGAGTCAAATGATAATTCAATTAAACAAGACAAATACAGAAAGACATCTAAGAAAGATATGGAAATTAACAGTAATGTAAATTTTCCAGATATTTTGAAGAATTTGGCCCATGTTATAAAAGAAGATACCAGAAGGATTAGTGAATGTGTAGAAAATTCAATTCCACCAGATAAAGAGATTAAATTTATTGATGTTGGGTCTGGTTATGGTCATATTGGTTTTAATATTGGAAATAATAATCCGAATGTAGATGTTCATTTATTAGAAACGAGTGAAGAACGAATGGACATGGGAATAAAAACTTTTAAACCAAATATTAATAATTTTACTTTTCATCATAGAGTATTAGATTCATCATTTATTAAAGAGTATTTTGAATGTTTTGATGTGGTATTATCTTTTCATGTATTAGAACACGTTTATGATATGATAAATTTTATGAAAAATATATATGATATAACAAAAAGTGGTGGGCTGATTATTATAGAAGTTCCTAATGAGGATGATGATTTGCAGAATTTTTCTGAAAATTATAAAAAAATAATCCACTTTCCAGCACATATTTCTTATTTTACAAAGAAAACTTTACAGTTATTATTGGACAGGGCAAATATATCCGATAGTGTTGATTTTATAGGAGTTCAACGATATGGATTTTTTAATTATATTGATTGGATTCGATATAATAATAAAGATATGGTTTTAAGTGATGATTATACACCAAGAAATAAACAGTCATGGATTGAAAAGATGTGGTTGAATAATAAAAAAGAAAATTTAACTACCGATTCTATTATGATGTTAATACGAAAATTATAGGGAAATATAATGAAAAAAATACTTGTAACAGGTGGATGTGGATTTATTGGCAGATATGTGGTTGAAGAATTATTAAAACAAGATATTTGGGATATAACAGTTGTTGATAATTTATCTAATCCAGAAAGTAAATCACCAACTGAATATCCATTCAGTAAGGGTGTTAGATATTTAAATTTAAATTTATTAGATTTGAATTCTTGTGAGAAATCAATAGAAGGTCAAGAATATATTATTCATACGGCAAATAAGATAGGTGGGGTTGGTTATTTTCATAAACACCCACAAGAAATTTTGAATGATAATTGTAGGATAAATTCAAATATTATTGATGCGGCGTGTAAATTAGATATTAAAAGATTTGTTTATTTATCTTCTTCTATGAGATATGAAAAATCAGAACTATATCCGCACGAAGAAGAACATATGGGAAAAATAATATCACCAAAAACTGCATATGGACAATCAAAATTGATAGGTGAGTGGATGTTAGAGGCCGCATATGAAGAAAATGGATTAGAGTATTCGATAGCCGTTCCTTTTAATGCATACGGACCAGGAGAACCACCAAAAGTAATAAATGGAAAATTAGATGAAGGTCATGCACACGTTATACCCGACTTATTTCATAAAGTTTATAATAGTAAAGATGGTAATGTTAAAATTTTAGGTGAAGGTAATCAAATTAGATGTTATACATTTGTGGAAGATTTAGCTAGAGGTGTGGTTGAACTTGTATTAAATAAGAATGCGAAGAATGAAGCTTTTAATTTAGCCACAAAAGAGGAAACAAGTGTTCTTGAACTACTTGATATTATTTGGGAAATGTCTGGAAAACAAGAAAATCTAAATGTTATTCCTACTAAGTCGTTTAAATATGATGTTCAGAAAAGAGTTCCATCTATTGAAAAGGCAAGAAGAATATTAGGGTTTAATCCAGATATCAATTTATATGATGGATTAAAAGTTGTTAAAGAGTGGTATGATTCTATATAATGATTATTCCTAAAGAGTATATACCAAATTCTAATTTTATCCACGATGGTGTTATCATTGTTGAAGTATCAAATTCTGCTTCAACTTTTATAACTGGTCGATTACTCCAAATTCTTTTGGGACAAGCTTGGTATCAAAAGTATTCTGTTAATCCATTTGCAAATGAAGAGTTTGGTTTAGTAGATGACCATTCACAATTAAAAGATTATAATGAGATTTTTGATTTAGATAAATTTTTTATTGTTTGTCCATTGAGAAATCCAATTGAAAGAATAATTTCTAGCAATCTTAAACGAGATTCACGGGACAATAGAAGATTTACCGAAGAAGAAATAATGAACATTACAATGTTTGAAATAGAAGAACATGGTCCAGATAGTTATTTAGATTATATATCAATTGATTGGGATCCATATGATTTTGATTATTATATCAGATTTGATAATATTTATGATGATTTCTTAAAATTTGTTAATACTATTTTATTAGATGAATCTTGGCCACGGGATAAAGTCTTACCATCTCCACCTCATAAACCCAGAAATATTAAAAAATTGATGAGTAAAGAATTAGTGAATAAATATGAAAAGATTTTTCCAAATGAGATTGGGTGGTATAATAATGTGATGAAAAAATTAAATAAATGATATTTATATGTGAAAGTCCCGTGGTGATAACAGGGGGTATAAAAGCCCAAAGACCTAACCGACCACAAGAAATGGACTATAAACACGGAGGCACTTGAAAATAGTGTCCTCTCTAACCAGAGGATTTTTTGTTTTATGGACAATATAAAATATGTGTATAGTAATGGTTGTAGCTACACCGAAGGTTGTGGTTTAGATAATCCAGAAAAAGAACGATATTCCAAAGTTCTTGCCGATAAGTTTGGTGCAGAAGATATTAATCAATCTGAAGGTGGTGGTTCTAATCAACGAATATTTAGGACTACATATGATTGGATTTCTAAAAATCAAGATAAATTAAAAGATACTTTATTTGTATTACAATTATCATATCCAGTTAGAAATGAAATATGGGTAAGTAGAACTTGGAGAGATGATTATGGTAATGAGAGTCATTGGTTTGGTTCACAGTTTGGTCATGATGGATATACAGCATGGGAACATAACGAAAGAGATACTTCTGTAGATAAAGAAGAATTTAATTTTAACTATATTCCTGATAATAAAACATTATCAGAAATAACTTGGAGATATGTTATATCGTTACAATCGTTTTTTAAAATTAACAATATTAAATATATCTTTTTTGAAGGTGATACAAAATTGGATCCAACTTGGAAAATAGCAGAATTGGTCGATTTTGATTGTTTTTATGAAGAAGGATTTTTACAAAGTGCTAAAAATAGATTAACTCCTTGTAATCATCCAAATGAAGAAGTTCAGATAGAATGGGCAGACAAGTTATATAAATTGATTGGACAAATTTGGTAATGGTTACATTAATAATAGATGATTATAAGTTACAATTTTTACTTTTTGAAAAAATGGGCAGTCGTAGTATTGAAGGATCTACACTTGGAAAGGTTGGTATGGGAGGCCCTGAAGGTTATATAGATCCAAATATATTTGATGGTTCAGAATATGACCCTAAAATTAAAATACGAAATATTAACGGTGGATTTGAGATAACGGGTGGAATTTTTGATTATAGAAAATATGAAGGAAGATTGACAGAAGATTATTGTGATAGAAGATATAAGATAGAAAAAAAGAAATTATTTAAAAATCATTTTCATAGTTCCGTAAAAATCAAAGATAGGTTCTGGCCAGAAGATTATACACAAATATTAGTTTACCGTGATTCTTATAAACGACTTGTTAGTGCTTATTATTGGATAAATAATGTCTATGATAATAATTTTTCAACAAAATATTTTGATATGAAAAAATATAAAGATTTAATATTTCCTAAGAAAGAAACTATTACTGAACATAGACGATGCTTTAAGAATTTTTGTCGTTTATATTATGTTGATAGGAAAATATCAGACGGACATTTATCTGCTATATGGGAACAGATACCTGAGAATTATTTAAATCAGGTAGATTATAAAATTAATTTGGAAAATTTTAATGATGATGTAGTAAAAATTTTAAAAAAGTTAAAAGTAGATAAAGATAAAATAGGTAAATTTTCTAAATATCTTGATGAAAATCAATTTCATTTTAAAAATAAAAAATCTACCCAAACATCCTATAATCTTCAACGGCTAACAAATGATTATTATAGTTATTATGCTCGCATGCCAAGAAAAATTCTTAATGCAATTAATAAATTTTATGAAGTAGATTTAAATTATACAGGTATAGAAAAATTATGAGAATATTAATAACAGGAATAACAGGTTTTGTCGGTAGTCACATGGCTGATTATCTTCTTGAAAATGTTCCAGGTGTAAAAATCTTTGCCACTCGAAGGTGGAGAAGTAAAGAAGATAATATTAAACATTTGTTTGGAAATGAACAAGTTGTATTTGAAGAATGTGATTTATTGGATAGAGGTAGTCTTGCAAGAATTATTCATATTGCAAAACCTGATATAGTTTATCATTTTGCATCACAAAGTTTTCCAGAATCAAGTTTTCTTACTCCAGTTAGTACTCTTACTACAAATATAATTGGAACTACTAATCTATTAGAAGAACTTCGTTTGGCAAAAGAAAGAAATTATTGTAATCCTATAATAGTAAGTGTTTCTTCTTCTGAAGTTTATGGTAACGCATTAGAGGATGAAACACCAATCACCGAAACTAATCCAATACGAGCAGCTAATCCATATTCCATATCAAAGGTAGGACACGATTTTATGTCTCAATATTATGCAAAGGCATATGATATGAAAGTTATAATAACTCGAATGTTTTCACATGAAGGTGCGAGACGAGATAAGAGATTTGCACTATCATCATTTGCACATCAAATAGTTATGGCAGAAAAGGAAGATAATTTTCCACTTTATGCACCAAGTTTTCCAACACATCCAATAAGACATGGAAACCTTGATTCCGTTAGAACATATAATCATATAGATGATGCTGTTCGTGCTTATTGGTTGGCAGTAGATAGTTGTGAATATGGAGAGGTATATAATATTGGTGGTGATGAAACTTGTACAGTTGGTGACGCATTAGATATATTAATTTCTAAATCTAAAATTCCAAAAGCATTTATAAAAGAACTTGACCCGAATAGAGTTAGACCAACAGATATTACATTACAGATTCCCAGTAGTGAAAAATTTAGAGAGAAAACTGGATGGAAACCAACAAAAGGTTTGGACGAAATTTGTGACGATTTATTAGATTATTGGAGACGGATTTTAGATGAAAAGTAGATTTGAAGCAGTAAATGAGATTTATTTACCTTATGTTAAAAAACATTTGGGAAATAATTCACTTCAAAATATTTTAACTTGTGGTGGTTCAGAAGGTGCAGTAAATACAGAACTTGAACGACATGAGGAATTTACTTATAAAAATATATTTTATTATGAATTAGTAGATGATCAAATACATTATGATGAAGTTATTAAAGATAATATTTTGTGTCCTGAATTGCCTATTCAATCAGTTAATTTAATTTATGCAGACGTGGGCGGTTCAGGAGTTAATATAGATGGGCGGGTGTATGGATGTATATTGAATATACTTGATAATGGTTTTATTGATAATGAACTTGGAATATTGGTATTTTTATTTTTTGATGGAATAGGAGTAGAACCTTTTTTAGATAAACAATATGGTGATTATAAATCAAAAGATTTTTTTAGTCAAGATGTTACTTGGTATGATGAATATAATAAAGCAACATTTACTCAAAGATTAGATGGAGTAGTATTTTATGAGTAATTTTGAAATAGAAATAAAAACTTCTAAAATATTTCCAGAAGTTAAAACAGTTAAAGCAGATCCTTGGTATGATTATCGAGGTGAAATGTGGACAACTTGGGAAAGTGATTTGGATATTCTACCAATAGGAATGGATTGGAGAATATCAAAATTTACCCGTTCACGAAAAAATGTTTTACGGGGATTACACGGAGATAATGTTACTTGGAAATTTGTTCATTGTGTATATGGGGAAATATATCAAGTAGTAGTAGATAATAGACCAGATTCGGTTAATTATCAAAAATGGGAAAGTTATATAATTTCTGATAGAAATCATGTTGGAATTTTAATACCTGCTGGATTTGTAAATGCACATTTGTGTTTGACAGATGAATGTGTATTTCATTATATGCAATCTTATCCAGAAGATTATGTAGATTGGTTTGATCAAGTTGAGGTTAAATGGAATGATCCAGATATTGCAATAGAGTGGCCAATAGATAATCCAATATTAAATTGGAGAGATAGATGATAACTTTTTATTTTAATAATAAACCTATTAATAATTTTAATGTGATTTGGACAAATAGAATATTATTTGAAAAATTACAAAAAAAAGAATATGAAAAGGATATTCATTTGTTTATAATTAGGCCAGATGAAAATCCATTTGAAATTATTAATTTGACTTTAATTAAAAATGATAATAAAATTATTTTGTGGTATCTCGATACAATTTCTATAGATATTTTACAGGATTATAAACAAATAGAGATGTTAGTTGAAATGGGTGAGGAAGTATTGGTAATTTTTCCCGATGATGTTTTAGATAAAAAAATACCATTTAATTTTATAAATACTTATTCCATGGCAGATTGTATTTTAGAACAACAGAATTTAATGAATAATACCATACAATTTTTATTTTGGAATAGTAAATTTTTATATAGACAAAAACATTTTTTATCTTTAAATGGTACACCCAAACCACATAGGGTTGATTTATTATCTTATATTACTAAAAATAATTTCTTAGAAAAATTTGATATTTCTTTTAATTCTACTTTTTGGGATGATAGACTTGATTCTATAAATTTAGATTTAAAAGAGACAACACCATATACATCAACAAAATTGAATTTACCATTATATTTTAATTCTTATATTGATATAGTTAGTATGGCAAAGTTTAAAGAAAGTGGAGTATATTTAGATGAAAAAATATATAAATCTTTAGTGTGTATGAAACCATTTATAGTACTCGGTCAATATAAAACATTAGATGTGTTAAAAGAATATGGTTTCCAAACATTTTCAGATATCATTGATGAAAGTTATGATAATGAAAAGGATTATGTTAAAAGATTTGAGATGATTAGTAGTGAATTGAATAGGATAAGTTTATTATCTATTAATGAAGTAGATAAATTATATTGGAAGGTAGAAGAAGTTTTAATTCATAATTCTAATCATTTACGAAAATATATTAATAAGATAAATATTAAGTTATTGGGATCAATATGAAGATAAATTTTTTATATTATATGGAAGAGGATGATTCTTTTGTATTGGCAAAGAATAAACATGAGATTTATGGTGATAAGGGATATTTTCAATCGATGGTTAGAAATAAAATTTCTTCTATAAGTAAATTTTTTGATGAAGAAGTTTTGTTGTGTGATAGAATTCCTAAAGATAAATATATATTAGCATTTAGATCAGATTGCGATGGTGCAAATGTTTATACTTTTTTAAAAAATAATAGTGAACTCATAAATGAGTTAAGTAACGGTAAATGTATTTTGATGACATTCAGAACTGAGGGTGCGGTAGAAAATTATAGTAATAAAACGGAATCAATGGCGATACACGGAAACAGCGGTTGGGTTAAGTTTTGTGATGAGTATAAAATTCCATATAAAAATATAACTTGTTTTGGTCCAGAATTTCATATTACAGATTATAATTTTGATATTGATATTAGATTTTTTAATAAATGGGCAGCTTCAATGTTTACAATATCTGAAAAACATTCAGAGATATTATTTAAAAGTTCTAAAATATTTTTACGTCCAAAATATTTTTATTGTGTAGCTACCAGTGCGAGAAAACATAGAACCGAACTTGTCATGAATTTATACAAAGAAAATTTATTGGATCTTGGAAATATTACATTTTTTTCAGAGGTTTTTGATGATGATAAAAATCATAAAGAATTTATGAGCAGAGTAGGAAATGAAATAAAAAAATTATTACCGTTGGGGAAAGATATAAAAAATATTGATCCTGAAAATGATTTACCATATATATCACCATCATATTTTAATAATTGGGTTAGAGTATTTAACTCTTATTTTTATGTAGTTACTGGTACTCTTGGACAAGAAGATGATAAAGATAAGATGATAAAGTATCATTGGGTTGAAGAAAAGGTATGGAAAGCAATTGTAAGTTTTCAACCTTTTATATATTTTGGAAATTATAAGGCGTTGGAAATGTTAAAGACATTTGGTTTTAAAACATTTTCACCTTGGATTGATGAATCTTATGAAAATGAATTGACATATGAAGGGAGAAAAAAAATAATTTATGGAGAAATAAAAAGATTATGTAGTATGAGTAGAGAGGAAATAGATAAATGGTATTGGGAAATGGAAGAAATTTTAGTTCATAATCATAATAGACTTGGGGAATATGTAATTGAAGAATATGATAATTTATTTAATATTTTTAGAGAAAAAATAAGGAATTTGTCGTGAATCTTTATGATTTTATATTAGTTCATCCAGATGATATGACGGGTCATATAAGTGGATTAGACGGTGAATTGATAAAATATAATAAAAATCTTGAAAGATTTTGTTTATTTAATACGGTAGATATGGCCAATTTTAATCCTGATAATTATACTGATAAATATTGTTTACTGTTTGTATTATTTGATCTGTTTGATGAATTTAAGTTTTCTAAAAAGATTATTGGTTGGATTAATGATGGCAAGTTAAAACTTGTTATTGATAGAAAGGGAGAGTTTTTAAATTCTCAAAATATTAAGGAATATTCTTTAAAATTAAAAAAACTGAAAATTGATTTAGAAAATGTAATTTTTCTTTCTATGAATATTGGAAATACAGTATCAGGGGAAGTGGGATTTGATTGGTGTAGATGGGAAGTATGCTTACATTTCAATAAAATTTTAGATATATATAGATTTCGAAACGGTAGTTTTGATGATTTTTATTTTAACAATTTAAGAGATTTTGATGAGATATGGAAAAGGAAGCCCTATAAATTTATATGTTTTAATGGAACTTTAAATACACATAGAGTATATATTTCAAATGAAATTATCAATCGTAATTTGGATAAGGGTTCAATTTTTTCAGTAGTAAACAAGAATAATAATACTTTAAAGGAAGTAACAGAACTTTTTAAAGAATTTGTACCTGATTTTGATAAAAAAATTATTGATAATTTTTATTATAAGTTACCAGTTATATTTGATAGAAATGGTAAAGAAATAATTAAGGATGCTGGTCACTCTCAAATTAATCCTATGCTAGTAGATACGGAATATTTAAACTTTTTAAAAAATTCATATTTTAGTTTTATAACTGAAAGTTGCATGACTGATTCTAATTATTTTAAAATAACTGAAAAAACATGGAAGGTAATTGGATTTCAACCTTTTATAGTAGCAGGAGATAAAGGAATTTTAAAATATTTACAAGATAGAGGCTTTAAAACTTTTCCTGAATTGTTTGACGAGAGTTATGATGAAATAAGTGATAATTTAGAACGGGCAAATTTTATTTTGGATGAGGTAGAAAGGGTTTGTAATATGGAGATAGAAAAATTACATAGAATTTATGTTTCTTTATTACCAAAGATAAAACATAATCATAAATTAATGAAAAATATAGATATGGAAAAATTTATGAAAGAGTTTTTTTTAACTATATATGGGGGATTATCGTGAAAAATGCTGGGCAAGAGTACAAGAAGGACAGCGCAGGATTTTTGTATTTGGATCATACGGGAACGGCCGATTTTAGCATAATGAGAAATCCAAAATGTGGATCAGGTAGCATAGCTAAATTCCAGAACTTATTAGGATTAGAAAATCTTTCTATTGAATGGACTAAGTTATTAATACCAGTAAGAGACTGTAAAACTATGTGGATATCAGGAGTAAGAACTGAAGTTTATCTATTAGTAGATGGTATGCATCATCATCCTGAGTTGTCATTTTTAGAAGTTGAAGAAATATTTCGGAAATTAGCAAAAGAACATTCTTCATTTTGGTATTCTGGCCATGCAGACTTATATGGTTTTTTAGACCACATAGTTGAATTTTGTTTATTGGATGATGTTTGGTTTTGTTATTTAGAAAACATGAATAAATTGGAGTTTTGGAAATGGGTAGAGAAAAATTCAGACTGGGGCCAGACAGAGGATATGTTTGATAAATGGATAGAGAGTTATAATTTATTATCTTACAGAAAGTCTACTACTGATCATAATATTGATAGGTGTATAATAGAAAAATTAGATAGTGAACCTATTATTCAAATGATATTGGAAAAACATCAATCGATATTAGAGAAATTAAAGAAAAGTCATAAATGGTTGGAGTTTTAAATGATAATAGCAAGTGGATGTAGTTTTTGTAATTGGCATTGGGTAGAGTCATTGGGTATTACATTAAATGATCAATGGACAAATTTTCAAAATTCAGGGTGTGGAAATATTCTTGTGAATTATGTGATTACTAAAGAAGTTAGTAATTTAATAAATAGTGGAAAAAATCCTCATGAAATTATAGCAATAGTAATGTTATCCGATCCAAATAGGATGGATTTGATGATTACTAAGGAAAGTACAATTGGATATGTTGATATTATAAAGAGTGGAATTGAAGATTCTACTGCAAGAATAAGAATACTTGATGATAAAGGTAATATAATTGATTTAATGGGGCATGATAAAAAAGAATGGAATAATATAATAGAAAATTCATCTACTACTTTTTGTTCTATGGGGGGAGTCCACCCACTCTATAATAATAGTGGTTGGGGAATAAAAACTCCTTATTATAATTTTGTAGATAATTGGTTGAAATATGGATATACAGAAGAATATATGATGATAAATACTCTAAAGGAGATATTGGTTACACAATCTTATTTTAAATCTGTTGGTGTTGAATATTATTTTACAGTTTGGCAAAATATATTTCATTGGTATGATTATAAAAATTTACAACCAGAAAGACAATGTATGGATTTAGATATTAATTTTAAAACCCGAGGAGAACAATTAGCGGTAGATGTATATCCTTCGTTGAGAACTTTGTGGGAATCGATAGATTTTGAAAAATTTATTTTTTATGAAAATAGTGAAGTAGAAATGGGTGGAATAGCAGAATTTAGTATATCAAATGATTTACAACTTGGAAATGAATCAGGAGATAGAAATCATCCACAACAAGAGGGCAGTGAACTTTTTGGTAAGTTCCTGGCAAAAAATATAATAAATGGGAGAAACAAATGAAAATACCATATAATTTAAAACAGGTTAGAGAAATTACTATAACAAAACAGGAATTGATTGATTTTGAGGAAGAAGTTGAATATGAATATAATGATGGCAAAATACACTGTCCAGTACATTTATCAAGTGGTAACGAAGAACAATTGATTGAAATTTTTAAGTATATTCATCCCGATGATTGGGTGTTTTGTAGTTGGAGAAATCATCTTGAAGCATTACTACATGGGATACCAAAAGAAGAAGTGATGAGGCAAATATATGCAGGCCAGAGTTTGGGAGTTCATCATAAAAATCCTAAATTTTATTCATCTGCAATAGTTGGTGGAATTATACCAATCGCACTTGGAACGGCAAAAGCACTTAAAATGAAACAAGATGACACTTTAAATAAAAATTATTATAAAGATAAAGATAGAAAAGTATGGTGTTTTATTGGAGATATGACATTTGAAACTGGAACATTTTATGAAAATTATAAATATGCTACAAATTTTGATTTACCATTACAATTTGTTGTAGAAGATAATAATTTAAGTACATATACAGAGACGGATTATACTTGGAATTATAAAAAAAGAGATATACCATATGATGTTATTTACTATCAATATAAAAGTAAGTGGCCCCATCATGGAACTGGCAAGTGGGTAAATTTTTAGGAGAATAAGTATGAAATATAAAGAAGAATTAATTCGTTCAATGGAATATTTGTCACAAGATGATAGGACAATATTTGTAGGTCAAACAACAGAATTTAAAGGAAATGCCTTATATGGTACACTTGTAAATGTACCAATGGATAAAAGAATTGAAATGCCAGTAGCAGAAGATTTACAAATGGGATTTTGTACTGGTTTAGCTTTAAATGGTTATATCCCAGTTTCATTTTTTCCACGTATGGATTTTATGATGTGCGGTATGAATCAGTTAGTTAATCATCTTGATAAATTTGAAATTATGACAGAGGGAATGCATCGTCCAAGACAAATAATTAGAACTGCCGTGGGATCTACTTCACCACTTGACGGTGGAGTTCAGCATACACAAAATCATATTAATGGATTCCGTAAAATTTTAACTAATGTAGATATAGTAGAATTAGATAAACCCGAAGATATTTTTTCAGCATTTAAATATGCATTAGAACGAGAAGATTTTAAATCTACGATATTAGTAGAGTGGGGCGATTATTATAATGAAAAATGATTTTCAACATACGGATATACCAATAAAATATCCCTTAGCAAAAGAAACAATAACAGAAGTAGAAATACAGCGACTTATTGATTGGTTAGAAACTATACCAAGATTAACTAAGGGAGAACTTACTATTGAGTTTGAAAAGAAATGGGCAGAATATATAGGAACAAAGTATTCTGTATTTGTAAATTCAGGTTCTTCTGCAAATCTTTTGATGATTTATGCATTAAAAGAACTTGGTAGATTAAATGGTAAAGTGATTGTTCCATCAGTTGGTTGGATTACTACAATTTCACCATTGATACAATTTGGGATAGAACCTGTCATGGTTGATGCAGATAAAAAAACATTTGGTATTGATTTGGAACAAACAGAATTTCTTTTAAAAACCGAAGAAATTTCTGCAATAATATTTGTTCAAGTATTGGGTGTTCCACATTATAAAGAAGAATTATTAAAGTTATCCGAAAAGTATAATGTTCCTTTACTTGAAGATTCTTGTGCAGCACTTGGTTCAAGTTATGAAGATGGAACGATGGTTGGTAGAGTTGGAGATATGTCTACATTTTCATTTTATTTTGGTCATCAATTTTCAACTATTGAAGGTGGTATGATAAATACAGATGATGAAGATTTATATCATATGTTATTAATGTTACGAAGTCATGGTTGGGGAAAGGATTTACCAAAGGATTTATATAAACAAAAAATGGATGATAATAATGTTGATAGTTTTCATGAACCATTTACTTTTTTAGTTCCTGGTTTTAATCTTCGTTCAACAGATTTACAGGCAAATTTTGGTTTAATGCAAATAGAAAAGGCAGATTGGATATCAGAAATGAGGACAGAAAACCATATTGAATATGCAAAACAATTAGATGGACATTTTGAATTTCAAGATTGGGGAAATGATAATCCGTGTAGTATTTCATTTGGGGTATTGGCAAAAAGTAAAGAACATAGAAAAGAAGTTGTTGGTAGATTAGTTGATAATGGAATAGAAACTCGTATATTTAGTGCAGGTAATCTTGGATTACATCCATTTTGGGTAAATAGATTTGGTGAATTTCATGGTAAAGTTGCAGATAAAATACATTCACGAGGATTTTTCTTACCAAATTATCCAGAATTAGAGATAGATGATATTAATTTTATTTGTGGGGTGTGTAATGAAGTTTGATAATAAAAATGTATTAGTAACTGGTGGTAATGGTATGATAGGACGACAATTAGTTGAATTATTATATGATACAACATCAGCTAATATAACAGTAGCCGATTTACCAAATGTTGATTTAAGAGATAGAAAAGATTGTAAGGCTGTTTGTGAAGGACAAGATATAGTATTTCATCTTGCTGGAATTAAAGGTAGTCCACAAACTGCTAAAAATAATCCTTCGAGATATTTTGTTCCGATGCTACAATTTAATACTAATATGATGGAAGCGGCACGCGAAGAAGGTGTAGAATGGTATTTATACACAAGTTCAGTTGGTGTTTATGAACAATCAGAAGTACTTGTAGAAGATGATGTATGGAAAACATTTCCATCTGAAAACGATACGTTTCCGGCATGGGCAAAACGAATGGGTGAATTACAGGCAAGGGCATATGAAATAGAATATAGTTGGAAAAATTATTCAATTGTTAGACCTGCAAATGTGTATGGACCTTATGATAATTTTGGAGAACATTCAATGGTTATTCCTTCATTAATTAAAAAGGGTTATCATGATGATGTTATAAATGTCTGGGGTGATGGTTCACCAATTAGAGATTTTATTTATTCTAAAGATGTTGCACGAGGAATGTTGCATATGGTTCAGAATGAAATAAATGTACCTGTAAATCTTGGTAGCGGTAGGGGAATAAGAATTTCGGATATAGCAAGTATTATTGGAAATTATTTTGGTAAAGAAATTGAATATGAAGTAACAAAGCCTAATGGTGATATGAAAAGAATAATGAGTACAGAACGAGCAGAAAATTATGGGTTTAAACCACGAACAAGTTTTGAAGAAGGTATAAGAAAGACTATTAAATGGTATGAAGAAAGTGTTTTATAGAGATAAAAATATAGTTGTAACTGGAGGAAGCGGTTTTATAGGAACTCATTTTTTAATTGAATTATTGAATCGTGGTGCAAAAATTAAAACTCATATTCATAAAAGACCATTACAAATACAAGATGACAGAATTGAGGTATTGGAAAACATTAATTTAGAAAAAATTGATGATTGTTTAAAATTAATAGAAGGTGCTGATTATGTTATTCATTCAGCAGGTAATATAGCAAATCCAAAACAAGTTCCAACGGATTTTCAAATTACATTAAATCAGATATCCGTTTTTACTAATGTATTAGAAGCATCAGACAAATGTAGAGTTAAGGGATTTTTTGATTTAAATAGTGGAACTGGGTATCCATTAAGAAATTATCCTATTACGGAAGATGAGTTTTGGGATGGTGAACCATATATTTCGTATTATGGTTATGGTTGGATGAGAAGGTATAGAGAAAAGATTATGGAACATTGTTCTCATATTTCTGATATGAAAATAGCTTTATGTAGGGCAACAGCAGTTTTTGGACCCAATGATAATTTTGATTTAGAAACTTGTCATGTAATTCCCGCTTTGATTAGGAGAGTGTTGAGTGATGAGGATCCATTTGAGGTTTGGGGAAGTCCTGATGTGGTTAGAGATTTTCTTTATGTTAAAGATGTGGTAAAGGGTGCATTATTAGTATTAGAAAAGGGTGAATCTATGCGACCATATAATTTGGGCAGTGGTGTTAAAATTACTATTGGTGATGTAGTTAATTCTATATTAAAGGCTACTGATAGAAATCCAAAAGTGGTTTATGATGAATCGAAACCAACCACTATTCCATTTAAACTATCGAGTATAGATAGAATTCAAAATGAACTTGGATTTATTCCAGATTATTCATTTGGTAGTGGTATTGAAGAAACTGTAAAATGGTATTTAAAGAGACATGAATAAAAAAGATTTTATAAAACAGGCAAAACATATTATGGATTTTTTTTCTATTACTGATAATAATTATGGACAGCCAGAAAGACTTCTTTATTTTGAAAAGAATGATAAATTTATATTGAGGTGCTGGGATGAAAAAATACCCGTTTCTATTTTGAAAAGGTTTAAACAGTATCTTATTGATGAAGGATATTTAGGTAGAGTGTTTGTTCTTTCTACTAATATTAATATGAAACATGAAACTGATTTTATAATTCCATTAGATTATTGGATGGCGAGACTTGGATATACAGTAAAATATGGTGGACTTGATATTGAATTACCATATAGTAATGATTATGTAGAATTTTTAAAGAAGAACAAAAAGAAAAATTATTATGCATGTTTTAACGGAAATCCTGTAACATTTAGGTTGGCTATTATTAATGAATTATCAAGACGAGGATTAACTGATAAGGGAATAATTTCACTTTTATTTGTTGGAGTAAGACGAGAAAGTGATAATGAAAATACAATGGATAAGATAAAATCAAAATTTATTGATAATGATATTATGAATATTTATCCATATGATTTTGAAGAGGAATTTTTTAAAAATTATAATTTTATTCATGATGGAGTTTTTACATTTCAGCACGCGGAAACATTAAATAAACATGATGGTTCATTAGCGTATTCAGGAAATCCTGATTATTTTGGAAAAAAAGATATTGAAGAAACTTATTTTTGGATAGCCAATGAAACCACTATTACACATGAAAGTCATTCTCCAACATTTACAGAAAAAACTGGAAAGGCACTTGCAACAGTTCCGTTTATTTCTATGGCGTGCCCAAATCATATTAAATATATAAAAGATATGGGATTTGAAACATTTCCTGAATGGTTTGATGAATCATATGATGAAATACCAAATCATTCTCAATCTGTAAATTCATATAATATGCCATATCCAGTTTCCCCTATTAATAGACTATTGAAAGTAATGGATAGTGTAGAAAAAGTTTGTGAATTATCATTAGATGATTTACATCAGATGTATGTTAAATCATTACCTAAAATTTTACATAATCAAAATAGATTTATAGAAATATGTGATGATTGGTCTGAGAATATACATGAATATTCTTGTTTATTAAAAGATGAGTTTGATGAATATCCAACTTATTTTGTTGATGGTGGGGTTGAAGCAAATTGGAAAGGAGTAGATTGGGATAGTCACGTTGTTGATATATCAGAACAAATGAAAAGTGCACCTGATTTTGGTTCAATAAAAAATCCAGTTAGGTGGTCTTGGGGCGAAAGACGAGAATTACGGTGAAATATGAGTAAATTAATTTTTGGTTTTGATAGGTTTAAAGAAAATGGTGATCCATTACCCAATTGTGAAGATTATGAATTTCAAGGAAGAAAAGTTTGTAATTGTGGTAATGTGTTTTTGGGTATGTTTCAAAAAATTACATATGACTATTTGAAAAAATCAGAACGAGAATGGAAATTTTTAGAAGTAGATATATTGCCCATTGATAAAATTAAATCTAATTATGTATATCATATTGATGTAAATTCTTTTGCATTTTCTATGGGATATAATAAGTGGCCAGATACATTTGAAGATGTAAGTATTTTTGATTCTATTCCAGATAAAGTATTAAAAGATGCTCAAATTGGTAAATGTAATATTTTAATAAATTATGGGTATGAGGGGTTATCTATTTATCATCGAGATTCTATTATACATATTCCATTATTGAATAGGTTACATTTTTTGTTGAAAAAACATAGAATATTACAAGAAAATTTTATATATGTAGACAGTAATAATACATTAAATAGTTCTGAATTAGATACAGATATTAAAATTTTTAGTTATGAATATTGCGCAATAGATTGGTGGAGATATACAATTCAAAATCCAGAGTTAATGTATCATGGTAATTCGGTGTCATCAAATAATATGAGAAAATGGGCAAAGACAAAAAATAAGTTGAGAAGTAAATACTATCTTTCATTTAATAGATTACCAAAAAAACATAGAGTTGATTTAGTTGTGAGTTTAGATAAATATGATTTATTAGATAAGGGTTATGTTTCTTTTGCCAGTGGTATTACAAGTTGGAATTGGAAAGATATGGTTACGGAATCTGAAAGAAAATCATTGGAGAAAAAAATGCCATTGGTTATTGATAGAAAAGATTTGAGCGATTCAAAATATTCATATGAAAAATTTGATATAAAATATTATTTGGATAGTTATTTTCAAGTTGTTACAGGTAATAATTTTACTGATTTTGATGATCAATTAATTTTTAGTGAAAAAATATGGAAACCGATAACTAATTTACAACCATTTATTTATTTAGATGATATGGGTGTATTAAAAAAATTACAAGAATACGGATTTAAAACATTCCATCCATTTATTGATGAGAGTTATGATGGTGTTTTGGATAAGGAAGAACGGTTTAATATGATAGAAAAAGAAATTAACAACTTATGTAATAAATCAATAGAGGAAATACATGAATGGTATTGGGAAATGGAAGATATTTTAAAATATAATTATTATCATTTTTATGAGAAATTTATATTATTAGAAAAAGATGAATTAAAGGAGATTTTGAGTGGGTATCAATAAACAAATAGAAAAGTATTGGAAAAATCGCGTATTATTTTCTTGGGGAAAATATGAAAAAATGAAAGAGCTACGATATAGAATAAACCATTATATTCATGAACGATATCCAATTTATGATTGTAAAGATAAGAAAGTTCTTGAAATAGGGTGTGGTGGTGGATTAGATTCTATAGAGTATGCGAAAAATGGAGCACAAGTATGGGCAACCGATTTTACAGATGAGGCGGTAGAATTTACAACTAATAGGGTTAAAAAATTAAATTTTGATAATATAAGAGTTGAAAAGGTTGATGTTAGAAATATATCCTATAAAGATAATTCATTTGATATTGTGCATGTTTATGGGATACTACATCATATAATAGAAGTAAATGATGCTGTAAAAGAAATTCTAAGAGTATTAAAACCTGGTGGTAGTATGTATGCAATGTTTTACAACAAGAATAGTTTACTTTACTATCATAGTATAATGTATTTAAGGGGGGTTGTCGAGGGTGAGTTTGAGAAAGGATTGACAGAAGAAGATTTAATGAGTAAATATAGTGAGGCAAAATTTGGGTGTCCTTACACAAAAATTTATACTGAAGATGAAGTTAAAGAATTATGTAAATTAACTGGATTTCGTCAAATAGAAACACATATTGATGCACCTCATATTGATACATTAGAAACAAGAAAAGTTGAAATTTCAAATTTACCAAAAAACATGGGATGGCATATAACAGTAAAGGCCATGAAATAATATGAATCAATCAACACAATTTAATATACAAAGAAAGAGTTTTTTTGTTGATGATGTAGTATTACATAATGATAAACCTTTATTTAGTTTTATTGATATAAATCCAACGGAACTATGTAATAGAATTTGTGAATTTTGTCCAAGGTTTGATCCTAAAATATATCCAAATCAAAATTTACATATGGATATTGATATTGTAAATAAGATACGAGAAGAACTTGAAAAATTAAATTGGAATGGTTCTATAAATATATGTGGAAATGGTGAACCACTATTACATAAAGATATAGTTGGTTTGGTTGGTGCTTTAGGTGATAAGATTCATGTAGAAATAACAACCAATGGAGATTTTTTAACTATTGATTTAATTAAAAGATTATATGAATCTAATCTTGATTATATGGTTGTTAGTATGTATGATGGACCAAAACAAATTGAATACTTTACGAAACTTTTTGATGATAGTGAAATTGATAAATCTCAATATGTTTTGAGAGATAGGTGGTACAAAGAAGATGAAGAATATGGTCTTATATTAACGAATAGGGCAGGAACTTTTGGTTGGAATAAAAATATGGGAGTTGGAAAACAATGTTTTTATATGCACTATTCTTTACAGATTGACTGGAATGGTGATGTGTTATTTTGTATTCAAGACATATATGGAAAAACAAGAACGTTTGGTAATGTAAATGATAAATCACTTTTAGATATTTGGAATTCTAAACAGATGGATAAATATAGGAAATTGTTAGGTGGTGGTGATAGGAGCCAAACACCTTGTAATAAATGTGATGCGAGTGGAATTATACATGGATACAATCATTATTTAGAGTGGGATAAATATGAAAAATAATTATGTATTTAAAGAGAACAAGGATGGTAAACTCAATTTTGTTGGAGACTTTGATTTATTATATGAAAATGAAGTAGATCCCTGGGATCAATCAGGAATTAATAATCAATATACAGATTATTATAAAGGTAGTAGATCACAATTAAATTCAGAATTAAAAAAAATAAATCCACCTAAGTTATTTGAAATTGGATGTGGTCTTGGGTATACTACTAAATTAATTAAAGAATCATTACCAGATACTCAAGTTGTTGGAGTAGATATTAGTTCTGTTGCAATTAAAAGAGCACAAAAACTCTTTCCTAAATTGAATTTTAGGGAAGGAGATATTTGTTCAAATAATTTTGGTGTTGGTGGACAATGTGATGTTATTATTTTAAATGAATTATTATGGTATATTTTAGAATCATTTTCAGATGTTCTTAAAAATTGTTATTCTATACTTTCATCAAATGGAAAACTTATCATTTCACAATCATTTTTAAAAGAATCACAGAGATATATGCCAGAATTATTTGATGGGATTGATGAATTTATTGTTTATTTAAACAATAATATTGATGGTATATTTATAAATGAATATGTGGAAAAAAAAATAAAATTCAAATTTTGTCATGGTTTAATTGTTTTGAGAAAGATAAATGAATAAAGTGATAGAAAGAAAAAGATTAAAATTTAAAGATGATTATATCTATCTCGGTAGGAATATGATAATGGATGAACATCCAGAACATATACATAAATCTCTTTTAGAATATTTTAAGAAAGAAGATTTACATCCGTATCCTGATATGTGGAAACCATATCAAGTATTAAGTAATTTTTTGGGTGTTAAGGAAAATAACTTGTTAATCACAAGAGGAGTTGAAGGTGCATTTAAACAAGTATTTGAAACATTAGTCGAGAGTGGTGATTCGGTTGGAATATTAACACCGACCTGTGCAATGTATCATGTTTATGCAGAAGTTTATGGTGTTGATGTTATAGAAATTAAAGGAGAAGAACCAGATTATAAAATATCAGTAGGACAAGTTAAGGAGATAGTTCCTGATATAAAAGTATTATTTTTAGATAATCCAAAATCACACTTACCAAGTCATTTTACACATCAAGAATTGAATACTATTATAACATATTGTAATTTTTTTGGAGTTAAAGTTTTTCTTGATGAAGTTTATGTTGGATGGGACATTGATAGTTATTTACCTTATTTAAATAATCATAATAATTTAATAGTATCATCAAGTTTTTCTAAAATAGCATTTGCATCAACCAGAGTTGGTTGGTTAGTTACCAATAAAGACTTGAAAGAGAAAATCGAATCAACAAGACCAGTATATGAAATAGATTATTTTGCATCTAAATTCATAGAGTTTATTATTGACCACCAAGATTATGTTAATGGTTTAAAGAAAAGTATTTTAGATACGAAGAATAGGTGGTATAAAAAATTGTCAAATAGTAAAAAATTCAAAGTTTATACTTCTCAGAGTTATGTTTTAAGATTATATTCAGAGGATAAAGAGTTGGTTAAAAAGACTTATAATAATTTGTATGATAAAAAAATAGTTGTAGGAATAGTTGATGATATAAATTTAGTTTTTAGTGTAAGTAATAATAAAAAAATTGAAGATATTATTTTTAGTGAGATATCATAGATGAAAAATTTAGAACATTGGCCAAAAGGATTAGAGAACTTAAAAAGTCTTATGGATCTCGATGAAGATACAAGGAAAATTGCATTAAATACATTCATTACTAATCCAACTGAACCTTTTAATTATAAGATGTGGAAAACATATGATAAAGATGGGAATCCATTATTTAAATTATTTTTTGATTATTTTTGGGATATTTTTAAAAAATGGGACATTAAAGTAGAATATTGTGATAGTTTTAAGACAGTTAATATGACCAGAGGTTATTATTATTTAAAACGAGATGAGGATTCCAAGAATAGGTTAGATAGATATCTTGATTTTATAGGTGATTTTAATAAACAGAAACGTCCATATAGAAGTGATGAATGGCAAAAAGTTAAGTATTATGAGGTTAAAAAAGAACTGAAAAAAATATATGGAATTCGCGCTTCTTATGATACACAAAATTTATTACTTCCAAAATTTGCTTTCTGTTTAACACACATTTTAATGGGGGAAAAATGTTTTGGTCAAATGGCATTAGATGGGCGCTCGGAGGTAACTGAAGAAAATTTTTGGGAAATATACCGATTTTGGGATTTTAGGTATTATTGCTTGGATTTACAAGAAAGAGGAATAATGGATCCATTGGTTATGATGGTTAGTAAAAAGGATATAGTAAATTCTACAGAGAGGTTATTTAATGGTGAATGGGAGTATTATGCTAATTTTCATCCAGGCCAATCACGATTTCATTTAGCTAATTTTTTAGGAATAGATGAGATGCCAATATTTTTTCTTTCTAAACGAAGTGAAAATATTGATTTGGGTGGCAATGATATAAAATCTTTTGAAGATTTTCAAGGAAGTAGACTCATGGCCGGGTATAGAAAAAATAATATATTTCCAAGATTTTTATTGGACTGCCAAGCTGGTCCACCAGCCACTTTTAGTTATTTTAATCCCGGCCCTGAAGCTGCTTTAATGTTGTTAGAGGATGAGAATGGTTGGAGAAAGTTAATTGCGAAAGGTACGAAAGAAGTTAAACCTATGATGCCATTTAAGTTAGTACTTACACACACTGGAGCGGAAGGAAGATATCTTGGCTGGCCACATGCTAAAAGATTACGAGAATTTGATTCACTTGATGGTTATGCTAATTTGGTTAAAAATAGTTTACCATTAAATGTTTATATAGATGAAGAAGAAACAATTAATTATGCAGATTTCTTGATTTCTATATATAAAAAATATGGATTAAAAATAGAATATGTTGAAAATTGTGATTATGTTTCTTATTTTTTTAATGAGGACGTCACGTGGACTAATATGGGAGATAGATCTGCATTTAGTTTGGATTGGGAAGCTCATAGTAATATGCACCCTTTAAATAATTTAAAAGAAAAGGGTGTTAAGAATATTATAGATGGATATAATTTTATTAATAAATTTATGTCAAATTCAAAGTCACTTCAACATAACGTTGAGAGTTTAAATGATGAGTGTGAAAACAAATTTAATAATCAATTTAGTTTAATATTCGGTTTTCATCTCTGGAAACGAATTATACAAAATATTTTAAAAAATGGCATTTTTGATCCATTAATATTATATATTACAACGGAAGATGAATTATTATTACATCCAGGACAAACAAGACTTTCAGTTGCTGACTTTTTAAATTTTAAATTTTTACCTTTATTAATAATAACTCATGAAGAAGATGGTAGAAATTTTGGGGGAGTGGAAATAAACTCATATTCAGATATTGAAAAAAGTAAGGTCGGAGAGGAAAATAGTATGCGTTTTGTTATATTTATAAACGGAGGAGAATGGGGTGGTTACTGTACAAATAATAAAATATATCTTAATCCAAAGGCCAAAAAATATATAAATAAACTTAATTTAAATGAAGTAGATCCAAACATCCCCCCTTTTAATCTGGTGATATCTAATGATTATCAGAACTTTGATGATTTTAATTCATTTCGTTTTTCGAAGAAGGGTGATACTGAAAAAGATTTTACATATGGTAAATTGATAGAAAATAGTTTACCATTAAATGTTTATGTAGGAGTATAAATGATAAAAGATAAAATAAAACAATCTGTAAACCAAACACTTGATGCGGATTTGGTTGATGCTAAGTGTTTATTTAAAGATATATCTAAAAATGATATATATAAAATACCAGAAAAGAATAATTTTAAAGGATTAGCAGTTTATGTTAATCCAAATCTTGATTGGAAAGAAGATAGGACTATATTTGAATTATTTTATTTTGGTCATACTAAAAAGGCGTTATTTAAACATCCAATAAAAGATAACATAGTCTTATTTAATTGTGAACATCCGTTTTGGAAAAGTGGTAAAGATATTAAAGAATTAAAAGATGATGAAATTGGTTTGTTGCCAGAACATTATAATGATTTAATGATATGAAAAAACAAATGTTATTAACTGGAGCAAGTAAGGGAGTTGGAAAGGAGTGCTTAAAATATTTTGAAGATAAATATGATATAGTATCTGTTGCTAGAAGTGGAAATGTAAGTGAAAGGGGTGATTTACGAGATAAGGAATTTGTAGAATTTTTGGTTTATAAATATAATCCAAGTATTGTTATAAATTGTGCAGCCGTTTGGAAAGAGGATTATTATGATATACTTGAAACTAATTTTATATCACCTGCTTATTTAACTTTAGAATTTTATAAAAAAATGAACAGGGGACATATTATTAATATATGTAGTTCGTCTGCAAATTCAACGGGATGGTCTGGTATTGAATATGATAGAATAAATTATAATATATCTAAATCTGCTTTTAAAAAATTTAGTAATATGTTACAGACTTCTAAAAATAATTCTATAAAGGTAACAACCATAGAGCCTGCACAAATAAATACAGATATGGGTGAACCAGTTGTTGGTATTGATGATTCAGAATATGAAATCCAAACAAAAGAATTAGTTCCTATGAAACCTTCGTATATCGCTGAAGTTATTGATTGGGTTTTGAATCAACCAGATCCAGTAGTTATAAGCAGTATTGAAATTCAAAATTTTAAGGTTATTGAAAATGATAGTAAATTATAATGATTTAGAAATATGTCAGATAGAATTGACTACTGAATGTGGTGCAGGATGTCCACAGTGTCCACGAAATGTTTATGGTGGTAAAACAGTTGAAGATTTACCTATATGCGAGTTATCTTTAAATGATGTTAAAAAAATATTACCAATAGAATTAATAAAGAGATTAAAGTTACTATATTTTTGTGGAACATATGGAGATCCAATTTGGGCAAGAGATATATTACCAGTAATAAAGTGGTTAAGAGAAGTAAATCCAGATTTGGAGATTGGATTAAATACAAATGGTTCTGCCAGAACTGAAAAATGGTGGAGTGAAATGGCAGAAGTTCTTGGTGATAATGGTTATGTTGTTTTTAGTATTGATGGGTTAGAGGATACTAATAAAATTTATAGAAGGTGGACAGATTATAATAAAATTATTAGAAACTCAAAATCTTTTATAAATAATGGGGGATTTGCAATTTGGGAATTTCTTATTTTTAGACACAATGAACATCAAGTAGAAGAAATAAAAAAATTATCTGAAAAACTTGGATTTAAAAAATTTACAATGAAAAAAACTGGAAGATTTTTGAATAAGGCACACGAAGTTATAGAGAAACAAGAAGTTTTAGATAAGACTGGAAATATTGAGTATTTTTTAGAAAAAACAAAAACTCCAGGATATAAAAATAAGGCTACTGAACAGTTTGATGATGTGGTAGATAGTTACGGAACTATGACTAATTTTTTTGATAAAAGTACTATTAAATGTTTTGTGAAAGAGAAGAAGGAAATTTATATTTCTGCAGAAGGTCTTGTAGTACCATGTGGTTGGTTACATGATAGAATGTATGGTGTACATTCAGATAGTAAATCATCTAAACAATTTTGGGATTTAATTAACGAGATAGGTGGTAAGGATAAATTAGATACTAAAAAATATAATATAAAGGAAATTATAGAGGGTGATTTATTTAGGAAGGTTAGTGAATCTTGGATGAAAAAATCTATTAAAGATGGTAAAATGGAAAGATGTGCTGCAGTTTGTAATAAAGAACTTAAAATTTTAGAAGAACAGGCAGTTAAAATATACAGATATGACAGTTATACAAAATAAAAGATGGATTCTTTTAGCACCAAGTTGTATGGGAAAAAGTACTTTTATAAGAAGTGATTTTTGCAAAGAAATTACTGGTTATAATCATGAAATGATAGGAATAAATGATAGTATAAAAGGTATTTATACATTAAATTATGAATTTCCACTTGATGAGTATGATTATGCAAATAGACGATCTTTTATTGAATGGTTCAAGGAAGATTTCGAATATAAAAAAGATGGTAAAAAGAACCCTCCTATTGGTTATGTGGAAGGAAACTACAAAGATGGAAAGAAAGAAGGATTATTTACTGAATGGTATGAAGGCGGACAGAAGAAATGGGAAATGAACTTTAAAGATGATAAAAATGAAGGTATAGAGACTCATTGGTATGAGAATGGGCAGAAGAAAGAAGAAGGAAACTATAAAGATGGAAAGAAAGAAGGATTATGGACTGAATGGTTTGAAAGCGGAAAGAAGAATTGGGAACGTTCCTTCAAAGATGGGAAAGTTGTAGAAAATATTCATCCATTATATGGTGAAATGAGTAATATACACCTTTTAGTATTGTTTCTTAATTCAAAGAAAATAATGCTAGAACGTATTACTAAACGAAAACATCGAGAAAAAGAAAAAAGAATTATTAATTATTTATCTGATATGTGGGATTTATCAGATGAATATATTAAACTTATTACTTTTATAGAAAAATATAATTTATCTTATACTTTAATAGATTGTTCGGATAGAGAATATAAAATAGTACAAAAAGATAAAATTGAATCGATATAGAACAGTCTGAATAACTTCTAATATTTTCTCTTTCTTATATTTATTAGTGAATCAATATATCTAAACGGAGTTTGCTTATGATAAAGTTAGTGGATTTACTAAATGAGGGAATCAGAGACCCAGGAATTTTTAAAGGTATTTTCCTTGCTGGTGGTCCTGGTAGTGGTAAATCCTATGTTGCACAACAATTATTCGGTATTCCCGAAAAAGTCAATGTATCAACCTATGGACTAAAAATGGTTAATCAAGACCAGGAATTGGAATTGTTCTTAAATAAATTTTACGGACCTAAATCAGGAGCCGATTCAACTGTCGATTATCTTAATATTCAAGCATATCCACCCGAATTATTCAAACAACTTACCGATCCTACTTTTGATGATTATGCCGGATTAAGGGGAAGTGCAAAATATTTAAGTAGAAGGAGAATGTCAAAA
>Ga0080013_1001138_pt1 | contig 36079 bp, 41 predicted proteins | sample ETNvirenome_6_85_FD_69236 | JGI IMG/M metagenome (GOLD analysis project Ga0080013, IMG submission 69236) | Marine viral communities from the Pacific Ocean - ETNP_6_85 (SPADES assembly) (version 2) | ecosystem: Environmental > Aquatic > Marine > Oceanic | place: Pacific Ocean | collected 2013-06-19
TATATGGCAACCAATGTCTCAACGCATATGAATACACAGGAGTTAAAGTTGAAAACAAAGGACAAGAAGACGAGGGCAACAATCAGTTGGGTGAACACAGAGGAGCGTTTCGTAATGGAATTGGACCGACGGAAGAAGTGGAATTGGAAGGCTAAGGTAGAGGAAGAGGAATTCTTTTATGATACCCCTAGTAGGTTAGTCATAGATCTAAAGCCACCTAAGCAGCGTAAAGCAGGAGGGAGTTTAGTTTGTTCAGTATAACAAATAATAATTGTTTAGAAGAACTACCCAAACTTGAAGACAACAGTGTTGATCTTGTATTAGTAGATCTACCATACGGAACAACACAGTGTAAGTGGGATGAGGTAATACCTTTAGATAAACTATGGTTAGAATATAATAGAATAGCAAAGCCTAATGCTGCTATGGTCTTTACTAGTAGTCAGCCTTTTACTAGTGTGCTAATCAATTCTAATATAAAAAACTTTAGGTATTGCTGGGTGTGGGAGAAATCAAAAGCAACAGGTTATTTGAATTCAAAGAAGATGCCTATGAAATCTCACGAAGATGTTTGTGTTTTCTATAGGAAGATGCCTGTGTATAATCCACAGATGTGGCAAAGCACACCTTATAATAAAGGCAAAGCACATAGACCTACAGATGTATATGGAAAACAATCTGCTGTTTTAGTAAAGAACGATACAGGATTACGATACCCTAGATCCGTTCAGTATTTCAAGACAGCAGAGTCGGAAGGAAAGACCTTCCATCCAACACAAAAACCCATAGCATTATTGAAGTATCTAATCAAAACTTACTCTAATGAAGGAGATGTAGTATTAGATAATGCTATGGGCTGTGGTTCTACTGGTGTAGCGGCTATAGAAACTGGAAGGAAATTTATTGGGATGGAGTTAGATGCTGAATATTTTGATATGGCTATGAAGAGGCTATCCCTTTAGATATTTGTCAATGATGTTGGATGTTATTTCATTTAGTTTCTCAACCATCTGAACAGCCATTACTAACTGAACCATATCTTTAGTGCTCATACCACTAGACTCAGAATGCCCACAGTGTGTAGTTTTACCTGCATCTGTGGGCATTTTCTGTTCTTGTTTCTGTGGTTCTATAGGTTGGGCAGTAGAGTTCTTTCTAGGGCTAATTACAGGGGATATAGGATTAATTTTCATTAGGTCCTAGTTCCGTAATCTCCATAACTTTCATCTCTACGTGATGCATCTGACTGAGACTTAGTATCTTCAGCACCAGTTTCCATACCTAACGACTCATCTTCTGTGTCGTCATAGCCTTGTTTCTTCTGCTCTTTCTTGTGAGCTTTCTTAAGTTCCTTATGATACTTCTTACCTTCAGCAGTCTTTGGATCCCAGTCCTCTACCATTACAGTAATCTCTTCATAGAAGGATCCTTCTGTTGGTGTAGCGGCTGACATAGCCTCACTGATAGTTTCACTTTCATCATCTTCTGATAGTGTTGCATCAATATCTTCTTCGGGCATTCCTTCTAATAGAACTACCATCTCATCTCTTGCGGCTTCATCTGTTAAGCCTTTACGTTTTGCCATTTCATTTCTCCTTTGATATGTGTATAGCTATAAATCACTTCTGCCTGTAACGGCTTCTTGATCTCTCTTAATTATTTCTTTCTCTATTTTATTTTGTCTAACAATTATTAGTTCCAAGGCTGTCGTCATCTCTGTATCATAACCATACCGATCTAGATGATCGTGAATAAATTCTTCCATATCATCAGCCTGTTCTTTAACTTCTTGTAAATGATCATATGTCTCAAAAGGGAGACTCATTGTCTTAAGACTTAGATCATCCAATAGTTCACCAATATTATTGTTACTTGCTTCTGCCTCTGCAGATTTGTCTCTATCTTTATAACTTCTTTCTGCATACTCAGGACGCTGACTCCTCAACCAAGCAGCTTTCTGTTTAGGTGTTAGAGTTTCCTTCTTTGGTTTTGTTTTTATATTAGTAAAGTGTATAACATCAGGTTCTGATGGAACGATCTGAATCATCTCCATTATAGAATCTGGTATATCACTCCACTTCTTTTTCTTTTTCTTTTTAGAATCCATCTTTTTCTCCTAAGCAACCATCATCTAAACCAATACAGCCATCGCAAAAACTTATCATACATATCTGTGACCATCTCATATTACAGCAGTCTGTCCTATCATAGTCTACGCACATTGGATAAGTTAGATACTGCATCAGATCATATTGATCACAGTCCATATCTTGCACGATATTAATTTCTACAGTGGGCACTTCAACTTCAATTGGTTCAGTGTCTACTTCAAGAGTGCAGCCTTCCAGTGCCCACATCATTCCAAATAAAACAAGTATTAATATAATATTAAGTATCTGTATCCTGACTAATGATCTATTGTTAAATAGTTTCATCAATCAAAGAAGATCATAATATCAGGTGTAGTGCCTTCATAAGTTAGCTTGAATGTTGCACCGCTTAATGGTAGGAACAGATTAGTTCCTGACGAAATCTTAACACCAACTCCTGCTGCAAATGCCTGACCACTGGTCAAATAAATATCACTAGCATTTGCTGAGATTAATACACCTGTAGCATCAGCCAAACTAGTTGCAGTTGCTGTATCAATTGCTGTCCAAAGGTGTGCATTCGTTGCACTCGTTGCAATTCTAACTGTCTCTGTCTTCCCATTTACAATAGGGTTATTGACATACTGTTTCTTTCCTAGTCCCATAATTGTTCTCCTTTAAGTAATTAACATAGGTCGTTTAGGTTATTCAAATTGACAAGATTATTTAAGGAAGCCTTGCCACTCCCTGCTGCACCACCTGCAGGTGCTTGTTCATATGCACCTCTGGATGGTGTTGTGTTCCACGGATTACCAGCAAAATCTGTGCTAGGTAAAGCATATAAAGGATTGCCATTCTGAAAAGCTAATCCTAATGCGTGAGGTTCCATATTAGTTGGGGGCAATACGAATAGAGGATTACCGTTATTGGCAACGTCTGTGGATGTATAGTTGTTCCCATCACTAGATGAACCTGAACTAACATACAATGATGTGATCACTCCACTTACCCAACAAGTAGTCCAACCCATAGTATACCCTGCACCATATGATCTAACACCATATGATGTAGCATTAGGTGCCCATACAGCATTGTTGTGTGAATCACCAGTCCACATTCCATAGGTAGGATTTGCACCACCAGTCATAGCCTCATAGGCAGAGCAGTTAATGACAGTAGAATTAGGTGCATTGACTGCCATACCTGTCCACCCAATAAAGACACAACCTTTCAGTATACATTCGTTACTAGTTAAAGATCTAAAGCCATCCATACCTGTGCTCGTAGTGCTGAAGGGCATACTAAACAAACAATTAATATAGGTGCTTCCTTTATCTGTTGTTGTGACACAAGAGGTGCCCATTGTAGTAAAGTATACATTAGTAGCATATACCTCAGCAGCGTTACCTCCCTTCAAAGCAGCCGATGATCCTGAAGTGCTACTAGAATGAATAGTCAAATTGTTTAGAAAGCAATCACCAGATCTATTAACATTAACCACAGTGCCAAGTCTAGTAATGATAGTATCTGAAGGTAGAACACCTGCTCCTGTAACTATAACACCTGCAGGAAAGTTAACTGATGCAGCTTCTGCATAGGTTCCTGGCTGTATAAGTATTGTATCACCTGAGTTAGCTGCTGCTGCAGCGGCTGACGGTAGGGCATATGATGCTGGGACATTTAAGATAGCCATTATTCATCTCCCCATAAGTATAAGTATCGTTGTTTTAGTTTCTTAAGTTTACCAGTCATATAGTATGATAGGCTACCACCTCTAAACTTATCTTCTAACTTATCTATTAGTTCTCTGTCATCACCTTCACCAGCAATGCCAGTGCACAACATTCCAATTGCTTCTGCTATTTCATTTCTTGTCATTACGCTTCTCCTTCTATAACAATCTTTATTGCAGCGTCTTTCTTCTTTGCCCATTCTGGTGGTAGCTTATGTTTGCGCTTCATATGTTCTTTTTTGAGATGCCTAATATAAGCAGGGTTCATTTCCTTAAGGAATTCTAACTGCATCATCAGGTGTCGCAATGCTGCTTTACCAAACTCCTCTGCTACGCTTTCTTTCTTTGTTGGTTTTAACATATTGTATTTCATCCGTGTCTCCACTTGGAGGCTATATCAACAGCAGCCTGAGAACCAATATAGGTTAAGGCAATTGCTGTCCAATCTTCTGATGCTAAACCACCAGTTATAATTAGTGTGGTTGAAGTAAGAAACACAAAGAGTTTTCTGCTGAGGAGTTTGTGTAATCCTTTATCTACTAGAGCTTTTACCATTAGTTCATTACCTCTTCCCAACCAATACCCATAGATTCTAGAGCTTCCTTTTCTTCTTCTGGACTCCATTCAAATTTCATTTCTTCTTCTGGACCCATCTCAATTACAGCTTCTGGTCCACGTAACGATCGTTCAATATTAGACCACACCTTTCGTTCAAATGGACTACCACCTTTATTGGAGGCAACTCTAGGCACATAGTCTTTTTTCTTAGAATCCCACCTGTATGTGCCTTTAAGATAATCTAAATATTTATGCAAACGATCAGGAGATATTCTCTCTTGAACTGTGTCACTACCTGATGTGACAATCTTTCCTTTTCTCTCTGCACCACCTAACCATTGGGATTCTGCATAAGTTTCACCTTCTCCTGCATCTTCTTCCGTAGTCATTGGTCTGGGTTTGTGACCTAAGACACCTTCAATAGCTTCAATTTCTTCTGCATTAAGGGGGTTATCTGATCTCATTGGACCACCAGTTATAAAGGATCCTAAGGCATCAAACCCTTCTCTACTTGCAGGATCAGCCACTGCATCAACTATATCAAGTGCATCTATAGCCCCGAATGCCCCAGTTGCTAATTTAGATCCTACTCTTTTAGCCAATGAGCCTTTCATTTTTGCCATACTTTGAGCAGCTTCTTCTGCTGCTTCTCGTTCTGCCCATTTAGGAGTTTTATCTGTAAGGAACATATCATCAGTAACTTCTATAGGATCAGGAACTATTCTAAGATTGTCGTAAATATTATCTGCACCTTCTACTACGTCTAGATCTACTACCTCTGGTGGTGGACGGAACCTATCTGTAGCATCAATTAAATTATCTGCTGCTGTCTGTCTAACTGTATCATCAGGTGGAATACCGAACGGTGGAATCAGAGGTGGATCATCAAGTAGAGAAACCCCTGGCAGATCTGCCAACTCTTCTGATGTGGGCATTAATTGTGCTATAAGAGGGTCTTCAGGGAGATCTTTACTATAGGTTGGGAAGTTAGCTTCCATATCAAGCTGGAGTTGCAACCTTTGTTCTGGGGTCATAGCATCAACTTCTGCCCTAGCTCTGTCAATATAAGGTCGGACCTCTGTATTAATTTCACTAAGTCTAGCAGTCTGTTTTGGTGTTCTATTGTCTAGACTTTGCAAATAATTCCTTTCTTTAATTAAATCCCAACGATCGTCCTCACTAAGTAGACGTGTAGTAGCTGCTTTTATTCCCTTTATTTGGCTTCTTAATTCTGTAAGTCTAGCAGTCTGTTCTGGTGTTCTGTTTCTTTTTCCCACCCTATCTAAATAATTCTTCTCTTTAACTAAAGATTGTAGTTCTGTTGGTGGTCCTATAGTTCCTGCTGCAGCCAATCCTGTGCCACCTGCAACAGCCTCTTCATCATCTAAGAGCGGTAGTAGTGCTATTAATCCAAGTGCTCCTAATGATGTAGGAATCCTAAGACCTAATCTTCTTGCTCCTTCTACTAGTTGTCTAGTTCTTTGTGGACCTAGTTGATTTAGTCTATCAACCATTTCTGGAGGCATCATATTACTATAAGACATAAACCTTCTAACATCTTCGTCTATAGAACCTTCAACATTTTCCAAGTAATCTAATACAGACTGGTTAACAATAACTGCAGTGTCAACATCTGAGTATCCCATATCAACAACATCTTGAATTAACTTATTGATCTTTGCAATTGCTTTGGGGTTTCTAGATTTAGCTCTAGCCTCCATAGCTTCTTGAGTTCTTGCTGCATATAAATCAGCAGTGCCAGGATCTATTGCATAATATTTATCAGTGTTCAGATCTACTACTTCCCCTCTACCACTATTAGTCCTTGCCATCTTAGTAGCTTCAGGTGTATCTTTAATTTGTCTGATTATTCCCTTTAGATCTTCAGTAAACTGTCTGTTAAAGATACTGTTCTCTATATCAGTTTCAGTTAGATTAGTTGCACCTCTAGCTATAGCTCTGCGTAAGAGTCTATTAGTTTCGTCGTCCTCTAATTTACTAGCTACTTCCCACGCTAGATTTTTAGGGATCCCCCAAACTATATCAGACTTACTGCCCATTGCCATATCCATCATTGTCCGAACAGTATCATAAGCAATATCTTTAGGTAGTCTGTCTACTCTACGCAACATAGCTTTAAGGTTTGTTTGATCAATAGGAACATATACAGTATCAATAGCACTAAGATATTGTTTCATCTTCTTATTGCCCTCAAAACGGTATATCTCATCACCAACTCTAGGTGTTCTTTCTAGTGCCTGAGTTAGAGCTTTTCTATATTCAGCCATCGCAAGTGGGTCTTTCGTTTCAATTAGACGATCCTTACGAGGGGGATTAAATCTCTTTCTAGGATCACTTTTATAAATTCTTTTCCAAGCATCTTCTAAAACTTCAATATCAAAATGTTTTAGTTCTTCTTTTCTATATGCTCTCTTTCGCTGGTAGTCTGCAACTTCTCCTGTCTCTCTGAATGTTTCAAGTTCAAGTGGTGTCACTGGAAATTGTTCAATAAAGCCCTGTGCTATAGTCATATTTTGAGCTAAGGTATTATCAAAAAACTCATTTGTTGCGTCTATACGTAATGCTCTTCTAGGTCCACCTAAGTCACTATTTGCTAGTGCTAACTTAAGTTTTCTGAGTCTCTCACTGGTTTCAGCAGGTAAATGAATGGCTGAATCAGCTTCAATGATCATCTCTAGCTGATCTTCTAGTTTCATTACTTGTTCTAGGGTAGGCTTATCTGCCATTATCAATCATCCTCTCTAGTCTGACAACGATTGTTTCTAACTTTATCACATTAAGTTCTAGTCTGTGGGTAACAGAACTAAGTTCTGAAACATCTTTTTCAATTCTATCTAATCTCATCTCTGTATTGGCTTTGACATAACCAATAGTAAATGCCCACGATAACACAATTATTGTAACTGTTAGGGCATTTCTCTTTAACCATTCCGACATTTATTTGATTCCTTTGAGTAAATCTTTAATAGCGTGATAGTGAGGTGAGTAAGAAATCATAGGAAATTTTCTATTCACTGACATTATCATTCCGACCATACGACCATTACGATCAAAGATTGGTGAGCCAGAAGAGCCACCAATAGCTGGTATAGTAAACACCATAGCATATTGATTGAACCCTGAGTATCTTCCTTCCAATAATGGGACATATGTTTTTGAGGCTAAACCTGCAGGGGCTGCTAGGTTGTATAGCTTCTCCCCATATTCAGGTCCAGTGCTCCTTAGATCGATTGGCATATGCCCTAGTCTCTGAGTAACTAGTAAGCACAAATCATTTTCTTGATCTAATTTGTATACTTTAGCGTGGAATGAAATACCGAACTGATCTTGAATCCAGTAGTCACCCACGACGTGTTCTGTTTTTAACTGCAGCTTTGCATACTCTATGTCACAAACGTGACCAGCAGTTAATATGTATGTCTTGGTTCTACTAGCTACTATTGCTCCACTAGCAAAACTCTTTGTTGTATTAGTTAAACAGTGATCCTGAACACACTCATTAACAGTAAACTCTGCAACAATTCTTACAAAAGATTGACGAGGTATTTGCACACTTGCACATCCAAACAAATTGAACGTTAAAAATATAACCAGAATGGCTGTGCATATGTATCTCACTGTTTACCTCTTCTTAGGTTGACTCAACTTTTGTAATACTTTCTGGAAGTGTAGCTTTTCTAGCATTATCTCTCCATCAACAATCTTTTCTATCTCAATGATTCTTTCATTGATGTTGTCTCTATCTGTTCCTGTTAGTGGCACAGCAGGATTTTTTAACTCTGCTCTTAAATCCTTAGTAAAGGTAGCCTTCCACTCTTTACCTTTGTTAATCCAATACCACTTGGATCTCTTTCCTACGTCTAATGGTCTGAAGCCTAAGCCTGTTATTCTTCTCATAGACCACTTCATAAAGTCTTCTGAGGGTTTATCAATTGTATTCTCAGCCCACTTTCTAGTAGTGAATGCCCTAGTTTTCTCTGGGTATAAACCAGCCATACCAATTTCTAGAACTCTAGCTGCTGTCCCACCCATAGCTGCTGTAGTTGCTAAGTTAAACATCTTTGTTTTATCTAATACTTTGCCTTGCCTATCTGCTTCTTGAAAGGCTATAACAGCATCCATAATCGGTGATCCTGATAAACCAATCAGATTAGTTAGGTCACCTGATGTGAACCCTTCTCCTGATAACTGCTTTTTAATTAAGGCTCTTCTACGTAGAATATCTCTTTTCATTTCAGGGTCTTTAATAGTTTCTAGCATATAGTCAATATTGCCAGAGCCATCTTCAGTTGGCATGTAGATTTTTTTTAGTTCTTCATCATCAATTTCACTTAAACCAATCATTGCCAGTGCAGGACTTTTATACATACCTTTACTTTTAATTGCCTGAATTCCTCTGATAACTGCATCTGATGGTGCAAACTGGTTAGCAGACTCCATTGAATCGTGACCAATATAGAATGGACTACCTGTTAACTCTAGTAACTGTAGATTAAATTCTTTTGGAGCATATGCTAACACCTTACGTAGTGTCTCATCATCTTCTGCTATGATAGCTTCTCTCATTGCTGTGATAAGAATATGTCTCCTAAGAGTTGAAAGATATGCTTTACTAGCCTTGACAGCATTAAGTTTTTTGCTATTTGTGCTGTAGGGTGCTCTGTCAGTTAAAGCTCTAGACATTAACCCTTTCTTTCCAGGCAGGTCCATAACTTGCCAAGCCCAACTAAAGAAGGGTGAGGTAACACCTAGTGCTTTAGAAGCTCTGACCCACTTAATCATATTAGGAACATCTGAGTAATCAACAAAGATATTACGTCCTGGTTGTGATGAAACTCTAGCTAACACATCATCTAGTTGATTCTTAGTAAGAACCTTACCATTTAGTGTGAAACCTTCTGGAGTTCTTTCTAGTCTAGACTTTCTTCCTTTACCCTTAATGTCAAAGTCTATCCACTCACCATCTCCAAGAACATCTATTTCTTTAGATAGTTGTTTATAGTTATGCCAAGCATCCTCTAACTTAAAGATGTTATCACCACCTTTATAGAATCCTTCTAGACCTCTTTCTATTTTCTTACCAACAGATCCTAGCATACCTAGTGCACCTTTACCAGACTTGCCAACACCACCTAATTCAATGTCAACAACATCTACATCTAGGTAGCCTGACCTTTCCATTGCTGCAAAGAAGTTCTTTTTTTCATCTGATAATTTAATTGGACTAAACCTACCAGCTTGTTTTTGAGTTCCTTTCTTCCACGCATTATACTCTGTTGCTAACTGTATTAGATTCGCTGCTAGTAATGGAGTGCCTCGTCTGAAGGTTTGATAAGCAAAGTTACCTGTAATATTATTTAATGCAGAAGCTAAGTTTCTAGCAGTAATGTTGCCTTTAATCCTAGAGTTAAGCCAAGCCCAACCTTTTCTAGCCTCTGTAGTAGCTTTGAATGCATCCATCTCAAACTTAAGTGTGCTGTTAACACCCTCAGGAGCAAACACCTCATAGCTTAGTCTAGTCTCTGGACCTTCTACTATGCCTCTTTCTTTCTTAAGGTAGTCAGTTAATCCAAAGTGATCAGTAAGATCTGGATCCATACGTTTGTATGATCGGAGTCTATGACCAATATTCTGTATTACACTAGGGTCAACCTTGTATTTTTTAGCTAAAGTTCCCACAGTATCAGATAAAAATGAGGCTATCTGGTGTGGGTTCATAGCAATAGCAGGGGGTAGTTCTCCTCCCTCTAATAAGTCAGGCATATGCCTATTAACCCAGTCACTTACAGTATTCTCTGGACCCATATGCTTTGTAAGAACACTAGAAGTCTTTTCTCTTTTAGCAGCATTAACAATGTCTTCACCTGTTCTAGCTAATAGCTGAACATCTATCTCTTTACCAGAGTCAGACATAATATCGTATACCATTTTGGCTACGTCTAGTTTAACCTTAGGTTCTGAGAATCCAACAACAGTGCCGTCCATATCCATAATTGGAGACTTACCGTAGTTGATTATAGCGTTGTTACCATAGTTACTAGATCCAGGCTCTCTCTTATTCATCTCTCCTAAGAACTTAATTAAAGATTCTTCTGCTCTTAGTAGCTGTTCTGGTGAAAGAAAGTCTGCTTCATCTAGTGCTGCCATAGCACGAACAACTAATTCTTCTTTTATAATGTCAGACTTAAGTGCTCCTACTGAAATCTCTAAGAAGTTTCTAACAAATGTCTTCTTAGCCTCTGCTGCATCTACACCTTTAACCTGCACAATATCGTCAATATACCTATCAACAGTTTCAGTTAGAGTGCTGTTTTTGATTCTAACATTTGTTGGTTCTGCATCTGAGCTTCTAACAAACTTTTCCCATCCACTAGGATCATCTAAGTCTAGACCTGATGCGATTACTTCCTGTGCTTCTCTAGATGGTCCAATGTGTTTTGCTGTTGGCTGGTAGTCATAGTCTTGTGACAATACTTTACCACCTGTTTCTGATATATTAGTTTCAATATCAATGCCTTTAGACTTAAGTCTTTCTTGTACTGGAGTAAACTTATCTGGTTGTTTACCTTCAAGGAAAGCATCCTCTAGTTTTTCAATTGGGAACTTTAGTCCTTGTTGATCACCAGTTCTTCTAAGACCTCCCTCATAGCCTCCCTTAATAGACTCTTGCCATCGTTTGGTAATTGCACCAATAGAATCTCCAGTCCTTTTAACCTCATTCATTAGCTCATCAACAAAGATAGATGCTCTTTCTGTAGCCTGAATAGTAGGATCTGAAACTAATCTTTTAATGTTCCTCCACTTTTCACCAGTGTCTTGCCGTATATCTTTTATTTTACGAGAAACCTTAGTTCCTGTTTTAGTTTTCTTAAGCTCTTCTTCTAGTCTTTCAATAACCTCAGCAGCCTTTCTTACTTTAGAATCTGCAAAGGCTTCCACTGCTGGTCCATACTTTGCAGCAGCCATACCTTTAAGTTCAGCTAATAGAGGAGCTACCATCATAACAGTAGTAGCAGGTCTAACTTCAAAGTATTCACCAAAGTTATCTGCCATCTTAGCCATATCTGCCATAGCACCAGTAACCATCATACCACCAGTCTCAGCACCCTTTTCCATCTGTGCCTGTAGGTGTTCTGCTGTGCTGTATTCTGCTTTGGTATAGTCGTCTGTAACCCTGAGAAGATTAACTAGTTCTAAGATTCCTTCTAGGTTATCACGAACATCTAGTCTTAATCTTTCTAAGTTTGGTTCTTGTAACCTAATCCTGAAATCCTCATCTATAGCCGTACGTGCATCAGTGATTTCTTTATTTGCTTGTTTTAATTCAGGGGTCTGTTGAACAGGTATACCCAATGCATCTGACATTAATGGTTTAGATACTGTGCCTAACTTACCTGCTGCCCCTCCTACCAAACCAGCAACCTGTGATATAGGCTCCATTAGTTCCTCTTCAGGCTTTTTCTGTCTATACCCCTCTGGAACATTTGGATCTTCTTCTAAACGAAATAATTCTGTTAGACCACGACCTAGTGGTTTACTTGCCCCGATCGGGGAAGGAGTTGGTGTAAAGGATGGAGCATCTGGTGCCCCTCCAAAGACCTCTCCCATCTGACTATAGGTTTTACCCATAGAAGTTAGATCGATCCCATACTGGGCTAATAGCTCACTAGCCAGTTCATCTGGAGTTAACTGATTAACCTGAGCCTTTTGCAGAAACTCATCTAGAGGTAGAGCCATTAACGCTCCTCCCTTAATGTTTGTAGAAGTCTATTAAGTTCTTTAAGCATCTTGATTCTTTGTGGTTTCTTATCTTCTTTAAGTCCTAGTTCCTGAAGTTTGGCTATCATACCAGGAATCTTCTTTTCTAATTCTACATATCTTTTCTGTTTTTCTAGAAGCTCACTCTTCATTCTAGACTTAAGTGCTTTTAGTTTGGAAGCCTTTTCAGCAGCATCCTTTGCATTACGTATGTCATCTAAATATTGATCAAGTCTTGCACCATATTGGTTAGCAATTGCATTATTATCTAAAGTTTCTACATCCTTAACAGTAATAGTATTTGTTTTCTTTATGAAGTTATCCAAGCCATCTGCTCTTCCACTAAGCCATTTATATGTAGAGTTTGCACCACTTAGAATTTCCTTTCTTAACTTATCTATTTCGTCATCAGTTGCACTTATACGTCTGCCTCCACCACCTTTCTTAATCTTGAGTTTATCTATATTAAGAACTGTAGCCAAATTATCTAGTAACATCTTATCAGCTTTCAGTGGACCTGTGGTCATAGCACTTGTTATCTGTTCTCTTTTATAAATATTGCCTAATCTAGTCTTCTCTAGTTTTCCAGGTTCTGCTCTTGCTTTCTGTTCCATTGTAAATTTCTGATACTCTGAAGCAGTTTTAGGTGCTTTAGGTATCTGACCACTAAATGCATTCATTAAGCTAGTAGCTGCTGCAGAAGTTCCTACATAACCTGCTGTACCATAATTGGAAGCCCAGTCTGATGTTACATCTTCAATTGATGAAACTTGCTTAAGCAGTTCTCTCATTGCTGCTTGTTTAGCCTTGAAGGATATATTAGGATTCTGACCAATCTCCATTGCAATCATCTGTGCTTCTTGGAGACTTCTACCAGCAATACTGGGAACTTCCATACCACCTTGAGGTACTTGTTGCTGACTTTGCGATCCTGAATAGAATTCTACTAAAGCACCTAGCGACCTTTCTATCTCTGCTGGGGTCTTACCTAATGTGCTTACATCAACTCGACCACTATTAATTTGGGATCTAATTTCATTAATTACATCATTAACTCTAGGTGATCCTTCACCGTATTTAGTTAGGAGCCTAGTTTGAATCTTATCAATCCACTCATTCTTCTCAGCAGGTGAAGAGGTAGTCAAGTCTTCATCACTAATAAGTGAAGGCATTGCTGCTGGAGTAGTAGCTACTTCCTCACCAGCACCTGTTGGTCCTGGTGTTTCTTCAATAGATGCTCCTGCTAGAGCATCAGCCAATGCATCACCTGTACGAGCACCACCAATTGGTTGCTGTAGTTCTTGCTCAAGTTGTTTTGTAGCTGCAGCTAGGTATACAGACATTTCAGGATCATTAGAAATAGCTACTCTTTCTTCAGTAGTAACATTAAGCATAATGTCACCTGTCTCTTCGTCGACTTGCAGCTTAGATTTCATTGCATCAAACTTAACTTGTTCCTCATCTGATAATGTACCTCCATCTAGAATCTTATTTACAGCAGAAGCTATAGCCTCTTCAGTACTTTGATTTAACTCTGCTGCTTTTTTACTAGCTAAAGCTGTTAATTTTCTAGCTTTTTCCTGCAGTCCCCAACGATGCTCATCAAGGTTCTTCTCTCTGTCTAAACCAATCCTCCGAGCCTCTTGTTTATTTGCCCATGCAACCTGAGCATCGTCTGAAATTAACTGTTCTTCGGCTAAGAACCCCTCATACTCTTTAATTAGTTGTCTATCACCTTCGGTATAGCGTAGGGCTTCGTCTATCTGTGCTTGGAGTTCAGCACGATCTTCGGGTAGTCTGCCGACAACATTCATTAATTCTTGTATACCCCGTATCTCTCTGTCAACCCGTTGCACTGTGTCAAGAGCAATCTCATACTCTTCACGACCAGCTTCAAGATCAGGTTTTAACAATGCACGATCAGTCCTAGTGGCATCATGCATTTGCCCATACTTCCTCTCTCTATCTTTTGCTCTCTTTACAGCCCTATAAGGTTCTCTATCTGGATCAAACTGATTACCTAAAGCAATTGCTCTACCTTCAGCAGCTTGTTGTTCAAGAGCCTCTAGTTCTTGTTGTCCTTTAGCATCAGTAGTGGGCATCTGCACAGGAGCAGTTTTATCTAGTTCCTGTTCTGCTTGTCTACGTGCTAGTGCTGCCTTCTTTAAGTTAGAAACTTCTGACTCAGCAGCAGTTTTTACTACATCTTTCTTTTCTTCTGGGCTTCCTTGAAATAGATCTTCTAATCCACCAACAGCATCTCTGATCATGGGGTTAGTATACAGTTGTGTACCTAGCTTAAGAATTGAGCCAACATTCTTCATGTTCTTTTCAAACTGCTCTTGTCCTACATCCCTACTTTTGTAGTCTTCGGTCCTGCGAGTCCAAAAACTTTTGCCTCTAATTCTACCCATGAGTGTTTCTCCTTGTGTTAATGCTGGGATTCATGCCTACCACCAGTCATACCAATTTTCTCCAGTCTTTTTGTAAGCTAATGCTTTGTCGTACTCAGCCATAATAACTTTTGCCATTTCCTTTTCATAAGCAGTTCCATCTCCACTACCCGTTGCAAGAGCTTTTATCTTATTGAAAAGTGACTTACCTTCTCCACCACGGAAGGAAGAACCCCAGATCTCTTTTACTTTAGAGTCTAGTTGATCCATATGATGGTCATATGCACCCTGCTCATCATCATTCCAGGTACCTGAAAACTGTTCTTTTAGGTTTTTATCCCATGTACCTGCTATTTCTGAAGCATATTTAGCAGCATCTCTTTCTGCTTCAGCAGCAAGGGGATCTCCACTGACCTCTGAGTCTTCTTCAGCAACTCTTACTTGCTCTTCTCCTAATAAAGCTCCAGCCTTAGCAATATCTTTACCAGAAGTTCTTTGAGCCTCTATAGTTGTTGCTGCAGCTTCTCTGGCTCCCATTCTTGCGTTGGGATCTCCTCCCATAGCACCTACTGCATCAGATGTTCCTCTTGTAGCAGCAGTTCTTGCTGACATAAGTCCTTCTTCTGCTGCAGCAAGTCCAGTTGCCTGACCTTCTTCATAGAGAGCAGCACGTTCCTCCGCTTTTTGTTGACGTTCATCAGACTTAGCTTTGGCTGCTTTTGTTTGCCTATTCTTCTCATTCTGAGCAGCTTCTTTTCTAGCTTTCTCTTTTATTTTGTGTTCTTCAACCCGCTTCTGATGCGCTTCCTGGAACTCTTTGTTCTTATCCTCATCAATCATTTGATTTCTCCTTGTGTTTATGTATCAATGTTAGGTCCTTTCTTAAGGTATGGTGCCTTTAGATTTTGATCTGAAACTGTGTGCTTCTTGCCAATGATGTAGATCCATGATCCACCATACCCACTAATAATCTTGCTGAAATCTCCACTAGTATTTGCAGGAGCCGCAGGATCTTCTCCAACTATATTAAATGCATTCCACAAATCAGATCCTGCAGGTACACTAGGGCTGACATTCCATCTTACTTCAATCCACTGATCAGCACTTATTTGTTCTGTAGTACTCGATTCATCATCTGTACGTATTGAACTTCCTTTATAGGCTGTCAGGGCTGGGGCAGTACCAGCACTAGCTTGATTAGGAACAAGAAATGAATTACCTATAAACATAGGTGTATCCTGCATATTTTCAAAGGTACCTGTTGTAGCCTTAACTGGTGGTACTGAATCATCATATAAGCCAGGAGCCACTGCATTTCCTTGATTAATCAAAGGTAGATAGTTAAGCCTCCACTCGGGCACAGTATTGACACTGGAGAACCCATTTAGGGCATCAGGTCGAACAATTTGTCCTGCTGCATTGGCTCTAGAGGAAGTACATAGATGATCCATTCTTATTTCATCAACTACACCATCTGTTAAAGACCCTTCGTAATTAGCAATTTGTCTATATCCATAAAAGGTACCTCTGCATCCTGTGCCTACTGCAACCCCAATATTATGTTTAACAAGTGTAGTAGTAGTATTGGTAGTACCTGCTATGGTTTCATTTGCAGGAATTGGTGAATGGTAATACCGATATTGTGATAAGTTAGCAGATTGATTATCAATTGCTGTAGTAAAGTTATTATGAGCAACAATTACATGGTGCACAGTCATTGGAAAACTAATGGGAATAATCGCTCTGTCTGATATAGGTCCACCCATGTCTGTTATTGTACTATGCAACCTTAATGTACTACCTCCGAGCGGACAAGGAAGTTCATTAGTAGCCTCGTCTTGACCAATAGCATATGCTGGTGTAACATCAGCAACTACTTGTTTAACTGTCAGTTCATTGCCCCATTGGTTATTCCACATTGGAACTGCAATAACCTCATAACCTGCATCCTGACATAAGTGTTCAACTGAGCCTCTATCACTAAGTGAATTTAGACCTCCCTGAAGTTTCTCTCTAAAGGTTTTATCTAAAGTTGTTGTACTTGTCTGTAGTCCAGTTGCTGTCTCTGCCTCAATAGCAGTACCTGCTGCTGGTACTGCAACAGTAACCGTATCTTGGTTTTTCAGATTACCCTGTCCTGGAATATTACACGGATGATGTGCTGCAACAATATTAGAATCTCTAGTAACTAAGACATGTTTGAACTTGAGACTTACATTAATATTAACCATAGCTAAGTTTGCATGTAGCGTATCTACATCTGAATGCAATACAAAAGGTGTAATTCCTAACATGTATGTTTTATAAGGATCGATATTAATTGATAAATTAGTTTCTGAGTAGGGGTTAGTTTTGAAACCTGAACTAATAAAAGAAGAAATATTTAATGGAAGTCTATAAACTTCCTGCATTGTCTCTTTATTAGTACTTAAGGTGCCACCATAATAGTCTGCGTTTTTTTGTAGAACATGAAAAGCCATTGTATTAGTACCATCAACACCTCGAATAAGCAATTCATCTTGTGTATAGATTTTACCATGATTAAGATTCTGAGTCCATTCCTCCCATGCATGTCCTGCTTGTTTAGGATCATTTCCTCCTGCTGTAATCTTCGCTGCTATTACTTCATTCCAGTCACTTGCATACTGATCAGTGATTAATCCCCCTTCGTCTCTTTGATCAAACCCAAAAGAGAATTCTGTTAACATAACACTGGGAGTAGTATCACTAGATATACCTTCAACATTCCAGAATTCTTGTAGAGGAGGTAACATAAAAGGAATAACATATGGCTTTGTAACACCGTTATTTCTAGTCCATTCTGATCCAATATAGGGAATCATAAAGTTAAGTCTAAACGTACCATTCTGTTTTTCATACTGAGGTACAATTATTCCCTCAGTTCCTGCAACATTAGCTGAGTTTAGGTTATTAGCAATGTTAGTAAGTCCATCACTCCATATTTGTTCTGGAGCTAACTTAGTACCTCTGGCTGCCTTTTTTCTTTTAATCTTTGACATTAATCTTCAACCTCCTCTAGTACAGTAAGATTAGAGTTCCACTCAAATGCATGAGCAGCATTAAACCCTTGTATAATAATAGAGAACCTAACTCTACTTCCTGCAGGAATAGGAATATTAAGATTTTGTTCAGTAATAAATACTCCCCATGTAGCTCCACCTGGATATGCTGGTTCCATATCTGTATAATTAGCTCCAACAGTAGCAGGTCCACTTCGTCTAGATGTAGGGTGTAAACGATTAAACTTATAAGCTGAAGCGTTATGACCCATTTCTCTAATATTAACAGCCAAGTTATTTAATTCCCTCTTTTCAGTATTAAACTCATTATCAATACTTAGTTGCACTTTAGGGTAAAAGTTACCTTCAGTAGAAATAGAACCTCCTAAGCCCATAGAGTCTGCTCCTGGAAAGACATTCCCTGTATGTCCGATATTATTGGTTGTTCCATCTGTACAGTCTTCAATAAATTTAGTTGGGATCGTTGTTCGCATAGGAGGATCATCATACTGTACTGCTGATCTGTTAACAGTAGCATGAGGTGCTTTGTAATCTAGATTGTTGACTGTATCCATATTAAAGAATGGATTAGCTGGATCTACTAAATCTAGTCCTGAGCCAAAATAAGATATAGGATGTTCTGAAGCTGCAACAACATTAAGAGAACTCAGAACAACAGGTTTATCAAAATAATAACTAAACGTTGCTGCTAAGTATTTTTGATTCATAGGATGATAAACTGGTATTTGAAATGTTCCAATATTTACTCTTTTTGATAGACTACCGAACCCATTTGTGTCAGGGATAATATCCATACTATTAGGAACTGCAGGATCATTAGCAACATATGTTGGCATACCGTCTGCTACTGGTGTGCCTCTAGTCCATATTTCATGAAGATCTAGATCTGAATTAGATGCAAACCCTTTATGTCTATATTCATTATTTAATGTAGGGGGGTCTGGTACTGTAACAGATAAGGGATATGTTTCATCTACCCAATTTCTGCAGACTAAGAAAGGAAAATTGTGTTCTGTCCAACTAGTATAATTAACTGGTACATGCCGATTCCTATCAGTAAAAGTAGCGACGGCTCCTGGTTCTCTACTATTAGTAAAGTGAGGTTTAGTAGGACTCCAGTGAGCTACATAATTAACTGGAGTAAGCCTACCATCTGTAAATCCTCTAGGCACCTCGTTGTGATACTCTACGAATTCATCAACAGTTGCATCAATATCTGCACCATCAATAGTTGTACCTGCGCTAAACTGAGACTTAGTTACTTTTCTATTTGATGCCATTAAACTGTTTCTCCAAACGTTGTTGTAATACCTACATGGGCTAGTGGATTTTTTCTAGAGCATCCAATAATATAGGCTGTGCCTGAATTGAGAACTCTTCCTTCATCCTGAAACAAGCAGCCAATAAAGTGTGCATTAGCTCCTACCGCTACAGTAATGATATTAGTAAATACACAGTTCTGAAAGATAGCTGTTGCATTATTTAATATATGTACGGTACCTTGAAATCTAGCACCTTCAACCCTATTATCTAATGTTAACTCTGCTGCAGTACTTAGAGAGTCTGTTCTAGAAGATGTAAATATCACATCTCCCCTACCACTAATATTAGTATTTGGTTTTGTTGTAACTAAAGCAGGATATTCTCCATCTGTTAATATAATCACATTATTGGAGATTTTTACTTCAGCATTAGAAATTGCCTTATTAGAATTAATCTCATTAAATTTTGCTGCAAGTTCTTCACTAACTGTAAAACCTATCTTATTGACAAGATCTAGAGGTGTAGCTGCTTTATTTATAATGTCCTGTGCCATTAGTGTCCCTTCCTTCTACGTCCACCAGAGACTTTACGAAGTGCTGCTTTTGCTGAACGTATTACGAGTTCCTCAGCTTTGTCTAGAACATACCCAAAGAACATCCATGTAAACCATTGTCCTTTAGTAGAGTTTGAATCAGCCAATTCTCCAAACTGTTTATCATCTACTAAAACATTTCCAGTTGTTTGACCAACATCTCCCCACAGTAGATTAGGATCATCAAACACTTGATAGCGCATAACCTGATTTGTCGCTCGTACCTTTGTTCGGATACTGTTATGAGTATTAACAGTGTCTAAAGGTGAAGATTCTACTATTCCCGCAGGATTACCTCCCGATGCACGGAGGTCAATTACTTGACCATTCCATCGTCTGTTATCAGAAGAAACTACACTATTAAAAAGTCTAGGTCGACTGTATGTAGCACCTCCTGTGCCCCATCCATTATCAATTTCATTAGTTGCTGTACCCTTTGACTTAAGCTGGGTAAATATTCCTCTGGCTTTCATTTGTCCAGGTTCATCTAGAGCAATTGGTGCTGATGCATAACACCAATCAACTGCTTGAGCTTTCTTGTCATTAGTAGGTCGATCTGATTCTGCCAAAGAACTGAAGTTAAATACCCAGTTATTTGATTTATAATAGTTGCTACCAATTACAGGTAAAGTGCCATAAGCATCATGATATAGATACCCTTCTACACTATGAATATTCATCTTACTAATAGAAAATCCAGGTTGTACCTTTCTAAATGGAATGTAGAATAGCAACGTACGTTTATGAGGATTTAATGGTAGACACCCTTCATGTTGAGGATCTCCTGGAAGCGGTACACCTAGTATAGTCTTTGCATACCCCCATTGATTCCAAAAGTGCTGCATTCCATATGTATTAGCTAGGTTAGCTGCATGTGCTGACCAGTCGATACTAATTTCAGCTAATGCAGAATTATAAATTGCACGGGCACCATCGACTGCAGGGAAATTGGCAGTTGCATAACTAGCTCCACTTCCATATCGTTCCATAGGAGTAGGAGTAAAAATAGATACAACAGTATCACCACCTACATTGACTGCTGTTACTGGTGCCCAATTTAGACTGTCAAATTGAAAATTAATCTTAAGGGCTTTTGGAGTATAAAGCCATGGTTGAGTACTAGCAGCGAGGACAGGTCCCAGTGCTGTCTTTGCATAAACAGGTATTAAAACATCAGCTACATCTGACTCAAACCCACTAGTACTAGCTTTTGGTAGAAATATTGGTTCTCCAAAATAAAGATCCCATTCAGAATTAGTATCTAAAGTACCAATTGCTGCATTGTCAGTGGTAAGCCCCTGATAATCCCATTCACCAATCCCGTATCTATAATCCTCTTCCTCTTCTGATCGGTCGATTCCTCCTCCTCTTCCATATTGTGTAATATAATAAGTGTTGAAAGTCTGATCTCTATTAATTTCAGAGTAATATCCAGGTATTGGTCCCGATGGTGATGGAAGCTCAGGGAACCATGTAGCAGCTTTGTCAGTAGTAATTTTTAATGCATCATCTGTACCAATAGAGTACATCTCTGTAGGGCTACAAACTATTTGATCACATGTCATATTTTCTCTAACACCAACTGCAGGTCTTTGTATACCTGTATCATCTTCAAAATAAGCTGCAGAATCATATGACCATAAGGACCATTCCCCATTAGAGGAAAGGCATAATGTAATCCTTTCTTCAGGTACAGTTAACAGAACTATTCTAAGTTTAGGATAATAGGTTATTGAGGAGTTCTGAGGCTTATAACTTACTTGAACCTTAGGTTGGTTGGCAGTTGCAGAACTAGTTCCCCCGTGATTACCAATATGAAAATAAGATAATGGGTTAGTTAGATAGTTATCAAAGAATGGGTCAATAGCAGAAGAGATCTTTTTAATATCCATATTTCCTGAATATTGATAAACTCCGTTGCTTCCAGCCCATACGACTGTGTTTTCAAATTTTGTAATTGTCTTTACACCAGAGCAACCAACGGTTTCTGATATTTTTAATAGACGACCAGAAACTAAAAGCTGATCAGCAAATGTGAACAGAAACGTTTCTAGTTTAGTAAAGATTAATAGTGTATTGTTAACTTCCTGGATTGCAGTAATGTCAAACTCACTATTAACATTAACAGCATTTCCAACAATCACACATCCAGGTTTATTGAATGGGTCAGAAAAGAAAACTGAGGTATCTGATATAAAAGCTAATCTTCCTAGCACTAAACCCAGTGCCTTAATAGGCTCTGGAAAATCAGTATAGTATTCATATACTCCTTCATGAGATGGATTATTACTAAGAACTAATCTTTTAACTAGAGTATTTTCTGAATATATGTGAGGTGCATCTACAGAAGAAAGGGCTTTACATCTGTTTCCTCTGAACATTGCAGGTCTATAATAAAAAACTCCTATAGACTCAGATGCAAAGAAGAGTGTATCATTAAACTCTACAAAACTTATCCCTTCACTTTCTTGACCTATTCTAACTACTGGTTTAGCATATGCACTAGGTGCTTCATAATGTCCATGAAGAACTGGCAGCTTCTTACTATTAGGCTCAGTGCTCTGGAGTAATAGTTCTTCCCAATGGTCGTCTGTGGTAATATCATAAATTTGAACCGAGTAGGTATAAACTTTTTGTGAATTATTATCATTAGCTAAGTTTGTCCATGCTAAAGTTTCAAAAACAGAAACGATCTGTTCATGACCAAAACTAGTGTTAATATACTGAGATCCTAGATGATGTGTTAGTCCTTCTACTGTTGTAGTTATTGATGGTTCATAAGTAAGTTTATTTAAGGTAGAATCAAATTCTCCAAGTACTCCAAACCCTTTACGTACTTGCCATTGCCCGTCATACCAAAACATATTTTGACAAAATGATTCTGAGTTAGAAGGGGTTGATAGAATTCCCTTTCCGATAACCTCTACTTCAGAGGAAGGTTGAGCCATTAAATAATCCTCGATGGGTCTGAGTTATGATGTACGTACATACTAGAAGAAGATCTTTGCATAAGATATTCTCTTAGTTCTGCTTTTCTTTCATTTAGTCTTTTTGATATTTGGGGGCTCGAAGCGGCATCTGCAATTGCGTACTGGTCATAAGCAAACAAAGCAATCATGTCATGCCACTGCTGAAGGTTATCGTCAATAACTGTATTGATTATTGCCCCTGCTGTAGTGAGCCATGACTGTCCAGGCTGACCAGCAGGTACACCACCTGCATTGTTTAGTGTTAGACCAATGTCCTGTTCGTAGTTATAAAGAACCATAAACGCTGCTGTCTGAGCAACAGAGAAAGTCAGTGTATTTCCACCCCATTGTACAGTATTGGAGTTCCCCCATGGGGTTACTGCCTCTATGTTGTTAACAATATTATAAACTGTCAAAGGTGTTTGATTGGCATTCATGCTATAGATTGAAACTAACTTAGTCATTCTAGGAAGCTCATCAAAGTTGAGCCCTGCATTGATAATATTAGGATTTGGACCTAAGAGCGATGGAGTACCTGCGGCAGTGTTCACTACACCACCTTGTGTAAGATCATAACGCTGTGCATTATTCAGAGTAATTACAGTACCTCGTAGTCTTACATTAGGATTAAATTCATCTACATAGGCTAAAAACTGAGCATACCCTAATTTACAGTAAATAGCTACATCTACTGTAGATAAGAAACTTTCATCTGGTTCATCACAATATGTTCTAAATAAAGCTGCTACTTCAGTTGTATTCATTATCCTAGACCTCCTACTTTAGTGGATAATAGTGCTTCTGCACCTCTAGCCATTTGCTTCTCTGCATTCTGCATGTCAGCCATCTGACCTTTTCCTTCTAGAAGAGACTGAACCGTAGCCTCTTGTCCGCTGACTGATCCCTGCATAGCTACTGCCTCTAGAGCGTCACCCTGTCCAACTTTAGGACTAAGGGACTGAGGATACACCTTATCCATAGCAGCAGAGTTTTCAGGTGTAAGTTCACCACCATGCTCTAGTGAAATATAAATATCTCTAATGTAGTTTTGTGCTTCCTCATCTAGACTATAGTATTCTGGTTGCTTCATATAGCCACCAAAGACTTCTTGAAAAACAGGCAGATTGTCAGTCTTAAAGATTTCAATCTGATAACCTAGTTTAGCTGCTTCTAGAAGTTCATTAGCATGAGCCATGTCTTCCATACGCTGCACAACATATCGGTTGCCAGTTCTGTAAGATAGCTCTTTCAGAGCTTCTTCTGGTGGGAGTAACTTCATCTCAAAAAGTTGCAGGATCTTAGCATCTCTATCTTGAGCCTCGTCACGGAACAGGGATCCAGTTTCAATAAAGACTTCAGGATCATCAACATAATCTGTGTTGTTAATTTCCTTAAAGATCATATGACCTAAACCATCCATCATCCGAATCATCTTAGATTCTTTATAAAAATGTTTCATAAGACGAATAGCCACAGTAGCTACGTCTCTCATATTTTCTTCAATATTAAGCTGAGTGATCTGTAACTGGGACATGTCCTGTTCGGACAATGTTTGCATTGCCTTGCCTGATGTAATACCTACAGCCCTCTTACCTAAAGAAGTAGAGTGGATTCCTGACACATCCATCATCTCAGATTGGAGACGGGTGATATTATCAAAGACATGTCCAGGTAATGCTGCAGCACCAATCTGCTGTGGAGTACCTCCAGCAGCGTTATAAAAGACTTTCTCTCCTGGTCTGTTTGTAATTGCATTAGGATTGACCCCTGATGTTTTAGGGATCAACCATTTGGGGTTTGACATAAGTTCAATGTTTTGAATCACTTGGCTTCTAGATTTATTATAGAGCCACTGCATATCAATGAGTGGGGCAATTAATCCCACACCCCATAGTTTTCCTGGTACCTCTGTATATCTTAATATACTAATAGGAATAGTGCCGACTGGGTTAGCACCTTTGTATAGGTACTCAGATCCTAGCAGCCATGCATGTTTGCCATCTCTCCAGTATACTTCAAAGACTTCTAAACGTCCTGAAGGCACCTGTTCTAGACTAGCTTCTCCTGGTCTTGTACCAGCCTGTAAGTTGTCTGTAGCTTCTTTAAGCAACTCTTTATGTTTAGGGAACTGCTTAATTAGCTCCCATCTTTTTACATGTCTACGTATTGCAATCCAATCAGATTCTTCTGGAGAGCTAACATAAGGCTCGAAGATTAGATCATATGGATTAATTACTTCAGTCTCCACAGTACTATTCTGATCATTATAATATGTGTGCAAACCAACCGTGCCACAACTGAGAAGCCATGAAAAAGCATCAGCTAACTTTGCCTTCATCTTCTGGTCGGACCAAAAATATTTTAATGCTAACTCAGTTGCTTGTGCTTTAAGAATGTCATCCGTTAAACCTGTTGCTGGGGTAACAGCAATTGAAGGATATTCAGTAGCTAACTTGGACAAAAGATTTCTGTAGATATTTAGCAGAAGATTAACTGTAACCCTCCAACTAGCACCACGATTATTTTGTCCTGCTGTCCAGTTAGCTGTAGTAGCAGCCATATCTAACCACTGCTTACCTTCTAGGAACAAGAGGGCTATGTCCCATAACTTTCTTTCTGTTGTCTTGCGGTAGTCCGCTGTATTGACTAGTTCCCGAAAGTTCTGAGGAAAAGCCTCTAGTTCTACTTTAGCCATTATGCTGATTTACCCTTGCCAAAGCTGTGTCCTCTTCCTTGTGTCATTTCATCTAACTCCAAGAGACGATCAATCTGATCATCATCTAGTGCATCCATACCTTCAGTTTGATACAACTGTACTAGTTCCTTATCAGCAGATCCCATTCCACCTTTAACAGCAGAGTATCCTTGAGCAATCCCCGCTAGAGCCTGACCAGCGTCTTCGTTTGCAATACCTTTAGTAAGTCCGCTGAGCCCTCCGTATACACTCGTTCCCACACTAGGGTTCATTGTATACAATCCTGCACCAACTCCACCAATAATTGGTACCACCTCTGTGAAGATAGTCTCTAGCACATTGCCATCCTTTTTCTTTTTTGCTAAATTAGCTGCAGCTTCTCTTGTAGCTTTAGCTTCATCTTTGTAATCTGCATATCCCATATCAATCACCTCCAATGTAATCATTTTCATAGACACTTTGGGTAGGTGTCTGTATTTCTCTCAAATATGCCCTCTGTGCATCCATTTCTCCACGTTTAATACCTACTATTAACCACATAAGGAAGATGCCTTGAAGGCACAAGAAACTAGCCAATATGACCAAAATAATGAGTAATACGTTCATAAATAGAGGTAACTCCTGCCCCCGAAGGGGCAGAAGCACCAAATTCTCCTAACTCTAACTAAAGAGTGAGTCCTGTAATAAGACCATTTGCATTAGGACGTACACAAACAATATTGTAATACCATTTGTAGAAGCCCTCGAAGGCATCAGCACCAACCACACGGCTGAGAGTGTTACCATCTTCGTCTGCAAAACGACCCTTCTCTAACTCAAGCATCTTCCAAGTCTTAGTTGAAAGAGCAATGCAGAGTCCGTTGTCAACGTGACGTGACGTTTTAACAGGAATTCCAGCGAAAGCAAATCCACTGAAACCACCATCACCAGTTGCAGGTCCAGTCTTAACATCCTGTACCAGCGCTGAAGGCTGGGTAGCTACACCCATAACACCCTGAAGCATTGCTGCCAATCGAGTTCTTTGGAGTGGGTTAACCAGAAGCACATCAGGTCGTTCATCAGAAGCAATCGTGATACGATCTAGAAGCTGCTGAAGAATTGCAAGACTAATTCCTTGACGTACAGGAGAAGTACCTGCGGGACCACCTGGAGCGGGAACTGCTGAAAGACAGTTGGATGTACCTGCACCATCAGAACACTGCATAGGAATTGCGGTGGCTCCTGCAGTAGAACGATTTAGACCAAACCAAGCTCCACCATTACCAACTAGAGCACCTGCACCTGACATACCTAAGTTACCATAGATACCAACAGGTTCAGAACCATTCGTTGTAAACGCTGCAGCAGAGTTTGGATTAACCACTACTGCACAAGGAATACCATTTCCTGCTGCATCAACTGGGAACGTGTTTGCGGTAACACCACCAGCAACGTGAACAGTACCAGCAACTAGACCAGCAGTTAGAGTGGCAGTACCAAAAGCATTATATGCAATTCCACCACCAGCACCAGTGTCCGTGCCCAAAGACACGAGGTCAACACCGTCAGCAACACCAAGTACAGCAGCCAACTTAGCTTGATCCCCATCAAAGATGAGGTCACCAAGAGGAGCAGCACCAGCACCATTATTTTGCTGGGAGTAGGTAATGAACCCAATGCACTGTCCACCAGAAACCGCAGTACGGTTACTGTTGTTTTTAACATCAGTGACCAGACGATTCATTTCTGAATCAACCCAACCAACAAATGAGTTTGCTCCACCTTTACCAGCAGCAGCCATTGCAGGACCAGTGATACGGAATACACCGTAGAGGTACTGTGCTGTAGCAGTAAGGTTAGCATAGGTTTGCTGTGTATTGGGTCCACCAGGAACTGGTAGTCCAACAGGAGATTGAGGAAGAGCAGCACCCTCCCCAGCCCACGCTACAGCATTGTTACGTCCAACATGAACGGGAATGATTACTTGTCGTCCATTCCAATCGACTGAAGCCTTCTCAAACATATCGCAAACAAGAGTCTCTTCGTTAAGCTGATCTTGAATTGGTCCGAGATAGAACTCCTTTAGGATACTTTGAAATCCTGCTAGATTCTGTGCCATTGTAATTTCTCCTTTTTGTTATTGTTTATAAAATATAAACGGCATTTTATCTGAAAGGGTTATCTTTCTTGAGTAGATCCCTTAAGGCAGAGGAAGCATCTTTGATACTAGTTGGAGACTTAGCGGGGGCACTCACGCTACGTCCTGGTCTTGATCCAGTCGATCTTGGTCGAGGTGCAGCTTCCACTTCTTCTACAACAGGTGCAGCAGAGTTGGCTTCAACATATCGAGCGATCGCTGATTCTTCAATACCAGATACATAAGCATGATAGTCCTGAGCTATTTGTCTCATATCTACTTTGGGATCCTTGATGACAGCCTGAAGTAACAGTTTCTCTGGGACAGCAGGAAAATCTTTTGCAATAGTATCTAGCTCCACTCGAAGAGCTTTCTCTTCTTGTGCAACCTCAAACTTATACAAACGCTGATCCAAACTGTCATACTGGTTCTTCCATTGAGGTGACGATGCCTGAACATCATCATCTGCCAAGAAATCATCCAGCCAGTTACCTGATTCTACTGGAGCCTTCTGAGAGGGAGATTCAGTTCTTGATTGTTCTAGGTTAGCAAGTTTTTGTTCTAGTGAACTAAGCTGCTCTTTATAAGAGTTAACCTCACTACGAAATTTATTTCTTCCTTCTAGTACATTCTTGAACCGTGAGTATGGGACATTGTGTCCCCTTTTAGGAGCAGGACTGTCATCAGTCTGCTCAGTTGAGGCTTCCACCTCTACACTCTCAGTTGGTTCTTCAACTTTAACGGATTCTACTTTAACGTCTTCCACAACCTCTCCACCACTTTCTGTGCCAGTGGTGGCATCCACTCTGAGGGTATCTGACGGTGGCTCTTCTACCTGATTCAACTGTGAAGCTGCCTCAACTAGTTTTGCCTTTTGCTCATTGTTAAGCATAATTAACTCCTTTTACGTCGATTGACGGGTGACAGGGTTTTGAAGTTCCCAGAACTATAATTGGTTTAGTGGAGAAGAAGTTTCTTGAGGATCTAACTGACCATCGTGAAAGTTTCCCCTCTCCGCTGAATATAACTTGCCAGTGCTTCTTTCCCAATCTAGGATCTCTTTGATTCCTGTGGGTCTAGTAGCCTTCTGGACTTCTTCCTCGTAATCTGCAACTTGGTCTAATCCCATCAGAGCCAAGCCAGTAGCAATCACAAGGTCATCGTGTTTTCCTTTGTCAGCTTCAGGTCTTCCCTTTTCATTGTATACAAAGGTATTCATTTCTGTTTTGACCCTGACACATACAGGATCTAACTGTGTTTTAGAAATCCACTGGTGCAGCCTCGATAGGAGGATAGGACGAGACTGCTGAGTTGTAGCAAACCCCAGATGTTCAGTCCAGCGATTAGAGATCTTATCATACTTCGTTCTTCTGTACATGTGGATATATCCATCGTCACGAAGGTTCTCGATAATTGCTTGACCGTAACTGTTGCTCTCTACAACGACCAGTGGATTAAACTTTTTGAGTCCCACCAAGACTTGCTGTGTGAAGTCTCTAAGTGGAACCCTATCATAAAATGTGGCTACTACCTTTGCCTTGTCTCTGTCTGTAACGTCCATAATCACCACTGAGCTATAATCACCAGTAGGAGAACCAGAAGCAGTATCAACACCTGCAAGGTACGTCCGAAATTTCTTAGGCTCACTATACCACATCCAGCCAACTTTGTCAACACTAGTAGCTACCTGATAAGTCATAGGGAAGAACTTCTGCCCTGATGTGATAAAAGCAACCTCAGCCGTGATTGGATACTCCTGATTAAATGTGTTAACATTGTTAAGGCACTTGCCTCTGAGGGTATGGGCAAACCAGTTTGCTTTTTCGGGGGGCAGTTCATAAGTCTCATTGTACGTTTTCTCTGATTCGGAGAAACGGATTTTTTTCTTGGAGGAATATTCTTTGCCATCTAACCACGATATAAATAGTTTGCCAAATCCGTTTTGGTCATTCCAAATGTCCATCGCATCATTAATACCATTAGCTGTAGTCTCTAGGATAATCTCAGCATTAGGTGTAGCTGTCTGAAACACTGCCTGAATTGCTGAAGTAATATCATCATAGAAAGCAAACTCTGATAGGTGTAGGCTGTTGTACGTAGATCCACGAAAGCTATTACTAGAGGCTGAGCCTACCTTGATGTAACCACCATGAAAGAAAACCAACTCATTAACGTTGGCTGCTTCAGTCTTGAATTGCAAGAACTTGGGTAGGTTGCTATAGTATCTTTTATAAATTTCAAAGATTGTCTTAGCTGCATCCCTTGTATGTGCAATAACTGCAACCTTATGATTAGGGGTAAACAGACACTTATGAAACAACTTAGCTGCGATCATAGTGGTTAAACCTAACTGCCTAGCCTTTAATACATATAGCCATGGGTTTGACTCTAGGGTATACAGGAATCTTTGTTGGGCTGTATTGGGTTGTAAAAGAACTAGGTTACCTTCTTTATCTACAATCTTTAGGTACCTGTTACAGAAGTATTCAAAGTCATCACGACACTTGGCTATTTCTTTTTGTACTCTGTTGTTCATATAATTTTGATTGCTAAAAAATGGTCCCGTATTAAAAGTGCCATATCAACTTATATCTAATTGACGTATCATACTTTTTTTCTATTGTAATGATATATCAGATTCTATATTATAATTCTATTACAATCACACAACGTTCTGAATCACTTCGTTCGCTGAGGATATTAGGGTTACTATGGTCAACTGATTCAACGTTCGTTGATGGCTGAGGGATAGGGACATATAAGTAGTTCTCGGTAGGCTGGGGAATACAGTAAACCTGAGAAGTAGCATAAGGATCTGAATCTGTAGATGCTGAGGAATTACTTATCTTACTTAACTTACTATCAAATAGAAAAGCCGACGAACATACTGAAGACTTCAAAGAAGGCTGAAGGATGTGAGGGCTTATTAGTTTGTATTGTAGTTTATTTAGATTATTATTCTTCTTCATTATCTGGTCCTAATATATCTAATAGTTCTGCCTCATAATCTGAAACAGAATCCTGTCTATTAATATCTGCCAACAGTTTTAATGCTTCTAACTTTACTCTGCTACGGTTAGCATAGGGTTTATCGGGATCATCCGAAGGTGTATCCAACAATAACTGTAGAATAAGGGTTTTAAGGTCTGCTGAGCTTACATCTGATGAAGGTAATGCATCAATAAGGTTTGTAAGTGTATTTAGTTTGCTCTTTTTCTTCATAATAAGTAGTTATTCCCCCTCTATCTTACATATCTAACATAACATAGGGGGTATATTGGGTTAGTAGGGGGGAAGGGGTTGTAGATAGCATTAGTAGGCTATGTAGGCTATTATATGCTGTTACATATAAGCAGAACTAATAATAGTTCTATTGGTAATACTACTTTAAGAAATAGTTCCTCATCTTTAGTCATCTGAATTACCTACCATATTATCTATTACTCTATCTACTAATCTATCTATCTCTAACTGTTCTGTATCCTCTATAGGTTTTACATTAACTAAGGTTTCTTCTTCCTGAATATCACAGATAGTATCTTCCCTAATAGTGTTAGGATTATTGTTGTTAGTTTTATAATTCTTTTCTTTATCATTCTCCGCTCCTTTTCGTTTGGGTAGTAAGCACTTAATCATTACTGCTAAGATAAACATACTAAAGCCTATTGCTATTCCTGATACTGCTAATGACATTAGGAAGATTAAGATCTCTTCCAATACTGTTGGGTCTGTATGGTATGTCAACTTATCCTCTTAGCATATTGCTTTGCCATCGTTTAATCTCTTCTTCATAGTCAGCAGTCTTCTCTGCTTCTTCTTTCTCTTCTCTATAAGTTTCTTTAGTTATTGTCTGAGGTATGTCTAAATTAATTCCTAGTATACTAATATCAAACTCTTCCAACTGAAATCTATCATCAGTTAGTTTATCTATGTCTTCCCAATAGAATGTTTTTATATCCTCCCACTGTTCACATAGTTCTGTATCAATAGTTAGTTCTGTTGTTACTGGAATATTATTTATCTCTTCCTCTGATATACCTAATGGACAGAAGCCCCAACATATGTTCTGAATGTATACCTTCATAGTTTTATAAAGCCCTCTGGTTTTGTGAGTCCTACTAATAGATCTTCAGCCTTACACTTATGTATAAATACCTCTGATGCATTTAAGTAATCCTTTACCAATGACATTAGTTCTTCTTCATTAATCTCTGCCTCATATAACTTAAGTTTCTGAGTAGGGCTATAATAACTTACCTTCATTCTTTATTCCTCTCTGCTTCTATTGCTTCCATCATCTTTACCCACTCTCTGTATGCTTCGTAAGTTATATTAGGTCCGAATCCTATATCAATTACTTTCTTTTTATTACTGTCGCTCATCTTAGACCACCTTCCAATCATCTCTGCTTAGTGTAATAGATTCTTTGATAGTCTCTACTGCATCGTATGTATCATCAATAAGTTTATCACAGTATGCATTCCACTCTGCCTCATCCTTTGGCTCTCTTCCAAAGTTAGTTACAAAGTCATCCTCTGTAATCTCTACTCTAATCTCTGCTTCATATTCGTATTGCATTGGTATTACCTCCTACAGTTTCCAATTTCTTATGTATACATTATAACAACTAATGGATGTAGAGTCCATATATTAAATATAAATATACTGTTACGCTGTAACCGCAGTTACTTCTTCTTCCTCTTCTTCCATCCACTCCAACATATAGTCTGCTTCAGAGTCAAAGCCTAAGTTCCTCAGACACTGCTCATAATCTTTGGTTCCTTCCCTCTCCAAAGTATAGTCATCATCAATGGTGACATTACCGTCTGTCCATTCCTTCATACCACAGAAGTTGTTACCTTCCTCACAGTAACGAATGCTGATAGTAAAGTCCTCATACTCATCAGCCAATCGCTCCCAGAATTCTAGATTTGGACCCCAAGCAGTATTATATCCGAACTCTATAAACATTCTGTTGGCTGAATAATATCCTTGATCTATAATATTAATTGTATTAATATCCCATTTAGTTCCCCAGTTTTCTACTCTCCAACCATACCAATTACTGAATGGTTCTCCACTATCATCCTTTGGTGTTGGGTAAAAGTTATCCATACTAAATGTTCCTTCCTCTCCATCTACCATTGCCTTCTTCATAATAGCATTGATAGTATTCTCTGTTCCACTGATTGTTACTTGATTCATATTCCAGTTAGGCATATTATTTCTCCTTTATAAGTGATGCTCTATAAGTAAATAGTCTTCCGATCTATTTCTTACTACTAATATACCATATATTTGTATATTGTTTAACCTTTTTTTCACTTATATGTAATTATTTTCCACCCATTCTGTAATCTCTTTTAGTTTCAGTTTAAGTTTGGTGAATCCTATACCAGTTACCTTCATCAGATCTGTTTTAGTTATACCACCCAAATAAAATAAAGCATACGACTCACCAAATTCCTGAGATATAATATCTATTAAGTCCATCCCTAAATACAAACCTTCTGCTGATGGAGTAGATCTTTTATACCATCCAGAATAACTATCTAGTTTGGCTTCCCAATCATCCTGAAGTTCATCTTCAACAGCCAACTGTATCATCTCATCTCTGACAAATCTATTCAAGGTAAAGAATAAAAAGGTAGGGTTGATAACATATGGTTTACCTTCAGCCCCTTCTATTAATAGTCTCTCTACAATATAAGATACTACATCGTCTGAAGAGTGATGGTTGTTACAGATCTCTAATAAGTTTTTAATACTATCAGATCTATTTGCTATCTCTAAACAAATTCTTTTGACACATTCAGGGTGTGCACACAACACTGAGGTTGGATGTATCTGATACTTTACACTGTGCCTATCACAGTTCTTCACTGATACAGTATTCCTTTAACACTCTGCTTCGTTCTTTCTTTGGTGTTTGTTCGTGTAAAATTACGTGAAGGTTAGTCACAAACAGAGTCATCTCTTTAGCAAACTGTGTTACTGCCCAATGATTTAATCTCTTAGCCTTATGTAGATCTGTTGTTAGATCTGTAAGTCTTTTGTATGCCTCATTACACAGCCTTCTAACAGACCTATGCTTAAGGTTCATAGTAGCATCAGTGTAAGGCTTAAGACAATGCTGAATAGTCTCTAACTCATTCATAAAGATATAGTGTGTTCCCTTTACTGCTTCTAACTTCTTCTTCTGTGTATTAAAGTTCTCTGATGATCCTGTTTCTTTATCAAAGAATACTAAGAAGATAGAGTTCATAGCATTGTTACACTGAACAATACACTCTTTGAACAATGCCTCTATTAATTCTTTAGGCATCATAGTAGTTTTCTTTAGATACTTTCTTTTCTTTCTCTTGGGCTGAGACTTCTCTAATGCTTCTATGCCTACATCTTCAACTACTTCTTGAATTAACTTATCTCCTACTTCACTTTTAATTTCTGTTGCCATAACTTTTACTAACTCCTTTTTAGTTTCTTTGGTTATTGGTTTCTTCAGTGGCTTATTCATTCTCCACCTACGAATTCTAATTCAGGATCTGGACCCTCTCCTCTGACGATTATAAAACTTAGCTTACTTTCTAATACTGATAACCTAATTTCTATATCACTAATTCTTTCTAACAAATCGTTAGCCTGATTAACTATATCAAACCTTAACTGAGCTAACTGTGGACCCATTGATCCTTTAGGGTGCTGCTTCATTGTATCCTCCTTAACACATACTCTGGAAATAAAACAAATTGATTATCTACAAAACACTCTACCAAGTTTCCTGCTTCTGAACTATCTACTATCTTAGTTATAACTACTATCTTACCTTCATTCTGATCAGTCTGATAGTGGAATCTATTAGTATTTATCTGAGCTAACTCTCCTACCTTTAACTTATGCATTACTCTTTACCCTCTTAACTGCATCCAGTAATGGTCTGACAATTCCTTCTGCACCAGCCAACTGAGAACTCTTATTACTAACAACAAAGAAGATCATAGCCTCAAACAATTCTTCTTTGCTACAATTTAGTTTGTTAGTTAGTGTATTGATCTCACTTTGAACTGAAGGTATAAACTTATACTTAGACTTACATACTCTGACACACTTTGACTCTGACTCCGTAGGAGGCTGAGGAGAAGTGTCTTTCTTTTTAGTTTTCTTTTTCATATTAAACTCTCCTTATATTAAATAGGTTTAACTTTTATTTATTACTCATCTTTTTTTATCCGACGAAGAGACGGAGTGTAACGGAGTCTCTGAGGGATTATCTAGATTATACTATAATATTTAGTTTTAGTTTATGTTTTCAGTAGACACAGTAAAAACCCCCCCAGTTAAATGCTCACTGCCTAACCTTATCAACTACTATTGGGTTCACATAGTAGTTTCAATTAGGAAAAAAGAACTGCTGTTACACAGCCGTTACTGTAAGGATCTGATAACGGTAACTTATAGTCATAGTCAGCCAAGAACATTCATCAACTCTGACAGTTTCAGGATACAGCAACTTATTGTCCCGTATCGTTCTTCACTTGAGGTGATTACTGTTCGGTCATTAACTACGTAGGAGCATTACTATTTGTAAGCTCGTAATATAACTATACCACACAGAGAAAATATCTACAACTAATTTAATTTTATTTGCAGTTACATTGTAACCGTAATTAAATAATATATCTTTAACAAAAAAGAATATTGTGGTATACTTATAATATAGGAACATCATAGGAGGATGTGTAATGACAATGAACAATAAGAAAGATAAGACGAATAGTTGGGTAGCACAGATTCAATGTGTATTGGGTGACTTAAAAAGAATTAAGTCAGCAGCCAACAGATTGGAAGATGATATAACAACATTAAGAAATGCTATCTTACAAGATAAAGATATTCTAAGTATAGAAACGGAGGGTGATAGATGGAAGGCAATAGAGAGGAACCACAAATGAGTATAGAATTTGAAGTCCCAGTCTTAGATGTGGCTGGAAATATTACAGGAGAGTATATTGTGAAGAGTGTAACTAAAGAAGAATTTGTAGAGAGAGCAGAGGCATTACCTGATATGAAGGTCTGCCTCAAATGTAAGCACCAATTACCATTGGTGGACTTTGGTAGGGACAAACGACAGACTGATGGTGTCAATAGATATTGTAAGCCCTGTCATAGATCTAACTGTGCTAAGGCTAGATCAAAAAGAAAAAAGCCCTGTGTGTATCAGTTGTTCTTTACTGATGGCTGCACCTATATTGGTTCTACTACCCAGAACTTTAATGATAGGTTGGCTGTGCACAGGGCTAAAGTTAAAAAGAACATACACACTAATCATATCTTTAATCGTTATGAACCTGAAGATATTAGTGGTAGAGTTCTAATGGAAATTAGTAAAGAGCACGAACTTAGAATGAATGAATATGTTTTAATCAAACACTATAAGAATCTATATGGCAACCAATGTCTCAACGCATATGAATACACAGGAGTTAAAGTTGAAAACAAAGGACAAGAAGACGAGGGCAACAATCAGTTGGGTGAACACAGAGGATCGTTTCGTAATGGAATTGGACCGACGGAAGAAGTGGAATTGGAAGGCTAAGGTAGAGGAAGAGGAGTTCTTTTATGATACCCCTAGTAGGTTAAGTATTGATTTACTACCTCCTAAGAAAAAGGATCACGACTCTACTTTAGTCTTTAGCTCTTGAGATATTTTTCAATAATGTTAGAAGTAATTTCATTTAGTTTCTCAACCATCTGGACAGCCATTACTAACTGAACCATATCTTTAGTGCTCATACCACTAGACTCAGAATGCCCACAGTGTGTAGTTTTACCTGCATCTGTGGGCATTTTC
>Ga0080013_1001139_pt1 | contig 36069 bp, 53 predicted proteins | sample ETNvirenome_6_85_FD_69236 | JGI IMG/M metagenome (GOLD analysis project Ga0080013, IMG submission 69236) | Marine viral communities from the Pacific Ocean - ETNP_6_85 (SPADES assembly) (version 2) | ecosystem: Environmental > Aquatic > Marine > Oceanic | place: Pacific Ocean | collected 2013-06-19
GTAGTGGATATGAATATGATAAAGTATTCGGTATGAAGATGGGAGTCACCTCAACCTCCATTAGTGAAGAAGAGATTAATACTTATGAAAAAAATAAGGGTAACATAAGCAAGTGTAAGGAAATGAATAATCGTAGAAAAGAACTAGAATCAGAATGGAGGGAAGAGAATAAAAAGGATAGGATAGAGAGTGAAGAATATAGGGAGATGGAGAAAAAGTTAAAGTTAGAGTATCCTAATATGGAATATTGTGCTATCCTGGGAAAGGTCCAAAGAATTATAGATAAATAAGGAACGTATTAGAAATCCGTTTAGAGCAATGAAACGTGATAGATTCCTTAAAAAGCATGAACCAATAGAGACATCAACTGTAACCTACAAAATAAGGTAAAAATTTAAAAGCCTACTTCGGTAGGTTTTTTTATGCGTAAAAAATTTTCTAAAAAAAATTTTAGAGAAACTGAGCTATTTATAAGTAATGAATTTAAATCTATTAAACATATTACAAGGTACTATATTAGAACAACAGGTTCCAGAAGAATCTAAGGATGCGTGGGGCAAAATGTTAGAATATATTAGTTTGGCTTTTAGATATATTAATGCTGCAGATATAGATGCAGAACAATTATTATTTATTATAGAAAATGAAGGTATACCAAATCCAGGTGATGACATGTGGAAAGACTATCAATCTGTATTAAGTGGACTAAAGGTTTTAGGTCTGGTAGACAATTATAATCAATTTTCTAAACATATGGATTCAAATGATGCAGTATATCTTCTTGTAAAGAATTATATACATAATAAAGGAAAGTATAATAATCCTGATGAAATTCAATTAATACCTGGTGCCAAGTGGGATGTGGAGATGGATGCTAAAGAAAACATGATTGAACTACTAACATTATTTGGTGTTGGGTATGGAGATGATGGAGAGGTGATTAAAAAGAGGATTATGGATGACCCTGAAGCTTTTGAAACAGACCGTGAAAGTTATGACCGTGATTATCCTGAGAATGACGATGGTTATTTTGGTTTGGACTTCCAAGAGATGGATAAGACGGTATTAGAATTTAAACCTCATATGTTCGTTCAAAAAGATTATCATCCAACTTATCCGGTTCGTTAATCCCTAATTCCTGTTGTTGTTCTTAACCAAGCTCTTTCGTGAAAGTAGTATAGAACGAATTTTGTAATTAATTCTAACCCACCTATCTTTAATCCTATTAATGGACTTCCTGTAATTACCCACCCCAGAAACATTGTGTCCATTGTTCCTACAATTCTCCAACTAATAGTTTTTAAGATGCTTCTCTTCTTGGAAATCCTCTTAATACTTTTCTTTACTATTTTTTGATTCTGTAATCTCTCAACCATTTCTTTATCTGTTTCGGTATTTAACTTACCATATTTATTCATTATCAGATGTATCGACCCAATCTGATTCTGGTACATAAATATCTTCTATATGTTTATTAATGGTATGATTCTTCCCATATTTCTCGTTGGGCATGTTCACAGCTTCTATTAAATCGTCTAATCTGTTTAAAGTTAATTCCACATTATAATCATATTCCATATAATGGTTGTAATCAGCATAATCAAAAACATCTTTTTTTAATTTGTTTAATACTTTTAATACTTCTTCTTTTGTTGTGTGTGTATTTTGGTTATAAATGCTCATAATCTATGTTTTTATTTAATTATATGCAAAAAATCCATATATGACAAGTATTTCGTGCAATCCGGCAACCGGAACCCGGACTTCGTCCGGAATTCCTGACGGGACCGGTTTTTGATGTAAGAAGTTTGTAATAAACTTACTATTTATATTAAAACATTATATATTATGACAAGAACACTAAAAGAAAGTATAAGAGAAATTAATAAAATGATTGGTCGTATTGACCATCCTACTATAATTAAAGAACAGGAAACAGCTATTGCTTCCGGACCTACTGCCCCTTCACCGAAAACAGCTATTGCTTCCGGTCCTACTGCCCCTTCAGTTGAATTCCCACCAGAGATTGCAGACCAAAATGACGATATAAAAAGAGTATGGTTTTGTATGGACGACAGAGAAAATAGAGGATGGAATATATCTGAAGAAGTATATAGAAGATTTCAGCTTCTACACGGGGCAATAGATGGGATGGGTACTGATGAAGATTTGGTGTGGAAAGTGTTGTCCGGATATGACCCGAAAGAAACTAAGGAGGGATACGGAATTCCTAAAGGAAGAACTACAAACGCAATGATGAAACAAATGTATCCAATATTAGCTTGTATGAATTCCGATAAACCATGGGAAGAAGATTATATGACACAAAATAATTTAGAGGGTAAAAAGGTAATTCACTGGATTTACGACGATTTCGATGGTGCTGAATTGTGCTATCTTCAAAACTATCTGAGTAGTGAGGGCAAAACAGGAAGAAAAAGTCAAGACTGTCAAACAAGACATGGTTATTTCTGGTGGAATAAAGCCGCAAACTGGATAAAAGAATTATTTTAAAATGACTAAAGTCCGAGTAACCGAATCAGAATTAATTTCTTATATAAAAGATTCTGTCAAAAAATACACTAAGATTGTTAAAGAACAATCGGAAGGAAAAGGAAGTGGTATTAGGACAGGGGGTGCTACCAGTTCATCTTCATCAGGTGCATATATTTCAGCTGCTGCATGGGAAGAAGGTGGGGTTCTAACAGATTCAGGTAGAAAAGGTGATATAGGTTCATTACCTCCAGAAGTAGATTATACTGCAACTAAAGGATGTCCATGTGAAGCGTGGCAAATTGAAGAGTTTGGTTTAAGTAGTGGATATGTTACGGACCCTAGATGTTGTCCTGAAGGTGGGGGTACTTTCTCCTATGAGACACCATTAACACCTTCTGTACCATGTTGTGAACCGTGTACAGAAAAAGAAGGTTGGTGGAGAAGATGTAGAGATTCTGAACATGATGACACACCTTGTATCTATCCTACTATTTCTGATTGTGAATTAGTGAAAAAAGAACAAACCATTAAAATTAAAGAATCTGATATTATAAAAATGGTTAAGAAAATGATTAACGAACAAAAATAAATAAAAATTAAAAACTAATAATTATGAAATGTGAATGTCAAAAATGTGAATGTGAAACAAGTTGTAACTGTACTTGTTGTGTATGCTAAACTACTATGAAAGTATTAAGAGAAGATATTAATAGAACTAAGAAACTAATGGGTCTTATTATAGAAGGTACCAGTTATAATGATTTGGTTGCCCAAGTAAGAGAAGTTGGTTTACGTTCTGCTGATTTAAAAACTTTAAAGAAAGAAGTGGGGTCTGATGATAGTTTAACCAATACCCAAAGAAATAAGTTAACTAAGTTAATTGACGGTAAACTAGATGAGACTGGTTTAAATGAATGGGATGATTATAGGTATCTCAGAACTGAAGATGATGAATTAGGTGGAATGACTTCTGACCCTCGTATTATGGCTAGAGAATATGGAAATGTTCCGGTTTCTCCCGAAGTAAAGGCATCTGAAAAGATATTTCAGTTGTTTAATGAGGAGATTGGTGAATGTATTGGAAATCAAGATAGGGATTGGGCATCGGAGATTAAAGGCAGAATTGAAGTTATTGTAAATACAGCTGTTTCGGAATCTCAGGAACAAGATTATGATAAGGAATTAGATTTGGAGGAATCTTGTAGTGGTGTGCATAAAGAATTAGATACTACATTAGATTTAGCTAAACAAGGTGAGTTTTTTGAACATGATGATGAAGAAGATGATGACAGACCTGATAATTGGAGAGAACTACCTGGTTATAATCCTGATGCTTTTTATGATGATGACTGGAAAGAGATTCAAAGAAAGTACGGTGATAAGAAAAAAGATGACGAGAATAAGAAAGCCTCTATATTAGATAGGTTTAAGAAAGTACTATATAATGTTTCTGATGAACAAGCTGCTTATAATGAGAAACATAATCTACCAACAAACTGGAGAGGGAGCAAGGAAGGTTATCACGAAAAGATAACTAATAAGACTTTTCCTTCTGGTAGTAATGAATAATACCCTTAAATGGGAGAAAAATTATATATTTTTATATTAAGTGTTTTTGTTATTGTAATATTATTTAAATTAATCTTTTGGTTTATAGATTATTTGGATGGAGAATAACTTATTGTAGAAATTGTTGTATTTATAATGTAAATAACCTTATTAAAAAAAAACTAACATGGCAAGATTAATTTTAAGTGAAACAGAAAAGAAAAATATCCGAGACCTTCACAACAAGTTTGTTGATATTCCAGGACGTAGATTAACTGAGAAAGACGATAAGTGGATGCAAAAAGCAGATGATGATATCGAAAAAAGAGGAACTGAAGGTGTATTTCATAAATTTTGTGTAGACAACGGATTTGAGGACGGGTGTTCTAAAGGTTGTTGGGATAAAGCTAAAGAAAAAGGTGGCGTCTGGGGACGTAGAGCTGGATTAGCAAAAGCGTTCTGTGAGTCTAAACATTAACAAATAGAATAGTGGGATAAAGTTACTTATAACCACTTATTTTTCTTAAAATATCTCCACATCCCAACTATAGTAATTATAGTTAATGCAACAAATATCCAAAATCCATGGTCTCCGGTAATCAACGGGATATCATCAAAGTTCATTCCCCATACTCCAGTATAAAATGAAAGTGGTAAAAATATTGTAGACCAAATGGTTAAAAGATTTAATCTTTTATTCATAAGTTCATTCTGTTGTTTATCTAACATTGTTTCCAATATCATATGTAACTCTAATAAATCTTGGTTATCTTGTTTAGTGTCTATTAATTGTTTTTTAAGTTTGTAAAACTCTTTTACATTAATATCCTTACCCTCAAAAATGTCTTCTTCGAATTTATTTAATCTTTTCTCTAAGTTTTCCATATATCTAATGTCCATAATAATGATTCTATAAAATAAAGTAAACCGACTAACATCATACCATAATGTGTCCATTCACCACCATGACCATAAGTGAAGTCCTGATATATAGAAGGGATAGCGGATAACATAATAGATAAACTAAACAATAGTTTAACCCATTTATTATTTAAAACTTTTTTCATATTTTGTTTTTTTTAATAAATATTTTATTTACATTTAAAGTATGGATTTATCATATAAAATAAAGAATGAAGACAGACGAAGTTACCCATTAAACCATTGGGTTATGGAAAATGGAACTATTGTTGCCATATACCAAGGATTTCGGGGAGCTAACCCAGAGTTAGATTTTATCGTTAAGTATAAAGAACCCACTAAAAGATTAAGGACACCATCTCACACTCATTGGATTGTTGATTTGGTAATTAAAGGTGAGTTTAATAAAAAACTTACATTATCATTTGTAAACGCTTTAATTATTATGTATGATAACATAGAACCATTTCACACATCGTTAGAAAGAGAAGAATATAAACTTAAATATCGTGAAGGATTAATAGAAGAGTATAAAGACCTTGATTCTATAGGTGCTTTACCGGTAGAACTTATAACTACCTTGGTAGAATTATTTTGTAAATGTGAAAAACAGACCCCTGAAGCATTTATGTTTAAAGGAATGTTAAATTTAACTAAGGAATATTTAGAAGATAAGAAAGATTATTACCAGTTAATAGGTACGTCTAAAAGAGTTTAAATTATAATGATATTATATCAAGATAAATTAAAAGAATGGTTTGACCCATTTGAAAATGAAAAATGGGATAAAGAGGAGACGAGAGGAGGGTTATATTTCCACAACGACCCTAAGATTCTCTATCAAATGATAAGACACCACCAACCAAAAACATATGTAGAGTTAGGTCCGAGAGGAGGAAGAACCACATCTATCGCGGTTAATGCTTCTAGATATAATATACAAGAAAAATTTATAAGATATGGAGTTGATATGAATGTTGACTTGCATACTTTCGAAATGGACACTAATTTTTATAATGAGTTAAAACTTTATTTAGATAATCTACAAGAAGTTAATGCAGGACTTGCAAGTTGTAATAATTGTCTCCAAACCCATTTACATAAAAATATTATAGGTTCGACACTAATAGACGAATTAGATGAGATAGATTTTTTATTCATAGACGGTTTACATGACCACATATTAGCAAGATGGTATATAGATAATTTATTTCCTAAAGTTAAAAAAGGTGGGGTTATTCATATTCATGATATGATAATGAAAAATCATGACTGGAATACTTTAAGAGCTTCAGTACCTTCAAGTTCAGCCCCTTTAACAAATATGGATTTATCGGAAGAGAGATTAAAAATGTATTACCCAACTATATTTGATTTATATAAAGAAGGTATCGGCACTATCTGGGAAGGTGACGTTGTAGCAGACTGGGGTTTAGAAAATAAAGAAAAAATAGATTATTTTAACACTCATTCATTGTATGGTGCAGGTGAATCATTATACATTATCTTAAAAGAAAAAATTAATAGCAGTAAAATAACACCAAAAGCTATCTCAGGAGACGCCTGGTCGGGGGTAATTAAACCTGGATAAAAGAATAAAAAAAATAAATAATTTTTTTATAAAAATCTGTGTATTTTTTCCCTATATATAATATTTATAAAGCGCTAAAGCTAGCTTTTTAATTAATAAAAGCTTTTAAATAATTAAGCAGCTTAGAAATTTTTCCAAATTACCATAAATTATGTCACATAAAGTTTTTATTCGTCATACTTACATCTATAAATGTTCTGATGAAAAATGTGCAGAAGAATGGAAAATAAATGAAGCTAATGATTTAGAAAAATTAAGATGTCCTTACTGTGGAAAGTATGATTCAGTAGAATATGTACTTATCGACCAACGAACAAAGTATCAAAGAAAATGGGAATAAGAAAAATAATACTTTACTCCTTATTATACTGTTTAGTATTCGTTCATCATATAGGAATCCTTTCTCTAATAATATCACCACTATACTTAATCATTAACCAACCCTTCTATATATGGATGCCCCTTAATATATGGATTTTACATTTAATTTTCTCTCCTGTCTTAGTTTGTCCCGCTACAATATGGGAAAATAGGTTAAGACGTAGATTAAATAAACCCGAAATAAAAACGTTTTTTTTACATTATTACATCAAACCAATTAAAAAATTAACTAATAGAGGATAACATAAAGATTTTATTGGAGTGTCCACTATTTATATTATAAAATAATATAGTCATGAAAAGAAAAATAATTAAAATCACAGAAGACGACCTTAAACGAGTTGTAGATAGAGTTGTGAGTGAACAAACCGCTTCAGGTGCTATTGGATTTGGAACAGAAGGATTTGCATTAAGTGAAGATAGTGAAGGAGAGGAAACTTACCATTACGGTGAAGATGAAGGTGAAGACCATAAAGAAGAAGAGGGGTTAGAACACGAAGAAGAGATGGCTCCACATGATAGGATTCGTGAGATAGAAAAACATCTAGATGCACTTAAGGATGATATGGATTATGATGAAGACCATGAAGATAGAGACGAAGAAGGTACAACCTTTTCTGAAGCGTGGGGTGGTTTTAGCACCGACCCAATGAAATCGGCGGCAAGAAAAGTAGCAGCTGCTATGGAAGGATGGGGAACTGACGAGAAAGCACTTTGGGCGGCTCTTGAGACGGTAAAAGGAAAAGGGAAAGAGTTCAAAGCTGTTTATGACAAATATACATCAGATGATTTAATACAAGCACTTGACCATGATTTAAGTGATGCTGACCTACAAAAAGCATTAACTATATTGGGACTAAACGAGAGTAGAAAAACAATTAAAACATTAAGGTTAGAAGCTAGGGGATTTAACTTTGGAGTTAAAAAAAATAAAAAACAATTATTAGAATCCACCGGATTTAATTTTAAAAATTAATCAAAATGAAAAAAAACTTATTTGAATTACCAGTAAAAGAAAAAAATAGAATTAGAACCTTACATGAATCTTATGCTAATTCTCACGGAACCATAATATTAAAAGAAGAGAGTGCCGACGATATAACAACATTCCAAGAAACATGGAATTCAAGAAATCCAGATGACCCAATAACAGTAGATGGTAAGTCAGGTCCTGAAACTAAAGACAGAGTTAAGAAATTCCAACAAGTAACTAAAATACCGGCGGATGGAATAGTTGGCCCAAAAACATTAGAAAAAATGGATTCATTGGATGACAGTATGTGGGAGAGAATAATGAAAAAGATTAAAAAATGGAAGGATAAGTTAACGGGTAGTGATGACGAACTTTCTGTGGACGGAGATGTAAAGTCTGATGAGGAAATAGACCCAGATGAAGAAGGAATGTGTCCTAACGCTACAAATGATAGAGCTTATAGAATGATAAAAAAAGCAGTTGACGGATGGGGAACTGACGAGGAATTATTATGGCAAGCATTAGGAAAGATTACTAGCTGGGACGACTATAAAAATATGTCAGAAGTAGTTAGGTGTGAATTCCCTGATGAGTATAAAAGTGTTAGTCATTTGATAATGGATGATTTAAGTGGAAAAGATTTAGATAAATTTAAAGCTATAAGAAGAGCAATAAAACAAGATGGTTCATGGACAGAAGGAGAAACCGGTTTATCTATGTGGGACACCTTGAAGAAAAAACAAGCTTCGGTGTTAGGTAGTTGGATAACAAAAATGATGAAAGCAAAAAAAGAGGAGGCAAAAATTAAAGCTGCTGCCTTGAAGAAAGTTAAAGAATGGGGATGGAAAACCGTTACATGGAGTCCTTTCTGGGGTCTAGCTCGTAAAAAAGGAAAGGAAGATAAATGGTGGAATAAAGGGTTATGGAGTATATAAAAATTAAATAATAAAAAACCTCTTACGAGGTTTTTTTTATGCTTATAATTTTATTATTTAAGAGAATTTACGTTTTTTCTCCCAGTCATCTTTATTAAGTTTAACACCATAAAGATAGTATTCTTTAATGTCTTGTTTTTTATTAACGATTGCGGGTCCCTTATTGTTATGAGTTTTTACTTGACCCCCACAATCGTCCGCATATACATATGTTATTGAACCATCTTCTTCGTCTTTTCTATACTTTTTCATATCTTAAGTTTTTATTTATAAATTTTGTTATAACATTTTTTACATAATTGTCCTGCTCCTTCTATATAATAGTTTCTTTCCACTATATTAGTTTCTTTACTATATGGTGTAACTGTATCACAACTTACACATACATCTTTATTTAAATTTTTAAGTAATTCCACCCTATCAACCTTAGAAAAAATCTCTTTAGTTTGGTTATATTCGTTAAATACAGAGGTTATTTTCTTTAATATATTCATTTTATTTCTTATTTACGTAATTATTCCACCACATACCTGCACAAACTAAGGTAAAAACACCCGCAAATCCATAGAAGATAAATGATGGTTGGTCATGAGTATCCATTAAAAGAGCGGGCCACCCCATTAATGCTAACCAGAGTAAAAATACTAAGAAAGGATTATTAGTCGCTTTCCTTTCCACTTTTACAGTTCTTTCTTTATTGATTAATCTACTTAATGCATCTTGCATGTCTTTTCCGTAAGCCGGTTGGGTGTGTACGGTACCGTCTTTTTCTCCTATAGTTACATCATACTTAAAATAACCAGGATTATTAACACTTTTATCGGTTAGAGTACAATTTAACGCTCGGCGTCTATTATATTTTGTTTTTTTACCCATTTTATTCATCATCTTCATACCATACACCATAAACTGGTACAGTGACATCGTAGTTTTTCTTCCCAGTCCTTTCATTTCTAGGGTGAACATTACAGAAAAGTACTTTTTTCTTAATTTTAGGGGAATTATCCTGAGCTTTTGTCATATACTTAGGATTTTTTGAATTTAATTTTCTTTTTTTAGCCATAATTTACTATTTTTTAGAGGATTCGTCAAATTTTTCATTCCATGCGGCCTTTTCTATAGGACTGAGCCCCGCGTACCAACCTTGAAAGTCACAATTTTTAACTTCTTTGTAATCTTCCCAGACTCGATTTTTTAATTGTTCTATTAAAACATTATTATTCATAAACATTAAGGGTCTATTCATTTTTATTAATTTATACGTTGTACACTTCTCTCGTAGCCTTATTTAAGACTCTAATTTTCTTAGAAATATCAATTATATCCAACACAAAATCTTCCATTTCTCTTTTAGTGTCAAAATTTTTACTTTTTATCACTCCGGTTTTTAATATGTAAGATATTCTATATTTCATAGTACAAATATACTAAAATTTTTACAAATATAAAAATTTTTAGTGGTTAATTAATTTTTTTTCTACTTCTTTATACCCTATCATCTCTTTTTCTATGTAGTCTTGCGTGTCATACACATATTTCCTACATCTATTACGAGTTAAACATTTTATTTGTGAAACCCTACTATTATCCTCACTTAAATAGACCTCAACTACACTATGTGAATAATGTTTAGTATAAATTGGTAATTTTTCTTTCATAAACTTTCTTTTTTGCTTTAATTATTGTTATAATTAATTATAATAAATTTTTTTAGGTTAAACAAATAAAGCATATGGAAAATACAAACAAATATAGACCCTTCCCATCAGAATTGTACGTAGGGATGTCTAAAATTGATGGAAACGGCATTTTTACAACAGAATTATTAGAAGAAGGAAAAGAATTAGGAATTACACACGTCAGATATAACTCTGAAGACTTTCACTCAAATTATATACGTACTCCATTGGGTGGTTTAGTTAATCATAGTATGGAACCTAATTGTGAATTATATGAGTGTGGTGCTTATCTACGAATGAAAACTTCAAAAGAGATTGGACCATCGGAAGAACTTACACTTACTTATCATTTATATGACCCCTGTAAAAATTATATGAAGGAGTAATATATTTAGATGGGTTTGATGGGTGTTATGGTACTAAACATCTGTAATTTATATAAAGAGGGGATTTATCTCCTCTTTTTTATTAAAATACAATATTTATATAAAAAACAATATTATGCCTAAAAAAGTAGTAAGATTAACTGAACAAAATTTGACTAGAGTAATTACTAAATTAGTAGAGCAACAAATGCGTGATGAAATAGTATTCCCAGATATGCCTACACCAGAAGTAGAAGTTAGTGGTGGATTCTCAGATAAAGATAGAAGAATGTTAAGGGCTGTTTATGATACTGTCGTTGGTGGTGGGGCTTCAGTAGGTGGATATAGAGGTGGTAGAAAAAGAGCTTTACCACGATTAGGTGAATTACCTACATACAATTAAATCATGAAGAAATTAGAAGAAGAAGTTAAACAATTTAGAAAATTAGCTTTATTAGAAGCTACTAGTACCGCTAGTAGTGGAAGTTACGAACAACCATTAGAGTTTGAAATTGAAAGACCCCAAGAAGATTTTATAGGGTTATCTATTAGTGATGAAGCTCCTGAAGTTTCAATCGTGGATATCACCGGAGGTGATGTAGGAGGATTTGAAGAAATAACCTTAGATTCCGAAGATATAGATACGGAAGAAGAATCAGATGATTCAGAAGACATACTTACTTTAATGAATACCTTAGGGTTAGGGTTATAATATTATTTACCTTTAGTTTTAATTACCTCATCTATCAATTTATATTTTAATGCTGCTTCAGCATCTAACCATAAATCTCTCGCAGCATCCTTTTCTACTCTTTTAGCAGTTTTACCACAATACTTACCTAACAACTCAAATAAAATTTTATTAGTTTTTTCCCATTCACTCATACTAATTCTCGCATCTTGAATATTTCCAACGGCACCACCACTAGATTGGTGTAACATAGTTTTACTAAATCTCAAAGATGAACGTTTACCTTTTGTACCTGCTGCTAATAAAACCGAACCCATAGACGCGGCCATTCCAGTATTAACTGTTATTATATCTGCGTTAATATAATCCATCACATCGATAATTCCTAAACCAGCTTTTACATAACCACCAGGAGAATCAATATGCATTGTTATGTCCTTCTCATCTGTATTATCTAAAAACATTAATTGTGCCTGTACAATTATCCCTGTCATTTCACTTATTCCCCCAGCTATCCATATAATTCTATCCATCATTAATCTAGAAAAAATATCCATTTGTGTTGCTCTTAATTCTCTTTCTTCTAAAATATAAGGAGTCATACTATTTTGGTAATCATGTAGTTTAAGGGAAGATATCCCTAAATGTCCTGTGGCGTATCTTTCAAATTCTGTTTTCATAGTTATTTGTGTTTTTATTTAAACAAATATAATAAAAATTTTTTCGAGAAAAAAGACATTCTTAATAAAATATAGAAGAAGGTAGATTTAACGCAGACTAAACTATTTATTAGTAATGAACACCCCAAAAATTAAATATTAATATGAAGACAACTAAATTAACAGAAGCTACATTAAAAAGAATAGTAGAAAGAGTAATTAATGAACAAGGTAAAGAAGACGCAATGAAAACTTTACAATCTTATTTTAAACAAATGCAAACTGCAAGTGCAGAAGAGAAAAAACAACTCAACACTAAAATAAAAGAGTTACTCCTAAATAATCCTAAGTTAAAAGGTTTACAAGGAGCTTTAACATCTAAAGCCCAAAAAATAATGGAATCAAAAAAGTATTAAACAATGACTAGTGCAAGAATTTTACAAATAGTACATGAGGAAATAAACAGAGAGAATGGGTTGTTGTTTGAAGGTGTAACAAATTATACACCACACGATGGATATAGAAACAATAAATTAATAGAATCAAATTACGGTAATGGTAGACAATTACTTACGGAAGGATGGTTAGATACAGTGCAATCGGTTTTAGATTACGCTGGAATTATTCCAGGGATTGGAATTTTTCTAGATGTAGTTAATGCAGGGATAAGTTATTTTAGAAATAATATTTTGTCAGCAATATTAAATTTAATAGCGGCAATACCGGGGATTGACCTTATTGTTACACCATTTAAATGGATACTCAAAAAGTTAGGTAGTCTAACCAAACCAATACTTAAGATGTTTCAAGGAGGTTTAAGTGCATCAAAATTATCTGCTACATTTATGAAGGCAATAAAGGGGGCCTCAAAGACAGCAAGAGATGCAATTCTTAAACTATATAAAGGAATAAATGCAGTAGGAGATAAAGCACTTAAGTGGTTAAGTAAAATTAACGTCGCCAACTTTAATAAAAAAGTTGTCGACTACACTTATGGTTGGTTTGCTTTACCTGGTGGATTTGTTAGAGCAGCAGACGGTTTTATTGGTAGATTAAAAAACATGTTTAAAAAGTTTGCGACGGATGAGAGTAAGATAGTAAGAGAAATACACAAAGAAGTAGCAGAAACAAAATTAACTAATGACATTATAGACTGGGGAGTAACTGAAATAGAAGGAGAAAAGGTGAAAGAGATGGAGTCTAATGGTATTATTAATAGAAAGGAATTCCAACGGTTTGGGGAGGAGTGGAAGAACTTAAGCGAGGAGGAGAAGAAGAAGAAATTCAAGGACAGCTTTGTAAATTATATAAAAGTTAAGAAAAAAGTTACTTTAAAAGGAGCCACTTGTTTCAAACCAAGAGAGACTAACGGATGGTTAGCTGTTGATGGAGATAAATTTAGAAATAAAATGGGGAATGTAAGAAAAGGAACCGTTGCAACAGTAGATGGTCTTAAAACAAAAGTCACAAAGGTTTCGAAAGATGGTAAAGACCGTCCATTTGCATTTAAGTTCAAAAATAATATTAATAAAGCTGAAAAAGTATGTCTACAAATCTCAAAAGGAGTTGGTAGTCATTGGATTACCAGTAAAATCAATACTTTCATGCTTGCATCTTTAGAAAAGCAACCAATACAATTATGGAGCAAAGGGAAAACTGTGGAAATAGTGCAAAAAGCTTTAGGAGGATTAAAAGTAGATGGTATATTTGGTGGTAGAGGAAGTAATACCGAAAAAGCTGTTAAGAAATTCCAAAAGAGTGTTGGGATGGTTCCAGATGGTGTTGTTGGACCTAAAACATGGTTACAATTAGTATAATACTCATTCTATATGAAGCCCTTAATCAAAAAGATATTAAGAGAACAAAATGATAGAATCTCCGATGTAACTCCACAACGCCACTATGACCATGAAACTAATGAATGGGTAGACACACAACTACCTACCCAGTCTGTTTTTTTTCACGCGGTTAAAGCCACATTAAAAATTCTCCGTGAACTTCAAAATGGAGATGATAGCCCCGTCAATCGTGCATGGGACATGAGAAATGTTTTAAAATTATTTGGTCTAATGCCTCCCCAACAAGGAGTCGCTGATAAAATATATTGGGCAGCGGTTGACAATGAAGAGGGAATGTTAGATGGTTCTATAAAAAATTATGATGAACTTTACTTAAGACCACTAAAGACGTATAAAGCAAAGTGTAGTGAACAATCAACTGAATATGTTGAGTATATGTGGGAACCTATAGTATCCGCTTATAGTGAGAAGGATGCAAGAGAGAGTATATATGAAGATGAGGATGGATACTACGCTTGGTGGGAATGGGATAACAAACCAGGATTTGACAAATCGTATGGTGATACAGAGACTGACGGTAAAGAGATAGACGAGATAGTGGAGATAAATGACACCCCTAGCCATCCTCAGGATTTCCAGCTGAATGAAGAGAGTGACTTAATAAATGAATCTAAAATTATATTAAAAGCAATTAAACAAAAAGCTAAAAATGGCAATCAAGATGCGCTAGACTACCTAAAAGATATTTATAGAAAATGAGAGGTTTAATTAAAAAAATATTAAGAGAACAAGAAAGAGAAAAGATGCAGACTGTAAGCTTGCCTGTCTCAGACCCTTGGGTAGAATTTAGAAAACAAAACGCAAAGAGGTTTAAGGATATGATTGATGCCGCTGACTGGGAGTTATTTCTCCACGGATTAGAAATTCCAGAAGAAGATTCTGAAGAACCTCAAGTGATTAAAGATTTAAACGCTCTTGTAAAAGCTATAGAAGAAGGAAAGAAGGATAACTACCTAATGAGAACAAAGAATTTTAAACGTTTAAATTTAGATAAAGATAAATTAACATTCTGGAGAAACCACCTGAACAAACCAGAAGTTCAGTCAGTATGGGCACGAGCAAAAGGAAAAATACAGAAATGGTTAGATGGTGTTGAGGGTGACGTTGCTAGTAAAAAAGAGACAAAGAAGGACATTGAGTTAAATGAAGTAGGATTTACAACAGATTATTCACAAGAGGTACTAAATGAATTAGATAGTTTTATTGATGTGGTCAAAGGACCAATTAGTGATTTAAGAAACCAGAAGTCGTTCCCTAGTGAACTCAATACACATTTAATACAAAGACTATATGGTTTATTAAGTGAGGGTGGAGAATTACACGCACCAACACAAGAACTAATAGATATATTAAGTGAATTAGACGATAAACCAGAAAGAAAACCAATTGGTTTTAGAACAGGTGGTAATTATTAAATATAGAAATGGTATACTTAACAAATAACGAAGAAAAGAATATTAGAAAGTTTTACTTAAAAGAACAAGGAGAAAAACTTATAGTAGTTAAAGATGTAATAAAAAATTTAGAGAAGTTGGAAGGTCCCTTAAAGAAGGGCCAAATTATTACACCAGAAACACTAAAAGAATTAAGTGCAAATTTACAATTAGTGGGGGTTAAAACTAGTGAAATAGAAACCGCGATGGAGGTGACCGACCCAGCTATACAATATAATTTATTATTTGTTAAGTCTGGAAAAGGAAAAGGTATAGTTGACGATTTAAAAAATATTATAGGGATAAGTGAATCCCCTAAAGATAAAAAATCATTAAAAGAATTTTATGGTCCTGAACCATATATTGTTAAGGTTAAAGTAAATGCTATAGATGAACATCATGCAGCACAACAAGTAAGCATGTATAGGTTTAATCCAGATGATATTATTGGGGTAGACTTAGGATATTAAAAAATAATAAAATGGCAAAAATATTAGTTACAGAAAGACAATTAGGAGTATTAACCAGTTTAGTTCTTAGAGAACAAGAGGAGTTTGCTGATGTAGACCAATCTGATATGGAATCCGACATGGAAAAAGCCGGTCACAAAGTTACATTTGAAGAAGGAGAATTTAAAGATTACGATGGTGGTGAACCTTACGCGTTATTTATGGCAAAGGCGAACACCCTTTCTAAAGCCATATTTCAATCAGGTGACTATACGGAATTGGACTCCAAAAATTTATATTATAAATATAGACGACCAAACCCATATGGTGAAGGTGGATATATTAGAAATCAAATAGAGGTGGATGGCAACACATTGGCTCAGGCGTTGAAGAAGGAGAGAAAATGGGCTTTGCAGAGAAGTATGAATTACTTAAAAAAAGAAAGATGGTTCAAACCAGGTATACAGCGTAATGAAGCCCAATTAAAAGAGTGGAAGGAAAAATTTGGGGATATGGTGAAGAAAAACAAGGAGATAGCTCCCGACCCCTACGCTAGTGCAAGAGAACACACAAGATACGAAAAATATAAAAAAAATCCAAGGTATTATATAGATAAAAAACAGTATAAAAAGTATATGGAAGAAAGTGTCGCTAAGATGGGTGTTGAAGATTTATATGATAAGGACGCGTTTATGAAAAAACTTAAAAAAATGGAACTTAAATACCAAAACTCTTTAAAAAAGAAATTATTTACTAAAAAATATCAGCTAAGTCAAGAGGGTGGAAAAAGTTCACAAGGTTGGGAAAAAAATCCAGAATATAACCCAGAGGGAGCAAAAGAAGATAAAGCTATCGCAAAAGCTAAGAAGACAGTAGAGGGCATTAATTTTAGCCCAACAGATAGATACGTGGTTATGGAAAAAATTGGAGAGTATGTAGCTAAAAAATATGATGGGAATTATGAAGCTGCTATGAGTGATAAAGTATGGAAAAGAAAAGGAAGTAAATTAATTGGTAGCGGATGGGTTAAAAAAGGAGTTAAAGAAATAACATTAGGAACTAAAAATATTAAAACAAAAACATGGACTCCGGAAGTGGTGGAAATAGATAATGTAGGTACCCAGGTTTCTTATCTAAACACTGACGCGGATGGACAATTATTCTTAAATAATTTATGGACAGCATCACCATTTTTTAAGGGACGGTTAGATACAATGGTAGAGAATATTAAGATAAACCAACAAAATGTTTCTGAAAGATTTGGTGGCGTTAAAGTAAAGATGTCTATTGCGACTGAAATTTGTAAAGGTGGAGGAGCTGAAGTATCTAATTGTGAGGTAAAGGTACCTTATCCCTACACCATATCATCTTCTTGTTCACAAGTACCAAACGGAGTAAATGCTGCGGGGGAAAAATTAGAAGGCCATGGAGGAACTGCACCAGTAGAAGAACGTATTAGTTTTGAACAACTGTCAAAAAATAGAGCTAATAGTGCCAAAGAATTAGTAGCTCAGAAATTAGGGGCAATAGGTATTAGTATGACAGAACCAATAATAAATTGGCAAGGTGACAATCCGGATGTTCCTGGAACTTCTGGCCCTGCATACACAAAAGGTGGTGCAGTAGAAAGTGAAGCGTATAAAAAAGCTAGATATGTCGAAATACAAATAGCTATTATGTATGAGGCAGACGTTCCTATTCCTGACCCACCGAAACCTGTAACTTATAAAGTCGGAGACTTTAAAGTGAAACTAATTCAAGATTATGAAGAGTGGGACCCATGGTGGAGAATACCACCTTTGAGATGGCCAGATTGGGCAAGATTTAAAAAAGTTTACAAAAACCCTAGAAGGCGTAACATCCCAACATGGATGACAATCAAATGTCCTGATAATTTAGGAGTTTCGGGTCCAAAAGGTAATATTATGGGTTCTGATATTTCATTGAAGGAAAATATAAATATTGTGGGCAAATCTAATTCTGGAATTAATATCTATGAATTTAACTATAAGGATAAGAGATTTGGTTCAGGAAGATATAGAGGGGTTATGGCCCAAGAAGTCCCACAAGCATCACTAATGAGTGATGAGGGGTACTTAATGGTTGACTATTCTAAAATTGATGTTTCCTTTGAGGAGGTCTAATTAGTATAATACAATGTCCATATATGGAAAGTAGCGTAAATTCTTTGGTCTTCTCCTAATTGAAGTGAACTGGAACCAACACCAACAGCTCTGTTAATTTTACCATATTCTGTTGTGATAATTTTATAGTGTGGCGTAGAAGTACACAATAATTTAATTATGTCCTGGGCTAATTGATTATATGTGGTAAACCTATAAGTCGTTCCTTGTTTAGTCCACAGCCTAGAACCAACTTCCCACGGACCAACAAATAATGGGGGGTTCCCCGAAGTATTAATGTCTAAAGAATTTACTATTTCTTCTTCAATTAATGTATTATATTTTTCTACCACCTTTGTCTTATCTGGGTGAAAAATTCTTTCTTCTTTAACATTTTGATTAGTAACATACAAAGAAATATTATAATGACTAATCTTGGAGTATGTAAGAGGAAGAAGACCTAAACTATCTCTAAATTTATTCATCTCCACAAAATATACACTATCAGCTACCTGGGAATCAAAATTATCCCAGTCGATAGTCTGTGCATTAATAGTTAGAGAAACTAATGTAATAAGTGTTATTAATATTTTTTTCATTTTCGATATACATTTAATGTTAAGTAAGTCCAGGTATGGGTGCCTATAGCCCCAGTCCATTCAGTTGTTATTTTAGAACTTATAGCCCCATAGATATAATCACCATTTGGACTTAGAAGTAATTTTTTATGGGATGGTGAACCAATCCACATCCATAAGGTTTTTTTAGCAATTGCTGAAATAGTGAGGTCATCCGACTTAACTACAGCTAAATTTTCACCACACTTAATCCAATCACCTACCCCACCAGCATCTAAACGCCCACCTACAGAATTGATTTCTATGTGATTTTTTACATTTTTTGGTTCTCCGTGATAGATGTCACTAATTTGAGTTTGGTAGTGGTTGTGTTTTTCAGCTACTTTAAAGACTTGTTGGTCCCATACCCATGCGTTCAACCCATTAGAAATTCTATACTCATTTACTACTTTAAACATTTCTATATCTAATTTGGTTTGACCATAAGAAGTTATGGTTAGAAATAGGAATAATATTGTGATTAATTTTTTCATACTACAAATATACGATTTTTTGGTTAAACTACAAAGTTAAATTGATATAATTTTCTTTGGGAGGATTGTATTAGTATATACGAAATAAAAAAGATTTTGTTTCTAGATAAGCCCTAGAACTTTATAAACTTCGGCAGCAGACGCAGGACTATTTCCACCTACACTCCAATAATCTATATCTTCAGGAGGAATACCGTATTGTTTATAATCATAAATGGATGCCCTTACACCATTATCGAACTGTATATCCCACTCAACTTGGACCTTATTGTCCCCACTCGGTTCATCCGAAGTAGGTGGGCCGAATACATCTACTATTTGTTGATATAAGACACCATCCAATTCACCCTGTCTACTCCCACCAACCCAAGGTAAAGGATTTTCATCACTGCCAACAACAAAAGGTCTAGGTTGTAGGTCACTCTCAATGTCTTCTGGATTAAAATTAGGGTAGGTATTAATAAATGAGGAGAATAAAAGTGAAGATAAAGAACTTTGGAATTCAGAACCAATTTCCACACCAAATAGTTTAGCTTCACTTAATATAATATTAGTGATTTTTTGGGTAAATCTATACATACCGCCATAACCCGGTTGCACTAATTCCCCATCCTCTATAATAGAGTCTAAATCCTGAGCGGTCTCAATATCTATTTGACTTCTGACCCGTTCAAAAAGCTTACTTATCATTTCTATATTTAAACCTGATGCCATATACTATCTTTTAAAATAAATATCTACGTCTTTATTAAATATTTTTCCCTTTAACGGTATATTTATAATAAAAAGATTTTATAATAAAATTTTAAAAAATTAATGATATAATGAAAAAATCAAAAAAACAAGTAGTTACTGAAATGGACCAGATGGCTTATTTAATGGGATATGATAGAAGTAAAACTATTTTTGAACAACAAGACAGCCATAATACTCTCGTAGAAGCAAGACAACAACTTGATGAAGTTGTACCACTAATAGCTGGAGGTCTTGTTGCAGTACAGGCTGCTGATTGGATATCCGATTGGTGGAATGATGAGGGCGATATGGGTGGTAGTGAAAAATATATGAAAGGTATGAGCCAAAACACATTTCCAGAAATAGAGAAAGCTATGACTGATTTAGGGTTTAAAGCTGGTCATGATGTATGGGATGGTGTAGATGTAATAAGTAGTTCAGAAGCTAGAAATCAAGCGGAATTGGTAGATGACGCAATCGATTATACTTGGGGTACTAAAGATAATCAACTTCGTAGTGTATTCTTAAATTTGGGTAACGTATTGGATATGGCTAGAATTTCATATGAGTTTGGTACTAGACAAGGTGAAGACATGGAAAGCTGGGTAGATGGTGATTTAAGTGATTCTGATATTAATAGATATATTAAAGGACCTTTAGCTAAGAAACCATTTATTGTTTATGATAATGTACAATATGATAACGGAGCTGATTTTATTAAAGCAGTAGAAGCTAAAATAGATAAAGATGCAGAGTGTGAAGAAGGATTTAAAAAAGATGAGGATGGGAAATGTGTTAAGATTGAAGAGGAAGCAGTAGTTGTAAAAGATGTTGATTGGACAATAGTAACAATGAATGGAGAAACTATGGATTTTGATTACGAAATGGACCCACAAACTAAGTCAATATATGATAAATATATCGCAGCTGGATACGCAGAAAAATACACACCAGAATTCTTATTCGCATATTCTTATGATAAAGCACACCAAGGAGATGGTACAGATTACTACATTGAGTATCCTGGAGACGGAAAACAAATTGTACCAGGTGGTGAGTTATCAGAAACGTATGGTGGGAACAAAGGAGACGAATCTAGAAGTGAAAGAGACTTTGAAGAAGGTGGTGTAGGAAGAAAAGGTGGAAAAAGAGTAAAAAATGTAGATTATAATGCAACTACTACCGATGATGGTGGAGGTGGTGGTGATGTAAAATCAACAAGACAAACACGTGAAGCGAATTACACATTAGAACAAATAAAAAATGGTACAGCAGTTGCGAAAAGAGGTGATAAAGGTAATGTAGTAAAATCACTACAAAATCTATTAATGCAAGCTGGAGGGTCATTACCTAAGTATGGGGCGGATGGTGACTATGGTAGTGAAACAGAAGCAGCGGTTAAAGCATTCCAATCAAAGAATGGTCTAGGTGCGGATGGAGAAATAGGTAAGAAAACTTATGACGCTATGTCTGGTGGAGGAACTACTACTACTACTACAACAACTAAAGATGACCAGGGAGATGTTAAAGGTAAGGAAGAAGCGACACAAGCAGATGAAAATGAAATCGATAAAATAACAATCCAAAAAGAAAAAAGCGACCAGTCAACAATCGATGACCAAATTAAAGAGTTAAATACTCAGATAAGAAAGCAACCGACTAAACAAAGATGTAAAACTCTAATCGCAAGTGCAGCAGCGGGAATTAAGAGAGGTGTAACATTAAACGATACAGATTCATTAGGACAATGCTTTAATTCTTATAATTTCTGTTTCAGGGTGTCAGTAAAGAAATCAGCACACCAAGCTTGTAAAGTTAAAAAGTTCTACAACCTTAAAGGTAAAGGAAACTAAAACTCAAATTAACAATTAAATAAAAAAAGGACTTAAGTGTCCTTTTTTTATGCCTACTATTCATGTATTTATTATATATGGAAAATAACTTATTAATATTATTAAAGGAAGAAGGATACTATGGGCATGTCATAAGTAAGAAACTGTCCAAAGACATAGATAATAGACTATATACTCTTATTCATTTAATTGGTGGAATGACCACTCAAGATGTTTATAGATTTGCAGAAGAAGCTACTGAAGCTGAAATACAAAGATTAAGTTTTTTAGTTACACAGTTTCCTTCACAACAACAAGAATTATTACCATATGCGGGGGGATATAAATATTTAATCACGTCACCACAATACAAAGAGATTTTAAAATTAGTAAAGAAACCAAAATTTTTAAGAGAAGATAGTGGTATATCCAGGTATCATCAGGATACTCATGAATATTCCAATACCTATGATGACAGAAGCGGCGATATGTACTTTAGCCGATATATTAAACCGGAATATAAAGAAAAATTATTTAAACAGTGGGATAAATTAGGTAAAGCAGATTATAATGTTTTAAAGCTTTTTGGAATAGAGGAAGACCCTGGAATGGAAGGGTATACAGACTTTAGAAATGTAGGAGACGTTATATATCCACTTTTAGTGATAGAATGGGTAGGAGGTGTAGAAAACACTGAGTTTGCAAAAGCTCCATCTAAACAAACTAATGAGATGGGTTTTGAAAATTTAAAATTTAAAGTAGAGCCTGTTGGTTTTGATTATCTATATGATGATTCAGTAAATCATGGTGAACATGGATATGCCTGTTGGGATATTAGAGTACTAATCGATGTAAATGAAACAGCCTCACTTGATGACAGTGACCATTTAAAAGAACTATTCCCAGAAAGTGCAAGAAATAAATTAAGTTCATTTAGAAACTATACTGATGAACAAGTGGAAATTATAGAGGGACTTTGGGAATACTACCATGAAGAAGCTAGTAAATTATCATCACAATTCTGTAGAGTAGAGATTGTCTTAGTTTAATTATTAATAGAAAAATCCTTTTTCCAGTTAAACTCTTTTCCTTCTTTAAGAGAAGTAATATAACTTCTAAATCTTCCCCCTAAAGTAAAATTATTGGGTGTTTCTTTTTCTAATTTTTCTAATTCCTTTAATCTGTCTATATACCAGTAAATGGTTCTTATTTCTTCTTTCATTATTTAAATATTTTTTGTTATGCCCGAAAAATCAAAACATAGTTGGTCCGGATTCACTCCTCTATATGATGATAAAGTTTTTCTATGTCTGAAATTAGCAATTCGTATAGTTCTACTATGGGGAGAGACCCAAGTACCATCTTTTCGTCTATACCCCTTTACATAAATTTCTTTAAATTGCGTCATGAGTAAGTATAACAAATTTTTGTGTATTTGTAACTATTTATTATAAAAAAGAACTATGAAACACAATCATCCAATATGGGAAGGCCACGAATTTAATACCTACAAAAGTAAAACTAAGTGTTATAATAATACTGAAAAAGACGAAGATAATATTAGATTATTACATAGAAGAGAGAAGGACAGTAAAAAATTAAATGAATGGATTGCTAGACCTATGGGTGGCATTAATTCTAGTTTAGGTAAGTTAGATATACCAAAAGACAATCATGGTTTAGCTAATGACAGAACTGGGTTGGTTGTAAACCACTTAGGTAATGTTGACAGATATGTTAAAAAAGAAAGTGTTTCAGAATTTGTACAAGATGTAAAAGGTTGGGCTAATAGACTTAAGCACATCTATCGATAATCACATCTCCATTTAATTTTATTTCCTTAATTTTCATTAACCGTAGATAAACTATTTATAGTAAATATTTATTGGTATGATAATAAAGATAACAGAAGCTCAGGTAAAAAAATTAATGCTATTCCAACCAGGAAATGAAATAGCATTAAACGAACAAGGAGCTATCTCTATTCAGAAAGGAAAAATAGGAACTGAAGTTAGAGAATTACAACAAGCATTAGTTAACCTACAATATTCTTTACCTAGATATGGTGTAGACGGAAAATTCGGTAACGAAACAGAAAGTGTTGTTAAAAATTTTCAGAGAGACCACGGATTTACACCTAACGGTGTAGTAACTGATGAGGTACTTACAGCACTTAAAGATAGTGAAAATGTAAACCCTAACCCTACAACCTCAAGAGGGTCATTCCAAGGAGGAGCAAAATCTAATGAAACAGCTCCTATTTCCGATAATTTAATTATTGATATTATTAACGGAACTATTTCTGCTGGTGGGTCTAAAAACTATAACGATTTATTTTTAGATAGTCAGGGAGATACTGCAGTAGGAATTTTACATTTTACTAAAAGAGGATTAAAAAAACTTTATAAAGCAATGGACACCAATAAATATTTTGGGAGGTCACAAGATGAAATGGTTAATAGTATTAAATCATATAGTGGAGATGAAATGAAAGACTCTTCTTGGAAAAGAGGAATGTTAAATTTCTTAAATTCTTCTGAAAGCAAAAGAGTACAAGACAAAGCTGCAACCAAAAAATTTAAAGAGGGATTAGTAACACCTATACAACAAGGTGGATGGAATACACCTAGAGAATACGCTGTAGGAATGTTTTATCTGAATTCCTACCCTAAATGCCTACATCAAATGGGGGCAAAATACAATTGGGACGCAGAACAAATGTTACGAGCATATTGTCAAGGTGAATGTTCAGCAGTAAGTGCATGTAGAAGTAGATGTAACCACATAAATAATTCATATCCTATAAGTGCAAGTTCAGGGGGATATACATACCAAGGGTGCTAAATGAAAATATTAATAACAGAAGGACAATTTAAAAAAATATTAAAAGAAGAAGCTGTATTAACAGCTCCTCTTCCAGGAAGCTTAAGTGTTAATAGTAAATTCTCACCCAGAAGATGTTTAAGTGGACAAAAATGTAGACCTCATAATGGTACAGACTATAAAGCAAGGTCTGGTACTCAAGCATTAGCTATCTCACCTGGTAAAGTAACAAAAAGAAATGATGATAAAGGTGCATGTGGAGGGACTATAGTTGTTAAACATGATAACGGATACAAAAGTTCTTATTGTCATATGAGTCGTATACATGTTAGTAAAGGACAAAGGGTAGAAAAAGGAGATGTTTTAGGGTTAACAGGTGGTAATAGAGGAGAGGCAGGAGCCGGTAATTCTTTAGGTGCACATTTACATTTTGGGTTAAAATATAATGGCAAATGGGTAGACCCAGAACAACATATAGATAACACAACTATAATTGCAGGAAATTTGGAGGGAGAGAGACCAGAAGATGTAGTGGTAATGAGAGGAGACGGTCTTGGTGATAGTCCTGACGATAAGGTTGAAGAGGTACAAACCTTATTAATTGATAGAAACTATGTATTACCTAGATTTGGTGTTGATGGTAAATTTGGTCCTGAAACTGAAGCAGCTGTAAATGCATTTCAAACAGACCATAATATAGATGTAACTGGTCAGGTTACTGATGATACATTAACTGCATTAGGTGATGTTGATAAGATAAATAAGAATCCGGAAATTAACGACCCTTCTTTGGTTAAGAAAAATATACGACAAGGGGACATTAAGTCATGGGACCCAACAGTAGTGGACGCGATTAAAAAAGCCAGTATAGAAAATAGTGTAAATTTAGATTTAATGCTGACTATTGCACAAATAGAGTCTGGTGGTAATCCAAACGCAAAAAATAAAAGAAGTGGAGCGTCTGGACTATATCAAATAATGCCTAAATATTTTATTGATTATGGTGTTACAAATACCACCGTATGGGACCCATATATTAATTCTATTGCCGGAGCTAAAGGGCTACGGAGAAAAATAAATGCTTTAAGACCTATTCTTGGCGGAGAACCAATTAACGCTCAGATTTATATGGCCCATAATCAAGGCAGTAGAGGTTTTTCAATTATTTACAATGCGTGTAATAAGTTTTCTAAGTTAGATGGTAAAAAATCCTTACAAGCATCTGCAGTAGATTTAGGATATAGTAAAAGACAAGGCACTAAAGTATATAAAAATATGAAAGGTAACAAAGGGAATCATCCGTGCCAATTTATAGATACTTGGACTGAACTTTATGCACTTAAAGCGGCACAAGTCCCAGAATTAGTTTAATTTAATTTTGTTGTTTCAAAAATTTTGTTTATCTTTGTATTATGAAATATAAAGATATGACAGTAAAAGAATTGAAAGAAACTTGCAAGGAAAAAGGATTAAAGGTTTCCGGCAATAAATCTACACTAATTAACAGACTTAAGTCACCAACAACAAAAGACATGAGAGTTTCAAATAATAAAGATAGAGTAACTATAGGAATAGGTTGGGGGGAAAATGATAAGTCACAGCAAGTAGGACAACTTATACAAAAAGGATTTGCTACTCGATTATATTACTCTTGTGATATATTTTATTATGAAGTAGACAGTGAAAAATGGTCAGAGATAATAAAAAATGAAAAAAAATGAAGTTTTTGCGGCTATTAAAGTAAGTTTTTTTGACTTATCGTAAATATAGGTATATTTATCTTTGTATTTACCACAGGTAGACACACTACTTTCCAAAATATTTATCATATTAGGCAAAAAAAAAGGACTCCGTCGAGTCCTTTTTTTTGCGTACTTTCCTTTTATTTTATGTAAAATTTATGAAACTAGTTACATTAATAAGTATCTCACATATTCTCTAAAATAGCAATTATTTCCAAAAAACTTGAATGAGTACGAGTGTGAAAGCTAAAATTAACGATACCATAGTTTTAGTGGTAATTCCTTCATTTAAAAAGAACCAAGTACAAAAAGCAAAGACCACAATACCTAATCCAAAACCCATTAAACGTTGTCCCCAAAGAACATTATTAAATCCTTCATACCCATATTTGGTTCCTATAATAAATAAGTAACTTATAGGTATACCTACTAGAGATAAAATAAATTGATTCTTATCAAACCACTTCCATATAAATTGTCCATTTAATTGGAACCACACTAATAGTTGGCCAAACCCTAATAATAACGCACATAACAAAATATCTTTATTCATGATTTAAATATAGTATAATTATTTAACATAAAAAAGGGTATTTATATAATATGAATAAAGATAGCATAAAAAGACTAAAGACATTCTGGAAGGAATTATGGCCTCAACATAGTAGAGAGATATTTAGTAATTTATATTACACGTACCATCCTTCAGGAGGGAATTATGCTCTGAACCCTATGTCTGAGTTTAGTGACGTAGCATGGTCTAAGGTGGAAGAAGCATTAGAGGACGGGATGCGGTTAGGGTTGATAGATGAGAAAGACCTAGATACGGTTACCCGATTTAATGATACCTTTGCGGGTGAAGAAATAGTTCAAAGTTGGATTGAAGCTTTATTAATGTATGATGTACTTCGTAGCATAATGGACGACTTTAGACATTATAGAGGTGAAATGGGTATAGATGAAACAGGTAAAGGAAAATATTTAGATGATGATTTAAGGCATGACTGGTATGCTTTACATAACTTCGCAAAACAATTAGAGTCTAACGACATACCAGTTAGTGAATTTGTAGATTTAACAGATATTGAACTAATAGAACCGGAGAATGAGTATGAGGAAAAAAATAACTTAAGTGAGCATTATAATAACTGGTGGAAAAAAGAAGGGAGATTTTTAAATGAAGATGAGATAAATAATAAGCCAATGGAATTGAGAAGACATTTGGATAACACATACTCGACTCAAATACAAAAATTACCACTAGAAAATAATAAATATAAAGTTTTAAATTTATTTGAAGAGATTAATAAAGACCTAGCCACGTTAGGTGTAATTGAAATAGATTCTCATATGATGATAGGAGGTCTAACCACTAATCCGATAGTAAGACAGTGGGTTTTAGAGAATATAGACCCAGATAAAAAGGAGAAGTTACACCCAGATTTAAATCCTCACTTAGTTGAGGGTGATGTTATAGAATTAATTTATATGGATGACCCTTGGAATCCTATTCCTGTTGCAACCAAAGGGGTAGTTATGGGATTTGAAAAAGTACCCCACGGAGAAGATAAAGTTCTAGTGTCGTGGATAATCGGTCCTGATAAAATGAGTAATATGCCTATGATACCTGAGGTAGACGTTTGGAGAAAAATTGTTCCTGAAGAAGAAATTAATGTTCCTGAACAGTTAGATGAACAGCTTGCAGCCCATCAACAAATAGAATATGGCCGAGTGAGCCAACCACAAACATATGGTAATAGACAATTTGTATTTTTTACAGGAACTAATCTACCCAAAGACCCGGCTGTACAAGTAATAACTCTTACAGGACCTAATGGTGATGTCACATTAGATTCACTCGAAGTCAAAAATGCTAAATTTGGGGGGATACAAGTTAACTATAATAGAGACACCCAACAAGAATTAGATAAAATATTAGATTTTGTAGACCCAACAAAAGAATGTATGTTTAGTGATTCAGACATTGATAAAAAAGGAAACGGTTGGGGAAGTAAATGGAATAAAGGTGGTAGTTGGAAAAATAAACTATTCGGAACGATACAAAATGCTTTAAAGGATGTATATTCTGCTAATGTTGCGGGACCCAACGAACCAACTAAATTCCATCTGCCGAACGGAATAATAAATGTTCCAGGAACAGATGCTGCGGGTACTACTGTCGGTTGGTCTATTCTTAATTTTTTTAATACCCATCCTATTGTAAGAAAGATATTAATATCTGAGTATGAAAATTATGTTAATGATAATAACCTACCATGTAGATTTCTAATTGACGAATTTACCGATTGGATAAAAGATAATAAATATGAGATTTTTGGTGGGGGTGAATTACTTAATAGAATGGTAAAAGCAAACCAAGGTACTTGGATAAACGGACAAAGAAATGAAACAGCCTCGATGGATTATTTAAAAGATTTTTATGGGGATGAATGGACAGCGATTAGTGTTAGTGAACCGGGAATAATTGAAGACGCTACAGGAGGGGTAGATATGACTATGGTAAATACCACAACAAATGACACACATACTTTTCAAGCAAAACCATTAGATTATAATAATGGTTTAGTAGACATGGGGGACGGTAGATGGTTAGTAAATTCTGGGTGGTTACATTGGTATGACCCACAAAAAGTTGATTATTACGTATTCACAAATGCAAGTAGCAATGAGTCTTATATATTTAAAAATGAGGGGCAACGTCCAGAGAGTGGAGGCCAATCAATGATTTTTAACTATCCTCCGATGGAGATTGAACCCCAAGAGGTTTAAGGTCTTTAGATTGTTTAATCATTTCCATGTAGGCCTCATAAGTGTATTTATGTTCTAAAGTTTTTCTTACCATATCATCTACACCCAAAGTAGGTTTAAATGTTGGATAGGTGGAAGTAGTTTCCCATATTCCGTCATTTCTATAAATGTTCCAATCACGAGTTACTTCATTATGAGTTTCTTTATGTTTTTTACGTTTTAATTTTTCATATTCTTTTTTCTGATGTTCTGAAAAATAATATATGTTTGGTTGGGACTCTACAAATAGTTCTTGTTTTATAAGAGACATAATATATTCAGGAATCATAACTAACATAGAATCTAATCTTTCATCTTCAGCGTTCCACCATGACATTTCACATTTTTTACCTTTTTCATTAATCTCCCAATGGACTGCCCATTTAATGTTGGTTTTTCTTTCAATTATATAAAATAATATACCGTCTGTTGAGTATTCATAAAAAGTTATTGGGTTTTCCTTGCTTGAAGTACACCATTTTGTGTTATAACCATATTTTATACTTGCATTTAATGTTAGAGGTTTTACTATTAACCACTTACTATCTCGAAATATTTCTTTAGTGTTTTTTCTATTCATTTTGACTAAAATCGTATTAAAATAATAATAAAATTTAAAAAATAGAAAATAAATGACTAATAAAATTTTTTTTATAACAGACAGGCGTATTTATTATATAAAACACGATTAATGGCAAGACATACAAACGAACATTTATACAGTGAAATTAAACTTGTAAAACAAGATGTTGAATATCTTAAAGACGGGCAAAAAAGAATGCAAGATGATATCACAATGATTAAGAAAACTTTGTTGGGCCCAGATTCTGGAACAATTGCAAGAGTAAACAGAAATACAGCGTTTAGAAAGTCCACAGGTAAAGTGTTATGGTCTTTATGGATTGTAATGATTGGTGTTATCGCGAAGTTAATCTTTTGGAATTAATTATTTCTATTAAATTTTATTGGTTATAGGATTTTCATAGGTATCATAATACTTATGAACATTAAAATTAAGTAAAATGGATTTATGGAATATAATAGAAGAACTAAAACATGCGTTAGAAGAGAAGGATTGGGATTTGGTGGTTAAAATAATTGAAGACCTTGAGAACACCCACCAAGAAAGTGAAAACGACCTTAACGAATACTTCCAAGACGAAGAATACTAGTTAATTTTTTCTAACCACATAGTTATACTACCTGGGGTACCATATACCCCATCAAAAGTTACATTGTTAATTTCTCCGGCTTCAATGAAAGATTGAGATATCTGTCCACTGTAGTTTCCACCTAAAGTAGTGCATTCATATAAAGTAAGACTATTCATGTTAGTTCCAGTTATATTACTTAAACTATAGTTCTCCCATCCACCACCATTAATTGTATAAGAAACATTACTAATAAATTCTATTGTGTCGTTAGGATAATAAGGTGTCATTCCTTCATCATATCTTGTAATTACCCATTTACTGCCATTTAGAGACTGAGACACGGATACAGAATCATAAATACTATTTAATATGCCACCATAAGTGTAGGTTGGGTACACATCCATAAGACAATTTTGACACGATGTTCCATTTTTTACAAATGTTAGTGTTGAGAAGTAGTGGTAATTTACACCATCATTAGATTCGTTAGCATCATATATACGAACAGTCATATAATTTTCTTCTATATCTAAAACAATTATATTTCTCGCAGATGAGAACGGTTCAATACCCACTATACTATACTGAGTATTTTCCCCCACCCCCATTTTTGTGTAATCATAATATTTGGTTCCATTTAAAACAAAACTTCCATTAGAGAAGTACCAACTATATTGTAAAGCGGTTAATGAATCTATAGAAGACAGCGACCCACCATAAATGTCTAAATTACTGGTTGTTTTATTAGGACCAAAATGGTCATAATAATATAACTCACCATTTTGTAAATTTTCTACATAGACTCTACCACTATATAATTTCCATTCGGTTCCTTCTACACTATTACGTGTTAAATCTTCGAATTCTGTTTTTTCACAACTTGTAAATATTACTAATGTAAGGAGGGTTAAATAAAGAAATTTTAGTGTTTTCATGCGTGTTATTATTTTAGAGTTAATACAAAGTTAAAAATCTATACAAAGATACTAAACTATTCTCACATATACAAATATTTATCTATAAATGTGCAATGAAAAATGAGTTAAAATTAGAAGACTATCTCTACCAAATAGTAACAGAAATTACTAATACACCACCATTACCGGTAGTTGAGGTAGAGGAGAACTTGGAAGAGAAGATTTTTAAGTTCTTATCTGAAATGCATATTAAAGACAGTTTTAAGCTTTTAGAATTTGAAAATTTGGTACGTAATGAATTTAAAAAAGATTTAATAACCGAGGTGGTTGCAGATATGGGAGATGATGAAGATTATGACAGTGAAAATATAAATAAGAAAATTAACGAATCCATTAAAGAATATTTTAACGAATGGATAAAAACAAAATTATCATGGGACAAATAAAATTAACAGAAACACAATTAACAAGAATCGTTCAACGAATCAGCGAAGAAGAAACTGAAAAACAATTAGAAGAGCCTAAAGCTACCGTATCACATCCTTTAGCAGAAAAAATGTTTGCAGATGTGAAAAAATATATGGGTGGATTACCAGGAGCTTTTTCTTTAAGAGACGTATCCACAAAAGAAGACGTGGAGGATGATAAACTACATCACACTTGGAACTGGAAAAGTAACGACGGAAAGGTAACTATAAGCACGAAGGTCGATATAAAAATGAAAAAATAATGAAAGTACAAGTTAAAGAATCTGACTTAATATCTCTAATAGAAAATATTATTAAAGAACAAACAGATACCACTGTATGTGTAACAGCAAGCCCAGCATCAGGAAAAGGAAAGGGAAAGTGGTTAGGAGTTGGAAAAATGACGGATAGAGATTCATTAGGGAATGTAAAGGTAGGTAGTGAAGTTACAGTAGATGACGGAATACCAACAAAAATCTCGAAGATATGGCATGATGCTGAAAAACGACCAAGTGCCTTCCAATTCGAAGATAAAAATATAAGTATGGGGGGTGAAGTCGATGAAAACTTTTGGAAGACATATCAAGGTGGTAATTTTAATAGAAAAGACTTTCGATTAAATAAAGACGGGGTTATAGAAAAAAACATAAAAGGAAAATGGACGACATTATATAAACATTCGGAAGTATCCAAAGATAGTGGGTTAGATAATATATATAAGGCATTAAAAGCTGAGGGAGGTAAAGGAAGAAAATTATGTTTTGGTGTTGCAGGGACAAAAACATCTGGCTTCGTTAATAAAACCGCTAATTATAAAGCTGTAACACATAGTCTGGAAGATATTAAAACAGGTAAGGCCACTTTGGGGATTGGTGATAAGGGAGAAGTCGTAAAAGAAATACAAAAATTAGTGGGTGCAAAACCAGACGGTTATTTTGGGCCTAATACACTTGCTAAAGTAAGAGAATACCAGAAATCTAAGAACTTTACAGTTACAGGAAAAATAGATAGTAAAACATTAGGTGGAGGTGGTGCTGGTAAGGCTGTGGCCTTTGATAAGATGACTGCTGCAACCCAAAAAACTCTGGCTGGGTTACTGGGATATGGGTCAGTGGCAATCTTACGAGCAGCGATTGATGCTGGGAAACATCCTCAGTTATCTGAAAATTATAAGAAAAGTTTAAATGATATAATCTTAGAGGTCCTTGATGAGGCAAGTCCGGGTGAAAATGAGTTAATAGAAGAGTTAGTTCATATGTTAGAAACATGGCAGAAATATGAAGCAGTAGGAGGACAAAGAACATCACAAGGACATATTAATGATTTAGAGAGATTGTTAAGACAATATACTGGACAAAATGAAGATGAAGAAATGAGTTTCTCTCTATATGAACAAGAAGATGGTGGTATTGAAGGTGGTGGGGTAGAAACTGGAACGTCTGACGCTGGAGGAACAGGAGCAAAAACATGGGAGAGTGGGGTAAGCAGAGGTGCGGCAAATCCAGCTGGAGGAGTAACCCATTGGGCTGACACCTATTCAATCAATAGAGGAAAAGCTAATCCACTTAAAGAGTCTAAATGGTATAATACTGTAGGGGATATTGTAGGAATAGTAGACCCAACCGGTGTGGTGGACGGGATAAACGCTATGTCTTACTTCAAACAAGGAGATATATTTTACGGTATGTTAAGTTTAATTTCTTTAGTACCATATGCGGGTGATTTAGTTGCCAAACCAATTGTTGCAGCTATGAAATTAGGTAAGTTTGGAGGTAAAGGTATTAACGCAGCAGTAAAAAGTGGTTCGGCTTCTAAGGTAGCGGGAGCAATGGGTAAGACTAAAATGGGTAAAAAGTTTATGGGTACTTTTAAAGATAAGAAAACCCAAGGGTTTTTAGCGAGCTTATTTGCGAAGATAGGTAAGATTCCAGGATTTGGTAGACTTGCAAAAGACGGGAAGACTTATACTAAATTATTTACTAAAGCAGCAAATATTTCTAAAACAGGAGCACCAGTAAAACTATTTAGAAAAAGTGGTGGCTTATTAACTAAAATGCAAAGAAGAGGACTATTAGGTAGAACTAAATTATACTCTAAATTTGCCGCGTGGATGTTAGGTTTAGGAGCAACCCAACAGGTTATAACCAATATGCCGGAAGATGAGATGAATGATAAATTTAAGGAATGGGCTTCATCGGAAGAAGGTCAGGAAGAAATAATGTCAATGTCAGAAGAGGAAAAGACTGATTTTATCGCGGTATTACAAGAAATGGTGGGAACAGAAAGTTAATCACTTACAATATAAACATATATTTATCAATATAAAAAGACTAAAATGAAAAAGACTTTAAAACTAAGAGAATCAGAATTAGTAGACTTAATAGAAGCTACAGTAAAAGATAATTTGCCAAAAACAAAACCATTATCAGCAGATAAGATAAGAAGAGTAAAATCTCGACTTAAAAAATGGGAAAAATTAAACGAAGGGAAATCTCCGACAGCAACGCTGGATTCTTTTTGGATTGAATGTTTAAAATTAAAAGCACATGGTTATAGTCCAGAAATAATTGGAGAGGCTGTTAAAGGTCGCAGTATATTAAGTGAACAGTCAAGTGGACCAACAGTAGTCCAAACAAATAAATGGCATTCTGGAATATGGAATACAATATTAGAAGGGTTTTATGGATGGCTTTTAGATAAATTTGGTGCAACGGGAGAAACAAAGATAATGTTAAGAACTGTTTTAAGTCAGGTTCCACCGGCTCATCTTCCACAATTATTAATGAATTGTAATGTTTTAGTTGCTGCAATTGTTAAAGCTTTACCGGAATACCTAGCAGGTTGGATAGGTAGGTCTACATTATTTGGTGGAAAAGACACCAACCTAGGAATGTTAATGTCAAATGTAGTTGCTGACTGGATGGACAGTACAGAGATATATAAAGGAATAGACCAAAAAATAAGAGATTTAATATGTAATGGACATAAAGTTAAGGTTGACAAATTAACTTCCATGTTTAATAAGAAAGCAGAAGAAGAAGCTGCAGGTGGTGTAGTAGATGTTGCAACTGGAACAGAAGAAGCAGGAGGAACTGACGGTATACTAAAAAGTTTATTAGGTAAATTATTTTAAGGTTAATAACCAACATATGCTCATATAATATAAAAAAGGACCTAACGGTCCTTTTCTTATTGGTGGAGGTGGGGGGTATCGAACCCCCGTCTTGTTCATCTTCAAAAAATATCTATCCTACACGTTTAGTTTATTCTAAACTCTCAACTATCTCTACAGAACAAACAACCATCAAGATAATCTAGACCGTTTTATATTTAACCACTCAAACAGCTAAGGGTGGGTTCGGTTTGTGTGTATGACGGTTCTATATTAAAGCCACAAACCTTAAATTCACTCTAATTGAACCGGAGTCATTACGTAACTAAGTTACGCTACAACTGCAGACTCCTCTCGAACAAGTCCAAGAGTAGCCATGTTATCTAATACGTTGCCGATTAGAAAGGATGAATCAGTTTTACAAGCTTAATTCAGGCTTGACGTGCTGATACTAATTAAACAAATGCCAATCAATTCCAGTCACCCCCATATCTTAAATATATCTGTGAACTTGGAAGGACTCGAACCTTCAACCTACAGCTTAGAAGGCTGTTGCTCTATCCAGTTGAGCTACAAGTCCAACTTTTAACTTATGTACAAATATAATAAAATTATTCTTTATAGCCAAATAGATATTTATTAGAAAGAGGAACAAATATTGGAGAGTATTTATAATAATATATGAAAAGAATAATTAAAAAAATATTAAATGAAGAATCTCAAGGAACTTATTTAGGCCCAAGAGGAACTTATCATCGTAGTGGTGACGTTGAGGAATGGAGAATTAATCCATATGAAGTACAAACTGATAATTATAAAGAAATAATAGATGCTGTTGATAAGTTGCCAAACACCATTGAGGAATTAAGCATACCTGTGGAGGTACAGTTATTTAATCCTCAGACAGAAAAAATAAAACCAGAGATGGATAGCAAATGGAAAAAAAGAGTAAAAGATACTATATTAGCACTGAGAAGAAGAGGAAATATTATCTCATATTCCCTTAATTCTTATTATGGTACTGCCGATAAAGATTATGATAAACACCCTTACTATATCTCGTTTCAATTACCAGGTTCTGAAGAATTTGGAGAGAGAATGAGAAGTGGTGCACACGGCTCTTTAGACTAAAAAACAAATAAATGAAAAAATTACTACTAATACTATGCACATTCTTAACGACACTATCCTTTGCTCAGAATAGTTGGATAAATATACAATTATTAACAGATAATTATCCATCAGAAACATCTTGGAATATTACA